>JAESGK010000042.1_pt1 | contig 182160 bp, 150 predicted proteins | sample 9269681 | NCBI WGS metagenome assembly JAESGK01 (sample SAMN14515347, study PRJNA621673) | algae metagenome | isolation source: Timaviella obliquedivisa GSE-PSE-MK23-08B and co-occurring heterotrophs from... | place: USA: Grand Staircase Escalante National Monument, Utah | collected 2006-08-15 | reverse complement strand
ATGCCTGGCATCCGGGTTCCCTATCAGCTTTGAAAGGCACTTAATCGATGTGCGGTATTGTAGGCATTCTGGCGCGGCGTGATGTTGTGGGCGATCTGGTCGATGGCCTGAAGCGGATGGAGTACCGCGGGTATGACTCTGCCGGGGTGTGCACGGTGCATGACGGGCAGCTGGTGCGCCGGCGCGCGCAGGGCAAGTTGCGCAACCTGGTGGACGTGCTGGCGAGCGACCCGGCACCGGGCCATGTCGGCATAGCCCACACCCGCTGGGCGACGCACGGCGCGCCGACCACGCCCAACGCGCACCCGCATGCTACGGGCGAGGTGGCTTTGGTGCACAACGGCATCATCGAGAACTTCAAGCCGCTGCGCGATGCGCTGATCGCGCGCGGCCGCGTGTTCGAGAGCGAGACCGATACCGAGGTCGTCGCGCACATGGTGAGCGAGCGGGTGGAGGCAGGCGACAGCCCTGAGGACGCGGTCAAGGCCGTGCTGCCGCAGCTACGCGGCGCGTTTGCGCTGGCCATCGCGTTCCGCCAGCACCCCGACATGCTGATCGGCGCGCGGCTGGGTTCGCCTTTGGTGCTGGGCTATGGGGACGACGAGACGTACCTTGGTTCCGACGCGCTGGCGCTCGCCCCGCTGACGCAGAAGATCGCGTATCTGGAAGAGGGCGACTGGGTGGTGCTGACGCGCGAGGGCGCGCAGATCTATGATGCGGACAATGCGCCAGTGGAGCGCGAGGTGACGCTGTCGGGCGTCACCGGCGCGCTGATCGACAAGGGCAACCACCGCCACTTCATGCAGAAGGAGATCTTCGAGCAGCCCGTAGTCGTCGCCCAGACGCTGCAGAGCTACATCCGCTCGGTCGAGCAGCAGGTGGCACTGCCGCAGATGGACTTTGAACTGGCCGATATCGACCGGGTGACGATCATCGCCTGCGGCACCGCGTCGTATGTCGGCATGATCGGCAAATACTGGATCGAGCAGCTGGCCCGCGTTCCCGTCGAGGTCGATGTGGCCTCGGAGTACCGCTACCGCGAACCGGTGCTGTCCCCCGGCATGCTGGGCGTGGTCGTCTCGCAATCGGGCGAGACCGCCGATACGCTGGCGGCCTTGCGCCATATGAAGGCAGGCGGGGTGACGACCGCGGGCATCATCAACGTGCCGACCAGCTCGATGGCGCGCGAGGTCGACCTGCTGCTGCCGACGCATGCGGGCCCCGAGATCGGGGTCGCCTCGACCAAGGCGTTCACCTGCCAGCTGGCGGTGATGGCGGCGCTTGCGGTGAACCTGGCGCGGGCCAAGGGCAGGCTGTCGGCAGAAGACGAAGCCGAGATCGTCCGCCACCTGATCGAGGCCCCGGCGGCGATCAACGCGGCGCTGGCGCACGACGGCGAGATCGAGGCGATGGCGCACACCATCGCACAGGCGCGCGACGTGCTGTATCTGGGCCGCGGCCCGGATTATGCGCTGGCACTGGAGGGCGCGCTGAAGCTCAAGGAAATCAGCTACATCCACGCCGAGGGCTATGCCGCAGGCGAGATGAAGCACGGCCCCATCGCGCTGATCGACGAGGCGGTGCCGGTGATCGTGATCGCGCCATCGGGCCCGCTGTTCGAAAAAACGGTGAGCAACATGCAGGAGGTGCGCGCGCGCGGCGGCAAGGTGGTGCTGATATCCGACGCTGCGGGGCTCGATGAAGCGGGCGAAGGCTGCCTTGCGACCATCGAAATGCCGCAGGTCCACCCGCTGATCGCACCGATCGTCTACGCCATCCCCGTCCAGCTGCTCGCCTACCACGTCGCCGTCGCCAAGGGCACCGATGTCGATCAGCCAAGGAACCTGGCGAAATCCGTTACCGTGGAGTGAGGCGATGGGGCAGGGCGCGGATGATTCGGCCAGCTTAACCGTAACCGTTTCCGGTGGCTGTCATTGCCGCGCGGTGCGGTTCGAGGCGGATGTGGCCGCCACTGTGCGGTTGCTGGCCTGCAATTGCTCGATGTGCGCCAAGACCGGGTTCCTGCACCTGATCGTGCCGCACGATCACTTCCGCTTGCTTGGCGGCGAATCGGAACTGTCCAGCTATCGCTTCGGCACCGGCGCAGCGCAGCATCTGTTCTGCCGGACATGCGGCATTCGCAGCTTCTACCAGCCGCGTTCGCACCCCGAATCCTGGTCGATAGATTTCCGGTGTCTGGACGAGGGCCACGGCCTTGTCGCGGAAATCGAAGCGTTTGACGGCCGCAACTGGGATGCCGCACGCGCAGCGTTGGCTGACGATTAAATTGCAATCCTTGCAAGTGCATGGAACACAATTGCACTTGTATGACAGCAGTTATGACCTATTTCGCGTCACAGAGAGCAGGATGACTGCACGGCAAATTCCACCATATTTCAGGAGTTAGTCATGCGTATCGCATTCAATCTGGCCGCCGCTTTCGTCAGCAGCGCCGTGATCATTCTGGCCGTAATCTAAATTCCTGCCGCCACCAAGGCGGCACTACGGCCATGTTGCCATAGCCTGCAACCCGCGTGCATCGCGGGTTGCAGGCAGGCATTCCAAACTTAACTTCAACTGCGTTTGGTAATTTTATTCGGTAGACCGTGCTTTTGATCAAGCGCGGTATCGCACGGTTACTGTTCGCTAACTTTGTTTGGCTATGGCAGGCGGGTGAGTAGCACCAGCCATAATCCGTCCACGGCACGCGACCTGCCCGTGATGGCCATTCTTGGCCTGCGCGATCCCGATCAGGGGGATTGGGACCATTTCCGTGCGATCCAGTATACTGGCCTGGCTCGCTACGCCATTCTGCGCGTTGCCACCAACCTGGTGCTGGGCCTTATGGTCTGCCAGCTTTTCGCCGGTTTCGTGCCTTTGTGGAAGCTGATCGGGTGGATGGCCATGCTGTGCGCTGCGCTGTATTTCCCGGCCGTGGTCTATCGCCAGAGCGGCATGGTGAACCATGACCATGTCGCACGCCGCTTCGTTCTGCAGCTTGTCGCTGCGACCAGCCTCATTGCCTTCGTGTGGTGCATCCCGATACTGGTGTTCGCGCCCAGCGCTGGCCCGCTTGAGCTGGCGACGGTGTGGACCATCCTGGCGGCCTTGGTCGTGGGCGGCACCTTGCTGCTGAACGCGCTGCCGCTGGGCGCGGTGATGTTCAACCTCGTTTTGATGGCCGCCTCGATCCTGGCCTTCTGGCGCGTGGGCGAGATGGTGACGATAGGCGCGATCGTGTGTTTCTCGATCCTGCTGGCATTGTCGGGCTTTGAAAATGCCCGCGCCTATCTGATGTTCAAGCTCTCCGAATTCGGGCTGGCCGAAAAGGACGAGGTCGTCAGCCTGCTGCTGCGCGAGTTCGAGGAAGGCGATGCAGATTGGCTATGGCAGATCGATTCATCGCGCCGCATCATCGCGGCTAACCCCCGATTTGCCTTTGCTGCTGGCCGTGAAGCCAGCGAAATCAATGGCATGCCCCTGACCCAGCTGATTGCTGGCAAGGCATGGGAAAGCGGCAACCTGCCGCCCAGCCTGCACATTCTGTCCGACAAATTGACCAAGCGGGAGAGCTTTTCCAACCTGGTCGTCAAGGTGCTGGGCGAAGACAAGAACCTGTGGTGGGAGCTGTCCGCATCGCCGCGCTATGACGACAACGGCGCGTTCCTGGGCTTCCGCGGCGTGGGCTCGGATGTCACCGAGAGCCGCGAGAATGCGGAGAAGATCGCCCGGCTTGCGCGCTACGACACGCTCACCGGCCTGCCCAACCGCCTGCAGCTGACCGAGGCGCTCGACCGGGCGCTGAAGGAATGCGAACAGTGGAACTGCCGCTGCGGCTTCCTGATGATCGATCTCGACCGCTTCAAATCGGTCAACGACACGCTCGGCCATCTGGTAGGCGACAGGTTGCTGGCGCAGGTGTCGCTGCGTCTGCGCTCGCTGATGGGCAAGGACGAGATGTGCGGCCGCCTGGGCGGAGACGAGTTTGCGGTGGTGCTGCGCGATACGGGCGATGGCCAGCGGATCAACGACATCGCCGGGCGGATCATCGATGTGCTGTCGCGGCCCTATGAGGTGGATCAGCACACATTGTTCATCGGTGCCAGCGTGGGGTCGGCGCATGGCCTGCGCGATGGCCGCACCGTCGAAATGCTGATGCGCAGCGCCGATCTTGCGCTGTACCGGTCAAAGGACGAAGGCGGCGGACGCCACAATGTCTACGAGCCGCAATTGCACAGCCACGCCGAAGAACGCCGGGTCATGGAAATGGCGTTGCGCAAGGCGCTGGAAAAGGACGAATTCACGCTGGCCTATCAGCCCGTCGTCGATGCGGCGAGCGAATCGCTGGTCGGCTTCGAGGCTCTGCTGCGCTGGTACAATCCCGAATTCGGGCATGTCTCACCCGCCAAGTTCATCCCGCTGGCCGAAGATGCACGCCTGGTCGTGCCGATCGGCAACTGGGTGTTGCACCGCGCCTGCCGCGAGGCGGTCACCTGGCCGGCCAACGTCCGCGTCGCGGTCAATGTGTCGGCCGAGCAGCTGTACGAGCCGGATTTCGTCGACTGTGTGGTCGAAGCCTTGTCCGAAACCGGCCTGCCGCCGCAGCGGCTTGAGCTGGAAGTGACCGAAAGCGTGTTCCTGCGCGAAGGATCACGCGCAGGCGAAACGCTCGACCGCATTCTGGCGCTGGGCGTCGGCCTGTCGCTTGATGATTTCGGCACCGGCTATTCAGCGCTCGGTTACCTCAGCAAGACCCGTTTCACGACGATCAAAGTGGACCGCAGCTTCGTGCAGGGTGCCGCGCGCGGCATGCCTGAGAGCATCGCGATCATCCGCGCGGTGGTTGCCATGGCAGACAGCCTGGGCATGTCGACCACGGCAGAGGGCGCGGAGACCGAACACGAGGTCAAGGTGCTGCGCGACCTGGGGTGCAAGAAAATCCAGGGCTATTATTACGGTCGCCCGATGACCGCCGACGACGTGGGCGTGCTGTTCAACGATTACCGTAGCGCGCAAATCGCCTGAGGCAGGCGGCTTGAGCCAGCCAGTTAGGCGCGCTCCAGGACCGACCGGGCAAGCGATTCGAACAGCCGCGCACCATCGGTGCCGCCATGCTGCGGCTCGACCATCCGTTCAGGGTGCGGCATCATGCCCAGCACATTGCCGGCAGCGTTCAGCACGCCTGCGATATCGCGCGCAGAGCCGTTGACCGGCTCGGCATAGCGGAACGCGACCTGGCCTTCGCCTTCGATCCGGTCCAGCGTGCCCTCATCGGCGAAATAATTGCCATCATGGTGCGCGACCGGAATGTGGATGGTCTCGCCGGGCCGATACAGGCTGGTGAAGCGGCTTGCGGTGTTCTCCACCGTCAGCGCCGTGGTGCGGCACACGAAGCGGATGCCCGCGTTGCGCATCAGCGCACCGGGCAGCAAGCCGGCCTCGGTCAGGATCTGGAAGCCGTTGCAGATGCCAAGCACGGCAACGCCGCGCGCTGCCGCTTCAACCACTGCGCCCACGACCGGCGAGCGCGCCGCCATCGCGCCCGAGCGCAGATAGTCGCCATAGGAAAAACCGCCCGGAACCGCGATCAGGTCCAGGCCGTCCGGCAGGCTCTGGTCGACGTGCCACAGGCGGATCGGTGCATGGCCGGTGACGCGCTCGATGGCCACCGCCAGGTCGCGGTCGCAGTTCGATCCGGGGAAGGTGATGACCGCCGATTTCATCAGACCAGCTCGACCCGGTAGTTTTCGATCACCATATTGGCCAGCAGCTTGCGGCACATGGCATCGATATCGGCATCGCTGGTGCCATCGGCGAGCGTCAGTTCGATAAGGCGGCCTGCGCGCACATCCTCGACGCCGGCAAAGCCCAGCCCTTCCAGCGCATGATGGATGGCGCGGCCCTGCGGGTCGAGCACGCCGTCTTTCAGGGTCACATGAATGCGGGCCTTCATCGGCGGTCTCCTGGCGGGTTGATGAGCCTGTGCCCTATACCGTGCAGCCCATGCGGGGCAAGGGGGCGCGCGCAATATGCCCGGCTATGCTTTACGCAATGCTGCAGGCGTTAACCCTCGTTAACAATTCGCGAGAAACCCTGGCGGCATACCTTTGTCCTGTAAAAACGGGGGATTTATGGCTGGCCTTGCAATCGCAATGTTTATCGGACTGTTCGGCTTTGGCCATGACATGATCGGTTGGAGCGACCCGGAAGGGCACGTTCAACTGGCGCTGTTCATGGCGTTCCTGTTCGGCATCATCGGCGGATACCGCGCGCGGGGGTGAGCAGGTCAGCGCGGCGAGGCGTTGGTGGTAACAGGCGCGGTGCGGGAGGCAAACGCGCCTTTATCGGTGGCATCGTACAGCGACTGGACCAGCAGCGCGCGCTCCGGCGGTAGGTAAACCCGCGCCAGCGCCAGCAGATCATCGGCGCTGACCTTGCCGAATGCGGTGCCACCGCTGCGGAATCGCTCCAGCTTGGCAGGCTTGCTCTGCGCCGAATCGACGATGCCCAGCCACGCGGTGTTGGTCTTGACGCTGTTGGCGATGTTCTCGAGGATCGGCGAGCGCGCCCGCGCCAGTTCGTCGGCGGCGATCGGGGAGGGTGGAGGCGCAAACCCTGCGATCGGCGCCGGGGCGGAAAGGTCCGCTGCGATCTTTCGGATGGCGCCCGATACCCGCTCGACATCGCCCGAAGCGACATTGGTGCTGATCTGGATGTAGCCATAGCCCGGATAGATCGATGACGTGAACGAGCGCGCCACCGGCGAATAGCTCGCGCCCAGTTCCTCGCGAATCTGGTCGGTCACCTTGATCTGCAGCAGTTCGGCGAGCAGGCGCAGGCGGACGTCTTCGCGGTAATCGCCATCGTCGGTGGTGGGCCAATAGAATTCCACGATCGCCTGATCGGCCTCGCCCTTGTGGTGCAGGATACGCGGGGCGCGGTTGTCGGTGAAATGGCGTTCGCGCGATTCGCTGTAATCGCGAAACTCCGCCTCGCGCTTGCCCAGCGCGCCGAAGGTCGCAGCGACCGCGGCGATCGCGGCATCCTCATCGAAGTCGCCGACCAGCCCGATCTCGATCGCGCCGTTTTCAAGCCGGTCGCCGATGGCGGCCTTGAGGTCATCGAAGGTCAGCTTTTCGAACACCGCACGTTCGGCCAGCGAGAAGCGCGGGTCGTTATCGGACAGGATCGCGCCGATGGCGCTGCCGATGGCTCCCTCCGGCGTCGCATTCAGCCGCGCATAGAAATTGGGCAGGTAGCTGCGATACTGGTTGATCGCCTCGCTGCGATACCCCGGATGCGTGGTGAACGCGGTGAGCACCTGCATCTGAAGCTGCAGGTCATCGGGCGTCGTAGCCAGATACCCGCCGAGGTAATCCTCGCCCGAGCCGAAATTGAGCGACACCGCGCGGCCAGCGAAAATCGAATACAGGTCATCCAGGCTGTGCGCCTCAAGCCCGCCGCGCACGAAGATGTTCATCAGGCTGGTGGCTTCAGGGTTGTCGCGCGAGGCGAGCAGGTCGCCGCCGTCGATCCGCAGCGACACCAGCACGCGGTTCTTGTCGAAATCGGTTTTCTTCAGGTTCAGCCGCACGTTGTTGGCAAAGCGCACGGTGCGGATGTCCAGATCCTCGATCCGCTCATCGGCAACGATGGTGCCCGGCGCGCCGAAATCCTGATAGGCGAACGCCTGCACATCGCGCGCCTTGGGCTTGGTGACCTTGGCCTTGCGCGCATCGGCGAACGCGGTCTGTACCGCCTGTGGCCCGCCTGCCGGATCGACCTTGGTCGACAGGTGGATCAGCGGCGTGTCCAGCGTGCCGAAATCGTCGCGCACGGCTTTCAGCAGCTTTTTGGGCGTCAGGTCGTCGCGCAGCGCCATGAACCGTTCGAGCTGGCTTTCGGGTGTGGTGACGATCATGCCGTCCTTGGCCATCGCCAGAATCTGGTCGGCAAGCTGGTCGTTGGGCCGGGTCTGGTTGCCGCGCACCGCGTTCTCATAGCCGGTGGTGAAGTTGGCGAGCTGCTCTGCGATTTCCGCCTTGGTGAAGCCATAGCGCAGCGCCGCGCGCACCTCGCGCTCGGCCGCTGCCAGCCCGCGCTGCCACTCGCCATCGCGGGTGGCGACGTTGAGCACCGACTGGTTGGCCATGCGATAGACATCCGACCGGCCGATGGACGCGCCGACATAGGGCGCGTTCTCCTGCCGCGCGATCCGCCCCAGCCTGCGCCCGATGATGTTGTAGCCCAGCGCCCGCGTCAGTTTGGCGCGTCGCGAAGCTTTGCTGTCGGGCTCCTCGACATAGGGCGAAAAGCGGATGGCGGTAGCGACCTCGTCGATGGCCGGATGGGCAAAGATGTTCGCCTCGTCGGCGCGCGCGGTGTTAATAGTGCCCAAAGGCACATCGGGTGCCTCGCCCTGCTTTGCCTGCCAGTTGGCAAAGCTCGCCTGGATTTTCGCTTCCACGGCGGCGACGTCGATATCGCCGACCACGACCAATGTCGTGCGACCGGGTGTGTAATAGCGCTCGTAAAAGCTGCGAAACCGCTCTGCCGGAGCGGTTTCGATCACCTGCCGGTCGCCGATCGGCGAGCGGTCGGCGATGCGGGTGCCCGGCACGGTGAACTCGAACAGCGACTCCCGGTTGCGCTGCGCATAATTGGCGCGGGTGCGCAGTTCGGACAAGATGACGCCGCGCTCGCGATCAATCGCCTGCGGGTCGAAGCGGATTTCGCTGGCCGTCTCGCGCAGCAGGTACAATGCGGTATCCACCGTTTCGGCCTGCACATTGGGCAGATCGAGCGTGTAGCCGGTCTGGTCATAGCTGGTGAACGCGTTGGTATCCGCGCCGAACGCCAGCCCCAGCCGCTCCAGGATCTTGATCATCTCGCCTTCGGGCACGTTGGTGGTGCCGTTGAACGCCATGTGCTCGATGAAATGGGCAAGGCCGCGCTCGTCGTCCGCCTCCGCAGTGGAGCCGACATCGATCAGCATCCGCATCACCGCGGTGCTTTCGGGCGTGGTGTTGCGCCGGATCGCATAGCGCATGCCGTTGGGCAGCACGCCGAAGCGGATCGCAGGGTCGGGCGTCAGGTCGGTTGCGGCAAAGCCCCAGGCCGTGGCGATGGCGGCTTCATCGCGCGTTATGGCGGGGGCAGCATCAGGAGTGTCGGTTGAGGCAGAAGTGGGCGCCGGATTGTCCAGGCTGGCGAGAGAAGGCGTCGGACAAAGTGCAAGAGCGGCGATGGTTACCCACGCCAGCACCGATCGTCCGGTCACATATGAAAGCCTCTCGCCTCGATCCATCTCCGCCCACTTATTGTTTGCTTGGGGCGAAAATGTTGCATGGGCGCAAGTCCCACGCAAGATGACGGAAACGTAAAGCGATCAGCGGTCAGGGGCGGGCGGAACCCCGCAGCTTACTTGCCCTTGCGGCGGCGGTGGCTGTCGAGATCGAGCACCTCGTTGTCGCCGCCTTCGTTCAGCAGGCCCAGACGCCGGGCGACCTCCTGATAGGCTTCGACCTCGCCGCCCAGATCACGGCGGAACCGGTCTTTGTCGAGCTTTTCGCCGGTTTCGATGTCCCACAGGCGGCAGCCATCGGGGCTGATCTCGTCGGCCAGGATGATGCGCGAGAAATCGCCATCGAACTGGCGGCCAAACTCGAGCTTGAAGTCGATCAGGCGGATGCCGATCGCCGCGAACATGCCGCACATGAAATCGTTGATGCGGATCGCCATCGACGAGATGTCCTGCATCTCTTCCTGCGTCGCCCAGCCGAAGCACGCGATGTGCTCTTCGGCGACCAGAGGATCGCCCAGCGCATCGTCCTTGTAGCAATATTCGATCAAGGTATGCGGCAGAGGCTGGCCTTCTTCCAGGCCGAGCCGGGTGCAAATGGAACCTGCTGCAACATTGCGCACGATGACCTCGATCGGCACGATCTCGACCTGACGGATCAGCTGCTCGCGCATGTTCAGACGGCGGATGAAGTGCGTGGGGATGCCGATGTGCGCCAGTCGGGTGAACACGTACTCGCTGATGCGGTTGTTGATCACGCCCTTGCCGTTGATCGTGCCCTTTTTCTGGGCGTTGAACGCGGTGGCATCATCCTTGAAATACTGGATCAGCGTGCCGGGCTCGGGTCCTTCGTACAGGATCTTGGCCTTGCCTTCGTAAATCTGACGGCGGCGGGTCATGGGCACTTTACTCCGATAAAAAGCAGGACGCCCCGGTGCGGCAGCCGATGCGCGCAATGCCGGGGCGTCGTTTCGAGCCCCTATAGCGGCTTGGGGACCGCCACGCAATTGTGCTGTCTGCGCGCGTATGGGGCCTGTTATGAAGCCGCACCGGGAGGTGGTTTCGGCATCGATGGCGATGTCCGCTATTGGAGGCGCTTCAAACAGTGCGAATGGCCGATAATGGGTGGTTTTCTGACTGTCGGCTTTTGGCTATTGAAAGTGGGTATGGAAACGGCAAACCGGTCTTATTCGAGTTTTGGCTATCCGATTCACAAAGCTAGGCTGTCATTATGCCGATTGATCCCAAACCTTGCTTCGTCGCCTTCGTGGACCTGTTGGGTTACAGTGCGCGGGTACGAGCAGTCGAAACGCGCGAAAATGTCGAAGAAATAGCGAGAGATGTGCGGAAAGTACTCGAATTCTTTGGGCATAATCGGACCGATGACGCTGGTATCCAGTACCACGAGGCAGTGGGTAAGAAAGTTCTTGCCTTCTCGGACTGCGTTGTGGTTTCCGTATCATATGTTTCGGATTTTATGAAATCAGGCGGTACTTTTGATGCTCCTATGAGTGAATTGCATTCTCTAGCGCTAAACCAAGCGGAGTGTGTGATGAATGGTATCTTTCTTAGGGGTGGCGTTGGCTTCGGATATTGGGCGAACGAAGATAATTTAATTGTTAGCGATGCGATGGTTACGGCCTACGAAGTCGAAAATCGAGCGTGCGTCCCCGTAATTGCCGTCGATTTGGATTATGGGGATTCTTTGGCAGAGCAAGGAGACAGAAGATTTTACAGCGATAGCGCCGATCCATTCCTAAAGCTTTTTCAAAAGGCTGAAATCGGGGACGACCAGACGCCGATCTGGTTTTTGAACTACTTTTGGGTTCTACTTGATGCACTGGATGGCGCACTGAATGATACAGAGAAAGCAGATTACAAAGGCGCTTCATCTGAACGTCGCAACGAATTACGCTCAACCGCCTACTGGCGTGCTCATCGTGAATGTTGCCAGAAACACGCTCGCCTGATCAGGGATGCGCACGAAGCTACCAAAGTAGAGTCTATTCGATACAAGTACGCATGGTTGGCAAGATATCATGGGAAGGTAGTGAGAGAATACTACGCAGAACCATCTCCTGAACTGCTTTGCGATGACATCGCCCTGCCGACCTATGCCTGAGCTTCGAGAATAAGCGAGCGGCGGAATGACGACGTCTACTTCCCACCCCATTCTCGGCCTTTCCCTTACGGGTGATATTAGCTAACCGAACGGCAGCTTTTAGGCACCGTCAAATCGGCCGCGAACGACCGCTACGGGGTCGATTACGGAACAGCAGCTTTATCTCACCCGAACGTGGAAAGCTGACGTAAACCTTTGGCGAGTCCAATCGTCCCGCTTGCCTGCGAAGGCAGGCATCCATGTCCTGCCCTCGCACCGGATGCAACGGTTGGGTGATGGGCCCCTGCCCTCGCAGGGGACCGGAATATAAAGGGCCATGTCGCTTTACGCTCTGACCGCAAATTTTCCCCAGAAAACCCCCGCCGCCCTCTCGCCTTGACGCGTGTGCGCTGCTACGCGCTGCAGGCATGGCAGACGACGCGAGCGCCGGGTCCGGCGGCGACCTTCCCGAAATAGAGAACACCTCTTTCGACCGCGCGCTGTCGGACCGCTATCTCGTTTACGCGCTGTCCACCATCACCGCCCGCTCGCTGCCCGATCTGCGCGATGGCCTGAAGCCGGTGCACCGCCGCTTGCTTTGGGCGATGCGGCAGCTGAAGCTCGATCCGGCGAGCGGCTATAAAAAGAGCGCGCGCGTCGTCGGCGATGTCATCGGCAAATACCATCCGCACGGCGATGCCTCGGTATACGACGCGATGGTCCGCCTCGCGCAGGATTTCGTGCTGCGCTATCCGCTGGTCGATGGCCAGGGCAATTTCGGCAATGTCGATGGCGATAACGCTGCGGCCTATCGCTACACCGAAGCGCGGCTGACGCGCACCGCGATCGAGCTGATGGCGGGGCTGGACGAGGGCACCGTAACCTTCAAGCCGACGTACAATGGCGAGGAGGAAGAGCCCGAAATCTTCCCCGGCCTGTTCCCCAATCTGCTCGCCAATGGCGCGAGCGGCATTGCCGTCGGCATGGCGACCTCGATCCCTTCGCACAACGCGGCCGAAGTGATTGATGCGGCGATGCTGCTGATCGACGATCCTGACACCACGCATGAGCAGATCATGCAGGTGTTCCATGGCCCTGATTTTGCCACCGGCGGACTGCTGGTGGACAGCGCCGAGACGATCAGCGCGGCCTATCGCACCGGGCGCGGCGCGTTCCGGCTGCGCGCGCGCTATTCGACCGGCAAGGATGCAGAGGGCAACTGGGAAGCCACCGGCATCGAAAAGCTGCCCGGCGGTACCTGGCAATTGGTACTCAGCGAAATTCCGTATCAGGTGCAGAAGGGCAAGCTGATCGAGCAGATCGCGACGCTGATCGCCGACAAGAAGCTGCCGATCCTTGCCGATATCCGCGATGAATCGGATGAAACCATCCGCATCGTGCTCGAACCCAAGAGCCGCAATGTCGACCCCAATGACCTCAAGGAAGCGCTCTACCGTTTTTCCGATCTGGAAATCCGCTTTCCGCTCAACCTCAACGTGCTGGACGAGACGCGCACGCCGGGCGTGATGGGGATCAAGCCGCTGCTCGAATCGTGGCTGCGGCACCAGATCCTCATCCTCACCAACCGCAGCCGCCACCGGCTCGACAAGATCGCGGCGCGACTTGAGCTGTTGCGCGGCTATATCATCGCGTACCTCAATCTCGACCGGGTGATCGAGATCATCCGGACCATGGATGAGCCCAAGCCGGTGATGATGGCCGAGTTCGAACTGACCGACCGGCAGGCCGAAGCGATCCTGAACATGCGGCTGCGCAGTTTGCGCAAGCTTGAGGAAATGGAGCTTCGGCGCGAGCATGACGCGCTGGTCAAGGAGGCCGAGGGGCTGGAAAAGCTGCTCGCCGATCCGAAGCTGCTCAAAAAGCGGCTGCGCAAGGACCTCACCACCCTGCGTGTGCTCTACTCCGAAGACACCGTGATCGGAAAGCGGCGCACCAGCTTGATTGAGGCGGCACCTGCGCGCGAAATCCCGCTGGAGGCGATGATCGAGCGCGAGCCGGTGACGGTGATCATGTCGCGGCGTGGCTGGATCAAGGCGATGAAGGGCCATGCCGACCTTTCGGTGCAGGACGTCAGCAAGTTCAAGGAAGGCGATGGCCCCGGCTTTGCCTTCCACGCGCAATCGACCGACAAATTGCTGATCGCGCTCGACAATGGCCGCTTCTACACGCTGGGCGCGCAGAATCTGCCTGGCGCGCGCGGCTTTGGCGAGCCGGTGCGCAACATGCTGGACATGGAGAACGATGCGCACATCATCGCGGTGATGCCCTATGATCCCGCGGGCAAATTGCTGCTCGCCGCCTCCAACGGGCGCGGGTTCCTGGCGGAAATGGCCGAGCTGATCGCTGAAACGCGCAAGGGCCGCCAGGTGGTGAACTTGAAGCCCGGCGTACGGCTGAGCGTTATCCGCAACGTCCCTGCCAGCGCCGACCATGTCGCGGTTGTCGGCGAAAACCGCAAACTGGTGGTGTTCCCGATCAGCGAACTGCCGGTCATGGCGCGCGGGCAGGGCGTGCAGTTGCAGCGCTATCGCGATGGATCGCTCGCCGATGCGACGACCTTCCGTCTGGAAGAGGGGCTCAGCTGGACGATGGGCGGCGAGAGCGGACGGACGCGCACGGAAAAGGACATGGGGCTGTGGCGTGTCGCGCGCGGTGCAGCCGGACGGCTGCCGCCCAATGGCTTCCCGCGCAACAACCGTTTTGATGGCTGAAAATTGGCGTCAGGCTGAAGCTTTTTCGGACAACGTTTAGGTTAATTTTACATTCCGCCCCTACGCCATGGACACTATGGCCACCGGCACCACATTTTCCAAGGGGCGTAAACCGCCTGCGTCCGGCCTGCCCGGGGCAGTGTCGGACACTGTGCTGCACGCCGGGCTGATCGCCGCGCTGGACCCGCTGCCGATACCGGCGGCCATCGTCACCCGCGATGATGGCGAACCCCGGATCGTGCTGGCCAATACCGCGTTCGACGACCGCCAGCTGGCACCCGATGCGCCCTCCGGGGTGGACGCGGTATTTCTGGCCGAGCTGATATCGGTCGCTAGCCGCAACGACAGTGGCAAGGCGCAGCGAGCCTGGACATCGCGCGGCCCGATCAAGGCGCGGCGTTACGATGTTACCGCCGCACGGATTGCGCTGGAGGGCTTGAGCTGGCCGCATTTCGTCGTCAGCTTCATCGACCGCACCAGTGAGATCGAAACCCACGACAGCTTTCGCCGCGAAACGATGCGCGACAGCCTGACCGGACTGCCCAACCGCGCAGGCTTTGAGGACATGGTCGAAACCCGGCTCGACGACCGTCAGGCCGGCGGACGCGCCGCGATGGCCGGCTTTGCGGTCATCACGCTGGATATCGCCCGCTTCAGCCAGATCAACGAGTGCGCCGGCAGCGTGGTGGGTGATGAGCTGATCATCACCGTCGCGCGCCGCCTGATGGGGCGAATGCGCAAGACCGATATCGTCGCGCGCATCGGCGGCAACGAATTTGCGCTGTTCGTGCCTTTGCGCGCGTCAAATCCGCGCGAACTGACCCGGATCACCAATCGCATCCGTGACATCTTCGTCAGCCCGTTTCGCCTGTCCGATCTGGAAATCCAGATCGATGGCGCCATCGGCATCGCGCTGAGCAAGGCGGGGCAGAGCGATTGCGCGAACTACATCCGCCAGTCGCAGATCGCGCTCAAGCGCGCCAAGCAGACCCGCCAGCCGGAAATCTATACGCCCGAAGAACTCGACAAGGCGCGGCGCAGGTTCACGCTGGAAACCGAGCTGCGCAAGGCGATCGAGCTGGACCGGCTCGACCTGCATTTTCAGCCGCTGATCGACATGAGCAACGGCTTCGTCACCGGGTTCGAGGCGCTCGCCCGCTGGAAGGACCCGGATTACGGCATGATCTCGCCGGTCGAATTCATCCCGGTGGCGGAAGAATGCGGCCTCATCCTTCCGCTGGGCCGCTGGGCGCTGGACCGGGCGTGCCAGGTGCTCAAGGAATGGGACGTCAGGGCCGGGGAAGAGCTGCCGCTGAAGATCAGCGTCAACGTTTCGGCAGCGCAGTTTGCGCGCGACGACATTCCCAATATGGTCGCCGGCATATTGAAGGCCAACAAGACCCGGCCCCAGCGCATCTGCCTGGAGCTGACCGAATCGGTCGTGGTCAGCGATCCGGCGCGCGCCGCCAAGGTGATGACGGCGCTGAGGGGGCTGGACGTTTCGCTGGCGATGGATGACTTCGGCACGGGCTATTCCAACCTCGCCTACCTCCAGCAGCTGCCGATCGACGTACTGAAGATCGACCGCAGCTTCGTCACCCATATGCTGGAAGAGCGCGACAAGGTCGCCATCGTCCGCGCCATCCTGTCGCTGGCCAGTGCGCTGGGCATGGAAACGACCGCAGAGGGCATCGAAACGGTCGAAACCGCACAGACACTGGCGGCATTGGGCTGTTCCTTCGGCCAGGGCTATTATTACTCGAAACCGGTGCCCGCCGATGAGGCTTATGCCTATATGATCAACCGCCTGGGCTGATCAGCCGCGCGCAGCGGCGGTGACATCCGCTGCGATTGCCCGTGCGCGGTCGGCGTCCGGAAAATCCTCTGCGATCCAGCGGCGTTTTGCCTCGCCCAGCGCCTTTGCCACGTCCGGCCCGGCGCTGATCCCCAGCGCGATGATGTCGCGTCCGCCCAGCGGAAATTCAGGCACCGTCCAGCCTTGCAGGCTCGCCCAGCCGTCGCGCACCGCACGGTCGCTGCCGCGCAGCAGCAGCCAGTTCGCCACGCTGTCGGCAGGCTGCACAGTGGCTGCAATTTGCCGCGCAGTACCTTCATCGGGCCAAGGCATGGCATAGCGCATCAGCGTGCCGCGCTGCGCCTTGGATAGCCGCAGCCGCGCCGCGACGGTGTCGGCGACCTGCGGGTCGGGCGGCAGCAAGGCGGCCAGGCGCAGCAAGGCATCTGCCTGCGCACCTGTCTCCCCCTCGCGCGCAAGCAAACTCTCGAGCGTGGCGATGCCGTCTGCCGCCAGTTCCGGCAGGATCACCGGCCAGATACCGGTATCGGTCATCCGCTGCACGGCGTCGACCGGATCGGGACTGCCGAGCAGCAGCAGCAGTTCGCGGGCGATGCGCTCGCGCGACAAGGCCTTCAGCCGCTGGGCATGGGTGCTGCACGCGGCCAGCGCCTCGGCGTCGGGCGCGCCGCCGAACCGTGCGTGGAAGCGGAAATAGCGAAGGATGCGCAAATGGTCTTCCAGGATGCGCGCGCCTGCATCGCCGATGAACCGTACCCGCCGCGCTGCCAGGTCCGCCTCACCGCCGAAAAAGTCGGTAACCTCCAGCGTACGGGGGTGCGCGAACAGGGCGTTGATGGTGAAATCGCGCCGCGCCGCATCCTCGCGCCATTGATCGGTGAACGCGACTTCGGCGTGGCGACCGTCAGTGGTCACATCACGGCGCAGGGTGGTGATTTCAACCGGGCCGCCGGGCAGCACCGCCGTGACGGTGCCATGCGCCAAGCCGGTTGGCACCGCCTTGATGCCCGCAGCTTTCAGCCGGGCCATGACCGCATCGGGCAAATGCCGGGTGGCGACATCAATGTCCGCCACCTCGACACCCAGCAGCGCATCACGCACCGCCCCTCCAACATAGCGGGTCTGGTCGCCTTGCGGATCGAGGGCGGCGATCATGGCGGCAAGGTCGCTGCGCTGCGTCCAGGCGGCGTCGATCCGGGTCATGCCATCACGCCTTGCAGCCTGCGTGACAGGTTGGCGATGATGCCCGCGGTCACCCCCCAGATGCGGCGCTGGCCCCACATAATCTCGATATAGCGCCGCTCGGCACCCTTCCAGGTCGCGGTGTGGTGGACATGGTTGCGATGGTCGAGCACGAAGCCGAGCGGTACCTCGAACCAGTCGGCAACCTCGCCGGGATTGGGGGAAAAACTGAGGTCCGGCGGGATGACGCCCAGCACCGGCGTGATCGCAAAGCCACTGCCGCTGCGGTACATATCTGCCGCGCCGATGACGCGGACGTGGTGCGGCGCCAGGCCAAGCTCCTCGTCCGCCTCGCGCAGGGCGGCGGCGACCGCATCGGCATCGCCGGGGTCGATCTTGCCGCCGGGAAAGGCGATCTGGCCCGGGTGGCTGCGCAGGTAGTCGGGGCGCTGGGTCAGGATGAGGCCGGGCTCGGGGCGATCGGTGATCGCAACCAATACGGCCGCGGGAATGTGCACGCCGCCATCGGGTTCGATATGCGCCTCATCCTCGTTCCCTGCGTCGCCGCTGGCTGCCAGCGCATCGCTCAGCCGGTCGAACAGGCTCATGCAGCCTCGACCGTGTCGAGGCGGAAGCACGCGCCGTCGCTCCAGATCGGCAGGCCCGCCGTATCGTCGGTGCCTTCGTCCTGATCGGCAAGCGCCAGTTCGACCAGGTCGTAATAGACGCTTCGTTCGATCCGTGCCTCAAGCCCGCGTTGCAGCCCCAGATACGGGCGCGGCTCATCCGCGCTACCGCGCAGCATCAGCGGCCGCTCGGCGCTGCACACCACCAGTTCGTCGGTGTTGAGCCGGAAGGCCAGCCGCCGCGCCTTGCCGCTGCCTTCGGATTTCAGCTCGACTGCGAGCAAAGGCGCGTCTTCGACCTCGATCCACTGCTTTTCAAACGGCGTGACCAGCGCATAGCGCCCATCCGGCTCGCGCCGCAATATGCTGGCGAACAGCCGCACCATCGCAGGCCGCGAGATCAGCCCGCCTTGGTGATACCAGCGGCCATCAGCTGCGATCCGCATGTAGCTGTCGCTTTCCGCCTGCGGGGTCCATTGTTCCACCGGCGGCAGCTTGCGCGCGGCGACCAGCCCGGCGATGTCGGCGAGCGAAAGGTCCTGAATCTCGGGGGGCGGATCATAAGGCATGGCTTGGCAGATAAGCATGCGAGCCGCGGGATGCAAATCCCCAGCCAGCCCGGCTGCACGTCAGTTGCGTTTCCACGGCCCCAATATGCCGCGTTCGGGCATCACCGAATCGGGGCGGGCAAGCGCCAGCAGGCGGTGTTGCTCATAGGGGCCGGGCAGTGCCCAGCCGCCGGTACGCTCGGCGCTGAAGCCGAAGCGGGTGCCGTAATATTCCGGATCGCCCAGCAGCACCAATGGCAGCTTTTCGCCCACGCCCAGCGCGCCGAACACCGCCGCCATCAATGCGCGGCCGATGCCCTGGTCCTGATGCCCGGGCGCGACTGCGACGGGTCCCACCAGGATCATCGGGTAGGCAAGGCCATCGGGATCGGTCAGCGCGACCGGCCAGCACTGGATGGAGCCTACGACATATTCGTCCGCATCGAGCGCAGCAAAGCTGAGCGCGGGCAGCGGCTCAAGCCCGTCGCGCACGCGGTAGATGGTCCGCCCGGCGCGGTCTGCCCCGAACACCTGATCGAGCAGCGCTTCAACCCAGGTGTGATCGACCTGATCCAGCGGGATAATGGTGAATTCGGTCATCGGTCCAGACGGTTGCAGTGGCGAGAGGGGAGGGCGTGCCCTGCGCCCTTAGGCAGGTCGCATGCGGGAGTCGAGGCGTGTTGCGCTGCGGATGCGTAACGATTTGCCAAAGCGGCTCGCGTTTTATATGTGTGACCAACGGGCAACAGGGGTAAACGCATGCAAGACGCCGAAAAACCGCACGGATCGATCTGGCTGGCCCGGCTGTGCCTGGTGCTGGGCGCAGGGTCCGTGCTGCTCGCGCTGGTCGGCGCGATCGGTGCCGGGCAGGATTGGTGGGGCAAGCTAGACGGCATAAGCTTCGTCGGTGCTGCCGTAGTGGTCGCGATTGTCGCCCTGATATTCTCGATCATCGTGCTGCTGCTGTATCGCAACAAGGGCAGCGCGACCCGCAATCTGACGCTGGCCGGGATGGTCATCGCGCTCACGTATCTGGCGTTCATCGGTTATTGGGTGAATGTCGGCAGGAGCGTGCCGCAGATCCACGACATCACCACCAACCTCGACAATCCGCCCGAGTTCCGGGTGCTGAAATTGCGCCCCGACGATTTTGCCGATGTCCCAGGCCGCGGTGATCCCAAATATGCCGGGATGGATGCGATGGAACGCTGGAAGCTGCTGCACCGCGGCGCTTACGGCGATCTCAAGACCCTCACCGTCGCGCTGCCGGTCGACAAGACCGTCACGCTTGCCGCCGAACTGGCGCGCGACCGCGGTTGGGAGGTGGCATTGTCCGCGCCGGAGGAAGGACGGCTTGAGGCGATCGACACCGTATCGCTGTTCCGTTTCAAGGATGACGTCGTGCTGCGCGTGCAGCCGGGACCGGGCGGCCTCACCAGCCAGGTCGATATGCGGTCGGTCTCCCGCGTCGGCCGCAGCGACCTTGGCGTCAACGCCAAGCGCATCCGGAGCTTCCTGAGCGATCTGAAAGCCGCCGCCCCCGCAAAATAGCAAGGAGCGCTACGCGCCTCTGGCGACAGCCTTGCTGGATGCCTGTTCCACGCGGGTGCGATCGGCGAGCATCAGGGTGGAGCTTGCCTTGGCGAGCACCTTGCCGCCTGAATCGAGCAGTTGCCCTTCAAAGAAGCACGTGCTGCGCCCGCGCCGTTCGACCCAGGCTTTGGCGGTGACCAAGCCGGGCCGGGCAGGCGCGAAAAAGCTGACTTTCAGTTCCAGCGACATCGGCACGACATCCGGCCCACTCATCGCAATCGCCGCGTGCGCCATCGCGGCATCGATCCAGCCGGTGACGAACCCGCCCTGCACCACGCCGCCCGAATGGCACATATGCGTGCCCGCCTGATATTCGATCGTCGCATGGCCATCGGGGTGCATCTCAACGATGCGGACAAAGCCCAGCGACTGGTTGAGGTCGCTGTTAGCGGGCGTGGGAGCGGCGGCGAGGGGGGTGTCTGGCGTGGTCATCGCGTAAGTGGTGGCAGATGATCGCGGCCTGCGCAACAGCGCGCCGAGCACGCCAGGCTAGGGAACCAAGCCGCGCGCTCTAGGGTATGTGGTATAACGACAAAGGACCCCGCACATGATTCCCACCCGCCTCACCCTCAGCGCCTCGATCCTCGCCGCCACTTTCATGCTGGCGGCCTGTGGCACCGAAACGCCGGACAGCCAGCCGGTCGCCGGTGATGGCGAGATGGCAGCGGTCGAGCCCGAAGCCCTTCCCGTCATGAGCACCGCCGCCCTGAAGACGGCCGACGGCACCGATGCCGGAACGGTCACCGCAACAACGCGCGATGGCGGGATTGCGATCGCGGTGTCCGCAGTCGGCATGACCGCAGGCGACCACGGCATTCATGTCCACACGACCGGCACGTGCGAAGGCCCCAAGTTCGAGAGCGCGGGCGGTCACTGGAACCCGGTCGGCGCGAAGCACGGCCTCAGCAATCCGCAGGGTCAGCACCATGGCGACATGCCCAATCTCACCGTCGCCAGCGATGGCACCGGCAAGATGGAATATCTGATCAAGGATGCAGGCATTGCCGAAATGCTGGATAGCGATGGCGCGGCGTTGGTCATTCACGCAAAGGCAGACGATCAGAAGACCGATCCCTCCGGCGACAGCGGCGATCGCATCGCCTGCGGTGTATTCACCACAGGCTGATCGGCACCGCAACTGCCGGGGCCTTATTCCCGCCGGATGCTGTAATCGATCCGGATCCGCACCCATTCGCCGACCTTTGAAACGCCGCCGACCCGCGGTGGCCTGACACGAAACTGCCAGGCTGCCGCGAGTACAGCGCGGCCGATACCGGATCCTGCGGGCGTTTCGCTCAATTGGACGCAATCCTCCACGCGGAAGTCGGGCACCGTGCGGCAGGCGATCAGTGCCGCGCCTGGACCGCGTGCTGTCGACAGATACCCCGAAAGCTCATCATCATACGGTTCGCGATACCAGGCGGCGGCATATAAAGGCTCGCCATTGGGGGCGGAACCCACCCGTTCGGTGTCGCCTGGCGTACCCTTGTTGGCAGGGCCATAGACCCGGCCCGGATTGGCCTTGGGCTTGGCAATCTGCTGCGAGGCCTGGGGCTGTGCGGGTTGGATCGACGGCATCGGCACGATGGCAGGCGGTGTGGGCGATGGCAGCTGCGGCGCGACGACGGGGCTGGGGATTTCCGACGGATCGGTCTCGGCCTCCTGCGGTTCGGGCGATTGCGCGGCATTTTGCGACGGCGCGGGGCTCTCCTCCTCCACCGGGTCTTTAGACGGTTCCGGTGTCACACCGAAGACCGTCAGCTGCTGGTCTTCCTCGCGCGATTGCGGCGGCGCGATCGACAGCGACAGCAGCACCAGCACGATCAGAATTTCGACGATCAGCGCGAGCACCACCCCGCCGGTCCGCTCGCCCAGCCGAGACTTCAGCCAATGCGTCGCATTTGGGCGTGCGCTGGGGGGGGCAGCGGGGTCAGCCTGGGGAGGATCGATCTGCGGCAAGAATACTCTTGTGCTGCGGGGCTCGTCACAAAGCGCCTGATGTGGTGCCGCTTGTCGGATTCGAACCAACGACCTACCGCTTACAAGGCGGTTGCTCTACCAGCTGAGCTAAAGCGGCGCTTGGGCGTAATTGCGCCGCGTCCAATGCTCTATTTGACGCCAAAGGTCCAGCCTTCAGTGACGCGTGTCGTCTCATCCAGCGCAGGCGGGCTCCAGCAGGCCTGCCACAGCGCATCGTCGCGGGCGCAGTGGCGCAGCCAGGCCGCGGTAATGAGCGCGTCGGTGCTGTGGTCGTCATGCGCCAATAGCGGGGCAGGCGGCAGGCTGCCCAATTGTGCCAGCGCGGTATGCAGGCCATCGGCATCGCGCACCTTGCTTTTCGACTTGCCAAGGCCCGCCGCGCGCGCCGCGATGCTGGTGTAGATTTCCACGATCACCGGCCCATGCTCCGGGATCGGATCGAACGGCCAGATCGGTATGCGCCCCGCCAGCCGGTGCAGGACGCGCATGCCGGTGAGGCTGGATTTGCCGACCTGCGCCGCGCCCACCAGGTTGAAGCAACTGGCGCTGTTGGCCTGGCCGGTCAGCCGCTGGATCCGCTCCACCTCGCGCAGTCGCCCGGTGCCTGCTGCGCCGAACCGGTCGCCGGTATCGCCCTTGCCATGGCGGAAATACCGCCGCGCCTGGTCATGGCCGACGAAGCTGCCCGCACCCAGATGGTCGTCAGGCGCGCACAGCGTGTCCACCAGCGCCCACAACGCCCGTGCATCGGCGGGGCTGGCATCCCATCCGGGGAAATAGCCGCCCGCATCGACGAACGGGAAGGATGGTGACAGGTCCATGCCGATCAGGATATCGGTCCCGGCATCGGCATGTGCGGTCATCCAATCGAGCGCAGCACTGCGCGACCAGCCGCCGTGCGGACGCAGCAGCACCGGTCGCTCGTTTTCGTTGGCGGCCAAAGTGGCGAGCGCCAAGCCCTTGGGCCGCGCAACAGCCTGGCCCGACCAGTCGAAACAGGCGTAGTGCTCGAACTTTCGCATCGTCAGGGCAGGGCCTTGACCACTTCCGCGGTGAATTTGGCGATATCGAACTGGTCGCCCGCGCTGTCATAACCGCGCCGCACGATCACCAGCTTGGCGCTGGGGATGATCACCAGATACTGGCCGCGATTGCCAAAGGCGGCAAAGGCATCGGCGGGAACGCCTGCGCTTTTGTTCATCAGCCAGAAGCTGGCACCATAGCCGAATTCGCCGGTCTGCGGCTGCGGTCCGGAGGGCGCGGTCACATAATCGCGCCAGCCTTTGGGCAGCACCTGCGCCGAGTCCCAGCGGCCGTCGTTGAGGTACAGCATCCCCATCCGCGCCATGTCGCGCGCGGTCGTCCACACCTGGCTCGACAGGATATAGTTGCCCTGCCAGTCGGTCTCCGCCCAGGTCCGGGTCATTCCCAGCGCATCGAACAGGTTGTGCGGGTGCAGGTCCGGCGCAGCATCGCGCGCGGCCAACGTCGCCAGCAATATGTCGTTATTGGAATAGCGGAAGGTGCTGCCCGGTGTGTGCAGCATCGGCCACAAGGACGTCCACTGGCGCACTTCGCCCGCGGCCATGTACACCGCGTCGGTGCGGTTGCCGGCGGTATCGCTGACAAGGCCGCTGCCCATGCGCAGCAGGTGATCGATGGTAATGGTCTTGCGCGGATCGCCTGCAACATTCCATTCGCGCACCGGTGTATCGGGGATGGCAAAGCCCTTCTGCCGGACGAAGCCCACATAGGTGCCCGCGATCGACTTGGCGACCGACCAGGTGCGCTGCGCGGTGTGCATGTCGTGGCCGGGCTTGTAGCGCTCCTGCACGATGCGGCCTTTGTGGACGATCACGACGCCGCTGGTCTTGCCGCCAAATGCTTTTGCATCGAACGCGCTGTCCACCAGGGTATCGAAGGGCGTGATCATCATGATGCGCGGATCGCTGGCGTTGGCATCGCCTATCGGCCAGGGCAGCGTATCCGTGCCTGCGGACGATGCGCGGGCCATCGGAGTAGCGGGGAGCCGGTGGCCATCATCGCTCCACCCGATCGGCATCGCGGTGCAGCCGGTGATGCGGTTGTGGCGCGCGATCCGCGGCGGCATGTCAGCGGCAAAGCCCACGCTCACCTGACGCTTGGCCTCGTCGATATCCGCCTTCAGCGTGGGCACGATTCCGGCGATGTGCGGATAGATCCCGCTCAGTTCATCCGCCTCGATATCCGCAACCGTCTTGCCGCCGTTCCACAGGCCGGAACATAGGAATTGCGCCTTGTACCCGGCAGCCTCGGCGCGATCCATGCGGCTCGGCTCTGCAGGCGCGGCTTGCTGCGCGACGACAGGGGCCGCCAGCGCCAACGCCAGGCAAAAGCTAGCGATTACTCTCTTCACGCAATGTCTCCCATGTTCGCATACGCTCGGCGATGCGTGCTTCGTAGCCGCGTTCGACCGGTGCGTAGAATCGTTGCGGCTGCATCTCTTCGGGCCAGTAGTTCGCGCCGGAAAACCCGTCCGCCTGATCGTGATCATAGGCATAGCCCTTGCCGTAGCCGATGTCCTTCATCAGCCGGGTCGGAGCGTTGAGGATGTTGGCGGGCGGCATCAGCGATCCGGTGGCGCGCGCGCTCTTCCACGCGGCTTTCTGCGCGGCATAAGCGGCGTTGGATTTGGGTGCGGTGGCGCAATACAGGCACGCCTGCACTATCGCCAGTTCGCCCTCGGGCGAGCCCAAAAACGCATAGGCATCCTTGGCGGCGAGGCACTGCACCAGCGCCTGCGGGTCGGCCATGCCGATATCCTCGCTGGCAAAGCGCGTGATGCGGCGCAGCACGTACAGCGGCTCCTCGCCCGCCACCAGCATCCGTGCGAGATAGTATAGCGAAGCCTGCGGATCGGACCCGCGCATCGCCTTGTGCAGCGCGGAAATGAGGTTGTAATGTCCCTCGCGGTCCTTGTCGTACACCGGCATCCGGCGGTGCAGCAATGCGGCCAAAGCTGCTGGATCGAGCGGCGCATCGATCCGCACCGACAGCAACGTTTCGACCTGGTTGAGCAGGAAGCGCCCGTCGCCATCGGCCGACGCGATCAAGGCGGCGCGGGCATCGTCGGTCAGGGGCAGGGCGCGCCCGGTCAGCGCTTCGGCGCGCGCGATGAGTGTGCCCAAAGCGGCTTCATCCAGTCGGCGCAGGATGAGCACCTGGCTGCGGCTGAGCAGAGCGGCGTTGAGCTCGAACGAGGGGTTTTCCGTCGTCGCGCCGACCAGCACCACCGTGCCGCGCTCGACAAAGGGCAGGAAGCCGTCCTGCTGGGCACGGTTGAAGCGGTGGATTTCGTCCACGAACAACAAGGTACGCTGGCCTGCCCCCGCCATCTTCTCGGCTTCGGCAAACGCCTTTTTAAGGTCGGCGACGCCTGAGAACACCGCGGATATGGCGACGAACCGCATGCCCGTCGCCTCGCCCAGCAGGCGCGCCATGCTAGTCTTGCCGGTGCCGGGCGGTCCCCACAGGATCATCGAGGACAATTTGCCCGCCGCGACCATCCGCCCGATCGCGCCCTCCGGCCCGGTCAGGTGATCCTGACCGATGATCTCGCCAAGGTTCGCCGGGCGCAACCGGTCGGCCAGCGGCGCATCGGCGGCAGGCGGGGCGTTGGTGTCGGCAGGGGTGTCGAACAGGTCGCTCATCCCCGGAACGCTAGCGGTTGGCGCGGGCAGGGGGAAGGGGATGAAATTTCTACCCGGCGCAGGAAAGCCTCTTGTCAAACTGTATCTAAGATATATCTTAAGTGCATCGAGATATACAGGAGTTCAATCGATATGAGCATGCGTTTCAAAATGGGCGGTGGCCCGCGTGGGGGTGGCAACCCGTTTATTGCCATGAGCTTTGGCCGCAATGGTGGCCGGGGTTGGGGCGGTGACTGGGACTTCGGCAACTGGAGCTTTGACGGCGCCGGTCGCGGCGGTCGCGGCGGTCGCGGTGGCGGAGGCGGCCGCGGTGGTCGCGCACGCAGGCGGATGTTCGACAGCGGCGAACTGCGCATCGTGCTGCTGGCGCTGATCGAGAAGGAGCCGCGCCACGGCTATGACCTCATCAAGGCGATCGAGGAAATGACCGGCGGCGATTATGCGCCCAGCCCCGGCGTGGTCTATCCGACGCTCAGCCTGCTGGAAGATACCGGCCTGATCGCTTCGGTGGAGACCGAAGGCGCGCGCAAGGCCTTCCGCATTACGGAAGCCGGAATCGCCGAACTTGCGGAAAAGCGCGACGAGGCCGATGCGCTGCTGGCGCGATTGTCCGACGCGGGCGAGGAACGCGAACAGCGCGCCGGTGGCCCGCAAATCGGCCGCGCGGTTGGCAACCTGATGGCCGCAATGGCGCACAAGCTTGCCAGCGGCGAGACCGACGCCGAGTTCAAGCAAAAGGTTGCCGCGATCCTCGACGAAGCCGCGCAGAAGATCGAGCGATTGTAATCGGCCTTTCTCCCCTCCGCTCTAAGAGCCCTCCCCCTCGATGGGGGAGGGTTGGGTGGGGGTGATTTCTCCGGATTGTACAATGGGTGCGATGCTGCGCGGCTATCACCCAGCCGCACCATCACCCTCACCGCTGCGACATAGGCAGTCCTTCGACAAGCTCAGGACTGCCAAGTCTCGCTGCCTCTCCCATCAAGGGAGAGGCGAACAGACGATGCTCTCCCATTAAGGGAGAGGCAGACGATCGACTGGTTGTAAGTTCTCCCCTCCCGCTTACGGGAGGGGCAGGTCCGGCTTGCCGGGCCGGGGTGGGCAGTTTAGAGGCCTGTTGCTGTCGTCGCGATAAATATGCCCGGACCAACCCCCGGTCCGAGTTCCCGAGCGCAGTCGAGGGACGCACGCGCGGACGGTAGCGCACACGTCCCTCGACTTCGCTCGGGACAGACGGACATGGGTGCCGGCCAATACCCCGAAACAGATGATCAACGTCGCAAGGTTTCAGGCCAGCAGCGTCACATTGCCGCCCGCGGCCGTCGTGTCGATGCACACGTGCCGTTCGTGCACGCACCGCGCGGCGAAGTGCTCCTCGGTGAACAGCGGCAGGATGGCGCTTTCGCGCGCGGCGAGTGCCTTGCGGATGGCGCGCTGGTCGTCGGCGGTGCTCCACGCTGCCACGGCATCGAAGCCGGTGATTGCGGACAGGTCCGCCCGCTCGATGAAGCCATCGATAGCATGAGCGCCCTTTGCCCCCGGCACCACGATCAGCGCGGCGCATCCTTCGGACTGTGCGGCCTGCGCCTGCTGGGTGGCGGCATCCAGCGTCGGCCCCAGGCACAGCACGCGGCCGCGGGCATAGGTCGACAGCACATTGGATTCGCCTGTGGGTCCGGCCATCGTCCGGCTGTCGAGCGGCAGTTCGGTCACGCGGGGCAGGGCGGCGAGCGCCGCTTCCACCTCGGCGCGCGCGGCGATGCGGGTCAGTGGCGGCAGATCGTGCTGCTGGCCGGGCGCTGCGGCAAAGCGCGGCAGATAGCGCGGCCCGCCAGCCTTGGGCCCGGTGCCCGACAGACCCTCGCCGCCAAACGGCTGCGCGCCGACGACGGCGCCGATCTGGTTGCGGTTGACGTACACATTGCCGGCCTGAACCCGCGATGTGACATGCTCGACCCGGCCATCGATGCGGGTCTGCAGCCCGAACGTCAGGCCATATCCGCGCGCGTTGATCCGGTCGATCAGTGCATCGATCTCGCCCGCCTCGAAGGTCGCGATGTGCAGCACCGGCCCGAAGATTTCTTCGGCGAGGTCATCGATGCCGCCGACTTGAATAGTCGCAGGCCCGACGAACCAGCCATTGTCCGGCGTATCGAGCTGCTTGAGCAGCCGACCTTCGCGCTTGGCCGCTTCGATATGCGCGGCAATCTTGTCGCGGGCCACCGGATCGATCACCGGCCCCACATCGTTCGCCAGCCACCATGGGTCACCCAGGGTCAGCGCATCCATCGCGCCGAACAGCATGTGCTTGAGCGAATCGGCGATGTCGCGCTGCACATATAGCATGCGCAAAGCCGAACAGCGCTGCCCGGCGGACTGGAAGGCGGACGCCACGATATCGCGCACAGCCTGTTCGGGCAGCGCGGTGGAATCGACGATCATCGCGTTGAGGCCGCCGGTTTCGGCGATCAGCATCGCATCGGGCGGGCAATGGTCTGCCATCGTGCGGTTGATCGCCTGCGCGGTGGCAGTCGATCCGGTAAAGCAGGTGCCCGCGATGGCGGCATCGCCCGTCAGCGCAGTGCCAATGATGCGCCCTGCGCCCGGCAGCAACTGCAGCGCGTGGGGCGGAACCCCTGCCTGGTGCAGCAGCCGGGTCGCCAGGTGCGCGATCAGCGGCGTCTGCTCGGCGGGCTTGGCGAGCACCGCATTGCCCGCAGCGAGCGCGGCGGCGATCTGCCCGGTGAAGATCGCCAGCGGGAAGTTCCACGGAGAAATGCAGGTGATGATGCCGCGTGGGGTGGTTGGCGATGCCACCAAGGCCTCGGCTGCATAATAGCGCAAAAAGTCCACCGCTTCGCGCAGCTCGGCAATCGCATCGGGCGCGCATTTGCCCGCCTCGCGCGCCAGCAGGGCAAAGATTTCGCCATGGTGCGCTTCCAGCAGATCGGCGGCTCGGTTGAGCGTTGCCGAGCGGTCCGCCACCGGAGCATTCCAGGCGCGCGCCGCAGCGATGGCGGCAGCGGCCTGCTCGGCGGTGGCATCGCGCACCGTGCCGATCTGCGTGTCCGGACTGGCCGGGCTGAACACCGCGCGCTCATGCGAGGCCGCACTGGGCGTGCCGACGATGATCGGGGCGGCATGCCAGTGCGTGTCGGCAAAGGCGCTGCGCGATTCGAGGAATTCGTTGAGGTCTGCCCGGTTGGCCAGGTCCCACCCGCGCGCGTTGGTGCGGGCCGGAGCATACAGTGCGTGCGGCCGGATGATCCGGGCATCCGCCTCGGCGCGCGCGGCGTCCAGCTGCTCGAACGGGTCGGCGGCGATGGCTTCCGCAGGCACGGCGTGGTTGGCGAGCTGGTTGACGAAGGACGAGTTCGCGCCGTTTTCCAGCAGGCGGCGCACCAGATAGGCGAGCAGTTCGCGATGCTTGCCCACCGGCGCATAGATTCGCGATCGCACCTTCTCGTTGCGCAGCAGCGCATTGTGCAAGGGCTCGCCCATGCCGTGCAGCCGCTGGAACTCGAAGTCGTCACGGTTGCCCGCCATCTCCAGGATTGCCGCAACGCTGTGCGCGTTGTGGGTGGCGAATTGCGGGTAGATACGGTCGGTGAGCCTCAGCAATTGCGCGGCGCAGCAGATGTACGAGATATCGGTCGCCGCCTTGCTGGTGAACACCGGGAAATCGGGCACGCCATCGACCTGCGCACGCTTGATCTCGCTGTCCCAGTACGCGCCCTTGACCAGTCGGACCATGATCTTGCGGTCGAGCGATTGCGCGAGGCCATACAGCCAGTCGATCACGAAGCTGGCGCGCTTGCCGAAGGCCTGCACCACGACGCCCAGGCCATCCCAACCCGCCAGCGACGGATCGTTCAGCACCAGCTTGATGATGTCGAGCGAGAGGCCCAGGCGATAGGCTTCCTCCGCATCGATGTTGAGGCCGATGCGCGCATCGCGCGCGGCGCGGGCAAGTTCGAGCACACGGTCGGCGAGCGCGGGCACGCACTCGTCGGCCTTGCCCATTTCATAGCGGGGATAGAGCGCGGACAGCTTGATCGACAGGCCCGGATTGGTGCGCATGTCGTCGGTCTTGGCGGCATCGGCAATGGCGCGGATGGCGTCCATATAGGCCGCGAAATAGCGGTCGGCATCGGGGAAGGTCAGCGCCGCTTCGCCCAGCATGTCGTAGCTGAAGGTCGCGCCTTCGGCAGACCATTTGCGCGAGCGCTTGAGCGCCTCGGCCATATCCTCGCCCAGCACGAACTGGTTGCCCAGCTCCTTCATCGCCCGGCGCACCGCAACGCGGATCACCGGCTCACCCAGACGCTTGATCGCCCCGCGCAGCGCGTCGAGCGGGCCCTTGGTGACCGAGCCTTCCAGAACCGACTGCGTCATGGAGAGCGCAAAGGTGCTGGCGTTGACCAGAGTGTGTTCGGACTTGCCGAAATGCTCGCGCCAGTTGGCGGGGCTGATCTTGTCCTCGATCAGGTCGTCGATCGTTTCGGCATCGGGCACGCGCAGCAGCGCCTCGGCCAGCGTCATCAACGCCAGCCCCTCGTCGCTCGACAGGCCGTATTGGCCGAGGAAGCTTTCCATGAGGGTGGGGCCGGAAGCCGCCCGAACGTCCTCCACCACGCGCACGGCCCGCGCCCGGATGCGCGCGCGCAGTTCAGGCGAGGGGGCGTAGTTCGCGATCAGGTAATCGAGCACCGCGCCTTCATCGGCCCGGTGATGAGCGCGCACGGCATCGCGCAACGCAAGCAGTTCGGTCATGGCTGAATGCCTTGTCTGGGGAGGACGTTACGCGCTGCCCATACAGCAATTGGCGCAGTTTTGAAGGGGTGAGCGACGGTCTGCGCAGGCAGAAACATCAACTTTCGTCATTCCCGCGAACGCGGGAATCCCGCTTTTGCGCTGGGGCTTCCACAGAAGCGGGACCCCCGCGTGCGCGGGGGTGACGGATACTGGCTAAATCAGAAGGTCTCAAATCACCCCGACGTCCTTGCCCGCAGCCTCGAATATCCCCAGAATCTCGGTCACCTGCTCGGCCGAATGCTCGGCGCATAGCGAGCAGCGCAGCAGAGTCATGCCGGCAGGGGTTGCGGGCGGGCGGGCGAGGTTGACGTAGAGGCCGCGTTCCAGCAGCGCCTGCCACATCTGCGCGCCTTTGAGCATATCGGTCATGATCACCGCGATGATGCCGCTCTGCGCTTCCGGGGTGCCGAGCGAAAAGCCCAGGTCGCGCAGGCCCTGGTGCAGCCGCTTGGAATTTTCCCACAGGTGCGCCCTCTTGTTGCCAGCGTGCATCAGCTTGCGGATGCTGGTCGCAGCAGTGGCGACGACCGAGGGCGGCAGGCTGGCGGTGAACACATAAGGCCGGCAGACGAGGCGCAGCACCTCGAACTTGGGGTGATTGGAGACGCAGAAGCCACCAACGGTGCCGACCGACTTGCTGAACGTGCCGATGATGAAATCGACGTCGTCCATTACGCCCGCCGCTTCGGAAACGCCGCGCCCGTTCTCGCCGATAAAGCCCATGGAATGCGCCTCGTCGACCAGCACCATCGCGCCGGCCGCCTTGGAGATCGCGACCATTTCCTTGAGCGGGGCAACGTCACCGAGCATCGAATAGACGCCTTCGAGCACCACCAATTTGCCCGCTTCGGGGGGCAGGCGCTTCAGCCGCTTTTCCAGCGCTTCGACATCGTTGTGGCGGAAGGCGACGATCTGGGCGTTGCCGAGCGCGCAGCCGTCATAGATCGAGGCATGGCTGTCGATGTCGAGGATGATGTAATCCTCCTTGCCCGCCATGGTCGAGATGATGCCAAGGTTCGCCTGGTATCCGGTGGAAAAGACCATCGCATGGTCCATGCCGTAGAATTCCTTGAGCGCTTCCTCGCAATCGCGGTGCCCGGCATAGGTGCCGTTGAGCACGCGGCTGCCGGTGGTGCCCGATCCGAAATTGTCGAGTGCAGCCTTGCCGGCCTCCAGCACATCGGGATCGAAAGTCATGCCCATATAGTTGTAGGTGCCCAGCAGGATCGTTTCCTTGCCGTTGCACATCGCCACGGTGGGCGATTTGACCGATTCCATCACCAGCGCATAAGGATCGCGCACGCCGTGCGAAAGCAGCGCCTCGCGCTCGCCAATCAGGGCGTCGAACTTGGAAAACAGGTCGGTCATGAAGATCTTCTCTGATGGGGAAAGGGCCGGGATGGGCACACGCATCCCAGCGCAAATAGGGTCAGGCGGTCAGCTTTTCCACTGCGGCGACCAATTGGCCGACGGTTTCGATCTCGGCCTGCATGTTCATGGTGATGATGATGTCGAATTCATCCTCGATCGCCGCGACGAAATCCATCACCGTCAGGCTGTCCCATTCCAGATCGCCGGCAAAGGTCGTGGCGTCGGTCAGGGCGACGCCCTTCTTGTTGAACGGTTCGATCTGTGCGGCAATGCGCGCGTACGTGGCGGTGCTATCGGTCATGGGGGTCTTTCGTCCAAATTGCGTCAGATGCTGCCTTGCCGCGCGAATACGGCATAATCGCGGCAAGATGGCGGAAGCCTGAAGGGCAGTACGGCAGCGCTTGTCAAGCGCGGGGCGACTATGTCATGAAACTGTCATGGGAGAGGGTGTCATTACAGAGCGAGTCGAAACGCCGCGACCGGCGATCCCCAGCCCGTGGCCGCACACACCGCACACCTTTTCACCACACGCCATTCACCTAATCCGCACATCGGTGCAGACCAACCTGGCGCTGAGCCAGATGGCGGACCAGAAGGCCAGCATCCTGATGGGCGCGACCTTCGTGGTGTTCACCATTTCGGTGGGTCAGGCGCGCAGCGGCAATTTCACGCTGCCGCTGATCGTGCTGGCGCTGTTCGCGTTTCTGTCGGCGATGTGCGCGGTGTTCGCCATCCTGCCATCGGTTCGCGGAACGCCCAAGCCCAAGGGGCCGGTTGCACCCGGCTCGACCAACTTCATGTTCTTCGGCAATTTTTCAGCGATGGCGGAGGACGACTTTGCCGATCTGGTGATCGACCAGTTGCACACCGACGAGACCATCTTCCGCACCATGCTGCGCGATGTCCACCAGAACGGCATGGTTTTGCAGCACAAGAAGTACCGCTATCTGGGCCATGCCTACCGGATCTTCCTGATCGGGCTCTCTTTGACCTTCGCGCTGTTCCTCGTCGAACTCGCGCTGGGCCGCTCGCTTATTTGAGCCACTTGTTGGCGCGATACCAGCGCGCGGTTTCCGCCAGACCCTGACGGGTGGCAATCTTGGCATACCACAGGTCGCGCGGCGGACGGCGCAGCGCATCGGCGGTCCAGTCGCTGTGCGCGATATAGCGCGCGCGATCGGGCGTCAGCTTGGCCGCTTTGCCGCGCAGCAGCTTGTCGCCGCGTGCTGCCAGGTTGAGCGCCAGCTTGGGCGTTGCGAACGATCGCACCTTGCGCCCCACCGCATCCCCCAGCGCATCGGCAAAGTCCGCATGGCTCCACCCGCGCAAGGTTCCGTCATCAACCTCGTAGATCGCGCCAGTGTCGCCCGCGCCTGCCGCCAATCGCGCCAGCAACCGCGCCAGATCGGCCACGTGCACCACGGACATGCGCCCGCCGGGCGGCAGCATCACCACGCCGCGCGCGGCCATGCGGAACAGGTCGAGCATTTCGGTATCGCGCGGGCCGTATATTGCGGGCGGGCGCACCATGATCCAGTCCAGGCCGGACGCTGTTACCCGCGATTCTGCCTGGGCCTTGGACCAGCAATAGTTCGACAGGTCCGGCTCGCGCGCCGCCAGTGAAGAGACGTGGATGAAGCGCCGGATGCCTGCATCGCGCGCGGCGGCCACCATCGCCTCGGTGCCGGTGATGTTGCCCGCGACGAACCCTGCCTTGTCGGGCGCGTTCACCACGCCTGCGATATGCAGCACGCAGTCGGCCCCGGTGCACAGTTCAGCCAGGCTGGCGGGATCGTCCAGCGCGCCTGCAACCCAGGTTATGCCGCCCTGCGCCGGTTGCGGTTTGCGGGTGAGCGCGCGGACATGGTGGCCCTTGGCAAGCGCTTCCTCGATGGTCGCACCGCCGACAAAGCCGGTGCCGCCGGTCATTGCGATCACGCTCACAGCAGCACCATCTGATCGCGGTGGACCAGCGCGCTGCGCGGGGCATGGCCCAGCACGTCGGCAATCGCATCGCTGCGCAGTCCGATGATTTTCGCGATATCGGCAGCGTCATATTCGCTGAGGCCGCGCGCAATCGTCTCGTTCGTCACGCTCATGATCTCCACCACATCGCCGCGCACGAACTTGCCGTCAACCGCGGTGGCACCTGCTGCCAGCAGGCTCGAACCCTTGACGAGGGCCGCCTGCGCCCCTGGATCCACGGTGATCCGGCCGCGCGCGGTCATTCGCCCTGCCAGCCACAATTTGCGGCCCTTGCCCTGCGGGCCTGCGGTGAACACCGTGCCGCGTCCGCTGGTCGCCAGCCGTTCGAGCGGATTGTCGTGCGTGCCGTTGGCGATGGCGAGATGCGCGCCTGCGCTGGTCGCGATGCGTGCGGCCTCCAGCTTGGAGAGCATGCCGCCCGATCCCATGCCCGATGCAGAGCCGCCATCGGCCATGGCGCGGATGCGCGCATCGATGCGCGCCACGCTTTCGACCAGCGCGGCATCGGGGTCGTTCTTCGGGTTGGCGGTGTACAGGCCGTCGACATCGGACAGCAGCACCACGCCGCCGGCGCCCGCAGCCTGCGCGATGCGCGCGGCCAGCCGGTCGTTGTCGCCGAAGCGGATTTCCTCGGTGGCGACCGAATCGTTTTCGTTGATCACCGGAACCACGCCCAGCGCGATCAGGCGGCGCAGTGTCGCCGACGCGTTCAGGAAGCGTCTGCGGTCCTCCAGATCGTCGAGCGTCACCAGCATCTGTGCAGCGGTGATGGCATGATCGCCCAGCAATTCCGCCCAGCATTGGCTGAGCGCAATCTGGCCGGTAGCGGCTGCCGCCTGCGCGTCCTCAAGGCTCGCCCGGCCGCCCTTGGGCAGCCCCAACCGCCGCGCACCCAGTGCGATTGCACCCGACGACACGATGACGATGCGCTGACCGGCAGAGATTCGCGCGGCGATATCGGCAACCAGTGACGCCAGCCACGCTCGCCGCACCGTACCATCCGGCGAGACCAGCAGCGCCGAGCCGACCTTGACCACCAGCACTGGGCAGGCGGTGGGCGAGAGCAGGGTTGCAGGAGAGGGGGACTGGGTCATCGTTCAAATCCCGTTTTCCGGTGAAAGCCGGAATCCAGTGCGTCTACAATGCTACCTTCCCGAGTTCCCGAGCGAAGTCGAGGGACGTATGCGCAACCGTCGGCGCAAACGTCCCTCGACTTCGCTCGGGACAAACGGAGGTGGGGTGCGGGAATGGATTAAACCGGAGACCAAACCCCCGGCTCGTTGTCGGCATTCGGATCGACCCCTTCGGGCTTCTCAGTCGCGGTGTCGTGCGGCAGGTATTCCAGCAGCGCGTCGAACATCGCCTCGATACCTGCGCCGGTGGCAGCGGAAATCGGGAACACGCGCTCGGCTCCGGCGGCCAGGACCTCGTCGGCGAAATGCTGCATCAGCTCGTCGTCGAGCAGATCACCCTTGTTGAGCGCGACCAGGCGCGGCTTTTCGTCCAGCCCGGCGCCGTAATTGGTGAGCTCCCCGTTGACGATGCGCATCGCCTCTAGCGGGTCCTCGCCATTGGCGTCGATCAGGTGGATGAGCACCTGGCAGCGCTCGATATGGCCCAAGAACCTGTCGCCGATGCCCGCGCCCTCGGCTGCACCCTCGATCAGGCCGGGGATGTCGGCGAGCACGAACTCGCGGTTGCGGTGCTGCACCACGCCCAGTTGCGGGCGCAAGGTGGTGAACGGATAATCGCCCACCTTGGCGTGGGTGTTGGTCACTTGGTTGATGAAGGTGGACTTGCCCGCATTGGGCAGGCCGACAAGCCCGGCGTCCGCCATCAGCTTCAGCCGCAGCCACACATACATTTCCGCGCCGGGCCAGCCGGGGCCGTGCTGGCGCGGCGTGCGGTTGGTGCTGGTCCGGTAGCTCAGGTTGCCGCGTCCGCCATCGCCGCCGCGCAGCATCATGATGCGCTGGCCGGCATGGGTGAAGTCGGCGAGAACCTCTTCCTTGTCTTCGCTCAGCACCTGGGTGCCGACGGGAACCTTGATGACAAGATCGTCGCCGCCCGCACCGGTGCGGTTGCGGCCCATGCCGCCGTTGCCGCGCTTGGCCTTGAAATGCTGGGTGTAGCGAAAATCGATCAGCGTGTTGAGGCCGCTCACCGCCTCGAAGATGATGTCGCCGCCCTTGCCGCCATTGCCGCCATCGGGGCCGCCATATTCGACATATTTTTCGCGGCGAAAGGACACCGCGCCCTGTCCGCCGGTACCCGAACGGATGAAAATCTTGGCTTGATCGAGAAAATGCATGGGCGTGCCCCTAACCGAAGGACGCGCAAAATGCCATAGCCAGCGGTGATGGTGCGATTTGGCCGACCGATATGGACGGCAAACTATCGTGCAAATTATCCGCAACCCCTTGCCTGCGGCCCGCGAAATACGATATTCGCTGTCATCCATGACAACTGCGACCAACCCTTGCGCGCTGCCTATGCGCCACTTCGCCAGCGCACAGCGTGCGGCACCTGCCCGGGTGCACGCCGGTCCCGACCGCGAGGACGAAGGCCCGCCGGACATCGGCATCGCCGTCAAGACGCGGGCAAAATCGAAAAAGCCCAGCCAGTACAAGGTGCTGATGCTGAACGACGACTACACGCCGATGGAATTCGTCGTGCTGGTGCTCAAGCGCTTCTTCAGCATGAACATGGATGAGGCGACGCGGGTGATGCTCCACGTCCACCAGAAGGGTGTCGGCGTCTGCGGCATTTTCACCTATGAGGTCGCCGAAACCAAGGTGAACCAGGTCATGGACTTCGCCCGCGAGCATCAGCATCCGCTGCAGTGCACGCTCGAGAAGGTTTGAGCGGCCACGCGCCGCCGCCCCTTGCACCGCCTGCATCTCCCGCTAAACAGCGGGTATGGACAAGATCATCATTCGCGGCGGAAAGTCGCTTTCCGGCCGCATTCCCATTTCTGGTGCCAAGAACAGCGCGCTGACGCTGTTGCCGTGTGCGCTGCTCACCGATGAACCGCTGACGCTGCGCAACCTGCCGCGGCTCGCCGATGTCGACAGCTTTGGCCATCTGCTCAACCAGCTTGGCGTCTCGACGATGATCGAAGGCGCGCGGCCCGAGGACTTCGGCCGAGTGCTGACGATGCGCGCCGGCCTGATCACCTCGACCGTCGCGCCCTATGACATCGTGCGCAAGATGCGCGCGTCGATCCTGGTGCTGGGGCCGTTGCTGGCCCGCGCGGGCGAAGCCACGGTCTCGCTGCCCGGCGGCTGCGCCATCGGCAACCGCCCGATCGACTTGCACCTGAAGGCGCTGGAAGCATTGGGCGCGGAGATCGAGATCGCGGCGGGCTATGTCACCGCGCGCGCGCCCAAGGGCGGATTGCCGGGCGGCGATTTCGGCTTTCCGGTGGTGTCCGTCGGCGCGACCGAGAACGCGCTGATGGCCGCCGTGCTTGCCAAGGGCACATCGACGCTGCGCAATGCGGCGCGTGAGCCGGAGATCGTCGATCTGTGCAACCTGCTGGTGGCGATGGGCGCGACCATCGAGGGCATCGGCGGATCGACCCTGGTCGTTCACGGCAAGGACCGGCTGCACGGCGCGACCTACCGCGTCATGCCCGATCGTATCGAGGCGGGCAGCTATGCCTGCGCCGCTGCGATCACCGGCAGCGCGCTCGACCTGATCGGCGCGCGCATGGACCAGATGGAAGCCACGGTCGCGGCGCTGCGCCAGGCCGGCGTCAAGGTCGACGAGATCGCCGATGGGCTCGCCATTCGGCCCAACGGCAAGTTGCAGGCGATGACGCTGGCGACCGCGCCGTTCCCCGGCTTTGCCACCGACATGCAGGCACAGTTCATGGCGATGCTGTGCATGGCCGAGGGTGCCAGCGTGCTCACCGAAACGATCTTCGAGAACCGCTACATGCACGTGCCCGAACTCAACCGCATGGGCGCGCATATCGAGGTCAAGGGCCGCACCGCGGTCGTCCACGGCGTAACCCGCATGGTCGGCGCGCCAGTGATGGCCACCGATCTGCGCGCCTCGATGAGCCTGGTGATCGCTGGCCTTGCCGCAGAAGGCGCGACCGAAGTGAACCGCATCTACCACCTCGATCGCGGCTATGAGCGGCTTGAAGAAAAGCTGCAGGCCGTCGGCGCAGACATCGAGCGCATCGGCGGCGATTGATTCCATCGCCCTGCCAATCGCGCGTCCCCCTACCTGAAAGGGAGGGGTTAGGGGTGGGTCGGCGGGGTTGAGCAAAGGTGGCTTTGTAACGGCTTACCCACACCAAGCTTCCCTCCCTTGCAGGGAGGGAAGCTTGGTGTGCGAACCCTCACAGAGGAGCGTTGGCGGCGCCCTCCACCAGATCGCGCACCAGCCACAGCCGGATCGCGCTGGCGAGGTTGGGCGGGTTCGTCACTGCGATCCGTTCGACATCGATTCGCGCCACCAATGCATTCAGCGGCAGGCCGCGCGCGTCGGCGGCGGCTTTCAGCATGTCCCAGAAGGTCGGCTCCAGGCTGATCGAGGTCAGGTGCCCCGCAATCTGGATGCTGCGCTTCACCGGGCCGCGATACAGGGTGTCGGGCGTGGTCATCAGCCCTGCGGATACAACCGGTTCATTTCCGCAAGGTCATGCGCAACCAACTGTTCCAGAACGTTCAGATCGACCTGATCGAGCTTGGTTACATACAGGCACGTCTTCTCCATCTTGTGCTTGCCCAGTCTCGCCAGCAGGGCATCGCGCTGCGCGGCGATGGCGGCATCGTCATAGCCTGCCATCAGGTAGATGCTGTGCTTGCCCTTGCGCGGGGAGAAGCTGGACCGCGCCCAGGTGCCCGTGCGGCCGGTGGGATAGCGATACGTATACTCGCCAAAGCCGATCATGCTTGGCCCCCACATCCTGGCAGGTTCGCCGGTAACCCGCGCGTACAGCGCCAGCAACGCCTGCGCCTCCTCGCGCCGCCGGTCAGGCTCCAGCCCGGCGATATAGGCGTGTACATCGGCGTCGGTCGGCGTGGTTGTATTGGCTGCATCGGCCATCTTGCATCCCCCATGATCCAGGCCTAAAGGCTAGCACGTCTGATGGGGAGTAGCCAACCGGTGCGATGCGCCGGTCCGCACGTCAACATACTTGGCCGAGAGGTCATGGCGTGCGGGTTTCCGGGACTTGAGTGTTCCGGCTTCCGGCAAGACCGATGACACCTGAACCTTCTTGCCCGGCCGGGCAGGGGTGATGGGTGTTGTTGCGTCCTGCTGAAACCTGCTGCCCGGCCCCGGAACCGAACCATCATGGAAGCCTTCTCCGCTTCGCTCGCGCTCGTCGCACTCGCCGAAATGGGCGACAAGACGCAGCTGCTCGCCATCCTGCTGGCTGCGCGCCTGCGCAAGCCTGTGCCGATCATTGCGGGCATTCTGGTGGCAACGCTTGCCAACCACTTCCTTGCCGCACTGCTGGGCCAGCAGGTTGCGGGGCTGATCGACAGTCCGGCCTTCCGCTATGCCATTGCCGCAGGGTTCGTCGCCATGGCGTTGTGGGCGCTGATCCCCGATACATTCGACGAAGATGATGCGCCCAAGCAGCGCAGCGCCGGCGTGTTCGTCACCACGCTGGTTGCGTTCTTTCTGGTGGAAATGGGCGACAAGACGCAGATCGCCACCGTGGCGATGGGCGCGCATTACCAGAACGTCGTTGCGGTGACCGCAGGCACGACGCTGGGCATGATGGTGGCCAATGTGCCCGCCGTGCTGCTGGGCCACCGCATCGAACGCATCCTGCCGATCCGCGCGCTGCAGATCGGTGCGGCTGCACTGTTTGCGCTGCTAGGGCTGTGGGTGGCGGCGCAGACGGCGGGCTGGGTGTGATCGGCGCGCCGGTTCAACCGTCGCAATCGTTCCAGTAATCCTTGTTGGTCGTGCAGCTTTTCAGCCCGCTATAGTGATTGACGACGCACGTCGTCTTCAACGGGCAGGCCTTGAACGGGCGCGGGCGAAAGTCGCGCGGGGCAGAAACGGGCGCGGGGCGGTTGTAGATCGCTGCCACCTGGGTGCGCAGCGGCGTCATCTGAGCGCGGATCTTGTCGTCGCCGTTCTTGATCGCGTGGTCGATCCAGTACAGCACCTCGGTCTCGTGCTTGGGCGCATCCTTCGATTGCAGCAATGAGCTGGCCGCCATGATCGCGCCATAGACCTCGCCCTGTTCCGCCATGCTGCGCGACAGGCGATAGGCCAGGTCGAAGTCCTTTTTGGTGCCGCGCCCTTCGCTGATCATGGTGAAGGCCATGATCGTGGAATAGACATGGCCGCGCTCTGCCGCCTGCTTGAACAGGCCGAATGCGCGCTTGTCATCCTTTTTCACGCCGATGCCCTCGTGGTGATAAAGCCCAGCGCGGTGCATGGCATCGATGTGCCCGGCAGCGGCGGCCTTTTCCATCCAGGCGACGCCGCCTTTGGGGTCCTTGGTGCCATAGGTCCCCCCGGCCAGCTCGACGCCATAGAAATACATGCCCATCGGGTCGCCCGCTTCGGCCGAGCGCTTGACCAGGTCCAGCCCCTGCTGCTTGGGCACATCGCTGAACCGTCCTGCATAAATGGCAAGGCCCAGTTGCATCATCGCGCGGGCATCGTTCTGGCCGTCGATATACGACCGCGCGACCTGGTAGCCATCCGGCGTCGAGATCACGCGGTTCGTCGCCCGCCATGCAAGGTCGGCGGAGGGCTCGGGGCAGGGCGTCTTCGCTTTGGCCGCCATTTCATGCGCCTGTGCCCATGCGATATCCGCAGCGGAAATGGCCTGCTTCTTCTCCAGCGCTTCCGACAGGAGATCGTAGGCGATGTGGCAATCGTCGCGCGTCTGGTGCAGCCGGTTGGGATCGGGCACCGAACTGCTGACGGCATAGGCTGCCGACAGGCCGAACCCTGTGGCGACAAGAAGAACGAAGAGGACAAGGCGTTTGGTGAAGCGCGGCATGGCAAGGCTTTCTTGATCCGCCAGCGCATCGTCTGGCGGAAGCGGCTCGCGACCACACCGGAATGTTTATCGTCGCGTCGCGGCATGTCAACCACCCGGCGGTACACAGCACACTTGCCCCCACAAGGCCGCGCTGATAGGCGGCGCGGACGAGTTATCAGCAGGGAAAAAGCTTCATGACCCAAGGCGTCAAACGTGTCGTTCTGGCCTTTTCAGGCGGCCTCGACACCAGCGTTATCCTCAAATGGCTGCAGCAGACCTACAAATGCGAGGTCGTCACCTTCACCGCCGATCTGGGCCAGGGTGAAGAGCTGGAGCCTGCTCGCGCCAAGGCGCAGATGATGGGCGTGAAGCCGGAGCACATCTTCATCGACGACCTGCGCGAAGAGTTCGTAGCCGATTACGTGTTCCCGATGATGCGCGCCAACGCCGTGTACGAAGGCACCTACCTGTTGGGCACCTCTATCGCGCGGCCGCTGATCGCCAAGCGGCAGATCGAGATCGCCAAACTGGTGGGCGCCGATGCGGTCAGCCATGGCGCGACCGGCAAGGGCAACGATCAGGTGCGCTTTGAGCTCGGCTATTATGCGCTCGACCCGGACGTCCGGGTCATCGCTCCGTGGCGCGAATGGGACCTGACAAGCCGCACCAAGCTCATCGAATTTGCCGAAGCGCACCAGATCCCGGTGAGCAAGGACAAGCGCGGCGAAGCGCCGTTCTCCACCGATGCCAACATGCTGCACACCTCGTCCGAGGGCAAGGTGCTGGAAGACCCGTGGGATGAAGTGCCCGACTACGTGTATTCGCGCACCAACCACCCCGAGGATGCGCCCGATACGCCCGAGTACATTACGGTGGATTTCGAGCGCGGCGATGGCGTTGCGTTGAACGGCGAGGGCATGAGCCCGGCGACGTTGCTGGAAAAGCTGAACGAACTGGGCAAGACGCACGGCATCGGGCGGCTCGATCTGGTCGAAAACCGCTTCGTCGGCATGAAGTCGCGCGGCATGTATGAAACGCCGGGCGGCACGATCTATCACATCGCGCACCGCGGCATCGAGCAGCTGACGCTGGATCGCGGGGCTGCGCACCTCAAGGACGAGCTTGCGCCGCGGTACGCCGAACTGGTGTACAACGGCCTGTGGTTCAGCCCGGAGCGCGAGATGCTGCAGGCGGCGATCGACCACAGCCAGACGCATGTCACCGGCACCGTGCGGCTGAAGCTGTACAAGGGCAATGCCTGGGTTGTCGGCCGCAAATCGCCTTATTCGCTGTACAGCGAGAAGGTGGTGACGTTCGAGGACGATGCCGGCGCCTATGACCAGAAGGATGCGGAAGGCTTCATCAAGCTGAACGCGCTGCGCCTGCGCCTGCTGGGCCGCCGGGGGAGCTGAGCGCCAAGATGGAGAGGGGCGCGATGGAGAAGGAAGGCGGGCGCAATCGCCTGCTGATGCAGGTGTTGACCTATGCCGGCGGGCTGCCGTTCCTGGCGGGCGCATCGTGCCACATCACCGGCTATGGCGATGTCAACGCGGCCAACCTCACTTGCTATTGGGCGTTCACCATCCTGATGTTCATGGCCGGCACCTTGTGGGGCATCCAGGTGGTCGCCCCGCAAAAGGTCAGCCCCAACCTGTTCCTGGCGAGCAACGCAGTCGTGTTGGCCATCTGCGGTGCGTTGTGGTTCGTGCCGTTCAACGAGGCCGCGTTGCTGTTCGCCATCGGCTTTGGCGTGCTGCTGTGGCTGGACCGCGCCGCGATGCGCGCGGGGGCCACCGATGCCGCCTATGGCGAAATGCGCGCGCGCATAACGACAGCGGTGATCGCCTGCCTGGTGCTGATCGCGGTCGTGCCGATGGGGGTGATTGGCTGAGGGAACAGCCCCCCAAAAGCTCCCCTCCCTGCAAGGGAGGGGCTGGGGGTGGGTAAGCCGTTACAAAACCACCCCAGCGCAACATCGCCGACCCACCCCTAACCCCTCCCTTGCAGGGAGGGGAACGCGCTGAAAGTCTCGCCGAATTCGCGTTTGTTACGTTTTCGTGAAACAAACCATCAGCGCGACCTTAATCCATTGTTGTCCACCATTTTATCCACAGCCAACCCGCAAGGCCTGTGGATAACTCATGCGTTTTCGCTGGCTGCGACTCGGATGTCGTGACACCTTTGTGAAGTCGGAAGGACAGACGGAAAGCGCACTGAAGACCGGAAAAAGCTCATAAATACAGCGATGTATGGCGGGTTTCGAAGATCGGAGAGTGCGCCCGCAAGGCAGGCCGGAAACGGCAGGTCAGGCGTGAGAGAGGACCTGTGTTATCCACTCGTGGCATGCACAGGCCAGACATAGGCGAAACAGCCGCTCCGCAGCAGCGATGCCGCAGGGATGGGCAGTTCACCGAAGGTCCGGATGAAGAGACGATGATCGGCAGGCAGGCAAGATGCGGATGGCGACATCCGGGTGGAGCGGCAAGTCGGTGCGATGCCCCAGGCTCTGCGATATGCGGGTCAGGACAACCGGTTAACGCGCGCGGTCCTTCGGGATGGTGCTGCCGGGCCGGATGACCTGAAACGGACGAGCAGGACGGGGTGTCAGGCAGAGCGCGGACCCGTGTCCAAAAGGTCTTGTGACCCACAGGAACCGGGCCTCGCGCGAAGCCGGACGCTTGGAAAGGTACGTTTGAGGCCGATGTGGCATCTGGCAGAAATGCAAAGGTGTCGTGACCGCAACGCTCGAACCGGACACGTCAGCCCAGCCGCTCGCGGCGCAGCAGACGGACCACACAAAGGCGGGAAACCGCTTTCAGGGCTTCGGAAAAAAGCCACGACAACCAGACCCGAGCGTAGTGGGGGCCGACAGCAATGTCGGCCCCCGTTTTGCGTTTGGGTGCCGCCGAACATATAAAAAGGGCCAGCCGCTCCGCGCGACCGGCCCTTTTCGCAAACAACCCCTACCGGGCCAAATCAATCGATCGTGACCGTCACCGCGCGGCGGTTGCGGGCCCAGGCGGATTCGTCGGAGCCCATGGCTTCGGGATTTTCCTTGCCATAGCTGACCACGCGCAGGCGGGCTTCGCTGACGCCCAGCGACACCAGGTAGTTCTTGGCGGCGTTGGCGCGGCGTTCGCCGAGCGCCAGGTTGTAATCGCGGGTGCCGCGTTCGTCGGCATGGCCTTCGATGATCGCCTGCTTGTTGGGGTACTGGCTGAGCCACTGCGCCTGGCTCTGCAAGGTCACCTGGTCGTCGGCGTCGACATTATACCGGTCGGTATCGAACAGGATCTTGTCGGAGCGCACCTTGGCGAGGAAATCGGCCTGGCTGCCGGGGACCGCGACGTTGCCGACGTTTCCGTTGTTCTGGCCGCCATTGGTGGTGTCTTCGACTGCCGGGCCGGGTGCGGGGGGCAGTTCGGGCGGGGTCTTCTTGGCGCAGGCGCCCAATGCGATCACCGCGGTGGCAAGGACAAGCGTGTTACGGATAGTTCTCATCGAGCGTCTCCTTATTGACTGTTCTAAGCGTACTATCTGGGGCCCATGCTGACGACATGAACTCAGGCCCCGGGGGAAAATACGGGGCGCAGGCCTGTGCCGAAAACGTCCCGTAGCGTGAATGCCAAAATTAACATGAAGCAAGTGTGACTGGCTTCACTTGCAGGGTAAACCCTTCACGTGGCGATAATATCCCCGTCACGGCAGGATCGGTCCCCATGACGGGTCGGAGCCATCCACCGGGGTGGGCAGGCGGCGCTCGTTGGTACCGGTCAGATCGACCTGCCACACGGTCGAGCTGACCGCGCCGCGCCCGGTGCGGAAGAACTGGATCACGCGGCCATTGGGTGCCCAGGTCGGGGCCTCGTCCTGCCAGCTGTTGGTCAGCAGCCGCTCACCGCCACCCGACGGACTCATCACGCCGATGCGGAAATTGCCCGATATCTTGGTGAAGGCGATCAGGTCGCCGCGCGGGCTCCATTCGGGCGTGGCATAGCGACCGCCGCCGAAGCTGATGCGGCGCTGGTTTGAGCCGTCGGCGTTCATCAGGTACAATTGCTGGCCGCCGCCGCGATCACTTTCGAACACGATCTGGCTGCCATCGGGCGAGAAGCTGCCGCCCACATCGATCCCCGGGCCATCGGTCAGCCGCACCGGCGTGCCGCCTTCTGCGGGAATCTTGTAGATGTCGGTGTTGCCGCCGATCGCCATCGAATACAGCAGGAACTTGCCATCGGGCGACCAGCGCGGCGCAAAGGTGGGGTTGCGGCTCTGCGTTACCAGCCGCTGCCGCCCGGTGCCGACGTCATACACATAAATGCGCGGGTTGCCGTCGAGGTAGCTCAGATACGCGATCTGCTTGTAATCGGGCGAGAAACGCGGGGTCAGCGCGGTGGACTGGCCGTTGGTGATGAAGCGGTGGTTGGCGCCATCCGAATCCATGATCGCCAGCCGCTTGGTGCGCCGGTTCTTGGGGCCGGTCTCGGCGATATAGGCGATGCGGCTGTCGAAGAATGGGCTTTCGCCCGACAGGCGCGAATAGATGGCATCGGCGCATTTGTGCGCTGCACGGCGCCAGTCCGCCGGTTCGACGACAAACCCCTGGCGGGTCAGCTCGCTGCCCAAAGCGACGTCATACAGATAGCAGCCGACCGTGATCTTGCCATCGCCATTGGAGCGCACGAAACCCTGGATCAAGGCGGCGGCATTGCGCCCCTGCCAATAGGGGAAGGTGGGCGCGGTTACCTCGTCGACGGTGATCTGCTTGACCGCGTTGCGCCCGACCGGCTTGAACAGCCCGGAGCGATCGAGGTCGGATGCGATGACATCGCTGATCCGGTTGCCAAGGTCCTCGGTGGTTCCGGCAAGCGTCGTGTCGCTGCGCGGCGTGGGCAGGGCCGGCACCGCGATGATCAGGTCCGCGCTGCCGGCGTTGTCCACATCCACGGTCAGCTGGGCGTGGGCGGGGGTGGTCATGAGCGCAACCACGGCCAAGGAGAGTCTCGCCACCCACCTCCGTTTGTCCCGAGCGAAGTCGAGGGACGTAAGGAAACGGTGGCGCATACGTCCCTCGACTTCGCTCGGGACAAACGGGAATGGGTGTGTGGGGCGGTTGAACATGCGCATAATCTACAATCCCAGGAAGAAGGTTGGTTCGATCGTCTGCCATTCGGCATAAAATTGCGGCGGGAACTTGAAGGGGGCGGCGCGGCGGACGGCGGCGATGGCGCGTTCCTTGTGCAAGGATTCCTGCGCGCGGTTGCTGGCGTTGACCCCGGTGGTGGTGGCGCTTGGCGTGCCGACGATATTGCCGGATTCATCCAGCCGCACCACGACCTTGGTACGCAACTGGTCGGCATCCGCGCCGGTGGGCGGTACCCAGTGCGGCTTGACCTGGCGCAGCAGCTCGCGTTGTAGCGAGGCGACCACCGCCGGGCCTGCGACCGCGGCAGGCGGGGTTTGCGACCGGCTGGTCGAGGCCTTGTCGGTCACCCCTTCCAGAAAATCGCTGCCGATGCGCGGCGCGCGCGGAGCCTGCGTCGCGGGCTTTGCCGCCGCTGTGGTCGAAGGCTTCGCAGCGGGTTTGGTGGCAGGCCGGTCAGGGCGGCGGCGATCGGATGTATCGGCGGGCGCTGCGGGCTTGGGCTTGTCAGCCGCCTTGGGCTGCGGCTTGGCAGGTGGCGGCGGCGTGCTGCGCGCGGGCTTGGGGACGGGCGCGGGGCGCGGCTTTTCGGGGGCCTTGGGCTTGGGCGGAGTGGGCCGCTCGATCGCCTTGGGCGCAGGCGGCTCGGTCCGCTTGACGGCGGGTGCGGGCGCTGGCGTGGGTTCAGGCTCGGGCGCAGGCGCTGCCTTCTCGATCTCAGGTGCAAGCTCGGGCGCGGTTGCCGTGGCGGCTTCGCGCGTCGGCGTGGGCGCGGTGGAGACCAGGCCCACCTCGTCGGTCAACTGCACCGCGATCGGGTCGGTCGGCATTTTCAGCTCGCTGCGGCTGGCGATACCCAGGGACAGCACGCCGAACAACGCGACATGGCCGACCACCGCCACCGACAAACCAAGGCGTTCGCTTTTCTCCATTTGCGTGCCTGTATCCAGCCTTTCGTAACTGCGGTGCCTATGGACGTTCAGATGAACCCGTCGTGACCAACGATACGCGGTTCAGCCCGGCGCGGTTCAGTTCGCCCATCACCACCATCACCTTGCCGTAATCGAGCGAGCGATCGGCGCGCAGCATGACCTGCGGCGCATCGCCATTGTCGTCGCCGCGCTCGCGGCGCAGCGCCTCCAGCGCGGCGGGCAGATCGTCGATGAACACTTCCGCGTCATCAATAAAGGCCTGGCCATCGGCATCGAGCGAAATCTGCACCGGCTCCTTCTCCTGCTCCAGCGCGTTGGCGCGGCTGTCGGGCAGGTCGATTGGCACGCCTGCCACCAGCAAGGGGGCGGTCACCATGAAGATGATCAGCAGCACCAGCATCACGTCGACGAACGGCGTGACGTTGATCTCCGCCATCGGCGCACGTGCGCGGCCGCGTCGCCGTCCGCTGCCGCCCGAAGGTCCTACAGACATGCCCATCAGACAGGGTCCTTCTCAAGCTCGCGGCTGAGTTCGCCGTGGAACGCGTCGGCAAAGCGGAACAGCCGCCCTTCCAGCTTGTTGAGCCGGTGCGAGAAGCGGTTGTAGGCGATGACCGCGGGGATGGCGGCGAACAGGCCGATGGCGGTGGCGAACAAGGCTTCGGCGATGCCGGGGGCGACGACGGCCAGCGAGCTGTTCTGCTCGGCCGCAATCGCGGTGAAGCTGCGCATGATGCCCCATACCGTGCCGAACAGGCCGACGAAGGGGGCGACCGATCCCACCGTGGCCAGGAAGTTCAGCCGGTCCGCCAATGTATCGATTTCCTCGCCCACGGTGGAGTTCATCGCGGTGGCGAGGCGCTGACGGGCGCCGTCGCGATCGGCAATGCGGCTTTTGGTGGTGCGCCGCCATTCGTTGACGCCGGATGCGACCACGCGCGCGCTGGGCAGCTTTTCATGCCCGCGCGCCTTGTAGAACGCATCGATATCGCCCGCTTTCCAGAAGTCCGTCTCGAACGCGGTGTTGTCGCGGGTGATCCTGGCGACCTTCAGGCCGAAGCTGATGATGATGGTCCAGGTCCAGATGCTGGCCAGCGCCAGACCGATCATCACCGCCTTGACGACAAGGTCGGCTTCCATGAACAGCTTGAGCGGAGACAGCGTCACGGCATCGGGGGTAATGCCCAGAGTATCGATCATGGCAGGGGGCTATCTTTCTGGTCGGATGGAAGAATGGCGTTGAAGGCATCGACCCAGGCGCGCGGCTGGCGGATGGGGCGTCCTTCGGGGTTGATGAAGGCGGCGGTAACGGTGGCTTCAAGCAATGTCTCGGCATTTTCGGCGACAGATTGGCCGCGTCGGATGACTCGTTGATGAATGATGCACGCAGCAGCGCGCAATCGTGTGATCTGGCTCATCACCACCAGGTCGTCATCCATCTTGGCCGGGCGCACGAAGCGCAGGTGCATGTCTGCAACGGCATAAACGCCGCCGCCTGCATCGTGCGTCGCGCGCTGGTCGATCCCTAAGCAGCGCAGCATGTCGGACCGGGCGCGCTCCATATAGCGCAGGTAATTGGCGTGATAGACGATGCCGGAAAAGTCGGTGTCCTCGAAATACACGCGGCAGGCAAAGTAGTGCGTGCGCCCCTCGAACCGGCCGCTGAACGGAATGATATCGGGCGGGATCATGGAAAACGCTTAGAGTCTTTGCATCGCCCAGCGCAAGCCTTGCGGTGGCTCATCGGCAATTCCCTGCTGCTTTTGGCCGCCAACGTTGCTATGGGGCGCGGCCCGGCCTAGATTGGTCGGCCAAATGCAATGGACGTGGTGGAGTAATGGACGTGGCGGCAAAATGGAACCCGGATAGCTGGCGATCGCACGAGGCGCGGCACATTCCGGCCTATCGCGATACCGCTGCGCTGGCCGAAGCCGAAGCGACGCTGCGCCATTATCCGCCTTTGGTGTTCGCAGGCGAAGCGCGCAACCTGGAAAAGGAGCTGGCGCGGGTCGCTGCCGGCGAGGCGTTTCTGCTGCAGGGTGGCGATTGCGCCGAGAGCTTTGCCGAATTCCACCCCAACAACATCCGCGACACCTTCCGCGTGCTGCTGCAGATGGCGGTGGTGCTGACCTTCGCATCGAAGCGCCCGGTGGTGAAACTGGGCCGCATGGCGGGCCAGTTCGCCAAGCCGCGCTCCGCGCCGACGGAACGCCAGGGCGAAATCGAGATGCCGAGCTATTTCGGCGACAACATCAATGGCATCGAGTTCGACGCCGCGGTGCGCGAGCCTGATCCGCAGCGGATGGTGCGCGCCTATTCGCAGAGCGCAGCCACGCTCAACCTGCTGCGCGCCTTTGCCAGCGGCGGCTATGCCAGCCTGCAGCAGGTGCAGGGCTGGATGCACGATTTCATGGGTCGCAGCCCCTGGGCGGACCGCTATGCGCAGACCGCCGACCGGATCAGCGAGGCGCTCGACTTCATGCGCGCCTGCGGCATCAGCCCGGATACCGTGCCGCAACTGCAGGCAACCAGCTTCTACACCAGCCACGAGGCGCTCCTGCTGCCGTTCGAGGAAGCGATGACGCGGCGCGATTCGCTGACCGGGGACTGGTACGATACATCCGCGCACTTCCTGTGGATCGGCGACCGCACCCGCTTTGAAGGCTCGGCGCATGTCGAGTTCCTGCGCGGCATCGGCAACCCCATCGGCATCAAGTGCGGACCGAGCCTGAGCACCGACGCGCTGCTGAACATGCTCGACACGTTGAACCCGGCGCGGGTTCCCGGGCGCATGACGCTAATCAGCCGCTTTGGGCACGACAAGGTCGAGGCGGGCTTGGCCCCACTGGTGCGCGCGGTGAAGAAGGAAGGCCATCCGGTCATCTGGTCGTGCGACCCGATGCACGGTAACGTCGTCAAGTCAGAAAGCGGCTTCAAGACGCGGCCGTTCGAGCGGATCATGGCGGAATTGCGCGGTTTCTTTGCGGTGCACCGCGCCGAGGGCACGCATGCCGGCGGCATCCATATCGAGATGACCGGGCAGAACGTCACAGAATGCACCGGCGGCGCGATCGCGATCACCGACGAGGCGCTGGGCGACCGCTATCACACGCACTGCGACCCGCGCCTCAACGCGGCGCAATCGCTGGAGGTCGCCTTCGAGGTCGCCGAGATGTTGAACGCGGAAGCCATCGCCACGGCACGGCAGGCGGCATGAGCACGCGGCGGGTGATCGTCCAGCAGGAAGTCGTCCGCAACGGCATCGGCTTCGGCAGCGCGCTGGCCATCGCGATCAGCTACACCGCGCACAAATCGGTGCTGTGGGCGATCATCCACGGGTTTTTCTCTTGGTTTTACGTGGTGTATTTTTTGCTGTTTAAGAACTGATGGCGCGGGATTGATGGCGCGGGTTTGAAGATTGGGGAGTTCCCCTCCCTGGCCAGGGAGGGGCTAGGGGTGGGTCGTCTGCGCTGACCGTCGCATCTGGACGCCTACCCACCCCCAACCCCTCCCTTGCAGGGAGGGGAGCTGAAAAAGTACAACAAAAAAGGGGCATCGCATGGCATTCCGGACTTTCATCGCAGCCCTGGCGCTTGGCGCCAGCCTCACCGCGCCGGCCTTCGCGCAGGATGTCGCGGCGGCCAAGACCGCGCTGGCGGGCGATTATGACCGGATCGTCGCCGAACTGATCACGATCACGCAAATCCCTGCACCGCCCTTTGGCGAGCAGGCGCGTGGCGCCTATCTGGCGCAGCAGTTCAAGGCGCTGGGGCTGGCCGAGGTCGCGACCGATGCCGAAGGCAACGTCACCGGGCTGCGGCGCGGAACCGCGGCGGCGGGCGGACCGCTGGTGGTGGTCAGCGCGCATCTCGACACGGTGTTTCCCAAGGGCACCGATGTGACCGTGCGGCGCGATGGCAATACGCTCAATGCACCAGGCGTGGGCGACGATACCGTGGGTCTTGCCGGGCTGCTCGCCTGGGTCCGCGCGCTGAGTGCCGCCAAGGTGCCGACAAAGCATGACGTGCTGTTCGTCGCCACGGTGGGCGAGGAAGGCCCAGGCGACCTGCGCGGGGTGCGCCACCTGTTCACCAAGAATGCGTACAAGGACCGGATCGCCGCGTTCATTTCCGTCGATGGCTCCGATCCGTCGCGAATCGTCAACCAGGCGGTCGGCTCCAAGCGGTATAATGTCGCGTTCACCGGCCCCGGCGGGCACAGCTATGGCGCGTTCGGCATCGTCAACCCGATGGCGGCGATGGCCGATGCGGTCAAACGCCTGTACGAAACGGATGTGCCCAGCAGCCCGCGCACTAGCTATGCCGCCAGCGTCGTTTCCGGCGGTACGTCGGTGAATTCGATCCCCGATCGCATCGAACTCCAGGTCGACATGCGCTCGCCCGATCCCAAGGCGCTGGACCGGCTGGAAAAGCGCTTCCTGTCGATCGTCGACGAGGCGGTGGCGGCGGAGAACTTCGCGCGTTCGACCAATGTCGGTGAGGTGGGCGCAGAAAAGAAGCGGATCGGCGATCGGCCCGCGGGCGGCACCGCCGATACGCATCCGTTGGTCGTCACCAGCCAGCGCGTGCTGGCGGAACACGGCTTTCAGACGCAATTGCAGGGCTCCTCGACCGATTCCAATATCCCGATGAGCATGGGCATTCCGGCGATCACCATCGGCAGCGGTGGCGGCGGCGGACGCGCGCATTCGGTGGACGAATATGTGAATGTCGAGCGCAACGCCTTTATCGGCGGGCTGTCGTCCGGGCTTGCGGTGCTGGTGGCAGTCGCCGACCTGGATTGGACCAAACCGGTCAGCCCGGCAAAATGACGCGCGCGCCGGCCCTGATCGCTGCCCTGATCGCTGGGCTGGCGCTGGCGGGATGCGCAGCGCCGGTGGTGACGCGGATCGATGTCGCAGTGCCCGCGCCGCTGCCGCCTGCTGGAACGTACACGCTCGCCACCGTGCCGGGCGAGATCGCGCCGGTGCATGGCCAGGCGATCGCGCTGGTGACGGCAGCGCTCAAGCAGCGCGGATGGCGCGAGATGGCGGCAGGGGCGGGCGACTATCTGCTGTCCGTCGGGCTGGCAGATCGCCCGGCGGCCGCCAAGCTCCAGGCTGGCGACGATAATGGCATGCCGAACGCGCTCCTCGCTCCGGCAGCCGATCGCAAGACCACCAGGGGCTGTGCCAGGCGCGACCATCGGCTGTCGGTGGTACTGACCGAGCGCGTTACCGGCAACGACGCCTATGCGGCATCGGCGGCTGAGTTTCATTGCAAGGCCCGTCTGGAAGAGACCGTGCCGTACCTGGTCAGCGCTGCGCTTGAGGATCTGGATAGGCCAAAAGGCGTGCGCGAGGTCGAACGCGCCGGGGTGCGCTGAGGTCGGCATGCCGATTTACCATTATCCGTTTTCCGGCGAACGCCGGAATCCAGAGCGTTCTCAGCGCTTTGTCGCCCCTGGACTCTGGCTTTCGCCAGAGAACATCCTAAGCGGCAGGTAGGCTACTCCTCCAGCGGCAACGTGACGGTAAACACCGCGCCGCCGCCATCCGCATTTTCGCCGGTGATCGTGCCGCTGTGGCGCTGGATGACCGCGGCTGCATAGTTCAGCCCCAGGCCGATGCCCTTGACGGCTGTGCCGCCGCCATCGCTGGCGAACCGCTGGAACAGGTGCGGCAGGATATCCGGGTCGATGCCTTTGCCGTGATCGCGGATGCGGATGACGAGGGTTCCAGCAGCCGCCTCGATCTGCACGGCAACGATGCCCTGGTCGGGGCTGTATTTCACCGCATTGTCGAGCAGGTTGACCATCGCCCGGAACAGGCTTTCGCGCTCGGCAGCGGTGAACGCACAGTCGCTGTGGTCGATGACGTCGATCTGCACCCCGCGCTGCCGGGCGACGGGCCACAGGCTGTCGGCTGCTTCGCTGGCAAGGTCCGCCGCGATCACTGGGTCGGGATCGAACGGACGCTCCTGCATCCGCGCCAGATCGACGAAGCTGTCCGCCAGCATCAACGTATGCCGCGCATGCCGGGCGATCCGCGCGCGGTCTATGTCCGGCTGGTCGGGCGTCAGCAGCGCCAGGATCGCCGCCTGCGGGCCGCGCATGTCGTGCGAGAGCAATTGCAGCATCTGTTCGCGCTGTTCGCGGGCCGCGGCGATGGCGGTGATATCGGTCAGGTAATCGACATGGCCGCGCGCCTGCCCGTGCGCATCGGTTATCGGCGCACGGCGCAGCACGAAGCTGCGCCCGTCGCGTGCGGCAAACTCGATATGTGCGCCATGGGGCCGAGCGATGTACGCGCTCAGCCCATCGGCAGTACCCGGCGCGGCGATGGCGGTGAGCACGGCAGCGGCATCGCGGCCCGTCAGGTCATCGCCGAACGCAGCATCGGCCGCGGCATTGGTCAGCACGATATGCCCCAGCGCATCGCTGACCAATGCCGGATCGGGCAGGCCCGCCAGCGTATCGCCGACGAAGCGCTTGAGATCGCGCAACTGGCGGATCGCATCGCTGAGCTGGTGCGACTGGCCGGTGACATGATCGGCATCATGCACCTGCGCCGGAGCCATCGGCAGCGCGTCCTCCTGCGCCAGTCGGGACAGTTCCGCCGCCATATAATCGCTGGTCGCCTGCAGCCTGCGCCAGCCCCAAAGCGGATACACCAAAGCCAGCCCGAGCAGCGCAGGACCCGGCGCGATCCACAGATTGGCGGACAGCAACGCGATGCTGCCTGCAACGATCGTCACCGCCAGCGCCACGGCCAGCAGGGTGACGCTGCGCGGCCGCACCCGCCATAAAGCCACGAGCAGCAGCCATGCCGGGGCCAAAGCCAGGGCCAGCGCAGCCGCTATCGGCGGGGTGCGGATCCAGTGGTGCAGCGCCTGCGCGCTGGCGATGTTGGCGTTGATCTCGACCCCGGGCATCGTGCCGCCGCTGGAGGTCGGCACCGGGTAGCGATCGCCAAGTCCCTGCGCGGTCACGCCGATCAGCACGCGCCGCCCGGCGATCAATGCGGCGGGAACCTCGCCGCGCAGCACGCTGGCATAGGATACGGTGGCAAAGCTTTCGGGCGCGGCAAAGCGCAGCCGCTGCGGCTGCAGGCAGTCCGGAAAGTGCGCAGGCGCAAGGCCGAAGATCATCAGGTGGAGTTCGTGGGCAACCTGCGCATCAGGCGCAAAGCACAATGCCGCCGATCGTACGGTACCGTCGCTGTCCATCTGCGTGTTGGCATAGCCGACGCCATCGGCAGCACGCAGCAGGGCAGGCGCGGGGTCCAGCCGCTCGAACGCTCGGCCATCGCGGCCCGGCTGAATGAACTGCACCGGAAGGTACATGCCATCAATCCGCGCCATCGCGGCGGCGAGTTTTGCGTCGTCCTGCGCGGGTCCGGGCTCGGACACCAGCAGGTCGAGCGTGACCGATGCCGGGCGCGCGTCCGCCAGCCGATCGAGCAGCGCTGCATGCAGGCTGCGCGGCCATGGCCAGCGGCCCTGGCTTTCAAGGCTGGCCTCATCGATGGCGATGATCAGGATGTCGGGATCGGCAGGTGCAGGCGCGATGCGCATCGCGGCATCGTACAGCAGGTCATCGACCGGACGGGTCCAGCCGCCAATCGAGGCCGCCGCGATGATCGCAGAGGCCACCAGCGCCACCACGGCCCATTCGATCCGGAACCTGCGTCGCAAACCCGCAGACCCCGCAGGCTCACTCCTCAACGGTGAAGCTCTCGTAGTCCGTCCAGTCGGTGTCGGTCTCTTCGGCGGTGTGGGTGACGGTGCCGACGCGCCACTGGTAGCGCCCGGGGGCCAGATCGCCCAGGATCATCGACGATCCGGTCAGCCCCGCCTCATCAACGATGAACACCGGCCCGTTTTCGGCGCGCAGCTGGAAGCGATAGCGGCGCACGCCCTCACCGGTTCCGATCCAGCGGAAGACATAGCCGTCCTCGCCTGCGGTGGCGCCTGCGGTCGCGGTGGCGAGGCGGCGCTTGAACGCGAAGGTGCCCGGCATGCCCTCAAGCCCCGATCCTGCGAACGCGGTAAAACGGGCGAAGTAATTGCCGTTGGGCAAGGCAGGTACGGTAAAGTCCGGCGCCGTCGAGACGACATCGTCCACGACGTCGATAAATCCGCTGTCGCGCGCGATCAGCAGGCGATAGCTCGCCGCGCCGGGCACCGCATCCACCGCAAAGGCCAATGCAGGCGCACGCTGCATCGCGCCGCCGGTGACCAGCACGGGCGCGGGCAGCAAGGGTTCGACCGCCACTCCGCCGCCCTTGCCGATGATCGCACCGAACTGTGCCTCCAGCCGGGTCTCGGCGGTGGCAGATGGGCCGCTGATCACCAGCCCGCCTTCGATCAGCTCGGCACGCGCCTGGCCCAGGCGTTCGTCATAATGGCTGCGGAAATCGGTGCCCCGGACGGCGGAAACCGCAATCGGGTTGCGCAGGCGGAAGCGGTCGTGCCGGTTGCGGAACGGGGTCACCCGGCTGCGCACCGCGCCCTTGTCCAGCGCCAGCTCATAATCGATGCTGTCGGTGATCAGCAGCTTGCGCAGCCGCGCGATCCGCAGGCTGCTGTTGGAGGGCAGGGTGATTACCGAGCCATCGGTGAGCGAGAGCGACAGCGAGGAGGCAGGACCGGTCGCCACCCGCGCGCCCTCGCCCAGCACCTGCCCGCGCGCCACCGGCTGCAGCGCGCCGCGCATGGGGCCTGCCTGCGCCTCTCCGCGAAACGCCGCGACCGTCGCCGATGCGGGGCGCGATTTGAGCAGGCGCACCGGTATCGTAAGCTGCCGATTGACCGAAAGCCGGTGCGGATCGGCGACGCGGTTGAGCTTTTGCACCGGCTTCCAGTCGGTCTCGCGGACCATCCAGGCGCGTGCCAGGCTGATGAGGGTATCGCCGGGGCGCACGGTGTAGGTGATCGTCTCGCCCTGTAGCGGGCCTTGCGCGCTTGCTGTTGATGGCGCCAGCGCCACGGCGGCCGATGGCACCAGCGCTCCGCCCGTGGCCAGCGCGAGCAACAGTGCCAGGCAGCGGATCAGCAATGCACGCGGTGTCATTCGGTGGTTGAAAGGTCCCCGGCCGGATCTAGCGTTTCAAGCCGATAGCCATAGCCGAAAACCGTGAAAATGCGAAACCCGTTCTCCGGCTTGAGTGCCAGTTTGGAGCGGACGCGCGAGATGTGCATGTCGAGCGTCCGCGTCGCCAGGTCCGCGCTGGTCCGCCAGATCGTCTCCATGATGTAGGCGCGCGACAGGGTGCGGTCGCGGTTGCGGAACAGCAGATCGGCCAGCTCGAATTCCTTGGCGGTCAGCGTAATCTCCGCGCCCTGGTGGCGGATGGTCTGCGCCATGCGGTCCAGCCGGTAGCCGCCATATTCCGCGACCTTGTCCATGCCGCCGCCGGCATGCGTGCGCCGCAGCACCGCTGCGATGCGCGCGGCGATGACCGCCTCTTCCTCAGGCTTGGTGATGTAATCATCCGCGCCTGCGTTCAGCGCCTCGGTGATGTCGCGCTTGGCGGTGCGCCCGGTAAGCATGATCACCGGCGGCGGCGTGTCGATGGTCTGCTGCATCCACTGGACCACCTGCAGCCCGGTCTTGCCCGGCATGTTCCAGTCCAGCATCACCAGATCGAAGGTGTCTCGCAGCAACGCCGCGGCCAGCCGCTCTCCATCGTTGAACTTGGCGCAGATATGCCCCATGCCCGCGACGATGCTTTCCAGCAATGTCAGGCTGTCGCTATCATCATCAGCTATTGCGATGCGCATAAGTTCCCCTGACTGTGCGCCCGACACGGAGTTAATGGCTGTTAGTCATGGCAAATGCCTGTTTTTGCAATAGTTAGCGAGTCCTTCGTATACGTTTTTACATAGCTTTACATCAGGGCGATTTCCCGAGCATTCCGCATCGGTATCGCCTTATGCCCAATGCTTTTACCGAACAGGATTATCCGCACGATGACACTGCCCGCCGATCACCTGAACGCCCTTAGCCAGACTTTGGGCTTTGCTGTGCCTGAAGGCGCGACTCCGGTGTCCTGCCCGGTCGATGGCGCCAGGGTCGCCGGGTTCGATGCGGCAGGCAACGCGGCAGTGGCGGATGCCGCGGCCAAGGCAGCCCACGCGTTCGCGCACTGGCGCACCGTACCGGCACCGCGCCGGGGCGAGCTGGTCCGCCAGCTGGGCCAGGAACTGCGGCGGCACAAAGCGGAGCTTGGCGTGCTGGTCTCGCTCGATTGCGGCAAGCCGCTGTCCGAAGGGCTGGGCGAGGTGCAGGAGATGATCGACATCTGCGATTTCGCCGTCGGCCTGTCGCGCCAGCTGCATGGCCTCACCATCGCCAGCGAACGCCCCGGCCACCGGATGAGCGAGACCTGGCACCCGCTGGGGCCGGTGGCGATCATTACCGCGTTCAACTTTCCCGTCGCGGTGTGGGCGTGGAACGCGGCGCTGGCGCTGGTCTGCGGCGACAGCGTGGTGTGGAAGCCATCGGAAAAGACCCCGCTCACCGCCATCGCGGTGCAGGCGCTGTTCGACCGGGTGTCCAAGGGCTTTGGCGAAGATGCCCCGCCGGCCCTGGCGCAACTGGTGCTGGGCGATGCGGCGACCGGCGCGGCGTTGGTCGATGATCCTGCCATCGCGCTCGTCTCCGCCACCGGCAGCACCGCGATGGGGCGCATCGTCGGCCAGGCGGCGGCCAAGCGCTTTGCGCGCAGCCTGCTGGAGCTGGGCGGCAACAACGCCACCATCGTTGCGCCCAGCGCGGATATGGACCTGGCGCTCAGCGGCTGTGCATTCGGCTTCATGGGCACCACCGGGCAGCGCTGCACCTCGCTGCGGCGGCTGTTCGTGGAGCGCAGCATGTATGATGCGTTCGTGCCGCGGATCATCTCGGCAGCGGCGCGGCTGCCGGTGGGCGATCCGCGCGATCCCGCCGTGCTCGCCGGGCCGCTGATCGACGAGGCCGCGTTTGCAGCGATGCAGGCGGCGCTGGCCGATGCCCGCGCGCTGGGTGCGACCGTGCATGGCGGCGAACGGATCGAGGGGCCGGGCGAGGGCGTGTACGTGCGCCCGGCGGTGGTCGAGATGCCCGCACAGACCGGCCCGATGCTGCGCGAAACCTTTGCGCCGATCCTGTATTGCCTGGCCTATGATACGCTGGACGAGGCAATCGCGCTCAACAACGCGGCAGCGCAGGGGCTGTCGTCGTCGATCTTCACCAACGACCTGCGCGAGGCCGAAGCGTTCGTCGCCGCGGCGGGCAGCGATTGCGGCATCGCCAACGTCAACATCGGCACATCGGGCGCGGAAATCGGCGGCGCGTTCGGCGGCGAGAAGGAAACCGGCGGCGGCCGCGAGTCCGGATCGGACAGCTGGAAAGCCTATATGCGCCGCCAGACCAGCACGGTAAACTATTCGCGCGCCCTGCCGCTGGCGCAAGGGTTGACATTCGAGCTTTGAGCCGGGTGGGGAGCGGGGGTTGCGGGTGGAGCTGGGGCAACGTCCCCGACGCCACTAACCGTTTTCCGGCCGTTTTCCGGCGAAAGCCGGAATCCAGGGCGACGTAGCGCCAACAAACCACCGAACTCCGGAGCGTACGTCAAACCTGCCACCACCCACACTCGTCACCCCCGCGAAGGCGGGGGTCCCGCTCCTGCACGACCGTAGCGCTGAAAAGCGGGATTCCCGCGTTCGCGGGAATGACGGAAAGGGGGGAACTGGAGAACCGCAACGCTGTTGGATTTGCAAACGCAACAATGCCGCCACGCGACGCGCAGGCGCAAAAAGGCGGCGGGCCGGGGCTGTCCGGCGTGACCCGGACGTGCGTGGCAGGCTGGCGGATGATTGGGTGCAGAGCCTCATTCCGCCAAGGGCCGGTGGTCCTTCCATCTTGCGCTTTCGGCGGCCCCCGGCGCGAGGCCGGGTTATTGCGGCGAGGAAGGAAATCCAAAGCTACCGCACGGCTGACCGTCTGCCTCTGTGGTCAGGCTTGTCCCAATGGGCACCGGACTTTCGCGAAAAGCCCACCCAAAACCCCAACCCGCCGCCCCCGGATCGATCCCGGGAAAGCACCTGCCGTGAGTCCATACCGGGCAGATTTGGTACGGTGGCCAACAGGGTATAACCTATTTGGACAATTATGGCAAGGCTGACTGTTGATCAGTGCATCGACATATTTGGCTGACCACCATCTCGAGAATGGACCAAGAGCCTATGAGCGATATGTCACGCATAAGGCGTGTTCTAGTTGAAAATTAGCATTGCGTCGTGCATGTTTATACCCTTAGCTAATTTGAACCTGTGAGATCCGCATGAAGTCGATCGTATGTGTAAATATCTCGATTCCAACTATTGAAGATTATCTATCATATGATTCAGGTGGATCGCTCCGGGATTATGATATGGTAATTTTTTCTCCAACATTACCCTATTATAGTCGGATAGATTTCACCGGGGGCGGCTCTTGTATATCTATTGAGGGCACGCAAAAGCTGACAAATGCCTTTAGTCATTGGGCGACCGAGCTTAAAGCCGCATTGGTGGCGGGAAAAACTGTATTTATTGTTTTAGATTCGGTGCAGGAAGACCGGGCTGCTATTACCAGCTCAATGGCGTCTAAAACTGAAAGAGCATATAATACAGCACCGATAAACAGCTACAGTATAGTACCAGGAAACTTGCGAGTTAAAAATACACGTGGCCGTAAGGTCATTTCCAAGGATTCTGCATTTAAGTCTTTATTTGATCCAATAAAGAATCTTGTCGAGTATCGTGTCGTTTTTGAAAGCACATTCGGCATGCGTACTGTCTACGCAGCGAAAGATGGTACTCCGGTAGGTGGCGTAGTGAACATTGAGGACTTATTGGGGTCGCTTGTGCTGTTACCACATTTTGACTTTGAAATTGACGAATTTACTGAATTTGGCGACGGCGGTGAGGAGGTTTGGAATACCAACGCCCTCAAAGCTTCACATAATTTTGTGGCTCAGCTAGCAAATATTGATAAGGTTCTAAGAAAGTCTAGTAAACTAACCGTTCCACCAACTTGGATAGAACAATTTCCGAAGCCTCATGCTATCGCAGAGATTGATTCTCAAATTGATAAAATAGAATCGGAAATTGCTATTTTTGATAATCTAAGGCGAGATGAGCTATTAAAAAAAGCGGAGTTAGAGGAGTACTTGTTGCTATTATACGAGAGTGGAGATTCGCTCGAATTTATAGTTGAGAAGGCGATGAGGTTGCTTGGGTACGCTGTGGAAAATCTAAGAATCGGTGATCTTGAAATAGATCATGTGATGACTGGGCCGAGTGGGAAACGGATGATTGGGGAAACTGAAGGCAAGGATACAAGTGCAATCGATATAAACAAGTTTCGTCAACTCGAATCGAACATTGGTGAAGATTTCGAGCGTGAGGAGGTTGATATGCCAGCAAAAGGGGTACTGTTTGGAAATGGCTACCGCTTAACCGAACCAAAAAGTCGACCGGAGCAGTTCACTAAAAAATGCCTAACAAATGCAGGTCGCCTAGGATCGGCGCTTGTGAGAACCTCCGATCTTTATCTGGTGATACTAAAATTATTAAATAAACCTGACGACGAGGAATATAGATCTTCTTGCAGATCTGCAATCGAAGATGCAGCGGGTGGCATAGTGCATTTTCCTATTTCAGTTTAAGTTAGGGTTGTTCTCGTTTGCATTGGTGCTCGGTTTCAGGGGCTATACAATATCAAGAATCGCAGATCGGCTCTAGAATAAACGGCTATTCGTTACCCCCCCCCCCTCAAATCAACTCATCCTCATCCAGCAGCCGGTCGTTCAACAGCGCGTCAGTGATCTGATCCACCCGTTGCTCCACATCGCCGAACCGCATTACCTCGGCGATGTGTACCAACGCGTCGCCCTGGTTGACCACGGGCAGCACGGCGTGGCCGATGATCATGCCGTCGATGGGGGCGCGGAAGTCTTCTGCGTCGTCGCCGAAGATGCCGGCGACGCGGCCGATGACCTCGCCCTTCTTTACCGCATCACCCGATTTCTGCTGGAGCACGCACAGGCCGCCGCGCGGCGCGCGGACCCAGAGGGAGCGGCGGGAACGGGCAGGCAGGGTGACGGTGGTCGCCTCCGGGTGCGGCTTGATCATCCCTAAATGCGCCATGACGTTCAGTACGCCGTTGACGCCGCAGCGCACGGACAATTCGTCGAAGCGCAGCGCCTCTCCCGCCTCCATCAGCAGCATGTCGACGCCCTCGCCGCGCGCGATGTCGCGTAAGGAGCCGGGGCGCAACGGGCTCTCGATCACCGCATGCGCGCCGAACAGCATCGCGAGTTCACGCAACTTGTCGTTATCCGGCGCGATGCGGATCTGCGGCAGGTTGTAGCGGTGGACCGCGGCGGAGTGGATATCGATGCCCAGCGAGCAGTGGCAGATCACCTGCTTGAGGAAGGTGTTGGCCAGCTGCCCGGCGAGCGAGCCCTTTGTGCTGCCGGGGAAGGAGCGGTTGAGGTCGCGCCGGTCGGGCAGGTAGCGGCTGTGCGCCTGAAAGCCGAAGATGTTGACCACCGGCAGGAACAGCACGGTGCCCGCCATATTGGCCGCATCCAGCCGCCCGATCAGCCGCTGGATCACCGCGGTGCCGATGATCTCGTCGCCATGGATCGCAGCGGAGACGAAGATGCACGGGCCGGGCCGCGCGCCGTGCAGCACGCGGACGTACAGGCTGGCGGGCAGGCCGGTGGCGGTGTTGCTGACGGGAATGGCGATGGTCGCGCTGACACCGGGGTCGATGGTGGTGCCTGCTATCGTGAAGGGTGCTGCGGCGGCTGCGTCAGGTGTTTGCGTATCCTTAGTCATCAAGGCCCCCCGGCTTGCCCCGCGCCGTCTTTGCGTGTTGCCAGGCATCTGGCTTGCGCGCGGGGGTGGGGAAGAGTATGACGCGTAGGTGACAGGCCGCGCAATCCAAATTGTTGGCTCGATTGCTGCCCCAAGGGTTGCGCCGCCATTTGTTGCGTGACTGATCGGCTTTTGCCTATCGCTATGCTTGACAGCGTGGCCGACTCCGCATATGCGCGGCATTCATTTTCATTAAGCGGCTTAAAAACAGGCGACGCACCCTCGGATGCGGGTGCCTGTGTTTTGCGCTTTCTGGTCGTGAAGCGTTGAGATGGGGTTTGCGCAGATGCGCACCCTGTGGAGCAGGAGAAGTATTAAGTGGCACGTATCGCCGGGGTCAATATCCCTACCAACAAGCGCGTAATCATTGCGCTGACCTACATTCATGGAATCGGGCGCACCAAGGCGCTGGAAATCGCTGACAAGCTGGGCATCGATCACTCTGCCCGCGTTCAGGACCTGAGCGACGCGGAAGTGTTGCAGATCCGCGAAACCATTGATGCCGATCACACCGTGGAAGGTGACCTGCGTCGCCAGACCGCGATGAACATCAAGCGTCTGATGGACCTGGCCTGCTATCGCGGCCTGCGTCACCGCAAGGGCCTTCCGGTCCGCGGCCAGCGCACGCACACCAATGCGCGCACCCGCAAGGGCAAGGCCAAGCCGATCGCCGGTAAGAAGAAGTAAGGTCGCCGGGGCGCTGAATGGCGTCCCGCCCTGCTTTTCCTTCCAAGCATTACGGTCTGGTTTCAGGCCCTTATATTCCAGGATAACATATTATGGCACGCGAACCGCAAAGGCTCAAAAAGCGCGAGCGCAAGAACATCTCGTCCGGCATTGCCCATGTCAACGCCAGCTTCAACAACACCATGATCACCATCACCGATGCTCAGGGCAACACGATCAGCTGGTCGTCTGCGGGCATGATGGGCTTCAAGGGCAGCCGCAAGTCCACCCCGTACGCTGCACAGGTTTGTGCAGAAGACGCGGGCAAGAAGGCCGCCGAACATGGCGTCCGTACGCTGGAAGTCGAAGTGAAGGGCCCGGGTTCTGGTCGTGAATCGGCACTGCGGGCCTTGCAGGCTGTCGGCTTCACCATCACATCCATCCGCGATGTGACGCCGATCCCGCATAACGGGGTTCGCCCGTCCAAGCGTCGCCGCGTCTGACACCCAGGCTGTCTATGCAGGGTGGCGGACGCGCCATCCTTCGAATTTTCCGGCCGGGGCTCCCAAGCGCGCTTATTCAGCGTTGCCCCCGCCCAACACTCAGGGGAAGTCCATGACTGTCAACATCAAGAACTGGCAGGAACTGAAGAAGCCGAACGGTCTTGAAATCAAGACCGGCGGTGATCCCAAGCGCAAGGCGACCTTTGTTGCAGAGCCGCTGGAGCGGGGCTTTGGCCTGACGCTCGGCAACGCGCTGCGCCGGGTGCTGCTGTCCTCGCTGCAGGGCGCGGCGATCACGTCGATCAAGCTCGAAAACGCGCTGCACGAGTTCTCCTCGCTCGCCGGCGTGCGCGAAGACGTGACCGACATCGTGCTCAACATCAAGCAGATCGCGCTGAAGATGGAAGGCGAAGGCCCCAAGCGACTTCAGCTGTCCGCCACCGGCCCTGCGCAGGTGAAGGCGGGCGATATTGCCGTTTCCGGCGATATCGAGGTGATGAACAAGGATCTGGTGATCTGCCATCTTGATGAAGGCGCGACACTGAACATCGAACTGACGTGCGACACCGGCAAGGGCTATGTCCCTGCCGTTGCCAACCGTCCGGTCGATGCGCCGATCGGCCTGATCCCGGTGGACTCGCTGTTCTCGCCGATCCGTCAGGTGTCGTACAAGGTGGAAAACACCCGCGTCGGCCAGGAACTGGATTACGACCGCCTGTCGCTGACGATGGAAACCGACGGCACCGTGACCCCTGAAGATGCGATCGCGTACGCCGCGCGCATCCTGCAGGACCAGTTGCAGCTGTTCGTCCACTTCGAAGACAGCATGACCACGACCACCGCCGGTTCGGTCAGCCAGTCGGCGCCGGAAGAGGGCGATGCCAACCAGATCAACCGCTACCTTCTCAAGAAGGTGGACGAACTGGAACTGTCGGTCCGCTCGGCCAACTGCCTCAAGAACGACAACATCATCTACATCGGCGATCTGGTCCAGAAGACCGAAGCCGAGATGTTGCGCACCCCGAACTTCGGCCGGAAGTCCTTGAACGAAATCAAGGAAGTGCTGTCCAGCATGGGTCTGCGCCTGGGCATGGACATCCCCGGATGGCCGCCTGAGAACATCGAGGAAATGGCCAAGAAGCTCGAGCAGGAACTGCTGGGTTAAAGTTCAATCCTCCCCCAGCTTGCTGGGGGAGGGGGACCATCCGCAGGATGGTGGAGGGGCAGGGCGCCATCGTTGGCGTAGAACCCCTCCACCCCTGACCTGCGGTCAGCGGTCCCCCTCCCCGAGACAAGCTCGGGGAGGATTTATAGGATCGGCATCGGCGGTGGCCGTTAACACCGCCAGGACCGGGGTACCTCAAACGGCCCCCTTACGAACGGAGTACTGAAAAATGCGTCACGGAATTGGCAAGCGCAAGCTGCAGCGGACAAGCTCGCACCGTATCGCGATGCTGCGCAACATGGCAGCCTCGCTGATCAAGCACGAGCAGATCACCACCACCCTTCCCAAAGCGCGCGAACTGCGTCCCTACGTCGAAAAGCTGATCACGCTGGCCAAGCGCGGCGGTCTTTCCAACCGTCGTCTGGCGATGGCGCGTCTTATGGACGAAACCCAGCTGGCGAAGTTGTTCGACACCCTGGCCCCCCGCTATGCCGATCGTGAAGGCGGCTACACCCGCGTGCTCAAGGCCGGTTTCCGCGCGTCGGACGCAGCGCCCATGGGCATCATCGAACTCGTCGATCGCGACTTCAGCGCCAAGGGCCAGGATTCCGGCCCGGTGATGACCGACGAAGACGAATACGAAGGCGCATAAATCTAAAAGCGTGGGGCACCCCCCACCGTCATTCCCGCGTACGCGGGAATCCCGCTTTTGGGCTGATGACAGCGTTACAAGCGGGACCCCCGCTTTCGCGGGGGTGACGACCCATAAATGATGGCGCATGTGCGCTATCACCGATTGCCAGACAGGCCGCGAATGTGCACATTCGCGGCCTGTTTTCGTTTATCCAATCAACATCATAGGGGATCGCCAATGCGCAACCGCGCCATTCTTGCCGCCATGCTGGGAACCGCTGCCATGACCTTGACCGCACCGCTCGCCGCACAGGACAAGCCGATCAGCTATCCGGTGACCGAGACCGTCGCCCAGGTGGACGAGCAATTCGGCGTGAAGGTGGAAGACCCCTATCGCTGGCTGGAAAACGACGTCCGCGTCGACCCCAAGGTGGCAGCCTGGGTGGAATCGCAGAACAAGGTGACCGACGCCTATCTCGAAACGCTGCCCGGCCGCGCCGTATTGGCCAGCCGCATGCGCACGCTCTTCGACTTTGCCCGCACCGGCGTGCCGCGCGAGGCAGGTGGCCGCTATTTCTTCACGCGCAATTCGGGCCTGCAGAACCAGGCCGTGCTGTTCGTGAAGGACAGCGCAAACGCCGCCGAACGCGTGCTGATCGACCCCAATGCCTGGGCCAAGGATGGCGCAACCGCGCTGGATGCCTGGGTGCCCAGCGAGGACGGCACCAAGCTCATTTACTCGATCCAGGACGGCGGCAGCGACTGGCGCACGGTCAAGGTGCTCGACGTCGCCACCGGCAAGGTGCTGGAAGACGAAGTCAAATGGGTGAAGTTCTCCGGCCTCGACTGGGACAAGGCCGGCAAGGGCTTCTATTATTCGCGTTTCCCCGAGCCTGACAAGGCGGGCGAATTCCAGTCGCTCAACACCAACCAGGAAATCCGCTATCACGCGCTGGGCACCCCGCAGAGCGCCGATCCGCTGATCTATGCGACCCCGGACGAGCCCGAGCTCAACCATGGCGCAGAGGTGTCCGACGATGGCAGCTTCCTGCTCGTCACCTCGTCATCGGGCACCGATGAGCGCTACCGGCTGACGATGATCGACATCAAGGACCCGGCCAAGCGCCGCGTGCTGGTGCCCGAGCTGAAGAACGACTGGCGCATGGCCGGCATGGCCAATGGTCGCATCTATTTCACGACCAACAAGGATGCGCCGCGGCTGAAGGTCGTCGCCATGCCGATCGATGGCGATGAGAGCAAAATCCAGACCGTGGTTCCCGAAACCGAGGCGGTGATCGATGGTGCTTCGGTGCTGGGCGGCAGGCTGGTGGTCAACTATCTGCAGGACGCGCACGATGTGGTGAAACTGTTCGACCTGTCGGGCAAGGCGACGGGTGATCTGCCGCTGCCGGGCATCGGATCGGTCGGCGGCTTCCAGGGCGATCTGGATGCGAAGGAAACCTTCTTCTCCTATTCCAGCTTCAACCGGCCCACGACCATCTACCGCTATGACCTGACCTCCGGTGCCGTCACGCCTTGGGCCGAGCCCAAGCTTGCGTTCAATCCGGAAGATTACGTCGTCGAGCAGCGCTTTTATGCCAGCAAGGATGGCACCAAGGTGCCGATGTTCATCGTCAAGAAGAAGACCGTGACCGGCCCTGCGCCGACGCTGTTGTACGGCTATGGCGGCTTCAACATCTCGCTCACGCCGGGCTTTTCGCCGACGCGGCTCGCCTGGCTTGAGCAGGGCGGGGTGTTCGTTCAGGCGAACATTCGCGGCGGCGGCGAATATGGCAAGGCGTGGCACGATGCCGGAAGGCTCGCCAACAAGCAGAACGTGTTTGATGATTTCATCGCCGCGGGCGAATTCCTGATCAAGGAAGGCGTCACCGGCAAGGACCAGCTCGCCATTCAGGGCGGCTCGAACGGCGGTCTGCTCGTCGGCGCGGTGGTCAACCAGCGGCCCGATCTGTTCGCGGCGGGCAATGCGGCGGTCGGCGTGATGGACATGCTGCGTTTCGACCGCTTCACCGCAGGGCGCTATTGGGTCGATGATTATGGCTATCCCAACAAGGAAACCGACTTCAAGACGCTGCTCACCTATTCGCCCTATCACAACATCCGCAAGGCCGATTACCCGGCGGTTCTGGTCTCGACCGCTGACACCGACGACCGCGTCGTGCCGGGCCACAGCTTCAAATACACCGCAAAGCTGCAGGCGACGCAAGCTGGCGACAAGCCGCACCTGATCCGCATCGAAACCCGCGCCGGGCACGGATCGGGCAAGCCTACGGACAAGGTTATCGAGGAATCTTCGGACATCTACGCGTTCCTCGCCCACTTTACGGGCCTGAAGATCGCGGGCGAATAAGCCGCTCGGACCTGCCCCTTCCGCGTGCGGGAGGGGCAGGGCAGGGTGGGTCAATCCACCAGCGCGCTCAGGCTGTGGGGCAGTGCTTTGGCGGGCGCATTCAGCGCGGGGGCGTGAAGCAGGTCGCCCAGGCTCAGCGGATGCTCGGTGAGTGTCGGGTGCGGCGAATAGCCATCGTGCCAGTATTTGCTGTCGATGACATCGCGCGCGATGCTCATGCCGAAGAACCGCCGCGGCTGGCCCGAGCGGTTGTCCGGTCCCGCATGCAGCAGGTCGCTGCGATACACGATGACTGTGCCCTTGCGCGGGGCCGCCTGCACCAGGGTGAACAGGGCGCTGAGCGCGGAACGCTGGCGATACAGCTTCCACACGGTTCGCGGGCCGAGGTTGCGGATGCTGAATTGCGAATTCTTGCCCAGCATAAAGCGCAGCAGGTTCGGCTGATGCTGGTCCCAGTTGGTGGAAAACACCCGGTCACGAAATTCCCCCGGAGCCAGCGGGGCGGCGGTGCTTGTGCGCATGCGCACCACTTTCTTGAGGTTGTGCATCAGGATGCGCCAGTTGCAGGCCGTCCGGAACAGATCCATCAGCGCATTGGCCTGGCCGCCATGCCGGTAATCGGATCCTCCATAGCCATGGGTGCCCGGAACGAACACCGTGCCGCCCTGCTGCTCGGACACATCTTCGACCGCGGCAAACATGCTGATCACGCCGCCGGGGTCGCGGTGGATATACTGGTGCGATGAGCCCAGATAGCTGGTGAATGTGGCGACTTCGAGAACGGGGCGCGAACGGCCGCAATATTCGGTCAGCACGCTCTCCAGCCGCTGGGCCAGGGTGGCGGCAAAGCCCGTCACCGCCGGTGTCGAAGGCAGCGAGCAGAAATCGCGCCGCCGATACCGGTTGTCGGTCTCGCTGGCAAAGGCGCAGCGTGCGCGCTCGGGATCGTCGATGGTCTGGCGCATCAGCTCCAGCCCGACATCGGCTTCGGCATCGGACAGCAGGTTGGTCAGCACGACCAGACCATGCGTATCCATCATCGCCAGCGCGCGGGCCACGCACGGGTCGGTCAGCCTGCCGCGCGCATCCAGCACCGCCGCCACTTCAAATGCGGACGTATCGTTGGAAACCTCAAGCTCGTTCATGCCACCCTGCCTCATGACGTTCCGATCCGTTTCATTGGCGCAGAAATTTCTACATCGGGTTAATTGAGGGGTATCGAGCCGGGCGTTCTCAAGACGACAAGACACGGTTTCGGCAAAAAGGCCTTGGCCTTCGTTCTTCAGCAGTCATTGCAAGATACTGGGTCTGACAGTTAGGATGGTCTGAAATTCATCGGGAGACAGCGATATGGGTCGTGGCGCATTATTTTCGGTTCTGTTGGTCACCAGCATGGCCTTTGGCTCGCCATCAATTGCGCAGCCAGCAAGCGATCACGCGGTTCTTTCCGATCCCGATGGAACTCCAATCGTGATCGGGTCAGTCCATCGTATCCCGTCGACTGTTTATGGCAGTGAGCAGATCATAACCGTGCGACTCCCGCGAGGATATACGGATGACCCCCAGCGACGCTATCCGGTCGTATTCTCCGTCGATGGCGGACCGGATCAGGATTTCGAATTGCTATCCGGGATTGCCGCAGAGGCCGAGTTCTCGACAAGCTTTGAGCCCTTCATTCTGATCGGCGTCCAGACGAAGGACCGCTACAGTCAAATCACGCCGGAGTGGACCCGGCTCGACCGGGAGCTGCTCGACGACGCATTCGGGGGGCGGATGGTGCCGGGCGGGGCCGAAAAATTCCGGCGTTATCTTGCGACAGACGTCATACCTTGGGCGACCGGGCGCTATCGGACCGGACGAAAAGCGCTCACATCGGTATCGCTGGGCGGCCTGTTCGTGATTGATACATTTCTCGAAACCCCCGATGCGTTCGATGACTATATCGCCTTGACGCCCAGTGTCTGGTGGGATGGCGGCCGGATCGTGGACGAGGCAGCGGCCAAGCTGGAAAAGCATGGGGCTTCGAACCGCCGGATATACTTCACTATGGGTGACGAGGGCGTCGGAAATCGGACCGGCTCATGGCTCGAAACGCTGGTAGCTGCTTTCGAGACTTCTGCACCCGACGGTCTGAAATGGGCGTTCGTCGACCGCTCCGCCGCCGAAGAGCATCGCAGCATGGCCTTGACCGGTTGGCTCGATGCATTTCGTACGCTCTATTTGACCCCCTCGCGAAGCGGCAGTCCATTGCCACTCGTCTACGACAATTTTAAAGCACCAACATATTCCGCTGAAGCGCGTGCCAACCTCGATGCAGGCTCCTGCCGCCACGCAATCGCGGCGCCTGTAGCATTTGAAGAGAAGAACAGTGCGCCATCAGCGTATTACGGTCGCTGTCTCCTCATGAAACCTGGCGAAAAATTGACGGCTGGCAATTTCGGTTCGGCCGATTTCGGGAACGCTGAACGTTCGGATGTTGTCGCCAAATAACGGGTGGCGGTTGCCTGCTGTTCTGCCCGGATGCCATTGTGTTACTCAAATTTTCGGAGAACGGCAGGATGAAAAGCTGTCCTTCAGCTCCCTCCCCACAACCGGAAGTTCCCGATGCATTGGTCATTCTCCGATCCCTGTCAGCCAGCCATGCGATCGATTCTGCCAAAGCCCGCGATCCATAGCCCCCTTGGCGGCCAGTCCGCTTTATCCGTCATCCCGGGCTTGACCCGGGACCCAGGGTTACAATTCCAAGCGGCGCACGTGGTCGCTCTGGGCCCCGGATCAAGTCCGGGGTGACGATGGACGGGTGGGGTAGTTTTCCAACCATGAGCAGCCGCCCATGGCAACCCGCCGCGATCTTGAAACCTGCCGAGCAGCTTCAGTCAGGCTCTCGCCAAAAGCCGAATTTCTTAAATCTACCCCATTGTGGACCTTAAGAGATGCGCAGATAGTGTCTGCATGACGTCTTGGGGTATCCGTTTAGTGGCTTTTTTAACCGTGCTTGGTTACGCGGCGCTGGTTTATACACTGCTGGGTCAGTTCGGTGTGGTCGCGCTCGAGGCTATCTTCTGGGTAATTTTTCCTCTCCTGTTGCCGCTAACCATCACCCTCGCTTCAAAGGAAAAACGGACGCAACTTGGGGCGCTCGGTCTTCTGCTCTGTTTCGCCTTTGTTGGCGCTCCGCTGCTGGTGTGGGGGCTGTTTTTAAATCCGGGGGACGACAACCATCTCATCCTCATATTTCTCCCGATTCACCAGTTCACGTTCATGGGCATTGCATTGGCGGTTTTTGCTTTTGCTACGCTCTTGCGGCGTTTTGCAGATACCCTGCGGCGTTACACCCAATAAACATATCGTCCGCTAACCACTCAAGAACTGGCGTGTGCCGGCAGTTCCCATTCCACCAAGAACCGCCACCCTCGCAGCCGCTTTTCGTCTCCCCAAAACCCATTGCACGCATCGCCGTAAGTGATAGGTATTGACCACCGGGGTCAGGCAAACCCCCGATCAGGTGTGCGTCTGCCCCCAAGCGTTGCCGGTTTCTGCCGCGGTTCGTCGCGGTATCAGGCTGTGGGGTTTTATGACGGCAACTCATCCGACATTTTCTGACATCGTGCGCGTGTTCGCGCGTATCGGTATGCTCAGCTTCGGCGGTCCTGCAGGGCAGATTGCGCTGATGCACAGCGAGCTGGTCGAGCGGCGGGGATGGATCGGCGAGCCGCAGTTCCTGCACGCGCTCAATTTCTGCCATTTGCTGCCGGGGCCGGAGGCGCAGCAGCTGGCGACGTATATCGGCTGGCGGTTGCACGGGGTGCGCGGCGGGCTGGCGGCGGGGCTGCTGTTCCTGCTGCCCGGCGTTGCGATCATCATGGCGCTGTCGGTGCTGTATGCCTATGCCGCCGGGCTGGAGTGGTTCGCGGCGATCTTTCTGGGGATCAAGGCTGCGGTGCTGGCCGTGGTGCTGCAGGCGCTGATCCGCATCGCCGGGCGCGCGCTGGACGGCAGGTTCAAGCAGGCGCTGGCGGTGCTCGCCTTTGTCGCGCTGTTTTTCCTCGATCTGCCGTTCCCGCTCGTCCTGCTGGGGGCAGGTGTGGCAGGGGGCGTGGTCGCAGCGATGCGGCCGGATTGGCTGAACCTCAAGCCAGCGCCCGAAGGACAGGCGCGCCCGGCCCGCCCCGCGATCGTCACCACCGTGCGCACGATTGCGATCTGGGGCGCGGTGTGGGCGCTGCCGCTGGTTGCCGTATGGGCCATACTGGGCGGCGACCATGTGCTGATGGATATCGGGCTGTTCTTCTCGCAACTGGCGGTGGTGACCTTTGGTGGTGCATACGCCGTGCTGGCCTATATGGCGCAGGAGGCGGTGCAGGGGTTCGGTTGGTTGAATGCGGGAGAGATGGCCGATGGCCTGGGCATGGCGGAGACGACCCCCGGGCCGCTGATCCTGGTGACGCAGTTCGTCGGCTTTCTTGCCGCCTATCGCGATGCCGCGCCGTTCACGCCGCTGGTGGCGGGCATCATCGGCGCGCTGCTGACGATCTGGGTGACGTTTGCGCCCTGCTTCCTGTGGATATTCACCTTCGCGCCGTGGATCGAGCGGCTGCAGGATGCGCGCAGGCTGAAAGGCGCGCTGGCCGCGATTACTGCGGCGGTGGTGGGCGTCATCGCCAACCTTAGCGTCTGGTTTGCGCTGCATGTGCTGTTCGGCGCTGTCGGCGAGCGACGTTTCGGCCCGGTCCGGCTGTACTGGCCTGATATAGCCACGCTGGATGGCGTTGCGCTTGTGCTGGCCTTGGTCGCCGGGGTGCACCTGTTCGTGCTGAAACGTTCGGTGGTCGAGGTGCTGGGCGTTGCGGCGGCGCTGGGCCTGGCGCTAACGTTGTTCATCTAAGGCTACATAAAGCTGAACAATAGCTGTCACATCAATTCAGGCTTTTCACATTGGCGAATCGGTAATCCTGCAATCGGCCCGCAAGGCACAGTGTCTTGCCGGGGCGGATTGAGGGAATATGACGATGGCCAATGTGAAGGGTGTGATTGGCGCTGCGCTGCTCGGTGCGGCTGCCATGGTTTCAGCAGCGATGCCGGCACAGGCCCAGTGGAACGGTGGCGGCAACTGGGGTGGCCCCGGTTTCAACGGCGGCGGTGACCGCGCGGTGAACCAGTGCGTGCGCGCCGCAGAGCGCGAGGCGCGCCGCTTTGGTCGCTTTGCCCAGGTCACCGATGTGCGCGATATCGACCGCACCCGCTTTGGCCTGCGCGTGCAGGGCCGCATCGTGGTCAATCAGGGCCGCAACTGGCGCGGTGGCAATGACCGCGGCCGTTTTACCTGCTTCGTGGATCGGGGCCGGGTGAGTGATGTGCGTCTTAGCGGGCTCGGCAATTTCCGCTAAGATTGTAACGGCTCGACCGGCGCCTTGGCGGTTCAGCCTGGCGACAGGCTGGACCGCCTAAACAAACCGTTAAACGGGGTACAGCGCCACGCGCCTTGGCCGTTCAAGAGAAAGGCAATGATATGCTGAAAGCACTGACAGGTCTGTGCGCTGCGGGCGCCATGATGGTGACGGGTTTCGCCCCGGCGATGGCGGCTCCGGTTGGAGTCGCCGCAGGTTCGGGCGATTATTCTTCGCTCGCCGATCTTGGCTGGGACCAGGGCGACGAGCAGGCCGACCAGTGGCGCGGCGGCTGGCGCGGCCGTGGCTGGCGCGGGCGCAACCGCGGCATCGATGGCGGTGACATTCTGGCCGGCGCGCTGATCCTGGGCGGCATCGCAGCCGTCGCCAGCGCGGCGACCAATGCCAGCCGCAATCGCAACGGCCCCAATGACCGGTACAGCTACAACGATGACGTCCGCTCTGCTTCCACCCAGTGCGGTGCAGCAGCAGCCGCGCAGTCGGGCTTCGGCGCGCGGGTCGAGCGGATCGACAATGTTGTGCGCGATGGCAATGGCTGGCGCGTCGAGGGACTTGTCGGCGCACGCGGCGGCGGTGTCGACAGCTTCACCTGCGGCATCAGCTATGGCCGCATCGATTACGTGCAGTTCAACCGCGCCAATGGTGCCTGGGGCGCGAACAGCCCCGATTATGGCCAGGGTTACGACCCCAACGGCCCGGATTATGGCGCAAACGGCCAGACCTATATTCCGCCGCAGCAGGGTGACGACGACTTCGCCTGGCGCCACAACGACGGTTACGTGCCGGAATAACTCCGGCCAAGTCTAACCGGGTGCGGGCCATCTTCTTCACCCGGAACAGCCCCTGCGGCGCGCTTATGCCCCTTCGCGCACCGCAGGGGTTTTATTGTTGGCCCGCACCGTCGCCCCCGCCGCCGCGATAGGCCGGCAGCGCGACGTTGTAACGGATGGCAAGGCCGCGCAGCACAAAGCCCGCAACCGCACCGATGATCGCCGCAAATTGCGGCTCCATCCCCACCAGTCGCAGCCCGACATACAGGCCCGAGGCGAGGGCGGCAGCGGTGACATACAGTTCGGGGCGCAGGATGATTGACGGCTCGCCCGCCAGCACATCGCGGATAATGCCGCCGACGCAGGCCGTGATCACACCCATCATCACGGCGGGCAACGGATCGACTCCGAACTGCATCGCCTTGGCCGCGCCGAACACGCCGTATGCTCCTAGCCCGACAGCATCAAACCAATCGAGCATCCGTCCCTGCCACCAACGCTGCGGCGTGATCCACAGCAGCAGCGATACCGCCAACACCACCACCAGCACGCGCGAATTGACGATCCAGAACACCGGCGCGCCGATCAGCAGATCACGCACCGTGCCGCCACCGACCCCAGTGACCAGCGCGAAGAAGGTGAACGTGACGAACGTCTGCCGCTTCGCCGCCGCCGCCAGCGCCCCGGACGCAGCGAACACCGCGATCCCGAACATGTCGAGCGCTCCCAGGATCATGCCAAGGTCGATAGCCGGGGGGAGGACGGGCAGCGGGGGTGTCATGGGGCGATCCTGTAAAGCAACCCCGCGGCGATTTCACCCGACATCTGCAAGCGGCGCGGGTGGGGCTGCTCAGGCCGGGGCTGCCCAGGTTCACAACCCCGTCCGCGCAGCCAGAAAAGCCTGCGCTCCCAGCCCAAACCCGCTCAGCCTGAGCTTGTCGAAGGCCCCGCGCCGAAGGTGGTCATCGCTCCCAACCGTTTTCCGGCGAAAGCCGGAATCCAGAGCGGCGACAGCACTAGCTGGCCCTGGGCTCCGGCTTTCGCCGGAGAACGATTGTGGTGATGGCTGGAGTGAGCGCGGATCCTTCGACATCGCGGGCTGAAGCCCGCTGCTCAGGATGAGCGGAGGCGGGAATATGCATGCGCTCGCGAAACAGACCTCATTTCGCGGCAGCGCCATAGCCGCTACCTCCGCTCAGCCTGAGCTTGTCGAAGGCCCCGCGCCGAAGGTGATCATCGATTCCATCCGTTTTCCGGCGAAAGCCGGAATCCAGAGCGGCGGCAGCGCTACCTCGCCCCTGGGCTCCGGCTTTCGCCGGAGAACGATTGAGGGAAGGGCTGGAGCGAGCGCGGGGCCTTCGACGGGCTCAGGCTGAGCGGGGTAGTGATAGCATTACAAACACTGTCCAAACGCTGCAGCAGCATTTATAGCGTCTATGCAACCGCAAGGAGAGTGCACGATGATGTCGCCTGCAACCCGTAAGCCTGGCGTTCTTGACCTCAGCGCCCGGCAGATGGCCTGGGGCGGGGCCCTGGCGCTGTTGTGTGCGCCTGCTGTGGCGATGCTGTTCACGCGCGAGATGAACTGGGGCGCGGAGGATTTCGCCGCGTTTGCGGTCATGATCGGCGTGGCCGGGCTGGCGCTGGAACTGGCGTTTCGTGTGGGCCGCAGCGCGCCTGCGCGCGTCGCCATGGCGGCTTTCGTCGTGCTGGGCTTTCTGTTCGTCTGGGCCGAACTTGCGGTCGGCATCCTGCCGAGTTGATGGAGCAACAATGCCACGTTTGATGTTCGTTCTTCCGCTGCTCGCGCTTGCCGCGTGCAGCAGTGACAAGCCTGCCGACGACGGTTTGGTGACCTTGGATGGAACAGCCAGCACTGCGCCTGCAACCGCGCCCGCAGGCGCTGCGCCCGGCACCACACAGGCAGGGCTTCAGGCGGTCGATGCCGAAGGATCGAAGCTGGAGCCGTTGCTGTCCAGCGCGGTGAGTGCAGCAGGGCTGGAGAGCGGCGCGTGCCGGTTCAGCCCGGCGCAGGGGGCGCTGCCGGTGCTGGTGGCGAGCAGGGCAGGCGGCAAGGCGATGGTGTCGGTTGGCGGACGCGAAATCGACGTCGCGCCATCGGGCACGGTTGCAGCGACCGGCGGCAGCTATGGCGCGCAGGGCATGACGCTGATGGTGTCGGCCAGCGGCACCGATGCGGCGGGCAGTGCGGCGACGATGCAGGTGACCGATGCCGATGGGCCTTCGTTCACCTACCAGGGCGGGTTCTGGGCCTGCAACTGAGCGGCCAGGGCGCTTAGTCCTCGATCGGTGCGTCGGGATTGCGCACCTTGATCAGTCCGTTGCTGCGCATGGTCATCACCGGCTCGTCGTGCTGGTTGAACACCGTGAGGTCGGACTTGAATAGGCCCATATCGGGGCGCTTTTTCGAGCGGCGCTTTTCGATGACGGTGGATTCGCAGCGCAGCGTGTCGCCGGGGAACACCGGCTTCACCCAGCGCAACTCGTCCATGCCGGGCGAGCCCAGGCCCGCCTGCTTGTGTTCCTTCAAGTTGGCGACCAACATCGCCATGGTCATCGCGCAGGTGTGCCAACCGCTCGCCGACAGCCGCCCGAAATGCGTCTTGGCCGCCGCCTCGTCGCTCAGGTGAAACTCCTGCGGGTCGTACTTGGAGGCGAACTCGATCACCTCCTCGCGGGTCACGTCGTAACGGCCGAAGCGTTGGGTGACGCCGATCTCAAGGTCTTCATAATGCTGCATCATGCCATCAGTTTCGTTTGGCAACCTTCAAACTGCAAGCAAATTATCGCGCAACGATGCCGGAAAGCGTCGCGGCGTTGCCGTCGGACGGCTGCGGGGCAAAGCCGGTGAGCGTGCCGATCAGCGGATAAACATCGACATTGTCGAACAGGGGCACGCTTGCGGTGGGGCGGATCGACGGGCCGAACGCCATGAACAATGCGTGCATATCCGAATTGGCCGGGTCATAGCCATGCGCGCCGCCGGTGACCGGATTGCGCGGCGGGCCGGACAGGATCGTCCAGCCGTTCGATGCCAGGCAGATGATCGCGGCAACGCGCGGGTTCGTGCCATAGTGCAGGTGCGCGGGCAGCTCTTCCTTGCGATGGCAGGTCATGTGCTCGCGCGGTTGCAGCAGGGCATCGAACACGCGGTTGTCGGTGCCGGCTGCCGGTTCGATCGCGGCATAAGGTCCTGCTTCGACCGCGATGTAGCTGTCCTTGGGCAGGATGTCGTCGAGCTGGACGACGCGGTCTTCAGCGGTTTGCGCCATGCCGTGGTCGGCGGTGATGATAATGTTCGCAGCCACGCCCATCGCCTCAACACCCCGCGCCAGATCGCCGATGCGGCCATCGACTTCGGTGATCGCGGCGTCCAGCTCGGGCGAACGGCCCGGGCCGAAGCGGTGGCCTGCGGTATCGACGGTGTCGAAGTACATGGTCACCAGGCGCGGGCGGATCTCGGCCGGGCGGCGCATCCAGTCGAGCACGGTGTTGACGCGCTGTTCGTTGCCGATGTTCTGGTCGAACCGCAGCCAGTCGCGCGGCCGCACGCCGTTGTGCGCGACCTCGCTGCCCGGCCAGAACATCGTCGCGGTGGGTAAGCCGGCCTTCTCGGCGGTGACCCATATCGGCTCAGCCTCGATCCACCAGAACGGGTCGAGCGCCTGTTTGGCATCGCCCATGCTGAACATCTGCCCCGGGCGCATCGGATCGATCATCGAGTTGCCGACGATGCCGTTGCGGTCCGGGCGCTTGCCGGTGACGATGGTGTAGTGGTTGGGGAAGGTCTTGCTGGGGAAGCTGGGCCGCATCGCGGCGGCGACACCCCTGGCCTTCAGCGCGGTGAGGTTGGGGGTGAGGCCGCGATCGAGGTAATCGGGGCGCATGCCGTCGATGGAAATGAGGATGGTGACGGGCGGCTGAGCCTGAGGGGCTGCCTGAGTGGGTGCCTGAGGGGCGGCTTCCTGTGCCTGTGCCGTGCCTGTGAGTGACAGTGCAGCGGCCAGCGCCGCACCCAACAACCGCGCGATCATGCGCCAGGCCCCGTCATCCGGGCACCGGGGACATTATGCGCGATCTCGGCAGTGGCGCGGCGCTTCATGGTGTTGCGCGGGGTCGAAACCTTGTCGACCACCTGGAAGTGGCTGAGCCACGCATCAGGCGTGACCTCGCACACCACATAGCCGCGCTGGTCGTTCAGGAACTTGAGCTCGGGGTTGTTCGTCATCATCTGCTCGCTGCCAAAGCGCAGGTCCGCGCCATCGCCGCCGCTGCTGATCGATGTGGTGACGATTTCGGTGCCCACCACCTTGTCCTTGTGCACCAGGTCGCCGACGAAATTCTGGTGCTCGTCGCCGGTCAGCACGATGACATTGCCAAGCCCCGCCATGCGGCCCAGCATCCGCTGGCGCGGCACCTCGTACGCGGCCCAGCTATCCATATTGGCGATGCGGGCCTCCTCGTTGGCGGCGCGCCGCCTGTCGAGGCTCATCATCATGATCTGCTGCCCCAGGCAGTTCCAACGCGCCTGTTTGCGCGACAGGTTCTTCGCCAGCCACGCTTCCTGCTCGGCGCCCAGCACTTGCGCATTTGCATCGTTCACGCCTGCGCACAGCTCCTTGAAGCCATCGTCGCACGCCTGATCGCTGCGATAGGAGCGGGTGTCGAGCAGCTGGATTTCCGCCAGGGTGCCGAACCGCGCGGTGCGATAGGCGTTGACGCTGCCGAAGCGCGGCATGTTCGCCTTGCGGATGGGCATATGCTCGTACCACGCCTGCAATGCAGCGGCGCGGCGCAGCTCGAAGGCTTCGGGCGGCGATCCGCTGCCGCTGATCCCGGCGACCCAGTTGTTCTCGATCTCGTGATCGTCAAACGTCGGGAAAAAGCTGTGCGCGGCGTGGGCGCGCTGCAGATCGGTATCGGTCTTGTACTGCGCGTACCGCTGGCGATAATCGGCAAGGTCGTACAGCGCTTGGCCTGCATGCTGGCGCACCGGCACCTGCAGGCCGCCGCCGAAGTAATTGGCGCGCGTCGGGCTGCCGCGATATTCGTAAATGTAATCGCCATAGTGGAACACGAAGTCCAATTCTTCGCTCGCCAGATGGTTGTACGCGCCGAAATAGCCGTCCTCGTAATTCTGGCAGCCGACCACGCCGAACTTGAGCCTGTCCATCGCTGCGCCTGCCAGCGGCAAGGTCTTGGCTCGGCCCGAAAAGCTGCGCTCTCCGCCGGCGGTAAAGCGGTACCAATAGGGGCGGTTGGGCTGCAATCCTGCGACTTCGACATGGACGGAATGGCCGAGTTCAGGCCGCGCAACCGCCTTGCCGCTGGCCACGATGGTGCCGAAGCGGTCGTCGCTGGCGACCTCCCAGTCCACGTCCATCGGGCTCATCGCCATGCCTCCGTGCGGCTCCAGCGGATCGGGCGCAAGCCGGGTCCAGATGACGAAGCCGTCGGGCGAGGGATCGCCCGAAGCGATGCCCAGCGCGAACGGGAACGTGCGGAACACGCTTTGCGCGCGCAGTATGCCGGGCGCTGCAAGGCTGAGCGGGACAGCGGTGATGAACAGGCGGCGGGAAAGCATCGTAAGAATGTCCTTCGATCGGGCAGGTCAGCATTTGCCTTGCACGCACTATCTGACAGTCTGATGACGGCCTGCCAAGCGCAGCCGACGCCCGGCGTCAGACGTTGAATTTGAAGTGCAGCACATCGCCATCCTGCACCACATATTCCTTGCCTTCCTGCCGCAATTTGCCCGCGTCACGCGCACCAGACTCGCCGTTCAGCGCGATATAGTCGTCGAACGCGATGGTCTCTGCGCGGATGAAGCCGCGTTCGAAATCGCTGTGGATTTCGCCAGCCGCCTGCGGAGCCTTAGACCCCACTTCGACCGTCCAGGCACGCGCTTCCTTGGGGCCGACGGTGAAGAAGGTCAGCAGATGCAGCAGGCTGTAGCCTGCGCGGATGACGCGGGCGAGGCCGGTTTCCTCAAGGCCCAGGTCGGCCAGGAATTCCATCCGGCCTTCCATGTCCATGGTGATCAGCTCGGCCTCGATCGCCGCCGACACCACCACGGCTTCGGCGCCTTCCGCCTTGGCCTTCTCGAACACCCTGGCGCTGAATGCATTGCCTTGCGCGGCGCTGCCTTCATCGACATTGCAGACGTACAGTACCGGCTTTGACGTCAGCAACTGCGCCTGCGCCAGCACGCGCGCCTCTTCCTCGTCGGCAGGTTCGGTCAGCCGCGCAGGCTTGCCCTCGCGCAGCAGTTCCAGCGCCTTGCCCAGCACCGATGCGCCGATCTTCGATTCCTTGTCGCCCTGCTGTCCGCGCTTGATCAGGCCGGGAACGCGCTTTTCCAGGCTTTCGAGGTCGGCCAGCAGCAGTTCCGTCTCGACCGTCTCGGCATCGGAGACCGGATCGACCTTGTTCTCGACATGCTGGATGTCATCGTCCTCAAAGCAGCGCAGCACATGGACGATCGCATCGACTTCGCGGATGTTGCCCAGGAACTGGTTGCCCAGGCCCTCGCCCTTCGACGCGCCGCGCACCAGCCCTGCAATATCGACGAACGCCAGCTGCGTGGGGATGATCTTGGCGCTGCCCGCGATAGCGGCGAGCTTGTCCAGCCGCGGATCGGGCACCGCGACGTTGCCGACATTGGGCTCGATCGTGCAGAACGGATAATTCGCCGCCTGCGCCGCCTGCGTCTCGGTGAGCGCGTTGAACAAGGTGGACTTGCCGACATTCGGCAGCCCGACGATACCGCATTTGAAACCCATGAATAATCCCAGCCTGATAGAAAAGCGTCACCGATGACGCCGACTTTGCCGATGCTGACGGTGCCAGCGTGTCATTGGGTTGCGCCCTAGCGGGATATCGCGGGCAATTCCAGTGGTACGGAAGGCCGCTTTCAAGGTGCGGTGATTACGTGGGCTGGTGTTGCTGGCGCAGGGGTGTCGCCAGCAGCGCGATGCCCAGCCACAGGCCGAGCGGGAAGCTCATGGCTGCGCCGACCAGCGGGACCGGGAACCAGCCCAACAAGGGCGCGGCGCTGATGGCGGCTATGTACAGGGCGAGCGCTCTGGCTGCGGTGTCGTCGGGGCGGTTGCGCCAGACGAGCAGCGGCAGTGCGGCGAGGCTCGCAACTGCGAGCGCCGCCAGCGCGGGGTGGACCGAGGCTGCCATGCCGATGATCTGTTCGACCTCGGCCACCGGCAGCAGCGGATCGGGCTGAACCAGCGCAAGGCCTGCCAGGCCGCCGATGCTCGCGGTGGCGGTCCAGCTGGAAGCGCTGCGGGCCGGCAGCAGCCAGGCGAGGCTGGCGAGCGCCAGCGCGATGGCCTGAGAGGCATCGGGTTGCAGCGCCAGGATCGCGGCGATGGCGGTGGCGATGATGGCGGGCGCCCGGTGTGCCTGTCCCAGCCGCGCCAGCGCGACGATGACCGCTGGCAGGACCAGGGCGGCAACGGTGATCGACAGCGGGCCGATGGCGAGCCAGCGGTGCACGCCCATTTGGGCCGGCCCCGCCAGCGTCGCCGCGATCATCAGCGCGCCAGCGCCGGCGATGGCGAGCCAGGCGCGCGAGCCGGGGGTCGTGCGCACGATTGCGAGCGCTGCACCGCCGCCGAGCGCCCAGGCTGCAAGGTTGGGGATCCAGCGCAGCATGGGCGTGCCCAACATCACCATGGTTGCCACGCCGCTTACAATTGCCAGCAGCGAGAGCGCGGCGAAGCCTGCCAGCAGCCGCCGGTCCGCGCTTCGCGCCGTTTCCGTCATGATTGCTGCCGCAGCGCCACGTCGTTCATGAAGCGCGCATCGTCGTCCTGGGCGAGCCATGCCGCCTCTGCAGCGATCGCCCCCAGCATGTCGGCAAGCTCGTCGATTTCGGTCTTGTGATAATTGCCCAGCACATGGCCGGTGACCCGGTCCTTGTTCCCCGGATGGCCGATGCCGATGCGCACGCGGCGGAAGTCCGGGCCGATATGCTGGTCGGTCGAGCGCAGGCCGTTGTGCCCGGCGGTGCCGCCGCCGCGCTTGACCTTGACCTTGAACGGGGCAAGGTCGAGTTCGTCGTGGAACACCGTGACGGCGTCAGGCTCCAGCTTGAAGAAGCGCATCGCCTCTCCCACAGCCTGGCCGGATTTGTTCATGAAGGTGGCGGGCTTAAGCAGCAGCAGCTTCTGGCTGCCCAGGCGGCCTTCGACCGCCCAGCCCTGAAAGCGGCGCTTGGGCGGATCAAAGCCGTGCACTTCGGCAATGGCGTCCAGCGCCATGAAGCCGACATTGTGCCGGTTCAGCGCGTATTCCGCGCCGGGATTGCCCAGGCCGACCCAGATTTGCATGGAAATCTCCCCTCCCCTTCAGGAGTTTTGGAGTCACGTGCCTCCAAAACTGGGCCGGGGGTGGGGAAGGGATTTCCCACCAATCATGCCCCACCCCAACCCCTCCCCTGAGCCGCAGACGAGCGGAGCTCAACGGGAGGGGCTTTTCGGGCAGATTACGCTTCTTCTTCGGCCTCATCGGCAGCTTCGCCGTCGCTCGACTTGAGCGCGGACGGAGCGACGATGGTGGCGATGGTGAAATCGCGGTCGGTAATCGCCGAGGTGCTGCCCTTGGGCAGGGTGACGGCAGAGATGTGGATCGAATCGCCGATTTCGGTTCCGGTCACATCGACCTCGATCTGATCGGGAATGTCGGTCGCATCGCAGACCAGCTCAAGCTCGTGACGCACGACGTTGAGCACGCCGCCGCGCTTCAGGCCGGGCGAGGCTTCCTCGTTGGTGAACACGACGGGGACGGCGACTTCAACGGTCGCACCCTTGGCGATGCGCAGAAAGTCGACGTGCAGCGCGCGATCGGAAACCGGATGGAAGGCCACGTCCTTGGGCAGGGTGACGACCTTCTTGCCATCGATTTCGACCTCGACGATCGAATTCATGAAGTGCCCGGTGCCGAGCAGCTTGTTGAGTTCACGCTCGGCGATGTGGATCGCCTGCGGCTCTTTCTTGTTGCCGTAAATAACGGCGGGTACACGGCCTTCGCGGCGGAGTGCACGGGAGGCTCCCTTGCCTGCCCGATCACGCAGCGTGGCCGACAGGGTAAGCGAATCGCTCATAAACTGTCTCCAGGTTGTGTTGGTGTCGTAACATCCCCCCGCCACGCCTCCAGGGATGACCATGGCATCGGGGAAGCGAGCCCCTTAGGCGGCAAAGCGCGCAATTGCAAGGCTTGTGGCGATCAAGCAGCTCCGGCGCGCTCGCCATGGCCGAGCGCCAGGTAACTGTCGGACTGCATTTCCATGAGGCGCGAGATGGTGCGGTCGAACTCGAACCGGCCGTCGCCGCTGGCATACAGGTCCATGGGTTCGGCATCGGCAGACGCGATCAGCTTCACCTTCATTTCGTACAACGCATCGATCAGCGTGACGAAGCGCGCAGCCTCGTTGCGGTTTTCCGGACCCAGCCTGGGAATACCGACCAGGAGTATCGTGTGATAACGTCGCGCGATGGCGAGGTAATCGGGCGCGCCGCGCGCCTCGGTGCACAATTTCTTGAACGAGAAAACCGCAACACCCTTCAGCGACTTGGGCACATGGATGGTCCGCCCGCCGCTGATCGCGACCTCGCCGGTGGGGACGTGCGCAGCGTCATCGGGCGAATAATCGGTCATGCGAAAGAACGCTTCGCGCAACGCGGCGGTGGCGGCCGGGCCGTTGGGCACGTGCCAGGTATCGGTGCCGGACAGCCGCTCCAGCCGGTAATCGGTGGGGCCGTTCAGCGATTGCACATCCAGCCGCGCCTTGATCAGCGCTATAAACGGCAGGAAATGCTCGCGGTTGAGGCCATCCTTGTACAGGTCGTCCGGCGGGCGGTTGGAGGTGGCGATGACGGTGACGCCCGATTCGATGATCGCGGTGAACAGCCGCGACATGATCATTGCATCGGCGCTGTTGTTGACCACCATTTCGTCGAACGCGATCAGCCGATAGGCATCGGTGAACTGGCGCGCGACCGGGGGGATGGGGTCGCCCTGCGCCTTGTCGCGTTCCACCCTCAGGCGCGCGTGGATGTCCTGCATGAACTCGTGGAAATGGACGCGGACCTTGCGCTCTATGGTCAGCGAATCATAGAACAGGTCCATCAGCATGGATTTGCCGCGGCCGACCCCGCCGTACATATACAGGCCGCGCACCGGCTCCAGCTTGGGCTGCATCGCCATCAGCCGCCACAACAGGCTGCCGCGCGGGGGGATCGCCTCCAGCGCATCCTGCATCGCCTGCAGCCGCACCGCGCCAGCGCGCTGGTCGGCATCGGGGCGCAGTTCGCCTGCGCTGACCAGTGCTTCGTAGCGGGCCAGCGTACCGGTCATGCCGTCGCACCCCTTGGTGCGTCCAGCTTGCGGCCCAGCTTGCGAATTGTGCCGGTGAAGGCGCAGATGCTCCTGTCCTGCTGTTTCACCAGCCCGCGCAGGAACAGCAACCGCCCGGTTTCCTTGATGATCTCCACTTCGGCATCCATCGGCAGGCCGACCTTGCCTGCGCCCACGAAGTGCGTGTTGAGGTCCAGCGTCACCCCCGGGCCTTCGCGCAACGATCCGTTGAGGCGGGCGCAGACGAACAGCGCGATATCGACCTGGGTCAGGATCGCGCCGCCGTGCACGTTGTTGGCAAGGTTGCCCTGCAGGTGCCCCGGCGTGGTGCGCACGACGACGATGCCATCGTCGCGCTTGCGCACCGACATCGGCCCCAGGGTGCTGTTGTAGCGGCCTTCCTCGCGCAAGGCCCAGCGCATCCAGCCCGGATTGTCCGGGTCTGGTCCGAAGTCGAAATCATCGGGCAATGCGGGAGCTTGAGCGTCCACCAGTCAGGATGGTTATCGAACGGTACCGATCAGCCGGGGGCCGATCAGACGTGCCGTTCGACCTCCATCTTCTTGATTTCGGCAATCGCGCGCGCCGGGTTCAGGCCCTTGGGGCAGACATTGGCGCAGTTCATGATGGTGTGGCAGCGATACAGGCGGAAAGGATCCTCCAGTTCGTCCAGCCGTTCGCCGGTCATCTCATCGCGGCTGTCGGCCAGCCAGCGATAGGCCTGCAGCAGGATGGCGGGTCCAAGGAACTTGTCCGAGTTCCACCAATAGCTGGGGCAGCTGGTCGAGCAGCAGGCGCACAGGATGCACTCGTACAGCCCGTCCAGCTTGGCGCGGTCTTCGGGCGACTGCAGCCGCTCCTTGCCTGATGGCACCGGCGTCACGGTCTGCAGCCAGGGGCGGATCGAGGCGTACTGCGCGTAGAAATGGCTGAAATCGGGCACCAGGTCCTTGATCACGTCCATATGCGGCAGCGGGGTGATGCGCACCTCGCCCTTGCAGTCCTCGATTGCGGTTGTGCAGGCCAGGCCGTTGCGGCCGTTGATGTTCATCGAGCACGATCCGCAGATGCCTTCGCGGCACGAGCGGCGGAAGGTGAGCGTCGAATCCTGCTCGGACTTCATCTTGATCAGCGCGTCGAGCACCATAGGGCCGCAATCGTCCAGATCGATATCGAACGTGTCGTAGCGCGGGTTCTCGCCGCTGTCGGGATCATAGCGGTACACCTTGAACCGTTTGGTCCGGCCGCCGGTCTTCGCCTGGAACGCCTGGCCCTTGCCAGTGATCTTGCTGTTTGCCGGTAGCGTAAAGGTGGCCATGAAAATCCCTCGTCCATTCGATGCGTAAATTCGATGCGTCCGCGCCCTAGATAGACACTTTATCGGGCAGGCTCAACGGCAGAAGCCGATAACTGTCGAAAATTGCGCCACCGCTGCGGTGATGGCCGAGTCGCCGATCCGACCGCTTGCCGCTGTCCGGCGCAAACACCCCCCAAATGGGGTGGCGGCGAAGGGTGCTGTGGCTATCGTTCGGCCTGTGCAGGCGATCTGGCGTTGGCATGAGGGTTCGGAGGCTTGGGCGTGCGAAGGTATTGGTCGGAAACACCGGTTTTGGACGCAACTGCGCGGCGCACGGCGAAACGCGTGCTGGCTGTGCTGTTGCTGGGGCTGGCCCCGGCAGGCGTGTGGTCGGCTCCGGCAGCAGCTCAGGCCGCCGATTGCGCGCGGTATGACAAGATCCTGTCCGACCTGAAAAACGCATACTCGGTGCCGCAGGACGATATCAATTGGGCGCTGCAGGTGGAGCGCAGCAATCGCTGCCCCGCCACCGCGCCACGGCCAGCTGCTCCAACCGCCGCGTCGCAGCCAGCGTTACCTCAGCCTGCCACAGGTGGCGGCAGCGGCGCGCAGGCACATTTCAACACGGCCATGCGCTATGGCCCGCAAGGCACGCGTCCGCCTGCCGATGCTGCGCAATACGCGCGGTGGATGCGGATGGCCGCCGATCAGGGCCATGTGACGGCGCAGGAGAAGATGGCCGAGATTCACGAGAAGGGTTGGGGTGTCGCGGTCAACCACGCAGAAGCCGCGCGCTGGAACGCCCGTGCCGCGCAGAACGGCTCCGCCTGGGCGACGCTCAGCCTTGCGGTGCAATATGCCATTGGTGAAGGCGTGCCGCGCGACCGGGCCAGGGCGGCGCAGCTGTACCGCTACCCCGCCGAACAGGGCGACCCGTTCGCGCAGTTCCTGCTGGGGGTAGCGTATTCCAGCGCCGATGGCGTGCCGCTCGACTTTCAACAGGCGCGGTACTGGCTGCAGAAATCGGCGGCCCAGAATTATGATGGCGCTGCCGAGCGGCTGGCCGCGGTCAACGCGTCGCTTGCCCGCCAGTCGTCGGGACGCACAACGGGCACGGTGACCGCGCGCAGTGCGCCTGCCAGCGGACCATCGATCGCCGATCAGGCATCGGAGACGCTACGCCGCCAACGCGCCGAAAACTGCGCCGCCGCCGCTGCCGGGCGCGACCGAGTGTGCATCCGTGATTGAAGTTCGCATCGCCATCCGACCTCCACCATTGCCCAAGGACACAACCCGTATGCTCCGCCCTATCGCACTTGCCGCCATCCTCGCTCTGCAACCCGTATCCGCGGGTGCGCAGGGTATTTCCGATCAGGAGCGGATGGACAATATTTGCAATCTCAACCCGAACTCGGCGCTGTGCACCGCGCGGGCGCAGGGCAAGATCAAGTCCGAGGGGCTCGATCTTGCCCAAGCGGTCAAAAAGGGTGAGCAATCGACCACCAGCGCGGTGACCACCGGCGAGATGGCCCAATGCTGGGCGACATGGGTTGCCATTCGCGAGCGCATCGCCGCCAAGGGGCGCGAGACCTGGCCGGCCGATTACACCCTGAAGGCGCTCGACAAACGCATTGCCGACTGGCGCAAGGCGATGCTGCGCAGCACTGACGGGGATGCGGAGGCCATGGCGCGCTATGCCGACCCGGAACTCGAAACCGCGCGCGCGGATGTGGCAGGGCCCAAGATCATCGTCGCGGCGCAAACGTCCGGTGCGTGCAAGGTTCTGCCGCAATAGGTCGGGATAAGCCCGGCCCAAGCGTCACAGGATCGGCGTCAGCCGCGCGATCCCGCCAGCCAGCGGCGCATGCGCATGCTGGCGCATCAAGTGCTCGGCCGCGTCGGGCTTGTCCGCCAAGATCGCCTCGCTCACCGCCTTGTGCTGGCGGTGCGCTGCGTCCAGCAGCCGGAAGGTTGCGGGCAGATCGTCCATGTCCAGCACCAGCGCAGTGGCCGACGCAAACGGCAGGTGGTTGTTGCGCGAGAGGGCATAAGCGATCGCCTGGTTGCCGCTGCTTGCCACCAAAAGGTCGTGAAACGCCAGATTGTAGGTGTAGAACCGCTCGAGGTCGGCCTCTTCAAGGTACCCCTTGGCAAAGATCGCATCGCCCTCGGCCAGGCAGGACGTGAGCTTCTTGACGAACGGGGCCGGGCTGGTGCGTGAGGCGAGGATGCGTGCGGCCAGCCCTTCGAGCACACCGCGCACTTCGATCGCATCGGTGATCTGCCCGGCGGTCGGCCCGCGCGCCGCATAGCCGCGTGCGCCCGCCCGCGTGACCAGACCTTCCTGCTCCAGCGTGCGCAGCGCGGTGCGCACCGGCATGCGCGATACGCCCAGCCGCTCGGCAGTCGGTATTTCGGCAATCCGTTGACCATCGGCAAGTTCGCCGGACGCGATCATCTTGCGCAGCGCGATGACGACGCGCTGCCCCGGTTTCATCCGCTTTTCCATGCCGGTTTCTTAAGGTCTGCGGATCGCGGGACAAGCCCCAATCGTGCTTGACGGTGAGCTGCATGTACCGCTATTGGATCCAATAACGGCCGGACACATCACGGCCTCGAGTGTAAGGGAGAGAGCGTCATGGCCACCGCAGCATCTGCTTCAACGACCGGGGCTTCAACGACTGGCGCTTCATTGACTGCTGCTACGCCGACATGGCCGCTCAACACTTGGTACGTGGCCTGCACGCCAGCCGAGATCGAGGGCAAGCCGCTGGGGCGGCAGATTTGCGGGGAACGCATGGTGTTCTTCCGCGGCGCAGAGGGCAGGGTCGCCGCGCTGGAGGATTTCTGCCCGCATCGCGGCGCGCCGCTTTCGCTGGGCTTCGTGCAGGACGGCAATCTGGTGTGCGGCTATCATGGCCTGGCGATGGGCTGCAACGGGCGGACAGCGGGCATGCCCGGCCAGCGGGTCAAGGGCTTTCCGCCGATCCGCACCTTCCCGGTGATCGAGCGCTACGGCTTCATCTGGGTGTGGCCGGGCGATCCGGCACAGGCCGATCCCGCCAAATTGCGGCACCTGGAATGGGCGGAAAGCGCCGAATGGGCCTATGGCGGCGGGCTGTATCATGTCGCGTGCGATTACCGGCTGATGATCGACAACCTGATGGACCTGACGCACGAAACCTATGTCCATGCAGGCAGCATCGGGCAGAAGGAGATCGACGAGGCGCCGGTCAAGACGCGCATCGAGGGCGACGAGATCGTCACCAGCCGTTTCATGGACGGAATCATCGCGCCGCCGTTCTGGCAGATGGCGCTGCGCGGCGCGGGCCTGCCCGATCAGGACCTTGTCGACCGCTGGCAGATCTGCCGCTTCTCGCTGCCCAGCAGCGTGCTGATCGAGGTCGGCGTCGCGCTGGCAGGGAACGGCGGGTATCAAGCGGACAATGCGCTGAAGGCGTCATCCATCGTGGTCGATTTCATGACCCCCGAGACGGCGACATCGCACTGGTACTTCTGGGGCATGGCGCGCCGCTTTGCGGTGGAGGATGCAGCGCTCACCGACACCATCCGCGAAGGCCAGGGCAAGATTTTCGGCGAGGACATGGAAATCCTGGAGCGCCAGCAGCGCAACCTGGACCTGTACCCGGACCGCAAGCTGCTGCTGCTCAACATCGATGCCGGCGGCGTCCGCTCGCGGATGATGATCGATCAGGCGATCGCAGCGGAACGTACGGCCTGACCGGCGCGATCAGAACGCCAGCGTGCCGCGCCTTTCGGCAAACAGCCAGATGCCGTATTCACACACCAGCCGGTCGTGAAAATCGCCAACCAATGTCACGTCCGCCATGTACAGCACGACATAGCTGTGCGCGCGCGCTTCGGTCTCGCTGATCGCATCGACAAGGGTGTTGGCCATGACATGCCGGGTGGTGCGCTTGGGCCGGTCGCGGAAGAACGCGCGGATGTTTTCGCGCCCCATCACCGGCGCATTGGGCGCGCTGGGGCGGGCGAAGCTGCCGTCGGCCATGAACATGTCCGCCAGCGCATCGTGATCATGGGCATCGTTCAGCATCGCAAAGCGGCGGATCTGCAGCTCGATGGCCCATGCGATAGCGTTCATGCGTCGTGTCCTTGAGGGGTTTGCATCCATTCCAGCAAAGCCACGCTCACCGCGGCGGGCGCTTCCATCGGGGCCATATGCCCGGCATCGGCAAACACGGCATAGCGCGCGTGGGGGATCGCCGCTGCGATCTCCTCATGCTGCGCAGGCGGGCTCCACCGGTCGAGCGCGCCGACTCCGACCAGCACCGGGCAGGCGATATCGCCCAGTTGCGCCCGGGCATCGGGTCGGCCGAGCAGTGCGGTGATCTGAGCGCGGTGGATGGCGGGCGACATGCGTTCCACCATCGCATAGAGGCGGGCCTTGAGGTCGGCATCGATGTCGAGCAGGCCGTCGCGGACCATCGGCGGCAGCCATTGGTCGGCGAGCGCGCGCATGCCGTGCTGCGCGCTCACGTCGAGCAACCGCTGGCGCGTGGCGGGTTCATAATCGCTCGCCGGATGCACCCCGGTATCGAGCAGGGCGAGCCGCGTCACGCGCTCCGGAGCCTGCGCGATGACCGCCAGCGCGACGCGGGCACCCATCGAATGGCCTGCGATCGAAAAGCGGTCCGGCGCCTCAGCGAGAATATCCGCGGCCATCGCGGCAATCGAATCCTGCCGCGTGAGATCAGGAACGATGACGGCGTACGCTGGCGAAAGCGCTGCGATCTGGTGCTCCCACACCACCGCATCGCACAGCAGCCCGGGCACGAGGATAACCGTTTCGCGCATCAACTGCGCTGCCTTGGCGCGGGCATCACGGGTTGACGTCCGGCAGCGGCACGCCGCCGATCGACACGGGGCTTGCCTCGATCAGCACGAACGCGATGCGGCAGGTCTCGCTGGCAGACGGATTGCGCCACAAATGGATGGTGCCGCGCTGCACGATGATGTCGCCCGCGTGCGCTATGGTCACCGCGCCGTCGTCCAGCTCAAGCTCGACCGCGCCGGATAGGACGATGCCGTAATCGATGCTGCTCGACCGGTGCATCGGCGATTGCCCGCCGGGCAGCATATCGACGATGCGGATGACAGAGCCCTGGTGCAGCGTGAGGCCCGCATCGCGCGTGCGCCCATCGGTCTCATCGTTGTTGTCGGCAGGGACGGTGGCGGTGGTCCACACCAGGCTGAACGCCGCATCGCCCGACGGGATCGGCGCGACGGGCAGGCTGTCGTCGCTGCGGAACACCGCCTTGCCAGCGGCATCGTGCCCGGTGACGATCCGCCGGACGGGAGGGGAGGTTGGCGCGGGAGCGGTCATCCCTTGACCACTTTCTGGTCGATCGCGCCGAACAGCAGCCCACCATCGGGCAACCGCGCTTCCATCCGCACGGTATCGCCAAAGCGCATGAACTGCGTGCGCGGCTTGCCTTCATCGAGCATCTCGATGCCGCGCCGCTCGGCGATGCAGGACGATCCGATCTCGCGGAAATTGCTGTTGGAGACGGTGCCCGATCCGATGATGGTGCCCGCGCACAACGACCGCGTGCTCGCGGCGTGCGCGACCAGATCGTGGAAGCCGAACTCCATGACTCCGCCCAGGGCATCACCGAACCTTTTGCCGTTCCAGTCCACGCTGAGCGGCAGATGGACGCGGCCCTCGCGCCAGGCATCGCCCAGCACGTCGAGCGTCACCGCGTAAGGCGCGACCGAGCAGGCGGGCTTGGCCTGCACCCAGCCGAAGCCGGTCTTCATCTCGATAGGGGCCAGCGCGCGCAGCGACCAGTCGTTTATCTGCACCACCAGCTTGATGTGCGCCATCGCCTGATCGGGGGTGACGCCCATCGGCACGAAATCGGTGATGATGCCGAACTCGCCCTCGAAATCGATGCCATCCTCCTCGCGCGGCAGCGGCATGTCGGCGGTGGCGGACAGGAACTGGTGCGACAGCCCCTGGTACATCAGCGGGCGGCCCGGCGGCGGCGGTTCTGTGCCGAACAGGGTTTCCATCAGTTCGCCATGGCTGCGGAAAGCCGAGCCATCGAGCCACTGCCACGCACGCGGCAGGGGGGCTGCGAACGACACGCCCGATGCAGCCTCGCCTTCGCCGCCTGCGAGCCTGTCCGCCAGCGCGCGGAGTGCAGGTTCGGCGGTTGCCCAAGCATCGAGTGCAGCCTGCAAGGTAGCGGCGACCGCCGAGGCGTCCAGAAAGCGGCTACCATCGGTGCTGACGACGACGAGCGCGCCGTCCGGAGTGCCGTTGTCGAGGGTGGCGAGTTTCATGGCAGGGTCCTTTTGAGGGTCAGAGTTCGGCAACGGCGTGCGCGACCAGCGCGGCGATGTCGCCATCGTGGCGCAGGCCCAGCGCATCGGCGCGGGCGGTGGTGAGCGGAGGCTGCGCACCGAACGCCGCCTCGATCGCCGCATCGGGGGCGTAGTGCGCCAGCGCGGGGTCAGCGCCGGTCTGGCGGGCGATCTCGGCGACCAGATCGCCCATCGCCACGCGCAGGGCCGGCAGGTTGAGCCGCGTATCGGCAGGGTCTTGCGGCAGGCCGAGCGCCGCGATGATATTTGCCACCAGCGTGCTGCGCGACAGCAGCCAGCAGGTCGCATCGGCCGATACGGGCAGGGTGACCGGTGCACCTGCCTTGAGCGCATGGAACACGTCGCTCATGAACGCCGACTTCATGCCCGATGGGCCCTTGGGCCGCGCGATGATGCCGGGCAAGCGCAGCGACAGCCCGTCGATTTCGCCGCGCCGGGTCATCGTCGCGATCCATTCCTCTACCATCGCCTTGTGCGCGCCATAGCGCAGCATGGGGCTGGCCGGGGTGTCGTCATCGACTCGGGGCGGCAGTGGATCGCCGAACACCGCGATGCTGCTGGCGAAGAGTACGCGCGGGCGATTGCCGTGCGCTGCCACCGCGTCGATCAGCGCCACGGCCACCGTCACGTTGATGTGCGAGCCCTGCATCCGCTGCGCTTCTGCCGCGCCGCCGGGAACCGTCGCCAGGTGGATCAGCGCGTCGACCGGATGCTGGGTGACGCCCATGAGCAGCGCAGGATCGCCAAGGTCGCCCGCCATCGCATGAACATTACGCAGATCGCCAAACGCCAGCCCGTCGCGGTCGGTGGCGATGACCTGATGGTCGGCCACCAGCGCGCGTACCAGCGCCTGGCCGACGAAACCGCCAGCGCCCGTCACCAATATGCGCAAGGGGAGGTCAGCTGCCATCGGTGATCGACGTTCCGCCATCCACGGCGATGTGCTGGCCGGTGATGAAGCTGCTGGCGGGGCTGGCGAGGAACAGGCACAGCCCTGCGACATCGGCGATTTCGCCTGCGCGGCGCAGCGGGGTCATCTGCATCCGCCGCGCCATAAAGGCTTCGTCTGCCAGCAGCGGCTGGGACAACGGCGTGGCGATGAGGCCCGGCGCGACCGCGTTGACGCGCACGCCCTTCGGCCCCCATTGCACCGCCAGATTGCGCGCCAGTTGCGCCACGCCCGCCTTGGCCAGCGCATAGGCGTTGATGCTGCTATTGCCGCGCAGCGCGGACAGGCTGGACATCAGGATGACGCCGCCGCCGCCGCTGCCGCCGCTGGATGCCGCGATATGCGGCAGCGCAAGGTCGGTCAGCTTGACGATGGAGCGCAGGTTCACTGCTATCACCCGGTCGAAATCGTCGAGCGCCCAGCTGCCGGCCTGGCCGGTGATCCCGGCGTTGCACACCAATATGTCGATACCGCCGAACCGGGCGAGGGTGCCATCGACCAGGGCCTCCAGCGCGGCGCTATCGGTCACGTCGCAGGCGATGCCGTGCGCCGTATGCCCGGCATCGGCCAGTGCGGTGACGGTCGCCGCCACCGCTGCCGGATCTTCGCTCGCCACCACCACTTGCGCGCCCGCCTGTGCGAGCGCCTGGGCTATGCCAAGGCCGATGCCCCGCGTCGCGCCGGTGACGATGGCCGTCCGTCCGGCAAGGTCGAACGCACCAGCCAGCATCGTCAGTCTTCGATGATCGCCACGGCGCGGGTCCAGCCTGCCGATGCGCCGCGAATCTTGTGCGGGAAGCAGCTGACGGTGAAGCCGTGCGCAGGCAGGCTTTCCAGGTTGTGCAGCTTTTCGAGGTGACAGTACCCGATATCGCGCCCGGCCTTGTGGCCTTCCCAGATCAGCGAGGTGTCGCCGGTCTCGGCGACCTTCTTGGCGGTGTAGCTGAACGGCGCGTCCCAGCTCCAGGCATCGGTGCCGGTGACGCGGATGCCGCGTTCCAGGAGGTACATCGTCGCCTCATAGCCCATGCCGCAGCCGGTATCGACAAAATCGGGCTTGCCCACCGCGCCGCCCGCTGCGGTGTTGACCAATACGATGTCGAACGGCTGCAGTTCGTGGCCGATGCGCGCGAGTTCTGCCTCGACATCGGCGGCGGTGACGACATAGCCGTTGTCGAAATGCCGGAAGTCCAGCTTCACACCGGGGTTGAAGCACCATTCCAGCGGCACCTCGTCGATGGTGATCGCGCGCTGGGCACCTTCTTCGGAATTGCCATCCATGGTCGGGTGGAAGTGCCACGGCGCATCGAGGTGCGTGCCGTTGTGGGTGGTCAGCGTCACCCATTCGGCCGCAGCAAAACCTGCGCCATCGGGGGTCTGCTCGGCAGTCACACCGGGGAAGAAATGGCCGAGTTCGGCGACCGTATCGGCGTGCTGCTGATAGGTGATCTTGGGCCGCATGAACGGCGGATCGGTGATGACGTCGTTTTCGAGATAGATCGACAGGTCGATGAAGTGACGCGGCATATGATTATCCTTTCGGCAGCACGGCGCGGACGGCTGGCGGCGTGATGATCAGCCCCAGCAGCGCGCCATAGGCGACCTTGATAGCAAAAGCGGTGGCCCAGGCGAACTGTGCGATTCCGCTGACCTTCAGCAGGGCGATGATGATCCCGGCAAGGCCGAGCGCCAGCAATGCGAGCATGATCGCGCGGAAAACGATCGATCCGATGGTCGGCGCAGTTCCGGGCAGCGTGCCCTTGGCGATGGCCGCACGGGCCTGCAGCGCGGGCACCAGCGCCGCCATGAACGAGGCCGCGCCCGATTGCGGCAGGAAATCGAGCGCCAGATTGTCCGGAGCCCACACCGCGATCGGGTCGGTGCCGCCGAACACAGCCAGGAAGAACGCCGCGCTGATCGCCATCGTGATGACGACCGAAATCAGCGTCTGCTTAGCGACATAGGCGGCAGGATCGGTCATGCGTCGGCCCAGTTGTACGCCAGCGGCACCTCGCGAAAGGCGAACCTGTCGATGTGCCGCTCCAGCGCGCCTTTCAGGCCATCGCGCTGCCCCTCGGCGCTGGCAGTGATGGTGCACACCAGGGTGTCTGGCTCGGCATCGAGCGTGACCACGGCATCGGCAGGCCAGTCGGCACCGCGCGCATCCCTGGCGAACGTGATCTGCCCGTGGTCCTTGTCGAACGTGACCGGCAGATTGTGCTCCCAATGCTTGCACACCTGCTGCAGGTACTTGCTCGCATGGGCCGTGGGGATGCGTGCGGTGGCGATATAGCTCATGCCGTGTGGCCGCCCAGCGTTTCGGCGAACCAGTCGGCGATATAGTCGCGGCCGAACGACATGTTGTCCGCGCCGACATGCTCGACCCCGCCTTCGCGGTCCGTGAAGATCTTCAGCTCGCGCTGCGGACTGTTGGTCAGCTGCTCATAGCTCTGGTGCGCATATTCAAGGCCGATCTGGCGGTCCTTCTCGCCGTGGGTGACCAGGAACGGCACCTTGATGTTTTCCATCACGCCGTTCAGCGTCATGTCGGCGGACTTGGCATGGAAGTCGTCCATGTCGCTCGCGCCGAACACCCACATCACATGCGCCCAGTAATGCGGCACGGGGTTTTCGCCTTCGCGGCGCAGACGCTTCTGCTGGACTTCGGCCCAGTTGTGGTTGGCGCCCCAGACCGCGCCGGAGGCAAAGCGCGGCTCGAACGCGACCGCGCGCGGGGCGAAATGGCCGCCCAGCGAAATGCCGGTCATGCCGATGCGCGCCGGATCGACATCGGGCTGCTTTTCCAGCCAGTCGACCGCGGGCGAGGCCCATTTTTCCGAATGCGGCGTGGCGGGCAGGTTGTTCAGCCGCAGCGCCTCGCCGGTACCCGGCTGATCGACGCACAGGGTCGAGATGCCGCGCGCGGCCAGCGCATGCGGCAGCTTGGACCAGTACAACAGCTCCTTGGAGCTATCGAGGCCGTTGCAGTAGACCACCACGGGCTTGGGGCCATCGCCAGGCGCGCGGCAGTACAAGGCGGGGAAGGTGGTGCCTTCATACGCGATCTCGACGCGCTCGACCGGGTGTTTGCCTAGGGTCATCGCGCGCTTGAACGTGTCCAGCGCCTTGGCATAGGTCGCGGCGCGGTCCGGGCTGCCCTGGCCCTGCATGCGTTCTGCGACCAGCAGGTACAGCGCCGCGCGCTCAAGCTTGGCGGCGGCGGAAAAGGCGCGGCCACGTGCCTCGTCCTCGCCCGCCAGGCCGATCAGCTTGTCGCCGGTTTCCACCCAGGCGCGCATGAACTGCGGCGTGCCTGCGTCCGCGCCATTGGCCGCCGCATCACGGATCGGCTGGCACATATCGATGATCTCGCCGATCTGCCCGCCGCTTTCGATCGCGATGGCGACCGACAGGTTCCAGATGTAGTTGGGGAAATATTCAAACAACGCCATGGCTTATACTCCTGCCGGCTGGAACAGGCCCTTGTCGGGGGCAGGGTGCGGCATCGTCTGCGGGCCGCCGATGCCGATGCCCCATTGGTCCATGACCAGGGGCGCGGGCGCGTGCACCTTCGCCTCCCAGGTGGCGTCATCGACCTCTTCCAGATCGGCGGTGTATTCGACCGCAAAGCCGCCCGGCGTGGTGAAATAGCTGAAGGTGTTGTTGCCCGCGGTGTGACGGCCGGGGCCCCAGCGGATATCGGTGCCCTGCTGCTTGAGCCGGTGGATGCCGCGCATCATGTCGTCCACGCCCAGCATGTCATAGGCGACATGGTTGAGGCAGGCAGGACCGGGCAGGAATGCGATGCGGTGGTGCCACTGGTTGCAGCGCAGGAAGCACATGAAATCGCCCAGCCAGTCGCTTACCTTGAAGCCCAATGCGTCGGTGAAGAAGCGCACCATCTCCTGATGATCGGGCGAATGCAGCACGATGTGGCTGATCTTCTGGGGAATGCCCTCCCATCGCGTCAATTCGCGCGAGGGCCCGCGGGCCACATCGCTGGAAATCTCGAACGGCAGGCCGTCCTTGCTGAAGAAGCGGAAGCCGTAGCCGCCACCCAGGGTGTCGAGCTCCCTGGGCGCGAACACGATCTTGCAGCCATAGGCCACAACCTGATCGTGCAGCGCATCGACATCGGCGCGGCTGTCGGCAGCCAGCGTGATGATGTCGATCTTCTGCACGTCGGATTGGCGCAGGCGCACCACGTAAAGCTCGTCATGGCCCTGCGCTGCGAAATGCAGCATGCCATCCTTTTCGCCGGCGTCATTGAGACCCCAGGTGTCGCGGTAGAAGGCGGCTTCCGCTGCCAAATCGGTGACGGCATAGCCGACATGGCGGATCTCGCTTACTCTGGCCATAATGTTGTAACTCCTTGAAAGATTGGGGATGCGAGCCTCAGATCGGCTCGGCAACCTTCATGAACATGGCGCGCGTGGCCTCGGCATTGTCGACCAATGGGGCCTTGCCCAACTGGCCGAAGCAGATCGCCTTTGAGGCATCGACGATGTATTTGCAGCGCTCGAACCGGCGCGCCTGATAGGCGGTAAACGCGGTCTCGATGTCACAGGCGGCGGCCAGTTCATCGGCCAGCACCAGCGAATCCTCGATCGCCATGCCTGCGCCCTGGCCTAGATGCGGGGTGGTGGCATGTACCGCGTCGCCCAGCAGGCCGATGCGGCCCTTGTGCCACGGACCGTCCCGGAACACCCACTCCAGCGGCTTGTAGACCACCTCGGCGTCTTGGGTAATCTGCGCGGCGAGCGCGGCGATCTTGGGCGAGGGGACCTTGGCAAGCTTGGCGCGCATCGCCTCGGCGAGTGCTTCCTTGGCGTACCACGGATTGCCCGGCTCGGGCGTAGTGACGTACATGTACATCAGGCTGTGCGACAGCGGCACCAGGCCGATGCCGGTCGGCCCTTCATAAGCGTGAAGCCCGGTGACATCGTCGCTGCGCGGCAGATTGTAGCGCCACACCGATTGCCCGGTGAATTCAGGTCCCGGCGCATCGGGGAATATCGTGGCGCGTGTCTGCGAGTACAGCCCGTCGGCGCCGATGACGAGATCGTAGTGCCCGGTGCTGCCATCGCGGAACGTCACGGCGACCTGCGTGCCATCATCCACCAGAGTCTCGGCGGTGATGCCCAGGCGGACGTTCGCGCTTGCCGCTATCGTCCGGTCGCCCAGCACCTTGTGCAGCGCGCGCCGCCCGATGCCGACATTGGAGGGATAGCCGTCCACCAGTTTGGGCGTGGGGATCTTGGCGACGCACTGGCCGGTGGGGATATAAATCTCCACTTGGTCGAAGCCGAAGCCGGCCTCGATATAATCGTCGATCAGGCCAAGCTCGGTCATCGCGCGGATGACGTTGCCCTGCTGGATGATGCCGACGCCGTACACCGACCAATCGGGATCGCGCTCGATCACGTCGACCGCAAAGCCCTTGCGGCGCAGCGCGATGGCAGAGGTCAGTCCGCCGATGCCGCCGCCCACTACCAGAATGCTCAGGTCTTCCACGGCCTCTACCTCTCCCACGTCGCCCCGTTTTCGGGCGCTCTTGATGGTGATGAGATAGAAGCAGAGGGGTAAATCTGTAAATCTTATTGTATGGATCGATAGCCATCCGTTTTGTGGATGGAAGGCGCATAGTTCACGGCAGGGCGCTGTCGTGCCGCAGTTGGTCGCGCAGCCAGCGCAAGCCCTCGTCGTTGCTGCGCGCCCGGTTGTACTGCATCATCTCGCGCATCATCGGGAAGGCGAAGGGAATGGGCGCGATCGCCAGCGGAAACATGCTGGCCATGCGCCGCGCCAGCCGCTCGTGCATCAGCGCCAGGCGGTTGGTCTCGATGATCAGCCAGGGGACCGCGGTGAAGGATGATGCCATCATGTCCATCCGGCGGGGACGGCCCAGTTGCTCCATCATGCTGTCTGCAAAGGCCTGGGTGCGCTGGTTGCCCATATGCACGCCAACATGGCTGGCCTGCATCAGGTCCTCATCGCTCAGTTCACGGCTAAACAGCGGATTGCCCGTCCAGCCGACGACCACATGCCGTTCCTCGAACAGCAGTTCGGCAGGCTGATTGTGGTTGATGAAATCCTCGGGCGTGATCAGCAGATCGAACGCGCCCTGCACGATCAGGTCGGCGCTGCCATCGGAGGGCAGCACGGTTTCCAGCCGGATGGTGGGCGCGATCTGCGCCAGCCGCCGCGACAACGGCGCGATGATGGCGGCGGTGATGTAATCCGATGCGATCAGCCGGAAGGTGCGCTGCGATGTGGCCGGATCGAAGCTGGTCGAGGTGGTGATCAGCGCATCGACCTGGCGCAGCGTCTCCTGCACCATCGGCACCAAAGATTCGGCATACGCGGTGGGGAACATGCGCTTGCCCTGCAGCACCAGCAGATCGTCGCCGAAATAATCGCGAAGACGCCCGAGCGCGGCGCTCATCGCCGGCTGGCTCAGATGCAGTTGTTCCGCCGCGCGCGAGACGCTGCGCGTTTCCATCAGCACGCTGAATGCCACCAGCAGATTGAGATCGAGGCCCTTGAAGCGCATGGCATTAACATATCAACGTTGTGATTGGATTACCATCAAAACAAAAGATTTCACCAATGGCTAGGCCGTGAACTAAAAATTGCCCCACAAGAAGCGGCGGCCCGTGCAGGCCATCCGCATTTCATGGGAGAAGAGACATGAAGGCATTTTTGCTGGCGACCACGGTACTTGCAGGCGCTCTGACCGGCCTTGCCACCACCGGCACCGCCCATGCGCAGGACGCCGCAGCCTCCACCGACGACAGCCAGAACGCCAGCCAGAATGAGGGCCTGAGCGAAATCGTCGTCACCGCGCAGCGCCGCGAGGAGAGCCTGCAGCGCGCAGCCGTCGCCGTCACCGCGGTTACCGGCGACGATCTCACCAAATCGGGCATCACCGAGGCCGCCAATCTGGGCCGCCTGGTGCCATCGCTCGTCGTCCAGCCCACCGGCGGCACCACCAGCTTCTTCCTGCGCGGTGTCGGCACCAATTCGCAGAATTCGTTCGCGGAAAACGCGGTCGCCTTCAACTTCAACGGCATTTATGTCGGCCGCCCCACTGCGCCTGCGGGCGTGTTCTACGATCTTGAGCGGGTCGAGGTGGTCAAGGGGCCGCAGGGCACGCTGTATGGCCGCAATGCCACCGGCGGCGCGATCAACGTCATCCCCAAAAAGCCGGTGCTGGGCACCTTCAGCGGCGAGGGGCTGTTCGAATATGGCAATTACGACAGCAAGAAGGCCTCGCTGGCGCTGAACATTCCGATCGGTGACACCGTCGCGCTGCGACTCGCCGGGCAGATCGTCGACCGCGACGGCTATATTTCCGATGGCTATGACGACGACAAGGGTGAGGCGTTCCGCGCATCCTTGCTGATCGAGCCGTCCGACCGCTGGTCGATGACCCTGGTCGCCGATTACTACAACCAGCGCGGCAAGGGTGCTGGCGCCGTGTTGCTGCCCGAGGCGCGCTATGCCGTGCCGCCGTTGGAAGACCGGGTGAGCATTTCCGATCCGCGTGCGCAGGCATCGATCCGTCGGCTGGCGTCGGGCATCTTCGCGCCGCCCTTCTGCGGAGGCTTCGGCAATTTCGTCAACAGCGGCTGCGTCGCTCTGGCGGGCACCGACGGGTTTCTGGACAATGAATTCATCGGCGTCAGCGCCACGGTGGTGGGCGACATGGGCTTCGGCACGCTGACCGTCATCCCGGCGTATCGCAAGTCCGACGTCAACCTGTTGACCTACCTTCCGGGTTTTGCCGGCACGATCAACGACAAGGCCGAGCAGACCTCGCTGGAGGTGCGGCTGGCATCGAACGAGGACCAGAGGCTGCGCTATGTGCTGGGCCTGTTCTATTTCGGTGAGAACCAGATCACCGAAAACTTCTTCCGCCAGGGCAATATCTCCACCACCCGCTTCACCCCGCGGCTGAGCACCGAAAGTGTCGCCGCGTTCGGCCAGCTGACGTTCGACATCGCCGATACGCTGCGGCTGGTGGCCGGTGGGCGGTATACCAAGGAGGACAAGTCGCAGTTCACATCCGTCGCCGCTGGCGGCCTTCCCGGACCCGTGAACCCGCCCTTGAGCGCGCCGTTCACCGGCGACCTGTCGTTCGAGAAATTCACCTGGAAGGTCGGGCTGGAATGGGACGCCGGGCCGCAGTCCCTGGTTTATGCCAATGCCGCGACCGGGTTCAAGTCGGGCGGGTTCTTCGTCGCCCAGCCGCCCAACAACACCTTCGCACCCGAAGAGCTGACCGCCTACACCGTTGGCGCCAAGAACCGGTTCTTCGACAACAAGCTGCAGCTGAATATCGAGGCGTTCTATTGGGATTATAAGGACCAACAGATTACGTTCGTGGGCGGCGTGCGCGCGGCAGGCGGCATCTTCGCGCAAGGATCGACCACGGTCAACGCAGGCAAATCTCGGATCTATGGCGCTGAGTTCGAGGCCAAGTTCGCGCCCAGCAACAACGACCTGTTCAGCCTCAACGTCCAGTACCTCAACGGCAAGTACAACCAGCTGACCACGGCGAACTTCTCGCCCACCGGCGCGCCGGTGACCACGGGGTGCACCACTTTGGGCAGCCGCCTGGCCAACCCCGGCGTCAACGGTGCGCGCTTTTTCGACATCGATTGCTCGGGCCGACCCACCGTCAACTCGCCCAAATGGGCGGTGAACCTGGGCTATGAGCGCACGTTCGAGCTGACCGGGGACCTGAGCCTGATCTTCGGCGCGCGCGGCAACATCGAGAGCAGCCGCTTCCTCAATTCCAACTACCGCCCCGAGGAACGCCAGGGCAGCTTCGCCATGGCCGATGCCTTTGCCACGCTGGAAAGCGCGGGCGGATGGAGCGTCACCGGCTTCATCAACAACATTACCGACGAGGAGGTGCTGGCGCGCGCAGGCACCCGGCCGATCCTGGACTTCCCGGTCGGCACGCTGCGCCCGCCGCGGACCTATGGCGTGCGGCTGGGCTTCAACTTCTGATGGGCCGGGGGGCGGCCTGGCTGGCGCTGGCGGTGTGGACCGCCGCCGCGCCAGCAATCGCCCAGCCCGCGCCCGCAGGTTTGGCGGACGCGTTCATCACCTTGGGCACCATGGGCGGGCCGGTGCCGTCTAAAGATCGCTCGCAACCTGCCAATGCGCTGGTGCATCAGGGCAAGGTGTACCTGATCGATGCGGGCGATGGCACGGTGCAGCAGCTTGCGCGGGCTGGCATATTGCTGCCCCGGGTGCGCGCGGTGTTCCTCAGCCACCTGCATGCCGACCATACCGGCGGCCTGTCCGCAGTGCTGGCGCTGCGCAACCAGACCAATCAGCGCGATCGCCTGACCGTCTACGGCCCGCCAGGCACCCGCGAACTGGTGGCCGGCATGGTCGCTTCCATGCAGCCGGCCGCGCGCGTCGGCTATGGCATTGCGGGCCAGCCCTGGATGCCGCCGGCCGATACGGTGACCGTCATCGAGCTGTTGGGCGGCGACGTGCTGGACGTGGACGGCATGAAGGTCACCGCCGCGCAGAATTCGCATTATGATTTTGCGGCAGGCAGCACCGAAGACCGCAACTACAAGTCGCTGTCGCTGCGCTTCGACATGCCCGGCCGCTCGATCGTCTATACCGGCGACACCGGGCCGAGCGCGGCCGTCGAGGCGCTCGCCAAGGGGGCGGACCTTCTGGTCAGCGAGATGATCGATCTGGCGGGCACCATGGCGAATGTGGCGCGCAACTCGCCCGACATGCCGCCTGCCGCCAAGGCCAATCTGGAGCAGCATTTGTCCACCCATCACCTGACGCCCGATGCGGTGGGACAGCTTGCAGCGAGGGCAGGCGTGAAGGCGGTGGTGATCACGCATTTTGCGGCCGGAACGCCCGATCCGACGCGAACCAAAGGTTACCTCGCGCAGATCGCCGCGCAGTATCGCGGCAAGGTTACGCTCGCGAACGACCTCGACCGGTTCTGAACGCGCCCTTCCGGTTCAATCCGCCCAGTACAGCCGCATCGGATTGTCCACCAGCAGCTTGCGCTGAAGCTCCGCCGTCGGGGCGATCTGCGGGATCGCATCGACCAGCGCGCCGTCATCGGGCAGCACATGCTCCATGTTCGGGTGCGGCCAGTCGGTGCCCCACAAGACGCGGTCGGGATAGGCCTCCACCAGCGGGCGCACGGCGCGCACGAAGTCCGCATAGGGCGGCCCGGCAGGTTCGAGCCGGTCGGCGCAGGTGACCTTGGTCCAGATATCTGCGCGGCTATCCAGCAGGCGGCGGAACGCGGCCATATCCGCGCCGTCCGGCCCCTGGCGCACATCGGGGCGGCCCATATGGTCGATCACGACCGGCACGGGGATCGCGGCCAGGAAGGGGCGCAGCTCCTCAAGGCTCTCCGCCTCGAAATACACGACGACATGCCAGCCGAGACGCGCGATGCGCCGTGCGACATCCAGGAACCTGTCCTTGGGCGCATCGTCCACCAGCCGCTTGAGAAAGTTGAAGCGCACACCGCGAATGCCGCCTGCGTGGAGCGCGTCGAGCTCGGCATCCGAGATCGCCGGATCGACCACCGCGACGCCGCGCGCCATGCCGTTCGAGAGGGCGATGGCGTTCAACGTCGCGCGGTTGTCGGTGCCGTGGCAGCTCGCCTGGACGATGATGTTGCGGGCAAAGCCCAGCCGGTCGCGCAAGGCGAACAGCGCATCGGGCCCGGCATCCTGCGGCAGGTACTTCGCCTTGGGGCTGAACGGGAACTCCGCCATCGGCCCGAAGACATGGCAATGCGCATCGACCGCGCCGGCCGGCGGGGTGAAGCCTGGCTGTGAGGGGGCGAGCGTCCAGCTGCGGACGCGGCCCTGGGTGTCGGTGGTGGTCAATGTGGCGCTCCTGTGGTCATCGATGCGTGGTCGCCCTCACCCTTCCCACACCGCTGCGCGGTGCGGGCCCCTTCCCTCTCCCGGCGGGAGAGGGAGGGAGGCGCGAAGCGCCGGAAGGGTGAGGGCGATACGGCGCCCATCACCCGAAAACCTCGCCATCCATCAGCTTGCGCGCGGTGCGCAGCATGCCGGCCTCTATCGGCGCGCCCTGGTCGTCCACGGTGACGACGCATTCGGTGACGCCGCTGGGGTGCTCGACGCCCAGCGTCTTGGTCAGCCCGTCCGGCACGCGCGCCACGTTCGCGGCGGGCGAGCCTTCGATCAGGCACGCGGTCGCCACGCTGACCGCGCCGAGCACCCCGATCGACGCATGCACCCGGTGCGGGATGAGCGAGCGGACGGTGATCGCGCCGTCCCGCTGCGCAGGCGCGACCAGCATCATCTTGGGCACCGATTGCTGCGCAACATCGCCCAGGTTCATGAGCGGCCCGGCCTTGAGGCGAATCGCCTCGACCCTGGCCTTCATCGCGCTGTCAGCGTCGAGCGTCTCGCGGTCTTCATAGCCGGTGATGCCGACATCGGCGGCGGCGATGACCACGCAGGGCATGCCGTTGTCGATCAGCGTGACGGTAATGCCGTCGATGACATCGCACGCATTGCCCGTCGGCAGCAGCGCACCGCATGAGGACCCTGCGGTATCGCGAAACGCCAGTGGGATAGGCGCAGCCGTGCCGGGCACACCGCTGATCGCAGCATCGCCACCATCATAGCGCACCTTACCGCCCGGCGTCTGCACGCTTGCAACCGCGACCTGGCCGGTGTTTTGCATGAATACCGCGACCCGGGTCACCCCGTCCTGCGCCGCGACCAATCCGCGCTCGATCGCAAACGGGCCGACACCGGCTAGTATGTTGCCGCAGTTCTGCGCGTCGGTAACGATCGCCTGGTCGACGAACACCTGCAGGAACAGGTAATCGACGTCCACGCCGTGCCGCGCCGATGTGCTGACGATGGCGACCTTGCTGGTCAGCGGATCGCCGCCGCCCATGCCATCGATCTGGCGCGGATCGGGCGAGCCCATGACGCGCAGCAAAAACGCGTCGCGCGCCGCAGGATCGGCGGGCAGCTCGTCCTTGAGAAAGAACCCGCCCTTGGACGTCCCCCCACGCATCCACATGCAGCGGGCTTTCATAAGCCCCTCCCCTTCAGGGGAGGGGTTGGGGTGGGGCAGTGCGCGGGATGGGAATTGCGTTCCCCACCCCCAGCCCCTCCCCTGAAGGGGAGGGGAGTTTCAAGATCACACATACCTCAGCCCCATCTGCTCCAGTCGGGGGCGCATGTCATAAATGTCGAGGCCAAGCTCGCCCGCAGCCAACCGCGCGCGCTTGGCTTCCTCCGCGGCCTCGCGCGCTTGCGCCTTGGCGAGCACTGATGCGGCATCGGCGCGCTTCACCACGCACACACCGTCATCGTCAGCCACGATCACATCGCCCGGCTCAACGCCTGCGCCCGCGCATACGATCGGCACATTCACGCTGCCCAATGTGTTCTTTACGGTCCCTTGCGCGAACACCGCCTTCGACCACACCGGAAAGCTCATCTGCGTCAGGTCCCGCACATCTCGCACGCCTGCATCGATCACCAGCCCGCGACAGCCGCGCGCCATCGCGCTGGTCGCCAGCAGATCGCCGAAATAGCCGTCCACACACGGGCTGGTGGGAGCGAGCACCAGGATATCGCCCGGTTGCAGTTGCTCGATGGCGACATGGATCATCCAGTTGTCGCCCGGCGGTGCGGAGATCGTCACTGCGTTGCCTGCGATCCGCGCCCCGGCATAGATCGGGCGCATGTGGTGCGCCAGCAGGCCGATGCGGCCCTGCGCCTCGTGCACGGTCGCGACGCCGGCGCTGCCCAGCCCATCGACGATATCCAGCGCCGTCCGTTCGATATTCTGCATCACCACGTTCATGCGCATCGCTCCTTTGCTCCCTGCCGTGCGCTTATCCTGACGCCAGGGGCCAATCCAACTTGTGGACAGGCAATAGGTTTTTGCTATGTCTGGCTAACAATGACTGCGCCGTTCGACCTTAACCTGCGCCATCTGCGCGCGCTTGGCAGCGTGGTCGCGCTGCGCAGTCTCAACCGTGCGGCAGACGCAGCAGGACTGTCGCAGCCTGCGTTGACGCAAGGGCTGGGCAAGCTGGAAAAGCAGCTGGGCGTGCTGCTGTTCGATCGGCACGCAGGCGGGGTGACGCCGACGCCTGCCGGGCTGGTGCTGGCCGAGCGGGCGGATCGGGCGTTCGATCATCTGGGGGCGGCCACGCGGCGCCCCGGCCGCGCCGGAGCGCGCGGCTTTTCGCGCCCGGAGCAGCTGATGACCGCGACCCAGCTGGAGGCGTTCCTGCATTTCTCCAACGCGCAAGGCTTTGCCGGAGCGGCGGCAGCGAGCGGGCTGTCGCAGCCCGGCATACACCGTGCGGTGCGCGAGCTTGAGCAGATCTGCGGCGCGGCATTGGCCGAGCGGCGCGGGCGCGGCATGGTGCTGACCGCAGCAGGGCGCGCGATGGCGCGCGGGGTGCGGCTGGCGGCGGGCGAGCTTGCCGCGGGGATCGACGAAGCGCGCGGCGATCCCGAAGGCGGCGGGCGGATATCGATCGGCGCGATGCCGCTCAGCCGGGCGCTCGTCGTACCGCGCGCGCTAGCGCATTTTCTGCGCGATTGCCCTGGCACCATCATCGATGTGGTCGAAGGATCGTGGCGCGAACTGGTCGATCCGTTGCTCGATGGCGTGATCGACGTGATGATCGGTGCGTTGCGCGAGGACCCGCCGGCCGAGATCGTGCAGGTGCCCTTGTTTACCGACCGGCTGGCGATCTTCGCGCGCAAGGGCCATCCGCTCACCGGGCGCAAGGCGACGCTGGATGATCTGCAGCGTCAGTCCTGGGTGGTCGGGCCGCAGGGCACGCCGTTGCGCGCGCATTGGGAGGCGCTGTTTGCGGGCGATCCGCCGCCGGTGCCGGTCGAGTGCGGATCGGTGATGGTAATCCGCGGACTGGTGATGCAGAGTGACCTGCTGACCCTGTTGTCGCCGGACCAGATTGCGGTCGAACTGGACACCGCCATGCTGGTGCGGATCGATCGGGATCTGCCCGCCAGCGTCCGCACCATCGGCATCAGCACCCGGCGCGGCTGGCGACCGACGCGCGCGCAGCAGCGGCTGGTCGATCTGCTGCATCAGGCGTCTGTCGAGACAAGACTTCACGAAAACCAATAGGCAGCCCTGCAATTGGATTGGTGGTTGGCGCATACGCTCGCCTAGGGCCATGCGCATGATGCCAGCGACCTCCTTTATCGGCTTCGGCGAAGCAGGCCGCGCCTTCGCGTTTGCGGGCGCGGGTGCCTTCGACCGCAAGACGCTGGACGCTGCCTTGCGTGCCGAACTGCTGGCAGCGTGTGCGGCGGCCGGTGTGGTCAGTGCGGACAGGCCCGCCGATGCACTGTCCGGCGCAGGGGCCGTGCTGTCGCTGGTCACCGCTGATCAGGCGCTGGTGGCTGCGCGCGACTATGCGCTCTTGCTGGACGCAGGCGCGCTGTGGCTCGACATGAACAGCGTCGCGCCGGGCACCAAGCGACGCGCGGCCCAGGTGATCGAGGCGGCGGGTGGCCGCTATGTCGATGTGGCGGTGATGGCGCCGGTGCTGCCTGCGCGGCGATCGGTGCCGCTGCTGGTCGCTGGACCCTATGCGGATGCTGCCCTGCAAACGCTCACCGAACTTGGCTTTGCCAACGTTGCCATTGCCGGGCCGAATATCGGCGATGCCTCGGCGATCAAGATGATCCGCTCGGTGATGGTCAAGGGGCTGGAGGCACTGACCGCCGAATGCGCGCTGGCCGCTGACCGCGCCGGGGTCACCGATGCGGTGATCGCCTCGCTCGATGCCAGCTGGAAGCAGCAGGGCTGGGGCAAGCGGTTCGACTATAACCTCGACCGCATGATGGCGCATGGCTTGCGCCGAGCGGCCGAGATGGGTGAGGTCGCAGAGACGCTGGAGGAGCTGGGCGTCGCGCCGACGATGACGCGCAGCATCATCGCGCGCCAGCATGGCTTAGGCGCGCTCGGGATCACGCCGCCGGAGGGTCTTTCCGCCAAGCTTCAGGCCATCGATGCTGCCAACAGGGTAATTGCTGCATGACCATGATCATCGACTGCCACGGCCATTACACCGTGCTGCCACAGGCGCATGACGCCTGGCGCGAGCAGCAGAAGGCCGCGTTCAAGGCCGGAACGCCGTGTCCGCCGTACCCGGATATTTCCGACGACGAGATCCGCGAGACGATCGAGGCCAACCAGCTGCGCCTGATCCGCGAGCGTGGCAGCGACCTCACCATATTCAGCCCCCGCGCATCGGCGATGGCGCCGCATGTCGGCGACGAAAGCGTCGCGCTGGAATGGGCGCACCGCTGCAACGACCTGATCGCGCGGGTCGTCGGCCTGTTCCCGGATGTGTTCGCAGGCGTGTGCATGCTGCCGCAAAGCCCCAAGGCCGACATGGCCGGATCGATCGCCGAGCTGGAACGCTGCGTCACGCAGCTGGGCTTTATCGGCTGCAACCTCAATCCCGATCCGGGCGGCGGCCATTTCAGCCATCCCCCGCTGACCGATCGCTTCTGGTACCCGTTCTACGAAAAGATGATCGAGCTGGACGTGCCCGCGATGATCCACGTTTCGGGCAGCTGCAACCCGGCGATGCACGCGACCGGCGGCTATTATATCGCGGCGGACACGATCGCGTTCATGCAGCTGCTGGAAGGCGATTTGTTCGCCGATTTCCCGACTTTGCGGTTCATCATCCCGCATGGCGGCGGCGCGGTGCCCTATCATTGGGGGCGGTATCGGGGGCTGGCCGACATGCTCAAAAAGCCCGCGCTCGCCACGCATCTGATGAACAATATATACTTTGATACCTGCGTCTATCACCAGCCGGGCATCGACCTGCTCGCAGATGTCATCGACACCAAGAACATCCTGTTCGGCAGCGAAATGGTCGGCGCGGTGCGCGGAATCGATCCGACCACCGGGCATTATTTCGACGACACCAAGCGCTATGTCGATGCGCTGGATATCAGCGAGGCTGAGCGGCACATGATCTTCGAGGGCAATGCCCGGCGTGTTTTCCCCCGGCTCGATGCCCAATTGAAGGCGCGCGGGGCATGAGCGCGCCGACTGACATCCACGCCTATCTCGCCGAGCTTGAGGATATCCCCGGCACCCGCGTATTTACGGCGGCGCGCGCGCGGCAGGGCTATCACCTCAACCAGTTCGCGATGAGCCTGATGAAGCCGGAAAACCGCGCGCGGTTCAAGGCGGACGAGGCGGCGTATCTGGACGAATGGCCGATGGCGCCCGAGGCCAAGGCGGCGGTGCTGGCGCGCGATTACAACGCGCTGCTGGAGCAGGGCGGCAACATCTATTTCTTCTCCAAGTTGTTTTCCACCGACGGCATCGCCTTTGCCGAGGCGGTGAGCACGATGACCGACATGGCCTGGCCCGAATATCGCCAGATGATGCTTGACGGCGGCCGCTCGCCCGATGGCTTGCGATCGAAAAAGGGAGAGTGTTGATGGCGCGCATCACCGCAGGCGTGGCGTGCAGCCATGTGCCGCTGCTGGGCGTCGCAGCCGATCAGCACAAGGATCGCGACGACTATTTTAAGCCGATCTTCGACGGGTTCGACTGGACGCGCGAATGGGAAAAGGCGCAGAAGCCCGATGTCGTGATTCTGGTCTATAACGACCACGCATCCGCGTTCGACATGAGGTTCATCCCGACCTTCGCGATCGGCTGCGGGGAGCGGTTCAAGCCTGCCGATGAAGGCTGGGGGCCGCGCGCGGTGCCCGATGTCATCGGTCATCCCGACCTTGGCTGGCACATCGCGCAAAGCCTGGTGCTCGACGAGTTCGACATGACGATCGTCAACGAGATGGACGTCGACCACGGGCTCACCGTACCGCTGACCATGATGTTCGGCGATTGTGCCGAGTGGCCGGTGAAGGTCATTCCGCTCGCGGTCAACGTGGTCACCTATCCGCCGCCGACGGGCAACCGCTGCTGGGCGCTGGGCGAGGCGATCGCGCGTGCGGTGGCGAGTTTTCCCGAAGACCTGAACGTGCAGATCTGGGGCACCGGCGGCATGAGCCACCAGTTGCAGGGCGCGCGCGCCGGGCTGATCAACCGCGAGTGGGACAACCGCTTTCTCGACGGGCTGGTGGGCGACAGCGACCATCTGCGCCGCATTCCGCACATCGAGTATCTGCGCGAAACTGGGTCCGAAGGCATCGAAATGGTGATGTGGCTGGTGATGCGCGGCGCATTGGGCAAGGCGACCCGCTGCCTGCACCGCCATTACCACGTGCCGTGCAGCAATACGGCGATCGGCCATATGGTGCTCGAACCGGAGTAACTGTTAGCCCTCTCCCCTTGAGGGGAGAGGGTTGGGAGAGGGGGACTCTTTTCCGTTTCAACCTGAAGCAAATGGGCCGGTGCGAGACTCCCCCTCTCCCCGGCCCTCTCCCCTGAAGGGGAGAGGGAGAACAGCATGAAAATAGCCCTCGCAGGCGCAGGTGCCTTTGGTGAGAAGCACCTCGATGGCCTCAGGAACATCGATGGCGTCGAAGTCGTCTCGCTCGTGGGGCGCAGGCTGGAGCCGACGCGGGCGATTGCCGAGAAATACGGCATCGGCCACGCCACCACCGACCTCGCCGAGGCGCTGGAACAGCCGGGACTCGACGCGGTGATCCTGTGCACGCCTACGCAGATGCACGCGGCCCAGGCAATCCAGTGCATGGAGGCAGGCAAGCATGTGCAGGTGGAGATCCCGCTCGCCGATAGCTGGGCCGATGCCCAGGCCGTCGTCGCCAAGGCGCAGGAAACCGAGCTGACCTGCATGGTCGGCCACACGCGCCGGTTCAACCCCAGCCACCAGTATGTGCACAACGAGATCGTCGGTGGCAGGCTGAACATCCAGCAGATGGACGTGCAGACCTATTTCTTCCGCCGTCGCAACATCAACGCCAAGGGCGAGCCGCGCAGCTGGACCGACCATCTGCTGTGGCACCATGCCGCGCACACGGTGGACCTGTTCGCCTATCAGGCGGGCAAAATCGTCGCCGCGCACGCGATGCAGGGACCGGTCCACCCCGAACTCGGCATCGCGATGGACATGTCGATCCAGCTCAAAAGCGAAAGCGGCGCGATCTGTACGCTGTCGCTGAGCTTCAACAACGAAGGCCCGCTGGGCACGTTCTTCCGCTATATCGGCGACACCGCGACCTATATCGCGCGCTACGACGACCTGGTGGATGGCAAGGAACAGGCCATCGATGTCAGCGCGGTCGATGTCTCGATGAACGGCATCGAACTGCAGGACCGCGAGTTCATCGCTGCCATCCGCGAGGGGCGCGAACCCAACAGCTCGGTGGGCCAGGTGCTCGATTGCTACCGCGTGCTGGGCGATCTCGAGCGGCAACTGGGGGCATGATCCAGCGCCGCACCCAGGTTGCGATCATCGGATCGGGTCCGGCCGGGTTGATGCTCGGCCATCTGCTGCGCGCCGAGGGCATCGACTGCGTGGTGCTGGAACGGCAGAGCCGCGCGCATGTCGAAAGCCGCATCCGCGCAGGCGTGCTGGAAACGGTGACCACCGACATCATGCACCGGCTGGGGCTGGATGCGCGGATGAATGCCGAGGGGCTGGTCGAGGACGGCTTCAACCTGGCCGATGGCGACCTGATGGTGCGGATCGACATCAAGGCGCTGACCGGGCGCAACGTCATCGTCTACGGCCAGACCGAGCTGACCCGCGACCTGATCGCGGCAGCGCCCGAGCGCGGCCTGCCGATCGTCTTCGAGGCCGGGGACCTGGCGCTGCACGATGTCGACAGCGACCGGCCCAGCGTCACGTACGTGTCCGGCGGGGTCGCGCACCGGCTGGAGTGCGATTTTCTTGCCGGATGCGATGGCTTTCACGGCCCCTCGCGCCGTGCGATCCCTGCCGAACGGGTGCGCGAATACACTCATGAATATCCGTTCGGCTGGCTGGGCATACTAGCCGATGTGCCGCCATGTCATGACGAGCTGATCTACGCCAACGGCCCGCGCGGCTTCGCGCTGGCGTCGATGCGCTCGCCGACGCGCAGCCGCTATTACATCCAGGTGCCGCAGGGCGAGCGGGTGGAGGATTGGACCGAGGACCGGCTGTGGGACGAGCTGGAAGGCCGCTTCAACGGCATCTCGCAGCATGGTGTGACGCGCGGTCCGGCGCTGGAGATGTCGATCGCGCCGCTGCGCTCTTATGTGTTCGAGACGATGCGGCATGGGCGATTGTTTCTGGCGGGTGACGCCGCGCACATCGTGCCGCCCACGGGGGCGAAGGGGCTCAATCTTGCGGCGTCCGACGTGACCTATCTCGCCGATGCGCTGATCGGCCATTATGGCCAGCGGGGCGAGGCGGGGCTGCTCGATTATCAGCGGCGCGCGCTGGCGCGGATCTGGAAGGCCGAGCGCTTCAGCTGGAGCCTGACGCGGCTGATGCACAGCTTTCCCGACCAAGGCCCGTTCGAGCGCCGCATGCAACTGGCGGAACTGGATTATCTGGCGACATCGCCCGCCATGCAGACTGCTATTGCCGAGAATTATGTGGGCTTGCCGCTGTAAGCCAGCGCCGCAGTGTCGCCGTCCTACAATCAGAGTTGACACCCCTGGGTAATTGGTATTTGGTCTTACCAATAATTTAGGAGTGGTGATATGGCTTGGCACACGATTCACGGTGGCTTGGCGCAGCATTGGGGCCGCGATTGGCGGCACGGTCTGGCGCTGGGCATGGCTGTGCTGGCGACAGGTGCGCCGCAGGTGGCCATCGCCAACACCGCTGGCTCGTCGGTTGCGCAAGCCCCCGCCGCATCGCCCCGCCAGACCCTGCCGCTCCACGAAGGCTGGCGCTTCCAGTTCGGCGGTGACGATGCGCGCGTTACCGCAGCCGACTTCGATGACAGCGGCTGGGAGGCGGTGAGCCTGCCGCACAGCTGGAACCGCATGGGCAATTATGCGCCGGAGCGGGCTGCAGATACCGATGTGCGCCAGGGAGTTGGTTGGTACCGGCTGCGGATGACCGGTCCGCAGCTCGGCAAGGGCCGCCGGGCGATCCTGCAGTTCGACGGGGTCGGCAATATCGCGGACGTGTGGGTCAACGGTGTGCACGTCGGTGGGCACAAGGGCGCGTTCTCGCGCTTCCGGTTCGATGTGACCGACCATCTGCAAGCCGGTAAGGCCAATTTGGTGGTCGTCAAGGCCGACAACAGCAAGCCCGCGCCGGGCAGCAGCACCGAGCATGTCATCCCGCTGGGCGGCGATTTCTTCATTCATGGCGGGTTGTACCGCGGCGTGTCGCTGATCACCGCAGATGAGGCTTCGATCGACCTGTTCGATCATGGCGGGCCGGGGGTGTACGTATCGACCCCCGCGGTGACGGCCGATAAGGCCGATGTCGCGGTGCTCGCCCGTCTGCGCAATGCAGGGGCCAAGGCGCGCAAGCTGTCGCTCGTCACCCGCATCGCCGATGCCGACGGCAAGACCGTCGCCACCGCGACAAAGCCGGTGCGGCTGGCTGCAGGGCAGGGTAGCGAGGTCAAGGCATCGCTGGCGCTCGCCAATCCGCGCCTGTGGCAGGGCCGCAGCGATCCGTATCTCTATGCGGTGACCGTCGAACTGCGCGATGGCGCCCGCGTGGTCGACAGCGTCACCGAGCCGTTCGGCGTGCGCACCTTCTCCTTCGATGCGGCGCGCGGCTTCGTGCTCAATGGCAAGCCGACGCGGCTGTACGGAGCTTCGCGCCATCAGGACCGGCAGGGCAAGGGCTGGGCGCTGACGCCTGAGGATCACGCCGAAGACATGGCGATCATGGCCGAAATGGGCGTCAACACCGTCCGCCATGCGCATTATCAGCACGCGCAGGAATGGAGCGCGGCCGCCGACCGGGCCGGGATGGTGGTGAAGGCCGAACTGCCGTTCGTGCACCAATCCGCGTTCGATCCGTCCGATCCTTCGCCCGAGCTGGTCGCCAATGCGCGCCAGCAGCTGCTGGAGCTGATCCGGCAGAACTACAATCATCCTTCGATCATGTTGTGGTCGGTAGGCAACGAGATCGACATAGGTGCTGCGATCATGGCGCTCCAAAAGGGGGCTAAGGGGCCTCCCGCCAAATCGCGCGACATGCTGATCGAACTCAACGCGCTGGCCAAGCGGGAGGACCCCAGCCGCCCCACCGCTTATGCCGATTGCTGCGAGGATACGCGTTCGCCTTTGTCGCTGCCCGGCGCGCAGCCGCTCAACGACGTGACCGATGTCATCGGCCTCAACCGCTATTTCGGCTGGTACTATGGCAAGCCTTCGGATGCCGCGCGCGCTCTGGCGGGCATGCGCGCCAAATATCCCAACGGTGCTATGGCGCTGACCGAATATGGCGCGGGCGGCGCGCTCAGCCAGCATACCGACAATCCGCTGGGCGGCCCTGTCAACGCCAATGGCAGGCCGCATCCTGAGGAGTTCCAGGCTTTGGTCCACGAGGAAACCTGGAAGGCGCTGAGCAAGCTCGATTTCCTGGCCGGAACGTGGATCTGGAACATGTTCGACTTCGCCTCCACCAGCCGCGAGGAGGGCGAGGCCTATGATCTCAACGACAAGGGCCTGGTCAGCTATGATCGCACGACCCGCAAGGATGCGTTCTATTTCTACAAGGCCAACTGGTCCGACGCGCCCGTTTTGCACCTGACCGGCCGCCGCTATGTCGACCGCGCCTATGCCAAGGTCGACGTGCGCGCCTACAGCAATGCGGACGCGGCGAGCCTCAGCGTCAATGGCGCCGAGGTTGGCACCGTGGCCTGTCCCGACCGCATTTGCGTGTGGCCGGGCGTGATGCTGAAGCCCGGCGACAATGCGGTGACGGCAACCGCGGTGCGCGGCGGCCAGACGCTGACCGATACGCTGCGCTGGACCGCGCCGGATGCGGCAGCGGGTATTCACGTGCGCGCGGGCAACCTCACCGGGATGACCACCACAGCGGGCGTGCGATTCGGGTCGGATACGTTCTTCACCGGTGGCAGCGCGTCGGAGCTGAGGATGACCGGACGCGGCAAGGCTGCGCCCAGCAACGTCACCGGCACCACCGATCCTGAGCTGTACGCATCCTACCGGCAGGGCAGTTTCGCTTATGCATTGCCCGTGCCCGATGGCCGCTGGACGGTCACTTTGCACATGTTCGAGCCGGATGCCGCGCGCGAAGGCGATCGCAGCATCAATGTCAGTGCCGACGGCACACCGGTGCTGACCGGGTTCAATCCGGCCAAGGCGGCAGGCGGCCCGCTCAAGGCGGTACAGCGCAGCTTCCCGGTGCAGACGAAGGGCGGCACGCTCAAGCTCGATTTTTCGGGCGGCGAAAGCGGCGCGGTGGTGTCCGCCATTTCGGTCGCTCCGGCGCGCTGATCGAGCCACAGGAGGACCGGGCCATGGTTTCGAGACGGGGCGTCATCAAGGCGGTGGCAGCAGGCGGCATTGCCGCTTCTACAACGGCTTTGGCGCAAACGCCGCGTGAAGCGAAACCGCTGCCCAACATCCTGTGGCTGGTCAGTGAGGATCACAGCCCGTTTCTGGGTGCCTATGGCGATACCGTCGCGCATTCCCCCGTGGTCGATGCGCTCGCCAAAAAGGGCATATTGTACCGCCACGCCTATGCGAGCGCCCCGGTGTGCGCGCCGTCGCGCTTCGGCATCCTGACCGGCTGCTATCCGGAAAGCAGCGCGCCTGCCCAGCATATGCGCGCGATGGCCAACCTGCCCACGATCATGCGCACCTACCCGGAATATATGCGCGCACTGGGCTATCACTGCACCAACAACGACAAGACGGATTACAACTGCGACGTCGAACCGGCGCGGATCTGGAACGAATCCAGCAACACCGCGCACTGGCGCAACCGTCCCGATGGGGCGCCGTTCATGGCGGTGTTCAACTACATGACCACGCATGAATCGCGGCTGTTCCGACCCACGCTGGTGGCAGGCCCGGTCACGCCCGATCAGGTCCGCATTCCGCCGTATCTGCCCGACACGCCCGCGATGCGCACCGATTTTGCCAGCTATTACAACCTGATCGCGCAGATGGACACGGAACTGGGCGTGCGGCTGGCCGAGCTGGAAGCCGACGGGCTGGCGGACGACACCATCGTATTCTATTATTCCGACCATGGCGGGGTGCTGCCGCGCAGCAAGCGTTATTGCTATGAAGAGGGCATGCGCTCGGCGCTGGTCGTGCATTTTCCGCCCAAGTGGCAGCATTTGAGCCCCGTGCCGATGGGCAGCGAGGTCACCCACCCGGTCAGCCTGCTCGATCTTGCGCCCACCATCCTGTCGATCGCAGGTGTACCCAAGCCTGCGCAGATGCATGGGGCTGCCTTCCTTGGCAGCCACGTCGCCAAGCCTGCTCCCTACGCGTTCGGCATGCGCAACCGCATGGACGAGCGCTATGACTTCGTCCGCACCGCGTGCGATGGCCGCTATCGCTATATCCGCAACTATATGCCGCACCGGCCATGGGGCGTGTATTCATCATTCGAGTGGACCGCCAAGGGGTACCAGTCGTGGGACGAGGCGCGGCTGGCTGGCACGCTGACCCCGGAGCAGTCCCGGTTCTTCGGCCGCAAGCCGTACGAGGAATTCTACGATCTGGAACGCGATCCGCATCAGCTGGTCAACCTGGCTGGCGATGCATCGTCTGCGCCTGGCATGGCCCGGTTCCGCCGCGCGCTGGACCGGCACATGCTGCGCATCCGCGACAACGGCTTCATCCCCGAAGGCGAATTGGGCGAGGGCTTTGCCGCAACGCGCAGCAATGCCCTGTATCCGCTCAAGTCGATTATGACGGTCGCGCAGACAGCGGCCCGGGGCGACGGCCGCAATGCACCGCGGCTGCAAAAGCTGCTTGGCCACGACAATGCGACCATCCGCTATTGGGCCGCGACCGGGCTGGTCATTCTGGGCGAGGGGGCAAAGCCTGCAGCAGCGCAGCTTGTTCGGTTGGCTGAGGCTGATCCTTCGCCTGCCGTGCGCGCCGCATCGGCCGAGGCCTTGTGCAACATCGGCCAGACTGACGCCGGGCTGGCGGTGCTGCAGCGCCTGATTGCGCCGGGCCAACCCATGCCGCAGCGGCTGATGGCGCTGAATGCGCTGGACGCTATCGACGACAAGGCCTTGCCCGCTTTGCCCGCGATCAGGGCCATCGTCGATGACGAGAACGACTACATCATCCGCGCCGCGCGGTATCTGGTCGCGGTGCTGGACGGCACCTACCGGCCCGGCCTGCCGACATCCCGCCCCAGGGTCGCAGGCTGATCGCGGTCCACGTCACCCGTTTCTCTCCCTTATGGCCGGGCCATGCGCCCGGCCACTTTTTACCGAAAGCGAAGGTCGCATGAACGGTTCACGATCCGGGAGGTTACGCTGGTGGATCATCGGGCTGGTGACGTTGGGGACGATCCTCAACTATCTGGCACGCTCGACGCTGTCGGTGGCGGCGCCCACGCTGAAGACCGAATTTTCGATGACGACCGAGCAATACAGCTGGGTCGTTCTGGCGTTTCAGGCGAGCTATACGGTGATGCAGACCGTCGCCGGATCGGTGCTGGATGCGCTGGGTACGCGGCTGGGGTTCTTCCTGTTCGCCATCGGCTGGGCCTTTGCCAACATGGCGCACGCGTTTGCCACCGGCTGGCAGAGCCTGGCGTTCTTCCGCACATTGCTGGGCGCGACCGAGGCTGCGGCGATCCCCGCCGGGGTCAAGACCGTGGCGACATGGTTTCCGCCCAAGGAGCGCTCGCTTGCGACCAGCCTGTTCCAGATGGGCACCAGCGTAGGCAACATGATCGCACCGCCGTTGGTGGCGTTCTGCATTCTTGCGTGGAACTGGGAAGCCGCATTCATCGTCACCGGCGCGCTCAGCCTGGTGTGGGCGGGCATGTGGTGGGTCGGTTATCGCGATCCGCAGGACCATCCGCGGCTGTCGGCAGGCGAACGCGACCTGATCGCGGCAGGCCGGGCCGACGATGTCAGCGGCAAGCCCGCCACCAAGCGCGAGGTGCTGCGCAGCCGATCGTTCTGGGCCATCGCCACGCCGCGCTTCTTGTCGGAGCCTGCCTGGCAGACCTTCAACTTCTTCATCCCGCTGTACCTGGTGGCCGTGTGGAACCTCGACCTTAAGTCGATCGCCTTGTGGGCATGGCTGCCGTTTCTGGCGGCGGATTTCGGCAGCCTGGCAGCGGGCCTGCTGCCCGGCTGGCTGATGAAGCGCGGCGCGGGTCTGCTGTCCAGCCGCAAGATCACCATGACTTTGGGCGCATTGTGCATGATCGGCCCGGCCTGCATCGGCTTTGCGACGTCGCCGGGCATGGCGATTGCGCTGTTTTGTGTGGGCGGCTTTGCCCACCAGATGCTCAACGGCGCGTTGATCACTTTGTGCGCCGACGTGTTCGACCAGAAGACGGTGGGCACGGCCAGCGGCATGGCGGGCACATCGGCGTGGATCGGCGGCATGCTGTTCACGCTGTTGATCGGCCAGAGCGCGGATACCTTCGGCTACAACCCGCTGTTCGTGATGCTGGCCGCGCTCGATCTGCTGGCGGCGGGGGTATTGTGGACGTTACTCAGGACGCCCGATCGGGAATCGCACCCGGCCGCATGACCGTCCATCCGGCCAGGGCGTGCCCGGCCAGCGCAGCTTCTGCCGGCGTCGCGCCGTCGATGCGTGCGTTCAAATAGCCCGCGTTGAACGCATCGCCCGCGCCGCTGGTGTCCACCGGGCACAGAACCTGCGGCGGAGCGACAATGGTGCCATCGGCAAGGCGGCAACCCTGGTCGCCTAGCTTCACCACGGTCTCGGCGCAGCTCAGCCCGTGCCAGTGCGCAGCCACCGCATCGGCATCGGTTTGGCCTGACAGCTGCATCTCGTCGTCGAGCGTGGGCAGGCCGATGGTCGCCAGAGCGATAGCCCGGTCGCGCTGTGGTCGGGCTTGGGCGGGATCGCACCACAGGCGGGGGCGGTAATTGCCGTCGAACGCCACCTGACCGCCACGCGCACGGACGGCGCGGGCGAGGGCGAACAGCCGATCGCGGCCCTCGGGCGGCAGGATGGCCAGCGTGATCAGCGAAAACGCGATCATGTCCGCGCGGGCGGCCCGGTCCAATATAGCATCCGCCTCGGGCAGCGTGAACATCTCCCGCGCCGCGCTGGTGTCGCGCCAATAGGCAAAGCTGCGCTCGCCTTTGGCATCGGTGCTTATCGCATACAGCCCGGTGCTGCGATCGGGATGGCGCAGGATAAGGCTTGTATCCAGGCCCTCGGCGCGCCATCGGTCCAGCAGGTCTGCACTGAACGGATCGCTGCCCAAAGCGGTCAGATAGGCGACATCATGCCCCAACCGGGCAAGGTGGATGGCGGTGTTGAGCGTATCGCCGCCATAGCCCAGCTGCCAGCCGTCACCGCGCCGGGCCAGCTCCAGCATGGCCTCGCCGATCAGAACGATGCGCATCGCCGTGCCCGGTTTGCCTTTACCAGTTCCACCCTCACCAGTTCCACATCGTCCCGTCTTCCAGCCGCGCGACCGGCAGATAGGCGGGCTTGTACGGATATTTCGCCGCCAGATCTTCGTCGATATCGACACCGTGGCCCGGCGTCTCGCCGCAGAACATGATGCCCTTGTCGAAGCTGTAATCGTGCGGGAACACCGCATCGGTCTCTTGCGTGTGGCGCATATATTCCTGGATGCCGAAATTGGGGACCCAGGTGTCGAAGTGCAGCGCGCAGCCCATCGTCACTGGCGACAGGTCGGTCGCGCCGTGGCATCCGGTGCGGACCTGGTACAGGCTGGCCAGGTCTGCGATCCGGCGCAGATGGGTGATGCCGCCCGCGCCAACCACGGTGGTGCGGATATAGTCGATCAGCTGGTTCTGGATCAGGTCCTTGCAGTCCCAGATGGTGTTGAAGATTTCGCCCACGGCCAGCGGCGTGGTGGTGTGCTGGCGCACCAGCTTGAAGGCCTCCTGGTTTTCCGCCGGCGTGCAATCTTCCAGCCAGAACAACTGGTACGGCTCCAGCATCTTGCCCAGATTGGCCGCTTCCTGCGGGGTGTAACGGTGGTGCCCGTCATGCAGCAGATGGTGGTCGAAGCCATACGTCTTGCGCAGTTCCTCGAACAATTTGGGCACATAGTTCAGCGCCTTGCGCGTGTCCCATCCGGTGACCGAGGGCAGGCTGGCATCGGCGGGTTCATAGAACAATTTGCCGCGGCCCACGCCATAGGCGTCCTTGATGCCTGGCACCCCCGTCTGCGCGCGGACCGCCTTGTAGCCCATATCGATATACTGGCCGACGGCGTCCACCGTCTCGGCGATATCGCTGCCATTGGCGTGGCCGTACACCATCACGCCGTCGCGGCTGCGCCCGCCCAGCAACTGGTACAAGGGCATGCCCGCCATCTTGGCCTTGATGTCCCACAAGGCCATGTCGACTGCGGCGATAGCGCGCATCGTCACCGGTCCCCGGCGCCAATAGGCCCCGCGGTACAGATATTGCCAGATGTCCTCTATCCGCCGGGGGTCGCCACCTATCAGACAGGGGATGACGTGGTCCTGCAGATAGGACACCACCGAAAGCTCGCGCCCGTTCAGCGTCGCATCGCCGATGCCGTACACGCCCTGGTCGGTCTCGATCTTTAGTGTGACGAAGTTGCGACCCGGGCAGGTCACGATCACTTTGGCCGACTGTATCTTCATGAGATACGCTTCCCCTCTCTTGTGCATGCGATTGGACGTTGGTGATAACGGCTGTGACACCAAATACAATAGAATTGGTATTACCTATTTTTGCGGGCTGGGCAAAAGACGTTGCCGAAACGCGGCTTTTGTCGAGCTTCGGCCGGCGATTAGGTCCATCTGTGGCCAATCCGGGCTGGCGCATTTTGGCCTTGTCCCGGCGTATCGGGCTATGGCAAGAGGGTTCGAACCCGGTTGCCCTGTAATTGGTCAGGCCTTTCGGGCTGAAGGATCGTCAGATGGCACGACAGAAGAAAAGCGAACCGGCGGTGGAAAGCGCGGTGCCGACCGAGCGGCTGTACCAGAAGCTGGCGCGCGCGCTGTTCGCTGACCTGGTCAATGGCGTCTATGCGGTAGGCGACCGGCTACCTGCCGAGCGGGAACTGTCCGTGCAGTACAACGTGTCTCGCCCCGCCGTGCGCGAGGCGATGATCGCGCTGGAAGTGCAGGGGTATATCGAGGTGCGGATCGGGTCCGGCGCCTATGTCCGCGCGCTTCCCGGCGAATCGGAGGCACCGGGATTTACCGTCACCGCGTTCGAGCTGATGGAAGCCAGGCTGCTGATCGAAGGCGAAGCGGCGGCGCTGGCGGCGGTGCACATTCACGAGGACGAACTCGAAGAGCTGGCGCGGCTGGTGCGCGAGATCGAGAACGAGAATGCCATGCCCGGGGTCAGCACGAACGCGGACTATGCGTTTCACATGCTGATCGCCACGGCGACCCGCAACGCGGTGCTGCGCAACCAGGTCGAAGAGATGTGGCGGCTGCGATCGACATCGCCCAACTGCGCGCTGCTGCTGGAAAAGGCGCGCACCGCCAACATCCAGCCGGTGGTGGAAGAGCACATGGCGGTGCTCGATGCGCTGCGATCGCGCGATCCGGTCGCGGCGCGTGCGGCGATGCGCAACCATATGTCGTCGGTCATCAACCACCTGCTGTTCGCGACCGAGGAAGAGGCCGTTGAGGCCGCGCGGCGCGATGCCGCATCCACGCGTGAGCGTTACGCCCGCGCCGCTCAACTTTAAAAAACGTCTGGTATGTCGCTTATGTCCACTCGCCCGCTCACGCTCCACCCCGACCGCCTGTTCCCGGCCGACCGCGATGTCCGCAGCATTACACGCCGACTTTATGACAGCGTGTGCGACCTGCCGATCATCAGCCCGCACGGACACACCGATCCGGCCTGGTTCGCCACCGACGATCCGTTCGAGAACGCCACCGCATTGCTGCTGCAGCCGGACCATTACGTGTTCCGTATGCTCTACAGCCAGGGCATCTCTCTCGAGTCTTTGGGGCTGACACCGGTGTCCGGGCAGACCGGCCCCACGGTCGATCCGCGCGAGGCGTGGCGCATTCTGGCGGGCAATTATCACCTGTTTCGCGGCACGCCCTCGCGCATCTGGCTGGACTGGGTGTTCGCCGAGGCGTTCGGCCTGGAGGTGCAGCTGGATGCCGGCACCGCCGACCTGTACTACGACCACATCACCGAGCGGCTTGCCTCGCCCGCGTTTCGGCCGCGCGCTCTGTTCGACCGGTTCCGCATCGAGGTCATCACCACGACGGAATCGCCGCTCGATACGCTGGAGCATCATCAGGCGATCGCAGCCAGCAACTGGTCCGGCCGGGTGCTGACCGCCTATCGCCCGGACCCGGTTGTCGACCCGGAATATGAAGGGTTTGCTGCCAATGTCGCGCAGCTGGGCGCGCTGACCGGCGAGGACACGTCCACCTACGCAGGCTATCTGGCGGCGCATCGCGTGCGGCGGGCGTTTTTTGCGCAGCATGGCGCGACCTCGACCGATCATGGGCACCCCACCGCGCAGACGGCGGATCTCGCGCCGGATGAGGCTGCAAAATTGTTCGCGCGCGTGCTGCGGCCCGATGTCACGCCGCAGGATGCGGAGCTGTTCCGCGCGCAGATGCTCACCGAAATGGCGAGCATGAGCGCGGATGACGGGCTGGTCATGCAGATCCACCCGGGAGCCCTTCGCAACCACAACCCAGGCATCTTCGCCCGCTTCGGCCGCGACAAGGGCGCGGACATGCCGATGCGCACCGACTATGTGAACGCGCTGCGCCCGCTGCTGGCGCGGCACGGCAACAACCCGGCCCTGACGATCATTCTGTTCACGCTCGACGAAACCGTTTACGCGCGCGAGCTTGCGCCGCTGGCGGGCCATTATCCGGCGCTGAAGCTGGGGCCGGCATGGTGGTTCCACGACAGCCCGGAGGGCATGCGGCGGTTCCGCAATACGATGACCGAGACCGCAGGCTTCTACAACACCGTCGGCTTTAACGACGATACCCGCGCGTTCCTGTCCATTCCCGCGCGGCACGATGTCGCCCGGCGCATCGATTGCGGCTTTCTGGCGCAGCTCGTCGCCGAACACCGGCTGGAGGAATGGGAGGCGGCAGAGCTTGCCCGCGCGCTGTCCTACACGCTGGCGAAAAAGGCGTATCGCCTGTGAGGCTTTCCGCACAGACCGCAGCTCGGCTAGCAGATCACGTCGCGCAACCGGGCTATGACTGGGCGGCGCAGCGTTGCGGCATCGTGCATTTGGGCATCGGGGCGTTCCACCGCGCGCATCAGGCGGCCTATACGGACGCGGCGATGGCGGCGGGCGATCGCGACTGGCGCATCACCGGCGTTTCGCTGCGCTCTGGCCACGTGGCAGAGCAGTTGAACCCGCAGGATGGCCTCTACACGCTGATCGAGCGGTTTTCGGACACGGTATCGGCGCGGCTGATCGCCTCGGTGGCGGGCGTGATCGTGGCGGCAGACGATCCGCAGCGCGTGGTGGACGCCATCGCCAGCGCGCATACGCATATCGTCACGCTGACCGTGACCGAGAAAGGCTATGTCACCGCCCCGGACGGCAGCCTGAACCTGAGCGATCCTGCGCTCAGCAGCGATATGGCCGGGTCCGGCGCGCCGCGGACGATCTACGGCTATATCGCGGCAGGGCTTGCCCGGCGCAGGACTGAGGGCCTGCCGGGTGTCACGCTGCTGAGCTGCGACAATCTGGCCGATAACGGGCGGCATCTGCAGGCGCTGATGATGCAGTACCTCGCATCGACCGATGCCGCGCTGGGCGACTGGTTCGCGCAGCATTGCCGCTGCCCGAGCACGATGATCGACCGCATCGTGCCTGCGATGACCGACGAGCAGCGCGACTGGGTCGCAGCGCAGATCGGTATGGAGGATGCTGGCGCGATCATCACCGAGCCCTTCAGCCAGTGGGTGATTGAGGATGCGTTTGCCGGGCCAAGGCCACGCTGGGAAGCGGTCGGCGCGCAGATGGTGGCGGATGTGCGCCCGCACGAAGCGGCCAAGCTGCGCATGTTGAACGGCGCGCACTCGGCGCTGGCGTATCTGGGCCTCGCGCGCCGACATACCTATGTACACGAAGCGATGGCCGATGCAGGTGTGCGTGCGACGATCGAAACGCTGATGCGTACCGAAGCGGCAGGCACCATCGATGCGGCTTGCGGGATCGACACCGGCGCGTACGCCAGGCTGTTGCTGTGCCGGTTCGAAAACAGCGCGCTGCCGCACAAATTGATCCAGATCGCGATGGATGGATCGCAGAAAATCCCGCAGCGCTGGCTGACCCCGCTGGCGCTCAATCAGGCGGCGGGCAGGGCGTCCCCCGCCACGCTGGAGGCGCTGGCGGCGTGGTGCATGCATGTGCGTGGGGACGCGCGCCCGGTCGATGATCCGATGGCGGCGCGGCTGGCGCAATTGTGGGCTGAACACAAGGCGGACGGGATTGCGGCGGCGCTGTTCGGCCCGGGCGGCCTGTTTGCAGCGACCTGGCAGGCTGGCCCTGCGGACCTTGCCGCCCTGACGGATCGGCTAACCTCAACGTAACGGAAAGCCGGTGCCGCCCTCCGCCCCCGATCTGGGGGCAGAGGGCAGGGCCGGATCAGAAGCCGAAGCGCGCGCGGATGCCGAAGAAGCGGCTGGAATTGCGCGGAATCTGCTGCAGCAGGATGAACGGATCGCTGCGCGCAGTGGTATCGTCGATGATGCGCGAGACATAATCCTGATCGAACAGGTTGTTGACGAACAAGCTCACCCGCCATGCATCGTCGCTGTCCTGAATGCCGATCGACGCATTGGCGAGGCCGTAGGCGCCCTGAACGGTCCGCGGATTGGCGTTGGACGAGAAGTTCACCTTGCTCTGCCAGGTGTAGTTCCCGTTCAACACCAGCTCGATGCCGTTGCTGACCGGGGTTTCATAATTGAAGCCCAGGTTGGCCTTGAAATCGGGCGAGTTGGCAAGGCCTTCGCCCGCCAGATCCTGCACGAACTGGTTCGATCCGGCATCGAACACGCACCCTTGCGCGACCGTCTGGCCGAAATAGCACTGCGCATTGGGGAATTCGCGGACCTTGGCATCGACATAGGCGGCCGATGTGAACAGCGTCAGGCCGTCGGTCGGCCGTAGGCTCGCTTCGAACTCGATGCCCCGGGTGCGCAGCTTGCCGACATTGGTCAGCTCGAACTGCGCCACCAGCTGCGTGTTGTTGATGCCCTGAGCCTGGAAATCGTCGTAATCGGTCCAGAAGGCGACCAGCTGGAACTGCGCCATGTTACCCAGCGCCTGGCCCTTGAGCCCGATTTCATAGGCGAGGCTGCTTTCCGAGCGGATCGGATTGTCGGCGCGGCGCTGGTCGAAGCCTGACGAGATGTCATAGGCCTGCCCCTTGTAGCCGGTCGCAATCGAGGCGAACAGCATCAGGTCGTTTTCAAAGAACTGCTGCAGCGCGAGCTTGCCGGTGAACGCGGTCTCCGCATCCGATCCCAGGAACAGGCCAGGCGGCGTGGTGCGGTTGTCCTGGAACGACACGTTGATTTCTTCGCGGTTGAGACGTGCGCCCAGCGAGACCAGGGTGGTCGGGCTGATATCATAGCCCAACTGCGCGAAGGCCGCGTAGTTGCGGATCTTGGCGTTGGAATCCCAGTTCTGCCGCAGCGGCGGCGTGGTCGGGGCGATGCGCACGAAGCTGCGGTCGGTGTCACCATCGGCGAAATACACCCCCACGACATAGTCGAAATCGCCGCCGCTGGGCGATGTCAGCCGCAGTTCCTGCGTGAAGTTCTTGGCGTTGTAGAACGTGTCCTGGAAAATCGAGCGCACCGGCGTCAGATCCTGGTCGTTCTCGGCCAGATACTTCCAGTTCTGGTAGCTGCTGATCGATGTCAGCGTGGCAAAGCCCAGATCGACGTTGATCTTCGCCGCCAGCAGCAATTGCTTGGAATCGTTGACGGATTCGTCGTTGATCCGCAGGTTGCGGTTCGTGGGTCCGGGGGTGATGCCGGTCAGGTCGAACGACTGGTTGGCAGGCGTGCCGTTGGCCCTCACCCGGTCAAGCCGGCGGAAGGTATCGACGCCGCCATTGTCCACCGCTTCGCTGTAATCGGCGATCAACTGCACATCGACTGCGCCGAAGGTGTAGTCGAACTTGCCGCGCAGGCCCCAGGTTTCTTCCTGCCCGATGGAGTTGCCGGTCACCAGATTGCGGATGAACCCGTCGAAATCCGAGTAGAAGCCGGAAATGCGGAAGCCGCCATCCGGTCCCAATGGTCCCGACAGGCCACCCTGGACGCGGTATTCCTCGTCATCGGTCAGCGAGGCTTCGACATAGCCGGTGAGCGTGCTCGAGCTGGACTGGGTGACGATGTTGATCACGCCTGCCGACGCGCTCTTGCCGAACAAGGTGCCCTGCGGTCCGCGCAGCACTTCGATCCGCGCGACATCGGTGAGGTTGCCGAAGGCCTGGCCGGGCAGCAGCAGCGGAATTTCATCGATGATCACGAGCACGGAAGGTTCGGATGCGGTCGAGAAGCTCAACGCGCCGATACCGCGCAGGGAGATGGGGTTCTGGTTCTTGTTACCGCTGGTGCTGATGGTCAGCGAGGGCGACACTGCGGTCAGTTCGCTGAACTTAGTGACCTGCGCGGCCTGCAGCACGTCTTCGCCCAGCGCCGAGATGGCGGCGGGTACGTCGAGAATGTTCTGGTCGCGCTTTTGGGCGCTGACGATGATGACGCCGCCATCGTCGTCCTCAGCCGTTTCATCGGCCACCGCGTCTTGCGCATGGGCCGGAACGCTGAGTGCCAGTGCGCCGGTGACGAGCGCCAGTGCGGTATGGGATACGAATCTTGAAATGCTGCCACGACGAGACATCAGGTAACCTCCCCTTTTTTGATTATTGGTAATGCCAGTTGTCACATTTGGCTAGGCCATGCAAATTTATAGCGTTGTTGATCATCCATTGATAACGCTTATGCATGGCACGGAGGCCCGGTTTTGCGGACGTTGGACGCGTTGATCGATGGGGCTGCAGGGACGGGCCGCAGCGTTTGATACAAACTGGTAAGCCCAATTTCGTTCAAGCGATATCCAGCGCGCGGTTCCCACACCCGCATCGCGCCTGCCGCACGCTAAAAAAAATGCGCCCCAGGACTGGGCCGATGACTCGGACCTGAGGCGCATAAAGGACGACGAGGTCGGCGGGACATTATCTCGTCTGGGTATCAGCAAGAATGGTCTTGCAAGACCGCCGTTGAGCGCTCGGGCCGTGAAATATCCCGGTGAAACAACCGCATGGCACATAAAAAGTCCGTGAAGGTGGCCGGGCAGCGCGGCGGATGGAGTGTGTTTTAACGCATATTTCACACAGGCCTCAGGTTTTGCCCTGCGCATTTTTACGGAATTTGCTCGCAGGGGAGGCTCCGCTGAAAGGAGCTTTCATGACCTTTGATCTTGTCCTTGCCGGATTGGTGGCCCTTGGCCTGCTGGCCTATCTTATCGCGGTCCTCATGACCCCGGAGCGCTTCTGATGGAGCGCGCGTCCCTGTTCGAGCGCAAGCTGCTGATGCCTGCGGTGCGCGATGCTTTCGTCAAGCTCGATCCGCGCACTCTGGTGCGCAATCCGGTGATGTTCACCACCGCCATCGTTGCCGCGGTGGCGACGGCAATCCTGGTGCGCAACATGCTGACCGGGAACGGCGACCTGCTGTTCGAAGGGCAGCTGGTGTTCTGGCTGTGGCTGACCGTGCTGTTCGGCAACTTTGCCGAGGCGCTGGCGGAAGGGCGCGGCAAGGCGCAGGCGCAATCGCTGCGCTCGACCAAGGACCAGCTGGTCGCGCAGCGCGTCGGCGCAGGCGGGGCGATCGAGGAGATACCTGCCACCCAGTTGCGGCTGGGCGATGTGGTGCAGGTGCGCCAGGGCGAGCTGATCCCTGCCGATGGCGAGGTTGTTGCCGGAGTCGCATCGGTCAACGAGGCGGCGATTACCGGCGAAAGCGCGCCCGTGATCCGCGAGGCAGGGGGTGACCGATCGGCGGTGACCGCAGGCACGATGGTCATATCCGACCAGATCCAGGTGAAGGTGACGGCAGAACCCGGCAGCGGCTTTCTCGACCGCATGATCGCATTGGTCGAAGGCGCGAGCCGGCAGAAGACCCCCAATGAAATCGCGCTGACGGTGCTGCTGACCGGCCTGACGCTGATCTTCCTGGTCGCGGTGGGCACGCTGCCTGCGTTCGCGTCCTATGCGGGAGGCGAAATCGCGGTGCCGGTGCTGATCGCCCTGTTCGTGGCACTCATCCCTACCACGATCTCGGGCTTGCTCTCGGCGATCGGCATTGCGGGCATGGACCGGCTGATCCGGTTCAACGTGCTCGCCAAATCGGGCCGCGCGGTCGAGGCGGCGGGCGATATCGGCGCGCTGCTGCTCGACAAGACCGGCACGATCACCATCGGCGACCGGCAGGCGAGCGAGTTCGTGGCGCTGCCCGGCGTCGCCAAGGCGGACCTGATCGCGGCGTCGCGGCTTTCCAGCCTTGCCGATACCACACCCGAGGGCCGCTCGATCGTCGCGCTGGCAGGCGAAGGCGATGCGATGCCGCAGGGTGCCGAGCCGATCGCGTTCACCTGGCAGACGCGGGTCAGCGGCCTGTTGATCGGCGACCGCGCGTTGGTGAAGGGTGCCGTCGATGCGGTGCTCAGGCGGTTGGGAGACAAGGTCGACCAAAGCGCCGCCGTGGCGCTGCGCCAGGCGTCGGAGACGATCGCACGCTCGGGCGGCACGCCGCTCGCCGTCGCGGATAACGACCGGCTGCTCGGCGTCATCCACCTCAAGGATATCGTCAAGGCAGGCATCCGCGAACGCTTTGCCGAGCTGCGCCGCATGGGCATCCGCACGGTGATGATCACCGGCGACAACCCGCTCACCGCAGCCTCGATCGCAGCTGAAAGCGGGGTCGACGATTTCCTCGCCGAGGCCACGCCCGAGGACAAATTGGAGCTGATCCGCAAGGAGCAGGCGGGCGGCAAGCTGGTCGCGATGTGCGGCGATGGCACCAACGATGCGCCCGCGCTGGCGCAGTCCGATGTCGGTGTCGCCATGAACACCGGCACGCAGGCCGCGCGCGAGGCGGGCAATATGGTCGACCTGGACAGCGACCCCACCAAGCTGATCGAGATCGTCGGCATCGGCAAGCAGCTGCTGATGACCCGCGGCGCGCTCACCACGTTTTCGATCGCCAATGACGTCGCCAAGTATTTCGCTATCCTGCCTGCGATCTTCGTGGTGCTGTATCCCTCGCTCGGCGTCCTCAACGTCATGGGGCTGGCGACACCCAACAGCGCCATCCTGTCGGCGATCATCTTCAACGCGCTGATTATCCCGCTGCTGGTGCCGCTGGCGCTCAAGGGTGTTGCGTACCGCCCGATGCCCGCGGCCAGCCAGCTGCTGCGCAACCTTGGAATCTACGGCGTCGGCGGCGTGGTCGCCCCGTTCATCGGCATCAAGCTCATCGACCTCGCCGTCGCCGGCCTCGGCCTGGCATGAGCGGGAAAGGAATTCATCATGCTCTCAGTCATTCTCACCATTGCCTTGGTCGTAGGCGGCACCGCCGTTCTATCATGGCCGCTTGGGCAATATATGGCCGCGTTGTTTTCAGGACGCTATGCCAGCGCCGATGGGCTCTTCACCCGGCTGGCCGGACGGATGCCCGATCAGGACTGGAAGCAGTATTCGATCGCGCTGCTGGTCTTCAACGCGCTGATGTTCGCGTTCGTATTCGCGTTGCTGGCGACTCAGCACCTGTTGCCGCTCAACCCGGACGGGCAGGGCGCCGCCTCGCTCGACCTTGTGTTCAACACCGCGGCATCGTTCACCACCAACACCAACCTGCAACATTATTCGGGCGAGAGCACCTGGAGCTATCTGGCGCAGCTTGCGGGCCTGATGTGGCTGCAGTTCGTCTCTGCCGCGACCGGCATCGCTGCGCTCGCTGCACTGGCGCGCGGTATCGGCGGGCAGGCGAGCATGGGCAACTTCTTCCTCGACTTGGCACGCGCGACCTTTGGCGTGCTGCTGCCGCTGTCGATCGTGCTCGCGCTGGCGCTGGTGGTGTTCGGCGTGCCGATGACCTTTGCCGGTGCCGCTGACGTAACGACGCTGGAAGGCGCGGTGCAGACCATCGCCCGCGGCCCGGCAGCCGCGTTCATCGCGATCAAGCAGCTCGGCACCAATGGCGGCGGCTTTTTCGGCCCCAATTCGACGCACCCTTTCGAGAACCCGGACTTCTGGGCCAACACGCTGTCGATGGTCGCGATCATCCTCATCCCCATGGCGTGCGTGTGGATGTTCGGGCGGATCATCGGCCGGATGAAGCATGCCGGCGTCATCTTTGCGGTGATGATGGCGTTTCTGCTGGTCAAGATCGGCGCGGCCGGAGTGCTGGAGGCGACCCCGACCCAGGCGTTTGCGGACCTTGCGATCACCCAGGATGTCGGCAACCTTGAGGGCAAGGAGCTGCGGCTTGGCGCGGTCACGGGGCCGTTATGGGCGGTGCTGACCACCTCGACCAGCAACGGGTCGGTCGGCGCGATGCACGACAGCCTCAACCCGCTCACCGGCCTTGTCCCGATGGTCGGCATGTGGCTCAACGCTACCTTCGGCGGCGATGGCGTGGGCATCATCAACATGTTCCTGTACATCGTCGTGGCGGTGTTCATCGCAGGCATGATGGTGGGCCGCACGCCGGAATATCTGGGCCACCGGATCGAAGGGGCGCAGATGCGTCTGGCGGTGCTCGCGCTGTTTGCGCAGGCGCTGCTGGTGCTGGGCGGAACGGCACTGTTCGCCGCGACCGCCTGGGGCCAGGGCACGATCGCCAATACAGGCGCGCATGGGTTCTCCGAAATCCTCTACGAGTTCAGCTCGGCTGCCGCCAACAACGGCTCGGGGTTCGAGGGGCTGGGCGACAATACCGTGCCGTGGAACATCGCCACGGGGCTGGTCATGCTGATCGCGCGCTATCTGCCGATCATCGTACCGCTCGCCATCGTCGGCTCGCTGATGGCCAAGCCGCGCAGCGCCGAAAGCGCAGGCACGCTGAGCGTCGAAGGTGGCACCTTCGGCATCATGCTGGTGATCACCATCCTGATCTTCGGCGCGCTGACCTTCTTCCCCGCTGCCGCGCTCGGCCCGATCGCCGAGCATGTGACGCTGATGCGCTGACCTGCAAAAAGGACACATTGTAATGACGTACCTGCTCCCCTCGATCCGCCTCTGGCTGGTGACATTGCTGGTGTCTGTGGCCGGCTATACCACGCTGGTTCTGGGCATTGCCCAGGCGGCGCTGCCGTACCAGGCCAATGGCTCGATCATCCAGCGCGATGGCCGCCCGGTGGGCAGCGCGCTGATCGCGCAGAACTTCACCTCGGACCGGTACTTCTGGCCGCGCCCTTCCGCGGCGGACTATAACGGCACCGGCGCGATGGGCAGCAACCTGTCGCCGACCAGCGAAAAGCTGGCCGCGCGCGCTGCCGAAACCGTGGCGCGTTATGGCGCGTCGGATGGCAAGCCGCTGCCCGCGGACCTTGTGGCGGCTTCGGGCGGCGGGCTGGACCCGCATATCTCCCTCGCAGGCGCGCTGTATCAGGTCGAGCGGGTCGCCGCCGCGCGCGGGATCGAAGATCCCGAGGTCCGCAAGCTGGTGGAAGGCGCGGCGGTAGCCCCCGGCGGCGTCCTGGCCCCGGAACCGATCGTCAACGTGCTTGACCTTAATCTGGCGCTGGACAGGCTTGCGCGGTAAGCCGGGCGACTGATGACCACCACCCCGCCCGAAAGAGACGCCGAGCGTTTCCTGCGCATCGCCAAGCGCGAGCAGCGCGGCAAGCTGACGGCGTATCTCGGTGCCGCGCCCGGGGTCGGCAAGACCTTCCGCATGCTGCAGGATGCGGCGCGGCGGCAGGCGGAGGGGTGCGATGTCATCGTCGGCGTGGCCGAGACGCACGGGCGCAGCGAAACGGCAGCGCAGCTCGAGCCGTTCGAGGTGCTGCCCCGCCTGGAGGTCACCCATCAGGGCCACCGGCTCGACGAGTTCGATATCGACGCCGCGATCGCCCGCCGCCCGGACCTGGTGCTGGTCGACGAGCTCGCGCACTCCAACGCGCCCGGCAGCCGCCACCCCAAACGCTGGCAGGATGTCGCCGAGCTGCTCGATGCGGGCATCGATGTCGCCACCACGATCAACATCCAGCATATCGAGAGCCTCAACGACGTCGTCGCCGGGTTCACGCATGTGCGGGTGCGCGAGACGATCCCCGACAGCATTCTCGATGACGCCGAGCTGATCGTCGTCGATCTGCCGCCCGAAGCGCTGATCGAGCGGCTGCGCGCGGGTAAGGTGTATCTGCCCGATACCGCCGGGCGCGCGCTCGCCAATTTCTTCACGCCCAACAAGCTGTCGGCCCTGCGCGAAATGGCGCTGCGTTTTGCCGCGCACAATGTCGACCGCAGGCTGTCGAGCCAGCTTGAGCTGAGTGGCGAGCGGGCGGATTTCGTCTCGGGCGAGCGGCTGCTGGTCGCGGTCAGCCCCGGCCGAGGCGGCGCGCGCGTCGTTCGGCAGGCCAAGCGCATGGCCGATCTGCTGCACGCGCCGTGGACCGCCGTGGTGGTCGAAAGCGGCAACGCCAGAGCGGTGCCCGGCGGGCAGCGCGAACAGCTCGCCGACAACCTTGCCCTGGCATCCTCGCTCGGCGCGTCGCTGATGACGGTCGCCGCCGATGATGTGGGGCAGGCGCTGGTCGATCAGGCCAAGGAGCTGCGCGCCAGCCAGATCGTCATCGGCAAGAGCCGCCGCAGCCGCTGGTTCGAGTGGCGGCACGGATCGATCGCGCAGGATGTCATCCGCAGGGCCAAGAGCGTCACCGTGCACGTGGTTCCGCTCGACGAGGCCGATGAAAAGCCCGCGCGGCTTCACGATCCCTATTCGCAGCGCGACAACCTCTTTGCGTTTGTGATCGTGGCAGCGACCGTGGGGCTGTTGCATCTGGCATCGCCGTGGGTGCCGCTGGGCGCGATCGATCTGCTGCTGCTCGTTCCCGTCATCCTGACCGCCACCACGCTGCAGATGCGCGCGGCGTTGTGGGCGGCGATCTGGGCGGCGCTCAGCTACAATTTCTTCTTCATCCCGCCGCTTTACACCTTCACCATCGACAATCCGCAGAACATCGTGACGTTTGCGGTGCTGGCGCTGGTGGCGATCGTCGTCGGCATGCTCGCCGGGCGGGTGCGGCGGCAGGCGCAGACCAGCGCGGGGGTGGCGCGGCTCAACGCCTCGCTGGCGCGCTTTGCCGGGTTGATGGGCGGGCTTTCCACGCGCGACGACACCGCCCGCGTTGCCTGCCGAGAGATCGGCACTTTGCTGGACGTGGAAGCGATGATCGTTTCGCTGGAGGGCGACAGGATCGTGGTACGCGGCAACGATCGCTTTGCCGAGCTGGACATGGTCGATGCCGCAGCGGCGCGCTGGACGCTGGAGCGCGGCGAGCCCACCGGGCGCGACACCGGCACGCTGACCTCTGCCGACTGGCAGTTCCACCCGCTGAAAACCGCGCTCGGCATCATGGGCGCATTGGGCGTGGCGCGGTCGTCCAAGCAACGGGTGATCCGGCCCGATGATGCGACATTGCTGGCCTCCCTGGTCGATCAGACCGCCCTGGCGCATGAGCGCCTGGTGCTTGAGGCCGACGCCCGCCAGGTCGATGCCTTGCGCGAGCGCGACCGGTTGCGCGGGGCGCTGCTCGGCAGCATCGCGCATGATCTGCGCACCCCGTTGACCGCCGTGATCGCGGCAACCGAAGCGATCCCGGCGCAGGGCGATTTTGCCGAAGAGGTGCGCATCGCGCGGGCAGAGTCCCGCCGGTTGCAGCGCTTTCTCAACGATCTGCTCGAAGCCTCGCGGATCGAGCACGGGACGATCGAGCCCAAATGGGAGAGCCTGGACCTTACCGATGTCATCACCGCGGTGCTGCGCGATCTGCGCCAGGACCGCGCCGATGCGCGCGTGGTCATGCGGCTGGACCCCGATTGCCCGCTGGTCACCAGCGACCCGCTGCTGCTGCGCCATGTGCTGATCAACCTGATCGACAACGCGCTGAAATTCTCGCCCGCACCGGCGCCTGTCGAGGTGGAGCTGGCGTGCAGCGATGCTGGCGCGGTGTGCCGGGTGCTCGATCGCGGCCCCGGCCTGCCTGCGGATCGTGACGCGCTGTTCGACCGGTTCCACCGGCTGGAGGGCAGCGACCGGGTGGGCGGATCGGGCCTGGGGCTGTGGATTGCCAAGAACTTCGCCGAGGCGGTACAAGGCACGTTGAACGCGGGCAATCGGCCGGGCGGCGGCGCAGTGTTTTCGCTTAACCTGCCCGTAACACCGGCGCAGGGCGCGGAAGACGGGAAATCAGGTGTGTAAGCCAAGTGCGTAAAGATGTGCTCATCATCGATGACGAACCGGCAATCCGCCGGTTGCTGACCGGTGCGCTCGATCGCAGCGGGCTGACGCATGCGGAAGCTGCGACCGCTGCCGACGCGCTGCGCCTGGCCGCGCTCCAGCCGCCGCCGCTGGTTGCGCTGCTCGATCTGGGGCTGCCCGATCGCGATGGGCTTGAGATCGTGCCGCAATTGGTCGGCCATGGCCTGGCCGTGATCGTGCTGACCGCGCGCGATGCCACCTCGGAAAAGGTCGCCGCGCTCGATCTGGGCGCCGACGATTTCGTCACCAAGCCGTTCGACAGCGAGGAACTGCTGGCCCGCGTCCGCTCGGCGCTCCGCCGCAAGGCCGGGCCGCTCGCCGATGGCGGCACGCGCCAGTTCCACGAAGGCGTGATCGACCGAGAGGCCCACACCGTGACCGTCCGCGGCGCCCGCGTCGATCTCACTCCGCGCGAGTTCAACCTGTTATGGGCCCTGTCCGACCACCCCGGCCGCGTCATCACGCATGAGACCCTGCTCGAAAGCGTCTGGGGCCGCGCGCACCGGCACGACCTCGACTATCTGCGCGTCGCCGTCCGCGCGCTGCGCAAGAAGCTTGAGGCAGACCCGGCAAACCCCCGGCTAATCATCAACGAACCGGGCGTGGGCTACAGGATCGCGCCCGGCGTGTGACGGGCGTTGCAAAAACTGCGACCGTTCAATCGCTGGCCACAGCATCATCCAGTCCGGACGCCTCTTCCTGCAACTCGCCAGAGCGCCACATTTTGTATTCGGTATAGGTCGTCGAGCGCTGGTCTGCTGCTCTCGGCTTGATATCCAGCGCTTCCAACAGCTGGCAGAGCTCATCAAGAACACTCTCCCGCTCGCGCACAAACCTGGACGCAAAGCAGCGCCAGAAGCGCCATCCGGCGCGTTCAAGCGTACGTTGGCGCTGCATGTCCGCTGGCCAGTGCTCTGGCCCATGGAAACGATCGCCGTCGCATTCGATAGCGAGCCTGCGATCCTCATCGCCTTCCACGACGATATCGATGCGGTGCTGCCCGACACGCACCTGCGTATCGAGAGCGTATCCCCGATCATGCAACGCATCGAAGACCTCGCGCTCGAAATCGGATTCACAGCGCAGCCGGGCATCGGCGGCGTCTTCGGTGTCATTGGGGAATGGGGAGCGGAAATGCTCGAGCAATGCGCGGCGCAATTTATCGTTCGGGCTGAGCTGATCGAGTTCGATCGATCGGACGAGGATCATCCTTTCGCGGGCACGCGACGCTGCGACGTTGAAACGCTGTTCATAAGGCAGACCGCTCAAGGCGGTGGCATTGCCCGGTGTCGCGACCATGGACAGGAACATGATATCGCGTTCGTCACCCTGGAAGGCTGCTGGGTCGCCCACTCTGATCCGATATTTCTCAATGAATGGAATGCCGAGTTCGTTTTCGATCCGGCTGTAGATCAACGCCGCCTGCTCGGTTCCCAGCAGGGTCGTGATGCCCATGGTCCGCCCGTCGAACGATGGGTCGCCAGCGATGCGCCCCAATTCCTCGATGATATAGTCCGCTTCCGGCGGATTGGTTTTGCCGCGCCCTTTGCGATATCCGTCCAGAACAAGAACGTCCGACAGCACCGGATCTAGCCGCTCCGACGCCTTCGAGAGGCGCAATGGGCGCAGTTCGTTTTCATAGAATAGCCGTTTCGAAAATTCGATGATGGGTGCCGCGCAGCGGAAATGCTCCCGCAGCATGAACCGATCCGCGCTGAATATTACGCGCGCAAGGTCGTACAACGAGCTTTCCTGCCGCATCGGCTCCACGAACATCGGGACTTGCGCCGAGAGAAATCGGAGCGCCAGAGCGTTGGACTGCTCCATGTTCAAACCGACATTGTCAGGGCTGACCTGCTTGTCATCGCCGACAACGAGAATCTGCTTTGCCCGGAACAGCGCAGGAAGCGCCGACAGGGTCGATTGCGAGGCTTCATCGACAATAACCAGATCGAAGATGCCAAGTTCTGCGGGCAGGGATTCCGACACACGGCTGTGCGGCATGATCCAGCACGGCAAAGCACTTTTCACGGCATCGGCGGCGCTGCGCGCGGTCTTGCGGTGACGATTTGCACTCTTGCCAGTGCCGCGCCCGATCTTGCCAACGGCAACCGCGTAGGCGGCCAAGGCCTGCATCACACTTGGTGAAGCCTTTTGCTTGAGCGCCCGCCAAGTCCGCTGTTCGATCGTGCGGATGTAGGTCTTGGACAGATCGGCTTCCGCTTGCTCGCGTTCTTCGTGTAATTGTCGCAAGCGGGCCGACTGGTTGGCGTCGTCCAGCCACCGGTCAAGCCGCCGCAGTCGCCAGCGCCGCCGCCAGTCGCCCGGGCAAAGGGGATCGATCGCGCCCGATGGAATCGATAACAGCTGCTCGGCCCACAGCGGAGCGCCGTTCTTGCTGATATGGTCCGTTACGGACTGGATCGTTTCCCAATTGTGCTGGAGACCATGCAAATGGGCGATGCGGGCAGAGCAGCGCGCGACTTCGGTCGCCAGATCGGCCGCAGTCAAGCCGTGTTCGCCAATTCGGTCAGCCAGTGTCCGGACATCGTCATGGACGGGAGTATCGCCGCGACTGACCGCCTGAAGCAGTGATTTGCGTACGGACCGCGCAGTTTGGAGACTGGCTAGTTCCAGGTGAACGTTGAGACATTGGAGAATGTCATCGGGATCCGTCTGACGGCTGATCCGTCCGCCCCAACGCGGCAGCACGCTGCGCACAGCTTGTGTCAGGTGCTCGGCTTCGCTCTCAAGTGACGACAGCGCTTCCAAGCGGTCGAGGAGCTTCAAGGCTTGTTGGCCCGCCGCTGGACCGTCCTCGGCTATCTTTGGCAAGCCTGTCCCCGCGGAAGCATGATTCCAGCTCTGTACGAACGCCTGTGCCCTGTCGTTGGCATCAATGTACCGAGCGACGATCGCCCAGTCGCTGGGGTCCGAAGGCGCTTTGCCCTTCAGCTTGACCGCCGCGATATGGGCCTTCGTCGTCCGTGCGAACAGGCTGGCAATGGCACCTAGCCCTGCGCCTCCTTCGGCCAGATCGGCGACACTGTTGCGAAAACGCGGATCATCGAGACACAAGTCCGGGAGCGCGACAGGCCGGGTGAGAAGGAAGCGATGATCCTCTTGCAACGCAACGGCGTCGTCATGAAGCTGCAGCAAGGCTTCGCGAACCGGGCTGCCCGCATGACCCATCAAGTCCGCTAACGCTGTGTCGATGTCACCGGCGGATTGGGCCAGATCCAGGCGCCGTCGATCCCACGTCGTCAGTTGCTGCTCGATCGTTCTTGCCAGCGTTAGCGTTTCAGGCTGGGTGTCCACCAATCGCCACACCGCACCGTCCGCAATCGTCTGCTCGATGTGCGCCGCCTTTTGGAGGCTGTCGTGCGCCGCCAGAATAGCATCGCCATCGGCGAGCAGATTCGCCGGTGGCCGGGACTTGCCAAGATAGAACAGGTCCTCGCCTACGGCCTGCCGTGCAGCGCGAAGGGCGGCAATGGCCTCATCGTCAAAACGGGGGTCGAACTTCGATGCCGGGCCTATCGCGTCCGGCAGCCATGTCGCATCCTCCCCTGCGGCCAGCACCTCCCTTGCAGCATTGAGCGGCTCGATACTTTGCCCATCCAGCTCCAGCTTTGATAACGCAGTGCGGCCGATCTGTTCGGTTTCGCGATCGTTTGCGGCGAGTTGACGATGCAGGCTGTCGATCTTGGCTTCAAGGTCGGCGATTTCGGCATCAAGTTCCGATTTCCGCAGGTGCTGAAGCCGTTCGGAAATGAGATCAACCGATCCGCGAAACTGGCGCAGACCTTCGCGGTCGCTATCGAGCAGACTTACCGCCAAGGGACGGATTTCAGGCGGAAGCTGGTCCTGAAGCACGCGCAACGCGGGCGATTTCTGCGATGTCACCAGCACCCGGCGCCCCGTTGCGAGATAGTGGCTGATGATATTCGCGATCGTGTGGGTTTTCCCGGTGCCCGGAGGACCCTGCACGACAACGCCGTCGCGCACTGCCAGGCGCTGCGCGATCTGGACCTGCTCTGCATTGAAAGGCTTGGGGAAGAACAGCTCTTCGCCTGTTCCATCAGACGACGTGGCGCCAGGAATGCTGTTGATACCCCGGAACGTCGGAAAGTTCTCATCCGGCAGATCGCGCGACGGATCGGTAAACAGCGCCGCAATAGCAGGCGGTATGGCGACGTTGCCGTCACTGTTTTCCAGTAGTTCGCGAAACGCCAGCAAGTCCGCCATCAACTGTGTCGCTCGCCGCTCCCGCTGAAGGAAGGCAAAGCCATCGGTGATCCGCAGTTCCGGCCCTGGAACGGGCAGGGGCAGGGGGCTGCCATCTTCACCACCGGCATAATGCGCGCCGGGGTCGAGCAGCGCGGCGGCGCTTTGCAGGATCGGTTCGAACGTGGCGCGGATAAATGGGGAAAGGGCGTCGTCCTCAAGACCTTCCAGATGCCGTACGGCCGATTTGCGCCAGCCATCCACCTGGGCAAGGCCGAGTGCGTCGAGGGGATCGGCCTCAACTCCAGGCCGGGCCTCGGCTCTGGGGACGAGGGCGATCACATGGCTCTTGGAATCGAGTTCGATGTCCAGCGGGATCGTCAAAAGAGGGTAGAGCAGCCGCTTGCCGTCGCGGACAAGCGCCGCATAACCAAGGCCGCAAACAAGTTCCTGGGGCATGCCGTCCGGCGCGGACAGAGCCTGCCGCAGGGCGAACAGCGCTCCGTAGAATGCAATCGTCTTGCGACGCGGTACCTCGGCCTTGACCCAGTCGGCCCACGGCCCGGCAACATAAGCAGCAATACCGTCATGCACAGCTTGGGCATCGGTGTAGTCACCGAGGTCCAAGCCCTGCGCTTCATCTTCGCGCACAATACTGGCGGCCTGACATTCGCCCGCCGTCAGCCGTTCGCGCAGGCGCGGCTCGCGGGTGGGCTCATCGGACAGCACCAGCCAGGGCTTGAGAAGCGGGTCTGTGGTCTCCGGCGGGGGCTTGCGATTGAGGCGGTCGATGGTCAGAAACGCGACATCCTCGCCTGACACCCGGTTAACGGCGATGCCCGGCAATGCCGCCAATTCGTCGTGCGTGCGGTGCAGTGCGCGATGATCTGCAACATCGGTGATGAGCTTGAGCTTGTCCTTCTCGACCGCGATCACATAGTCGATCAAATCCAGCATGCGCGCCAGGACCACAGGGTCTGCCGGATCGATGGTAGATGGCGCAGGGGTGGGCATGGGATTCCGATCAATCTCGACGGCGGGTTTTGCGGTGGTGACACCGAGCGGTGTTTCGACGACTTCAGGCGTGGCAGGCGTTTGGGCCTGAAGCGGGGGGTCGGGTTCGGTTTCCAGTTTTGCCCTGATTGCTTCTAGGCGGATGCGGCGCGGTTTGGGCGCGCCTGCAAGGCCGGCACCGGCTTGTTGCTTGTCAGCTTGGGGTAGGGCGGAGCTAGGGTGTAGGAACAGTCCCAGCTCCAATCCGTCGAGAATGGACATGATCTTGCGGCTTAGCCCATCGGCGCGTTTCGAGTCACGATATGGCAGCTCGGCAGCGATGATCTCCAAGCGCTGGCGATCCAATCGATGCTGCTCCACCAGTTGTTCCAGCTGGGCAATCGAATCGTCAAAATGAGGGCGCTTCTTGCTCACAGCTTAACTTGGCTCTCCGGCACTGTCCCACTTGATCGACATATTGGACCTTATCGCGCTCAACGCTGCGATCGTACACGGAATTCTACGCATCAAGTTCCTGTCGTCCCGGCGATGCCCGAATGGCATTGTCCAATGTTGTGGCAAATACTCTCATGGCAGACAAAGGTATTTTTCACACGCCAATTAGTGAAGTTAGGGGCCTTGTGACACGACACCCTGATTTTCCGCCACGAGCTATTAGACTCTGGCCTAAAGGAAGGACGGACGATGAATTGAGCAAGGTTTTCAGAAGAGCAGATCATTGGGGTGCTGAAGGAGCCAGAAGCGGGCGCGAAGACCGCTGATTTCACCCGGCCCGTAGCTCCCGTCTCAGGATTGTGGTCCAGTTGCTGGTCCTACTTTTGAGCCCTTTCCTGCTATCAAGCGTAGCGATTGAGCCATGACGTGACTTGTGAACCGCCAGAATTTGAGGCAAGCTTCCAAAGAGGGAGTGAGCGGCTTCGGCTGTCGATGCAGTGTTTGTGCACCGGAATACCAGATCGTCGGGCGATGATTACACGGGGGGAGGGCAGAGCAATGGCTTACTGGACCATCATCGGAAAAGGTTTCGAGGACAATACCACCAACCGCAGTTTCGGGGTGACGCTGGATACAGGAGAAAAGACCTGGATTGCCAACGGGCCTTCGGTCGACCTTTTCTTCACCACCAAATCCGGATCGTTTCGGACTGTCCTCGTCCCCGAGCGCGGTATTCGTCTGGAAGACAGAGCGGACGATGAAGTTGCGTTCTTCACCAACCTGACCGGTGCTACGCCGGTCGGTGGTACCGGACGCGGCCGATCGCACACCGGGGTGCTGTTCGACTGGAAGCTCGACAGCAAATAAGGTGGCAGGCCAGTCAACTTGCAAAACCAGAGATCGTCAGCCGACCGCCGTTGAACAAAGTCTGCAACAGTAGCAGCGCTCACCGGGGCCTATACGCCACATGGCTCATTGTCATGGGACAGGTCGAAGTCCTCGGCCTACAGGAAAACCGATCACGAATCGTCGGAATCCGGCTGATTTGCCTCGATCAATGCTTTGCCTCCCGCGTTCCGGGGACCCCAGTGATCATCGTGACTTGGCTGAAAACTATTAATTTCCTTTGTTTACAATATCATTCAGTTCCTTCAGCAAATTTGGCCTAGTAATCAAAAAAATCTAATATAGCCTTCCTGTACAGGGGGGAAACGTATTGTGCGCATAAGGATTTGGACATTCGCCGAACCCCGCTGGGATAACGATCCATCCAATCCGAAGGCAGAACGGCTTGAAGATAAGAATTTTGTCTTGTTCCGTGATTCAAAGCCTAGAGGAATCTGGATAGATTTTGAACGTTTGAAGTATGGCGATGGCACGGCGATCGCCGATGGAAAGACCGATTTCGGAGCCATTTCAAGAATTGAAATCGATGAGAGCACAAACCAGAATGTGCTTGCTCTCGATACGGTGCCATTGGTCGAGGCGGTACGACCGAATTTACAAAAAAACGATACTGACGATAGAGGGCTTTGGCCAATCACGAATCACGAAGAGACTGACTACTCTGTCTGGAAGACGTTGAGGGCCAGTTGGCCCGCCGCATCCTATTTGCGGATCATATGCAATGACAAAGCGGTATCCGCCTATTTGCGTCTACAACTGCATGTTCCGCTAATTCCGTCGCGGCCGGTACTGCCAACAGGCATCTCATCGAAACGGACTAGCGACTTGGCGGAGGCTCTGTTCGCTAATGATAATAAAGTTCCTGCGATCACCAGAGAAAATTGGTCTTCCCTGCATCATGATAGGATAGCATCGCTTGCCAGTGTTTCATTTGCGCTGTTCAGAGGAAAAGAAAACAAGATGGTGTTTCAGGGTCTTGCGACCCACACTAGTCTGGCACGTTTCAACACTGCAGATGCTGCCGCACAATCAAATGATTCCTCCTATAAGCAAGTAAATGTAAACAAAGCCGTCGATGGTCAGTTCGTCCTGCGCGACAACGTTATCAAGACCTTGGCGCGTGCGGTTACCCAACTCGGAAAAGCCGCCGACAACGCCCTTCCTTTGACGCGCTATGCACTTACCGAAGGGGAAGCGGCTGTTGACCAAGCAGAACGGCTGCCTCTGGCCGAGCAACTGCCGCTGCTTGAAGAGCTTGGCCTGAAAGTCGCGCCTGTATTGGCACCCGACGGGGCCAGCACCAACAGATCCCGCTTTCCCTATCATCATCTCTATTTGCGGTCGGGCACCGAGGGCTTGGAGTGGCTGAACTGGATCAAACTGGAGCAGCTGGACGCGGGCGGCAAGGCGATACCTGGCGCGGCCAGGCCGTGCCTCCTGCGGTACCGCCAGGGCAAACCCGGTACAAAGGGGCAGGACTCCACTTATACCGTCGTGCTGGAGGGACTGACCGGCGCGCATGTCCTGGGCATCTGGTCGCGGCTGGCCGCCGGCCCAGAGCGCCGGGCTTTCAGGCAACGCTATGGCCAAAAGGTGCCATCGTTGTTGCCGGACCTGCTGATGGATCCATCCGCTACCGATGGCGAGACGCCCGGTTTGTTCTTCGCGAAAATTACCTGTCGGCGGACGAACGACGGGCCGGTGTTTCTGGGTCCGGGGCAGACGATGCCCGATCTGCAGCCCAATGAAATCGAGCGTATCGAAATCAGGCGTTGCAAGTCCGTGCTTCTTAAGCCGGGCACCCCCTTTCCCCCCGAGCCTGAGAATTTCGTCAAACTCGAGGTGGAAGGCGACGTATACCTGCGTTTCGAGGACCTTTATGACACGACGGGAGATAAGGTCTCAATCCGTTCCGGCGCCGTCACTTTCTCAACCGATGCGCTTGTGTTCAAACGGCGTGACGGTGGTCTCGCACTTCTGGACGATGTTACAGTTACGATGGAGCCCGCACCTTCGAGCTGGGCCAAGCAGTTCAGACTCGCCATTGGCAGTATCGACTTTGAACTTTACCAGCGCCTAGGTGGCCGGGCTGATGGCCAGAAACCGCCTACGCTGCAGATGCGGAGTTTAGGCGGGTTCAAAGTAGCCAACCTGATTATTCCCATCGTCGAGGCCCGGGTCAAAGGTGCCGATAGCGATGCGCAATTGGGCATCGAGCTCAAGCGGCAGGCGGCTGTGTGGAGCACCACCGGTACCGCGCTGCTCGAAGGCGGCGAACTTGCGCTGTGGCATCACGAACAAGACGAAGGGCGCGAATCCTTCTTCGATATCTTTCGCGGTACGACCAATGCGCTGAAATCCCAGACTGAACCGCTGGAACTGACCATTGTCGATCCTGCACCGTTTTTCGTGGGCGCAGTCTCGCTGCAGCCGCCGCGCGCAGATGCCATCGGACAGGACGAAAGCTTGGCCAGCTGGCGATCGAGCGAAGGGTGCTGGCGCTTGCTTTGGCTGGACGGCTCGATCGCCGAGAACAGGCTGCGGCTGCCGGCGCAGGGCAGGGCGGAAGACTGGGAACGCACGAGCGAGACGGCGGAGGACGGCTCGCGCGACGGGATCGCCGACGGGGGACGCGTTGCCGCGCGGTTCACCCGCCCGGCGGTAGTGAAAGTGCAGGCCGAGGAGCGATTGCGCGCGCCGTTGGGGCCGTGGAACATCGTCGAGACGCTCACCGATGCGATGGCCGACCTGCCAGGCGCGCGCATGACTGCAATCGAGCGACTGGAAATACTGTACGGACTGGAAGCGCACAATGGTCGCACCGAGAACGTTCGGATCGCCGAAACCGAAAGCTGGCGCGGCCGGCCGGCGCTGCCTCTGGTACATCTGGCGCCGGACGGCACAGAACGCGCACGCACACGGGAATGGCGGGCTGCTGACAGTCTGTGGGCGACACGCCTCGCTGTGATTGAGGCGCGCAAGGATGTTCCGGGCACCGGCGAGCTGATCGAGAATCTGCCCTATCGCCTGCGCCGCAAAGCCGAAGGGGCCGAATACCAGGCCCCGTTGGTTCGGGAGTTCAACAACGACGCCACAACGCCGGAAGACCTGAAAGGCTCTGGCCGACTTGTAGAATATACCAACGGCGACGAGGCCGAGCCCGAGTGGTTTACCGATGGTGGCACCACCGGCGGCGTGTTCGGCGGGTTCGAGCGCGCAGAAGTCGTCGATGCGCTGATCCGTGATGCCGACAAGGGTCTGGGCACGATGCGCCAGCTCGCCTTCAGCGCGCGTGGCGCAACCAGCGATGGCGATGCGGCCTTCGGCGACGGGCTAACAAGGATTGCATTCAAGAGCGAACTTGGCAGGCTGACCGAAATCCGCTTCGAGCGCGCAGGTCGGATCAGCTGGTTTCGTCATCGGGCACGCCATGTCATCGTCTATCGGCTGCGGGCTACGCCGGGCAGGCAGTTTGGCAAAGAGCAAGACAAGCATCGTGGCCGTCTGATCATCCGCAAGGATGAGGAATTCATCGAGGTGATCGAGCCATCGCGCGAATTCCCCGGGCGTGACACTGGACCATTGGAAACGTTCGAATTCCGCGATCGCAAGATCCCGGTGGACGGGGCGTGGTCAACAGGGTTTGAGGTTGACGGCAATTATCGTGGCTACGCAATTCCGTTGTGGCGCGAGGAGGCCGATCGTTCGATCTATCCACGTCCCGATTGCGCTTGCCACATGGCGGGGCCGAATGACCGCATATTCCCGCGCAGCGTGAGCAATCCCGATATCATCCGCTTCTATTCGCTGACCGAGCTTGGCGGCGTCGCCCCCAGCGGTGACACCGATACGTGGCCCAACGTCTATGGTGTCGATTTCGCAGACCGGAGGCTTGATGAGCCGCTGGAGGACGAAAAGGCGATCCCGCAACGCCAGGATTTCGGCTCGGCGGGGGACCCTGCCCGCCCGCTGCCCGCTGAGCCGTTGGTGGTATCAGGGCTTGAAGCCTTCACTCTGGTGCTGGAGCAAGGCGAGCCGGTCAATCTGATGGCTGGACGCTCCGCCGAGCCGGTGTATTGCGACATGCGCAGCCTGGTGGTGATGCGCGCACAGCACAGTCATGCGCCTGCGGCCAAACGCGCAACGACGGACGAAGTGCCAGCCGTGGTCACCGGACGGGAGATCGCGGTCCACGCAACATCGCTTGTCGAGATTGCGAAGAAGAGGCCCAAGTCCGGACTGACGCTGGCACGGCTCAAGGACGAAGTATCGAAAGCGCGCATGAGCATCGCCGCGTTTCCGTCCAATGACAGAGCTTTTAGTGGCAAGGACCTTGCAATCGCCAAGCAGCCACTCGATCGCTTGAAAGCAGTAACGGAACGACTGGCCAAGATCGATGAAAAGCATGAGCTGGATGCGCTCTGGATCACCGGGCGCCAAGGTCTGATCGATGGATTGGTGGCTCTGGAGCGCGAACTGGGATCGCTGTTGCCAGTCGGCAAGCAGCTCTACGCCGAGTGCGAACGTCTGCTGCAACTGGATGATTCAGCAGACGCGTTGGCAGAGGCGGTAGCCAAGGAATTTGCCGCGCTGGCAGCGCAGGTTGACGCCGTGTGCGCGGACATGGTCAATAAACTGGGCTTGCTGAAAGGGCAGGTGTCGGCGGACCTTGCGGCCGTCCATGCTGCGCTGAGCGAGACCGAACCGCACTTTGCCAAGGCGCGCCAGCTTGCTGCCGCGGCGGCCAGGCACCTGGAAGACTCCGGCATTCTCGTACAACAACGGCTGCGCGAATTGCCCGCTCATGCCGGGAAAATCGAGGCGTTTGGAAGGAAATATGCCAACCGTCTCCCGGCGTTGGCCGACTTCGGCCGACGAGTCGCAGCGAATTTGCGCAAGGCCCCGGAATTGGCGGATCAAGCAAGCGTGCTGGAAGCCGATCTGCGGGGCAAGATCGACCGGTTGGTTGGCCTGATCGATGTCGGCGAGGATGCGAAGAAAGAAGCGCAGGACATTATTGAAGAATTGCGCAAAAGCTTCGATGCTGAGTTCGATAAAGCGTTTATCACGCCGATCGTCGACTTTCGTAAGCCATGGACCAAAGGTGCGGCGGGCGAGCCTGCAACCGTCGTCATGCAAGCGTCGGATCTTGCCCGAGAAATTGTCGATGCGGCGGCCAAATGGATCGAGCAAGCCGGGCAATTGCCGATGAAAGAGATCGACAAGGCAGCGCGCCTGTTGCTCGATGATCTGCTGGTCGTGCTGCATCTGGCGCGCAAGGCCGTTGGCGCAGAGGAACCCCCGGCCGTGCTGGGACGCATCGCTGGGCTGGCCGCACAATTGCGCTCGGAAATCGAAAAAATCATCGGCCCGGCGCAGAATTGGTCTGTAAGCATTTCGGAGGCGTTGTCGTCCGGGCAGATGGCGCTGAAGCCGTTCGCCGACGAAGCACTTCGAAACCTGGCTGCGCTGGAAAGCGCAATTGATGACTGCAATGATCTTGCAGAGGCCTATGAACTGATCGCCAACGAGGTCGATCTGCTCGAACAATCTGCCCGGCGATTTACGGACAGCGTGAACATGTTGCTCGACAAAAAGGCACTCGCCGAACTGGCCAAGCCTTTGAGCCAGCGGGTCAAAGCGGACAATCTGGAGGAGGCGCTGGGGCTGCGGCTGCTACGCGGCTGCGGAGCGCCCCCGGTGGTGGAGAACCTGCTCTTCAATCGCGAACAGATCAGCTACCATTTCCGCTCCGAATATGAACGGATCGTCGTCACGCCCATGACCGCGCTGGTAGATCAGGGCCAGCAGGTGCTGCGCGCTTTCGGGGTGACACAGCCCGTGCTCGGAATCGGCCGCGAGTTTCTTTCGCCGATCTCGGGTGCATTCGATGATGTCGGCGATGAGATCAAACAGATCACCGAAAACCTGAAAATGCGCGGAAACGAGGTCTTGCGCGATCTGGCCGGACTGAAGAAGCTTTTCCCGTCGATGCCGTATAACAGGGCTCTGGCAAAGGCGATCACCATCAGGCACGGCTTTGATCCGGCTTCGGGTCAGGCGTGGCTGCTGGCCGAACTTGACCACAAGATCGGCCGACAGCCGATCTTCGAGCAGGAAATGTTCGCGCTGGTGGCGGAGAATGCCCGGCTCACCGCCCGCGCCCGTTTCGAGCAGCCGGTGACAGGCGGCGAACAGAGCGCGACCAGCAAGGCGGAGGTCGCACTCGATATCGTCTTCATGGTGGGCGGCACCCGGCTTCTGGTGGTGCGAGAAGCAAAAGTGCTGTTCGATGGCGGCGGCCTGCGGTTCAAGATCCGGCCCGAGAAAATCGAGTTCAACAAGCTACTTCAGCTCGTGTCCGATGCCATCCGCAGTCTTACCAGCTCGGACTCGCCATTGCAGCTGGAACTGCTGGTGGACGAGGCCACCGGTAGGCCAGTGGGCGTTTCGTCGAAATACGATCTGCCTCCGGTGTCGTTCGGGCCGATCCTCAATGCAGCGCTCGGCGTACATCTGTCGCTCGTCCAGCGCGAGACGTTCAGGATCGAGACGATGGCCTATCTCGGACGCAAGGATGCGCCTTTCGCGCTTGTCTACGGCATCCTTGGCGGCGGTGGCTATATCGAGGTGCACGCAGCCTATATTCCCGAGACGGGGCGCACCGATCTGGCGATCCACATCAGCATCGGCGCAAGCGCGGGCACCGGGTTCAGTTTCGGGCCGTTGAACGGGTCGGTCTCGGTCTATCTCGGCTTCACGCTCGATTACATCAGCCGCACCGGTGGGCAAACGTTGATCATCGGCGCGGTGCTGGTGGTCAACGGATCGGTCCGCGCCTGGGGAATAGTCACCGTCAGCCTGGGGCTGCGTCTGTCGGTTACCTATGATGGGCGGCAGATGGTGGGTGTCGGCACTGTGACGGTGACGGTGAAGATCAGCAGGTTTTACAAAAAGAAGTTCCGCCGCGGCATTCGCTATCGGCCATGACGGTGCGGGGGGAGGATTTAGGATGAGCACAGTGATCGTCACCGTACTTGTCGAGGGGTCGATCTGTGCGGCCGGGGGCACGCGATACCTCGCGCGCTCGGTCAACGCTTCGGTGGGCGGGGTAGGAAAGGACCGAGCCTATCCAGCGTCGGCTGCCGTGCTGCTTCCGTGGCAGTGGAACGTGGGCTGGCCGAAGGCTCTTTACAAAACTTTGCGTCCGGCAGTGCCAGCAGCAGGTTGGCAAAGCGGCCTTGAAGCCTGGGTCACGGCTCGGCTTGAGGGAAGCGAAACAGACCGGCGACAATTGAACGCATTGTGGGACAGCAACCTTGGGGGGGTGCCTGAAGAGACCAGCATACCCAACGAATCCGATCCCGCATGGGAGGATGCGCAATCGTGGGTGATGCTGCAGATGCAGCTGGCGCGCATGGACGCGCGTGTCTCGCATGGTCTCAATCTATGCCAGGTCATCCAGCTTGAGCCAGGCGATAGTCCCGACCAGACCTGGCTGGAGATCGATACGATCGAGATTGGTGGCCGGTCGTTCAAACGGCGATCCGACGCAAAGACATGGTTGTCTCAGCTTGGCGCTGCGCAAGGGTATTTCCTCGGCGATGAGACTGGGGATATCGCCTTCAACATCATCACCGACACCAAGGTGGAAGACCTCGCAACAATCGTTGATAGTGTGCCGGGTGTTCGCAGTCCCATCGAGTGGATGACGCGCCGTGTGGATTTCAACCTTGCCGATGCGCCCGATGGCGATTGGCTGGCCGATGCCGAAGAAAAAATCGAGGCGCTTTGCGATCCGGTGCTGGCGTTGCTCGATATCGGCGATGCGACAACCCGGCCCAAAAGGGCCGCACAGGGGCCACTGGAGGTCAATGCCGACCTGCTGGCCAACGGATTGCGCGATATCATTCTATCGAGTCCCGATGCCATTTTGCTGTCGTTACTGGCGATGGACACGTCGGTGGACACGTCGCCGAACGCTTCGCCCGATGGACAGGTGAAAAAGTGGCAGGACGCGTCCAAGTGGCTTGAGCAATTGAAGTCCGGCAATCACTTGAAGCCGGCCTTCGACAAGCTCAAGGCTCAGCTGGCTTACCCGGATCCCGAAAATCCGACCGGGCTTACACCCTATGATTTCGCGTTGTCCGAAAACCGGGAACGCCTTCGTGCCTATTGGGTGCCCTCGCAGGTCGAGGGACGCGAGGATTTTGCGGCCGATCTGCTCGATGGCCTCATCTCGGCGGGTGGTGAAGTTATTGCCGGCGTGCGCACATGGTTGGCAACAGAAGAGGCAAGCGAACTGCTGATGGGCAGGCTGATCCCTGCAGCTGTCGCCAAGCTGAAGGTTCTGCAGGCGCTGGCAAAAAACGCAACTGGGTCTGCCACGGACAGAAAGCAGTTCGAAGCTGCGCTGGGCGAGGCGTACACGAAAGGGCTGGGTGACCTGCTCCAAAGCGCGAATGAAACTCCAGTCGTGCCAGAGCTATCGTCGGAACAGATCACGCGGATTTTCAAGCGATCTGCGAGCGGGGGTGATCTTGGCGCGCGCGATGGAATTACAGTGCCCGTCGATGCGATATTTGCGAGCGCATTGGAGTTCGATCCCCATGAGGTGCTCGACGGCTATCTGATTGCGGTGCGGCAGGTCAATAATCCCCAAAGCGGCGCCTGGACTGCGGTCACGCGTGGCGACGTGTCCTGTCTGGGAACTCCGGGTGGTCCTTTGCTGGTGCCAAACCCCCCGGCGATCGAGCAAGGTGCCTATCTTGGAGGCGACACGCCTCTTGAAGGCGACACGTCTGTTGAAGGCAATACATCGGTCGAGCGACGGCACGTGCTGGTGCCTTTTAACGGAACATCGATCCTGCCTGATGCCCTTGCAGCTGAAGTCAACCCGGTTCTGACATACAAATCGCTCAACGCGGGAAGTGAGCTGCCTGCGCTGGCCTATGGAGGCGTCTATCGGGTGGCCGTGGGCTATCAGGCGCTGGGCGGCCTGCTGCCTGACGGCTTTTGCGATCCTGAAAAGCCGCTCGACTTTGCGCTGACACTGCCCGTCGACGAAGACCGTGGCCCTCTGGAGTGCGAGTTGCCCTTCATGCGCACCATGGTTCCCGGCGCGCCCGATCTGCGGGCTGACTCAGGCAACCCAAGCAAGGAGGCACCGCCGCTTGCCAGCCTGTGGCACGCTGCCGAAGATGGCGTGCGCCCCTTGTGGAAGGAAGCAGCCGAAACCGGCGATGCCATCTTCGAGGATGCTCGGCAGAAGGCACGGACCAAATATCTGGCGGCCACGGGCGACAGCGATGCGGTCGGTGCGACGCTCGCCTTCAGTGCTTCTCCGCCCCGGCTACCTAAGGTGCCGGATGGCGAGCGTCCCGGCGCGGACGCGGTGCTGCGGTACTGGCGCAAGCGCGACGAGCAGCTTGGCATTCCCGTTGCACCGCTCCCCGATGACACGACCAAATGGGTGCCCGATCCCGCTGTTGTCGGGATGAAGCTCGATGGATTGAACAAGCCGGTGGACAGCAACGGCGGTATCCGGTTGCGGGTTTACGATCCGGCAATGCCGGCGAGCCCGATCGAAACGCGTGATTTCATTCTCGGACCGGAAGATTCGCTCGCCTGCACAGTCTCTGCCGAGGGATCGGGTTCTGCGCCCGCGCCTAATCGGTTCGATATCGTCTGCCCGCCGGGCCAAAGCCGGGTCCTTGTTCTGACTTCGCTTGTGGATGAGCATTTCGTCCTCGGCAAACCCCTGGATCAATTGGAAGGCAAGCATTCGCCACGCTTTCGCAAAGACGTACTGACTGTCATCGAGGGGTTGGCAGAGGCTGGATCGGTTTCGCTGGCGGTCGAGGTTCTTCCAAAGCGCACGCATCTGCCCGATGCACAGCAGCTTTGGGAAGCGCTTGCAGCCTACCGGGAGGTTGATAACTCGGTCGTTTTCGCGTTGCGCGCTTCAGACGCCAACCCTGGGCCATGGACCAACTTATCGGACATCGTACGCCCGGCTCCTTTCGCTTTCGCAGGCGAAATCACCTGCGAATGGCAGGAATGGCGCTGGGACGGAGGGCCGATTCTGGCCAGCGACCTTCCAGCAAACAGCTTCACCGACGGGCTGGCGATCGAGCAATCTAAAGACGCCCAGTTTTCTGCGTTCGAGCAATCGCATTTTGCCCAGCGCGGTCGGAGTGGAGCCGTCAGCAGCACGCCGATGCAAGTGCGCTCGACGCCTGGAACCAAGCCGCTTCCTGTGGTGACGCGTCCGGGAACGGCCAATATGGGCGCGACCTATTACCGGGTTCGTCTGGATGCCAAAAGCCGTTACGCCAACCTCGTCGCGGCACTCCCGTTTGCATCGACGGATCAGACCGTCCGCAGCTGGCGAGGGGTAATGGCACAGACGCGGCGCACCGATCGGCTGCCAACGCCGCAGATCGCGGGGCTGATTCCGCTGGGCGGGCGGGTGCGCACCACGGCTAGCCCGACCCAGGTGCAAGCCGGCGCCTTTGCACTCGTGCTCGACACGCCCTGGTACGACACCAAAACCGGGGCAGGGCTGGAGGCAGCACTCGAATGCGAGGTAATTTGGGAGAAGGACGGGCTGCCCCTCTACGACGCGGCGGCAATCAGCCCTGTACCGATCCTGTTCGGCCGAGAATCCGGTGATGAAATCAGGAAGTATCCCAGCGAAAAGGCGTTGGAACTCTTGGAGGAATCCAAGCGCCGCATACCAGACGTCGGAGTAATCGGACTGACCCGCGACAGGGGCAGCACGGTGGCCATTTACACCGGCGCGCTGGCGTTTTTCGATGCGCTCGTGGACGATGTTGCGGTTCCGGCAGACTATACCGCTCGACTGCGGTGCCGTGCCGTTCGGCGCATTGACGACCCGCTGGCATCGGAATGGTCCAATGCGTTGCTGGTGGAGTTTGAGCCGACCATCCTGTCCGACGGATTGAGCGCAAAAATCGACGCGGCGACTGGTAACGTGACGATCGTGGCTCAAGCAGGGGCGATGGGCCTGCTGGATCGCTGGCATAGCATAGTTTTGGATAGAGGCGAAGATCCCCGCTTTATGCGCCAGGGACTGTGCGCCATGGTGTTTAGCGAAACGACCAATTTCATCGGTGAAAAGGCACTGCGCGTCGTCGGCGCTGCGGACGTGTCGGTCGATACGACCACGCCCCGCTTGCAGGTATCGACCAACATCGAAAACAGCCCCAGCCACATTCGAATCTTTGAGACGTTGCAACGCGCGCCATCCGTGCTCGGCGGCGGCACCGGTGTCGAGCAACTATCGACGTTGGCCAGTCAGTTGCTCCCCGTCGGGAAAACCGGCGCGTTCGAGCCGACAAGAGCACTGATGCGGGTCGGTCCGCTGATTCAAATTAGGCCGTAAACACAAAGTCACATCAATCTTCGGCGCTTTAGTGAAATCAAGAAAACATATAATACTTCGGGTCGCCCTTAAGAAAATATAGTTTCAAGCTAAGGGGCAAATCATGAGTATTCTGAAAGACATGGAATGGTTTAAGGGGAATTTCGGTGCACGGGTGACCAACGCGCTGCGAGGCAAACCCTTCACGCTCGATATGATCGCCGCCATCGCCTATCAGGAAACCGGCAAGGAAATCTGGGGGCCACTGTCGCGCCGCGGCTATCCGCCAGAGGATATCCTCAAGCTCTGCACCGGAGATATCATCGATTATCCGGGACGCAAAAAAGCGTGGCCGAAAAACAGGGCCCAACTGCTCGAGCATCCTCAGGGCGCACAAATGTTCGCGATTGCCAGAGCCGCCTTCGTGGCAATGGCCGCGAAAATTCCGGCGTATAAACCTTATGTCGCCAATCCGGATAAATTTTGCCACGGCTTCGGGATTTTTCAGTACGATATCCAGTTCTTCGAAAAGGTCGATCCAGGATATTTCCTGAACCGGGACTATGAAGTATTCGACAAGTCTTTGAGAAAATGCATTGAAGAGCTTGATTCGAAAGCGATCAAGATTGGACTTGGCGGTAGATCGTCGTTGTCCGATATGGAAATGTGCGCAATCGCGATTGCGTACAACACCGGCGGATACGACCATAAAAGAGGGTTGCGGCAGGGCCATGCCGTCACTCTGCCTGGCGGGGGCAAGAAATATTACGGCGAGTTCATTGCGGAATACATCAAGGCAGCGCGGCAGATATCTTACACGCCACCTGCAGCCGTCCCCTTCAGCCCGGTTCCCGCGCCTTCGCCGCTCACCGCAACTGGCAAAACCTATCGTGTCGCAACGCAGTCGGACCCGTTGTCACTGAGGAGTTCGCCGCAGGTAACCAAGGCACCTCAGAAAGATAACCGTATCGCGGCGCTGCCACGCCATTCGCTGGTACGCGCCATCGATAACATCCCCGTCAACGGATTTCTGGAGGTCGAGGCTGAAACTCAGGGTGCCGTAAGGCGCGGGTTTGCTGCTTTCAGCCTTCTCAAGGCGGTTTCTGCAACTGCAGAGCTTGCGCATCACGTGGTTCCGAACACCGGTCCATATCCGGTCGCGTGGCCAACAAAGCCTGCCGCCGCCGCAAACGGCATTCTTCCCGCCGTGCACCTCAAGCGCAAGCCCGGCGCAGTAACACGGCGATCAAACCTGCCCACCGAGGGCGGGGCCTATCCGCTGAATGAGCCGTCTATGCCGACACGCGGCAATGGGTCTGCGGAGGCCAGAAAGACGCAGATCGCTGCCATCATCGCATTCCTGGACTGCGAAAATCCTGGGCATTTGCGATACAAGCCAGCCAAGGCCACCTTTTGCAATCTATATGCGCATGATTTCTGCGCGTTGGCAGGTGCCTATCTGCCGCGCGTCTGGTGGACGTCCAAAGCGATCGAGCGGTTGCGGTCGGGCGAAAGGGTTGAGCCCGCTTATCTTGCAACCGTGGACGAGATGCGCGCCAATGCCCTGTTTCGCTGGTTGACCGATTACGGAGCGGATTATGGGTGGCGACAGACAGGGACATTGACCAAGCTGCAGGATGTCGCCAATGCCGGAGGTCTAGGCCTGATTTGTGCGCGCAACACCGTTGACGGCCGGTCGGGCCATATTGTTGCAGTGGTCCCTGAAACCAATGATTTCAAGGCGAAGCGCAACGCTGCGGGCGATGTGGTCGCACCCGTGCAGAGCCAGGCGGGGCGGGTGAATTTCCGCTACGGAACCTCTAAGCTCAATTGGTGGCTTGGAGCCGAATTTGCCGCCAGTGGTTTCTGGGTACACGACTGACGCAGGGGAACGTGAAACGATGGCGTGCTGGCAGCGGCGGAGCGCGCCCTGTGCCCAGCCTCAGCTGACCACCCTGCCCTTGCGCATACTGATCTCTTGCCCGGCAGGGCGCCTTTGGCAGAGTATCGGAAACGATGCCCGGGCGGGCAGGTGAATATCGCTAGGGTCAGGACCCATTGATGGAGCCAGAAAATGACGGTCGCGGCGATGCAGGTGGCTGACATCAAAGCTTGAGTGCATCGGTCGTTGAGGGTGTGGATGCGACGCCCGTCCTTGAGCTTGCCGAACATGATCTCGATCCTGTGATGCTGGCGGTAGAGTAAGATGCCGTGTGGGATCGGCACCTTGTGGCTGGCTTTTGACGGGATGCAGGCGACCATGCCCCGCCCGGGTGGGGTGGCGAATACAAGCGCCTATCGAGGAGCGGTTCAGGGAACAAAGCTGCCAACTAATAAAATATCTTATGAAACCAATGGGTTTCGGCGGAGACGGAGGACCTTAGGGGGCGGCGCTAAGATATTGTACTGATGCTAGAATTGTGGGTTATCGGTCATCGGTGACCCCGGTGGCGCGCCCGCGGAAAAAAAACTCGAGTGCACCACGCAGTCAGTTCGCTACGCAATCAACATTGTCGATGAATCCTGAACGATCCTGATGGGCTTGACGCGTCGGTTTCCGAGATACGCTGCGCAGCCTTGTTAGGCGACTGTTGCCGCCAGATCGACATCCATCAGCTGTGGCCGGGTCTGCATAAACGATGGCCGCGATGCCATGGAGACGAAGGCTTGGGTGAGGGCGGGGTATCTGTCACGCCAGACCAGGGCGTCGATTGGCGGGCTGAGGCTCTGTTCCGCAGCGAACTCGAAGACGTCGAGCGATGTGAATATTGCAATATCGCCCAGGTCAGGCGTGATGCGCGCGGGCGTCCCCGACGCCGCATAAATCCGCTCCAGTTCGGTCAGTCCACCAAGAATCTTGCGCGTCTGGCGGTCTATCCAAGGTTGGCTTGGGGCTGGCCGCAGCGTCTCAAAGATCAGGCCCTGCGCAACTTCCATCACCCGTTCGCCCAGCATCTGTCGCTTTTTCGCTTCCAGCCGGGCGATGGGCTCGATCGGGAGCAGAGGCGGCTCAGGATAATGCGCCTCAAGCCAGTCGAGGATAAACGTCGAATCATAGACCGTTTCGCCGTCTTCGCTGATCAGAATGGGCAGCTGCTCCAATGGGCTGTGTTGATGGGTAATCGTGGCCTCGCTCCAGGGTACATCGTACACCACGTCATAGCTCAGGCCCTTTTCAATCAAGGCTATCGTGATCTTGCGGCCAAAGGGGCTGAGACGGGCGTTGATCAGGGTGAAGGTCATGACGGTCCTTTGCGAACGCTCCTGTTGGGCTGTAGCAGGTGAGGGCCATCAGGAGTGGCGACATGATACACCTGTGCACTAACATTGATAGAGGTGATCGCGGGTGGAGCAGGCGGCCCGATCGCCCGTTGTGCGGTGCATTGCCTGAGTGGCTGAAACCCTTGCCAAAATCTTGTCCCATTGGCTAATGCATAGGCCATGGCCAGAGTTGTCCCGATCCACCTGGCGCTTCTCGACCAGACCATCGCCATGCTCGCCAGAATGGGGCTGGAGAATATTTCGCTCCGTACCATCGCGGCGCGGGCAGACTGCACGACTGCAGTCATCTTCCAGCAGTATCAAGGCAAGGCGGGGTTGCTCTCCGCCGCGATCGATCGTGCGCTTGATCAGGACAGTGAAGCGCACGCTGCTTTATTGAGCCAGGTTTCCGGCCTGATCACCAGCCGCGAGGCGCTGGCGGATTTCATTGCCAGCTATGTTACCGTTCGCGCCAGCCAGGATGTGCCGCGTTTCTGGTCCGAAATCCTGTTCAAGTCTCAGCAGCTTCCCGAGGCGCGGCTACAGCTGCGACGATGGTTCGCGATGCGAAGCCGGTTCTGGCAGGATGTGCTGGCGACGGCGGCGGCAGACGCGGCGCTTGCGGATATGATCGCATCCTACAGCATCATGGAGGAGGTGTATGCCTATCCTTTGCTGGGCGATGCACAATACCGGTTGCTGCTGCATGAAACTGCCCGTGCGCTGATCGAGACCGCATTTGACCCTGCGCATGCGCACAACCGGTCACCTGGCATCAGCGCGATGCTGGGCAAGGTACCTTGGCCGGCAAATCCGGAAACCGCCGACAGTGTCGACATGCGCGAGCAGTTACTGACCCATGCGATCGACGCGATTGTCGAAAATGGCATCGGCACGATCAACCAGCGCACCCTGAGCCAGAAGGCGGGTGTTTCGTCATCGATGATCGCCTATCACTTCAAGGATATGAAGAGTTTCGTCAACGAGGCGATCTGGCGGGCGCTGGTGCAGGGCATACCGCCAGTGCTCGATCCTGGGCGGTCGGCCATGCCGACGACGATGCAGCAGTGGTTCGAGGCGCTGGAAACCTACGTCCGTCCGCGCATCGGCGACACGCCGGCGGGCTTTTACACGGTGTTCGCGCGCATCACCGGGCAGGCATGCCTGCTGGCGGACTCGCGGCCCTCGTTGATGCCGCTGGTCCATCATCTGCGCGCGCTGGAGGGCTGGGGGACGCACCGCGTTGCCCTGGCGATCCAGCCGCAGCATGCCATCGTTGCCCGCGATCATGCCGCAGCCTTCGGCATGTGGATCAAGGCAGAGGCTGTCCTGAGGGAGGCCGGGCTGCGCCCGCCGATTGCCAGCGGCAGTGCCATCGGCAACGTCGCGCAGCGTATTTTCCCCCAGCGCTGACCGGCTTTCGACTCTGCCCGAAATGTACGCATTTCGAGCGACAAATCTGATAACCCGGTGTCAGAAAAAAACATCGGATCGAGACAGGAAAAAATCTAAATACATGAAATATATAGCAAAATAGGATCGTAAATAGGTTAAATATAACAGCTGGTCGGCTTGATTTTTCCAGGGCATCGTTGTATCTGTTCCGGCAGCGACGAAGCATCGGCTGCCCGTTTCGTCGCTCCAGAACAACAACAAACGGCAGCTGATTTTGGACGGACGGGTGCGCCGTTCGGGAGCAGGAAAAGCGGTCAACGCCGCCTCGGCCCAGGGCCACTCCCGAACAAGATGCCTGCCGCCAGGGAGAGGTTCACCATGACGCATTCCAAAGCATTTTTGCTGTGCACAGTCGCCGCGCTTGCCGGTTTCCCCGGTCAACTCAGCGCCCAAACCGCTGCCGATCAGACCGCTGCCGATCAGCCTGCCGCCGACGCCGCTGCTGCTGACCAGGCGCCGAACGACGAGATCATCGTCACCGCACAGCGCCGCTCAGAGAGCCTGCAGCGCACCCCTGTCGCAGTCGCGGTGCTCAGCAGCGAGAGCCTGCAGAAGCAGGTGATCACATCCGAGGCCGACCTGCAGATCGCGGTGCCTGGCCTGACCGTCCGGGCCGGCCTCAACTCCAACCAGCTCAATTACGCCATCCGCGGCCAGTCGCTCGATGCGTTCAGCAACACTCGGCCGGGTGTGGTCGCCTATATCAACGAAGTGCAGATCGGCGGCGATGGCGGCGCGACCGCGTTTTATGACCTCCAGTCCATTCAGGTGCTGAAGGGTCCGCAGGGAACCCTGTTCGGCCGCAATGCGACAGGCGGCGCGGTGCTGTTCACCACCGCCAAGCCGACCGACGAACTTGGCGGATATGCCAGTGGGCGGGTCGGCAATTACGATCTTTTCCAGGTCGAAGGCGCGATCAACGTGCCGCTGGCCGAGGGTCGGGTTCTGGCCCGCGTCGCCGGGTTCTACGAGAACCGCAACGGCTTCCAGCGCGACCTGTTCAAGGGTCGCCGGGTGGGGGATGTCGACCGCTTCGGCCTGCGCGGCAGCCTGTCGATGGAACTCTCGAACTCGCTGCGCAACGATCTGGTCGTCGATTATCTGCATTCGGGTGGATCGAACGTCACGAACCTGATCGATACGCTGAACCCCAACGGGCCGGTGCCGGTCATCGCGCTGACGGCGTTTGGCGATCAGCCTACCTTCAACGGCATCATCAACGCGTTTACCGGCGGCGCGGCTGGCTGCAACGCCACAACCAACAATTGCGCGGCTCGCTTTGCCGCCGCCAACCCCCGGCTCGATCCGCGTGGCATTGCTTCCTATCTGGAAACGCAGCGCGCGCGCGGGCCTTACCGGATCGAATCCGACGGTCCCAACGACTATCGTGGGCGGAACCTGATCGTGTCCAACGTCACCACGCTGGATGTGGGTGAGGACACGCAGGTGAAGAACATCTTCGGCTTTACCAACCTCAAGACGTCGGTCTTCGGCGACATCGACGGAATTCCTTATGCGATCGATGACAATGGCCCCACCGGCAAGCTGGATCGCACCCGCCAGTTCTCTAACGAGCTGCAGCTCGTCGGCAAGACCGCGGACAGCAGGCTGTCTTATGTCATCGGCACCTATTTCGCCGCCGAGCGCAAGGTCCAGCGGATCGGCACGTATCTGTTCGGTGGACTGCCGATTGCCGATATCCAGATTGCGGCAGGGCGTACGCGCAGCACCACGCTCGCCGCTTATGCGCAGGGCACCTATGATCTGGAGGATGCCACCGGCATCACCGGGCTCGGCATCACAGGCGGCATCCGCTACACGTACGAGAAGATCAAATACAACGTGTTGCCCGATGACCAGTTCGTTCTGCGCCCGCAGCCGAATTTCGACTACAACCAGAGCAAGTCATACAACAACGTCAGCTGGACGCTGGGCATCCAGGACCAGATCAATCCCAATCTGCTGATCTATGCCGTGTCCCGCCGCAGTTACCGCAATGGCGGGTACAACGTCATCGCAGCGCCGATCGAGGGGCTGGGCAGCGTCAACGGCGGCAACGGCTTCGACACGGAAAAGGTGACCGACCTAGAGCTGGGCTTCAAGCTGCGCAATTCCGGCGCGACGCCGTTCACCTTCAACGCTGCGGTGTATCGCAACTGGATTACGGATAACCAGCGCGTGGCTTACACGCTGCTGCGCGGCGCTCCTGCCGCTGTCGCGGTCAACGTACCAAAGGCCCGCGTGCAGGGGTTTGAAATCGATGGATCGGTCCGCCCGGCGGACTGGCTCAGCCTCGGCGCATCGCTGAATTACACCGATGCCAAGTTCACCGATAACCAGAGCCGGATTGCCGGTGGCCAGTTCGTGGTGTTCGGCACCTATCCAGACACTCCGGAATGGTCGGGGTCGGTGTTCGGCGAGGTTTCCGCTCCCGTCAGCGGCGAAACCCGTGCATCGTTGCGGTCCGATTATTATGCCCAGTCGAAGTTCTTCTACACATCGACCGGCAACACCAATCCGGGCGCGCAGATCGCAGGGTACAATATCGTCAACTTCCGCCTGGGCCTCGACAATGAGGCACAAGGCTGGTCGATTGCCGGGCACCTCAAGAACGCGTTCAAGGAAGTCTATTATGTCGGCGGCATTGCCACCGGAGAGCTGTTCCAGTTCAACACCGTGGTGCCCGGCTCGCCTCGCACCTTCTTCATCGAGGCGCGGATGAAGTTCTGATGACAGCCGGGACATTCAAGGCAGGAACACAGGCGATGGGCCAAGCGCGGGGCATGAAAGCATGATCGAGTACAAGGATTTCAGCTTTCACCCCTGCGACCCGGCGCAGACCGACTGGACCGAAACGCTGTTCATGATCTTCTCGGTGCCGCAAGCGGGCATCAGCGGCAATCTGTACACGCTGGCGCGCCCCAACCTCGGCATCTGTCACAGCTCGATCGAGATTCACAAGGGCATCTGCCTTGAGCCGTGGAAGATCCATCACAACGATACACAGATGCATCTGGCCTGCCCGAAGGATTTTTCGGACTTCTCGCTGGCCAACGGGCTGACCTTCAAGGCGCACAGCGCGCGCGATTTCCACTTCACCTATGAATCGCTGGATGGAAACTGCGCGCTCGACCTGTCGTTCAAGGCCGTGTGCGACCCGTTCGATCCGCACGATCCCGATCACAATCCGCTGATCGGCGGTGCCCAGGTTGCCGGCTATGATGGCTGGAACAACGGCCATATGGAGGGCAAGGGACGGATCACCGGTTGGCTCAACCTTCGCGGCAAGTCTTATGAGGTCGACTGCATCGATGGCATGGACAAGAGCTGGGGTGCTCGCCGCGACTGGGGCAACAAGGGTGCGACCTGGGTGCAGGTGGGGCTGGGCGAAGACCTCAACGCTTTCATGGTTTTCGGGCTGCGGTTCGAGAACAAGGAAGTCGTCTACGGACCGTTCAATTATGGCTTCGTGTCGGTGAATGGCGAGCGGCGGCCATTGGTGAAGGCGACGATGCGCGCCGTACGCACCGCCATGCTGGTGATGCGCGCCGAGGTAACCTTCGAGGATGATCGCGGCAAGGTATATGAAGCGGTCGGCACCACGGTTGCCGCTGCGCCCTGGTACAATTTCAACCCGTCCAGCGCCGCTTTCCAGACGTTGATGCGCTGGGAGAGCGGAGCCAGGGTCGGCTATAGCCACATCGCCGATTTCGCCGGTCTTGGATATCTGTCCGAAGGCATGGCGGACCTGCACGACCTTTGAACGGAGTTTCGCACATGGCCGTATCGACTGGCGCACACGAAGACATCCGGGTTTCACCCACGGACGATTTCATCGCGGATGTCCGTGCGCGGTATCCCGTGGAGCGCGAGATCGACACGGTGCTGACGCGCAAGCTGATACGGCGCAGGGCAGGCGGGTTTCAGGCGGTTTCGCTCGAAACGCTGATCGATGGTACCCGCCGGCTGATCGAGGCGCGGCTGGGATACGCGGTTGAACTTCGCGATGCTGGCTGGCTGTCGGGCGGCGCGTCCAAGCTGCAGATGCTGTTCGACCTCGCCTGGCGCGGCGCTGATGGCGCTGACGAGCCGACTGTCACGAAGATGGTTCTGCGGATGGAGCCGGCCGCATCGGTGACAGAATCGAGCCGCAAGCGCGAGTTCGAGGTGCTGTCTGCGGTGGCGGACATTCTGCCCGTGCCTGCGGTCTATTGGGTCGATGGCGATGCCGAGTTCCTGCCCTATCCTGCGATGATCTGCGGCTTTGTGACCGGCGCTGCAAAGCCATCGCACGATCCCGGCAAGGTCACCGGGCTGGGCCAGAATTACGGGCCTGACTTGCGCGCGAAGATTGCGCCGCAGTTCATCGATCTGCTGGCACGGCTGCACCGGCTCGATGTTACCGATGCGCCTGCGATGGCCAGCTTCGAGCGGCCAGTGCCGGGCTCCAACGAATCCGTCATCCGGCAGGTCAATGCAGCCCGCCGTATCTGGGAGGAAGACCGGATCGAAGACGAGCCGGTGATGGCGGTCATCCACAAATGGCTGATCGCCAATGCGCCGCCGGTGGATCATGTCTCGATCGTCCACGGCGACTATCGCAGCGGAAACTTCCTGTTCGACGAGGCTAGCGGGCAGATCACCGCCTGGCTCGATTGGGAGGGATCGGTGCTGGGTGACCGGCATCAGGATCTCACCTACGCGGCCCTGCCTTTGTTCCAGCATGGATCCGAGGATGGCACGGAAGTGCTGGCCTCAGGCATGATGCCGCCCGAGGCGTTGTTCGACGCATATGCTGCTGCATCCGGGCTGCCGGTCGATCCGGCGCGGATCGCCTATTATGGCGTATACAACCGCTATCTGGTGTGCGTGCTGCTGCTGGCGGCAGCGGCGCGTGCCGCACAATCGCGCGGGACGCATCAGGACGTGCTGCTCAATCATGTCTCGGCAATGGGCTATTCGACGCTGTCGGAGCTTACTACATTTTTCCGGAAGGTTTCGGCATGAACCAGTCATTCGAATCTGAACTGCAGGTCGTGCTGCGCGCCTTGGGCGAAGTCGTGCTGCCTGCGCTCGAAGGCGCTGAGAAGCATGTGGTGGAACAGCTGCACCTGTCGATGGCAGCGCTGGAATTCATGCGGCAGCGGCTGCCGCTGGCGGCGCAGTTCTATCGCCGGGACCTTGCCGATTATATCGCGCTGGCTGACGCTGCCGCCGATCTTCTGCAGCCCCACGATGCCAGCCGGGCGAGCCATCTTCGGGCGTTGGCGGATGACGGCCGTGCAGCGTTGGACGATCCCTTGTCCGCGCAGGCCGATTGGGTAGGGGCGACACGGCAATTGCGCAGCGAGGTGACCCTGGCCATCGAAGCCAGCGGCAAGGCTCCCTATGAACAGGCATTGGATCAGCTGGTGCTTGACCATGCTGCGGCAGTGCATCTGCGCGCACGCGCCTGGAACCTGCCCTTCGGGTTCGAACTGCGGCCGCATGACCTGCCTGCGCTCGACAGCTGAGCAGGGATTGCTTCCCCAAAAATAAAGTAAGCTGGGTTACTGCTTGACCCGCAAGGCCTTCCGTAGCAGGTCTTGATGCAACAAACCGGCGTGTTCGCCAACGCGACCGGTCGCGCAAGCAGGAGAGCCCGATGGACCCGTCCACCCTTCCCGCCGCAAAGGCATTGAACCACAGCCGTGTGCTCATCGTGGGAGGAACCTCGGGCGTGGGGCTTGAGACCGCGCGGCAGCTTCTGGAGGCCGATGCGGCCCATATCGTGCTGGTCGGTCGCAATGCAGAGCGCGGCGCTGCTGCGCTTGCACAGCTTGGTGCCGACAAGCGCGCCACGTTCATTTCCGGGGATAGCGGCCAGGCAAACGAAACCGCGCGGATAGCCGCAGAGGCAGCTCAAGCGATGGGGGGCATTGACGTTCTGGTCAACTCCACCGTGCCGGATATCCTGCCCGGCCTGTTCCACACCCTGTCCGCCGATGCGATTCCTAACATGCTGCAGCAACTTGCCCTGCCGCCCATGCTGATGTGCTCCGCCGTGCTTCCGCTCATGCGCGAACAGCGCAGCGGCGTGATCGTCAACATCGCGTCGGATGCGGGAAAGTCCGCGACACCGGGTGAATCGGTGATCGGCAGCGCGATGGCGGCGATCATCATGTTTTCGCGCACGCTGGCGATGGAGGCCAAGCGCGACGGCGTGCGCGTCAATGTACTGACCCCGTCGCTGATCCACGGCACCGCGACGGGCGAGCGGGTTCTGAAAGAAGGGTTCAGCGCAAAGCTGTTTGCCAAGGCGGCGTCGATGGCGAGCCTGGGGGTGGCAGAGGCGAGCGACCTTGCTTCGCTGATCGTCTATCTCGCCAGCCCGGCAGCCCGGCGTTTGACCGGGCAGGCGATCAGCGTGAACGGAGGGATCTCGGCGGCCTGAATCAGGCCGCGCTATCGACGACGATGCCTTCGGCCTTCAAGCGGGCGATCTCGTCAGGCGCCATTCCCCAGTCGGCGAGCGCGGCATCGTTGTCGCGGCCGGGGGCGGGGGGTTCGCCCACCGTCCAGCCGGTGGTGCTCGCAAAACGCGGTGCAGGGGCTGGATGCGTGACATCGCCGAGGGTTTGGAACAACCCTCGCTCGGTAGCCAGCGGGTGGCTTTGCCATTCGGTCATGTCGAGCACGGGCGAAAAGCAGGCATCGCTGCCATCCATGATCGCGGTCCATTCGTCGCGTGTACGGTTCTGGAAGACCTCAGCGAACAGCAGGCGCGTACGCGGCCAGTGGCGCGGATCGTTCTGCGGCGGTAGAGCCTGAGGATCGAGCCCCATCCGGGTCACCAAATCGCGGTAGAACCGCCCCTCGATCGCGCCGACGCTGACGTGCTTGCCGTCTTTGGTCTCGTAGACGCCATAGAATGGCGCGCCACCATCAAGCAGGTTGCTTTCGCGCCGTGCCTGCCATGCACCTTGCTGGCTGAGCGAATAGAACATCGCCATCATGCTGGACACGCCGTCGACCATAGCGGCATCGACCACATCGCCCTGGCCGCTGGCCTGTGCGCGTGCCAGTGCTGCGAGCACGCCTATCACCAGATACAGTGCGCCGCCGCCCAGATCGCCGATCAGGTTCAGCGGAACCGCAGGCTTCCCGGGTGCGCCGATTGCATGGAGCGCGCCGGTCAGCGCGATATAGTTGAGATCGTGCCCTGCCGTTGCCGAAATCGCGCCTGTCTGGCCCCAGCCGGTCATCCGGCCATAGATGAGCCGGGGGTTGGCGGCGTGGCAGACATCGGGGCCAAGCCCAAGCTTCTCCATAACTCCAGGACGGAACCCCTCGATCAGGATGTCGGCGCTTTCGACCAACCTTAGAACGGTATCGACCCCGGCCGGTGCCTTCAGGTCGATCGCCACTGAGCGCTTGGAGCGGTTGTACAGATCGAACCGTGCGGGCATCGCGATGCCCAGGTCTGCCGCCACAGGCCGGTCGATGCGCACGACATCTGCGCCCATGTCGGCGAGCAGCATGGCCGCAAACGGGGCAGGGCCGATGCCGCCCATCTCCACCACGCGAATGCCTGACAGCGGACGGCCCGCGGTCAAGGCGCTTTGCCGATCTTCTGAAGCTCGGGCAGCATTGCACGGCCGCAACCGCCCTTGCCGCCGGGCTCGACCATGCGGTCCGCCTCGCCGCCAAAGGGGGTCGGCTTCGCCTCTATCGCAATACCGCGCCGCGCATCATCCAGTGCGAACAGCGCCGCGCCAAGGGCGCCTGCAATCTGCGGCTGATCGGAAATGAGCAAGGGCACGCCCAGGCGCTTTTCCAGCGCGCGAACGACGCCGATGTTGCGCGCGACGCCGCCAGTCATGGCCACGGGCGCGCGCTTGCCCACCCGCTGGATCAGCCCCATCGTGCGCTTGGTTATGGAATCCATTACCGCATGCAGGATATCCGCATTGGAATGGCCCTGTGCGCGCAGCGAGATGACCTCGGTTTCGGCGAAGGTGGTGCACATCGCGCTGATCGTCAGGTCTTCTGTACCGGTCAGCGACAGTGCACCCATGTCTTCCAGTTCCACATCGAGCGCGCGGGCCAGCACCTGCATGAACTGCCCGGTCCCGGCGGCGCAGCGGTCGTTCATCGCGAACTGCTGGACATGGCCCATGTCGTCCACCGCGATGATCTTGCTGTCCTGCCCGCCGATGTCGATAACCATCCGCGCCTGCGGAAACAGAGCATGCGCGCCGCGCGCGTGGCAGGTGATCTCGGTAATCGTCCGCTGTGCGACCTCAAGCTTACGCCGGCCATAGCCAGTGCTGACCGTCGCGGCGATCTCTCCGATCGTGAGCCCGGTCTGTGCCAGCACATCGGCCATCGCCAGATCGGCGCCCTCGTCGTTCATCACACCCTTGTCGACCACGCTGGACGCGCAGACGCGGCCTTCGCCATCGACGATCACCGCCTTGGCCGTCATCGATCCGAAGTCGACCCCCATGGTATGCAGTGTCACGTGCGTGCTCCCTCAGATCATGCCGCGCTTGGCATCGATCGCCTCCAGCATGGCCTCGACCCGGCTGTTGACCAGCTCGTCCTTGTAGAACGAGGGATCGATCATATCCCCCTCGATCATCGATACCTTGACCCCCAGTCGTTTGCTGACCTGCTGGGCGATCAGATATTGCGGGTTGGAAAACGCCCGGCATGTTCGCGCGCCGTGCATCACCAGGCCGTCGATCTCGTAAAACTCGCACAGGTCGGTGATCTTGTCGATCATGTACGGCGCGCTGTGATTGATCGGGCAGACCAGATAATTGCGCGCCATCCCTTCGAGCGGATCCTCGACATCGATCACCTGCGGCTCCTGCCAGAAGCCCATATGGGTGTAGCGTCCGGCGACCATGCAGGCGTCATACGCTGCGAACTTTTCGGCCATCCAGCCCAATTTTCCCCAGTTCATGATGCCGTCCCAGAACAGCCGGTAGCGTTCCTTGGGGACCGACCCGATGCCGTTGGCGACGCGGTCGCCGATCTCGGCCTTCAACTTCTCGAAATAGTCTACGACCTCGGGGCCGTAGGGGAGGAAGTTCACCGGTGCGATGCTGATCGACCACTCGAAGAACGTCGCAGGAGCAGGCCGCGCATTGCACATGTGCATCGCATCCAGCCGCAGCTCACCGGCCTTCTTCACATAGCTCATGATCTCGCTCAGCCGGTCCCAGTCGAACGGCTTGCCGGTCACCTGCTCGATGAAGGTCACGCATTCGCGCAATTGCCGGGTGAGGAACTTGACCGCGTCCTCGAAATCCTCGCCCTGCATGTATTCGTGCGATTTGCCGTTGCCCCAGATGTAGGGCAGCGTGATGTTGAACACCGGGACCTTCTTGCCGAACAACCGGTAGAGCATCTCGTCCCACTGCTGGCCGGTCGAACAATAGGGATAGGCACTGATGATCATGTCGGGCGGCGGCGCACGGCCGGCCAGCATTTCGTGATCGGGCGTCCCGGGAATCTGGTTGTTCTTGGTCAGCACGCCTGATCCCAGATGCGTGCGCGCATAGGAACACAACTCGCGCATGTAGCCGCGTTCCTCTGCGGCATCGAGCGAGGCCTGCTCCTCCTTCTTGGCCGCCAGCAACGCCGACCAGGCCTCGCCATGGCACCAGCTGATGTCCATCGCCTGCAGCAGCGGGTTGATCGCGACGCCTTCGAACCAGCACACCTGCTGGCCGCGATCCTTGGCGGTGAACAGATCGTCCCAATAGGCGGTGACCATCTTGTTGTTGAGACCGGTTGTCTTGAGGCGGTTGGATGTGACGGGCGGGGCCTGGGTTGCCATGATCTGGGTCCTCTTCGAAGTCAGGCGTGTTCGCGCTGGCGGAGCATTTCCACGAACGTCTCGATGCGCGTGCGCAGGGTTTCCACCGGCAGCTCTTCATGGTCGGTTTCGATCAGCAGGTGCGGAATGCCGCGCGCCTCGAACGCCTCCTTGATCTCCGGGTAATAATACATGTGCGGTTCGCAGTATTTGGGCATCAGCACGATCAGCCCTTGCGACCGTGATGCCTCCATCGCACGGAGCAGATAGCCGTCCCAATCGACCTCGGGGTCGATCTTTGTGGGGTCGGGCACCGCGGCATTGCGCGCGACATAGCCCAGCGTCATGGCCATGACGGGGTCGCCGGTGCCGTCGCCTTCGATGTCGGTCGAGATATAGCGAAAGCCGGTGTAGAGATCGTCGTCGGCGATGACTCCGCCGACCTCCTCGATCATGCCCAGCAGTTCAGCCTTGGGGGCGTGGCACATATGGCCCGAGACGAAAACGCGCGTGCGGCGCGTGTCCGTACCGGTATCGGCCATGAGCTGCGCGACGAGCGGTTCCAGCAGGGCATTGTGCTCGGCCTTGTCCATGATCATGCTCGATTGGACAATCGCCTGCAGCTGGCTGCCGGTGATGATATCGGGGTTGCGGCGGCGCAGCGCGTAGACTTCGCGCAGCAGCTGCCGGTTGCGGTTGAACAGAGCGATGCTGCTCCACAGCGCCGCGTCGCTGATCGTCGTCTCCAGCATCCGCTCGACGCCGCGGCGCGCCTTGGCGATCGTTTCGGACACGTTCTCGATCGTCCAGTTGTCGCGCATGCAGGCGAGCAGCTGGAAGAAATAGACCGGCAGATCAGGCATCTCCATGCGAACGACATCGGCCGCCCCCAATATCTGCACGCAGGTATCGCCCAGCACGATGCCATCGGCGAAGTCGAGTTCGCCCTTCAGCGCCTGATCGACAGCGCTGCGCGAAAAGCCGCAATAGAACGGATAGATCATGCCGTGACCGACCGTGATCTCCTCGTTCACCTCCTGCAGAACCACGGGCAGCGCGCCTGCGGCGTGGATCACCTCTGCGGGAAAGTGCATCGGAAAGGCCCCCACGACCTTGCCACCGGTGCGCTGCTTCCAGTCCAGCGCATAATGGCGGGCAGAAGCAGCGGCGGTGCTGAACGGCAGGATGGCGGATGAGATAGACAAGTCAGGTTCCTAACAGTGCGTCGCTTGTGATAGTGAGTATCATTCATTAAATATGGGGTCAATCGATGATAGGTTTCATATGTGCTCAATATGCGGGGTTCATTGTTGCGAAAGATGCTTCATTAGCGCCCCGAAAAGCATTCTCGACACGCGGGGTCGGAGAGTGCAAACAGGCGCAATGAATACGACTCAGCAACCATCCAAGGCCGCCCGGGTGCGATCCCGGTTGCCGCGCGAGAAGCGCGTTTCGGACATTCTGGCGGCGGCGCGCGAGGTGATCGCCGAGCGTGGCTATGAAAACGCGGTCATCGCCGACATCGCGGACCGCGCCGGGGTCGTCGAAGGAACGATCTACCGGTACTTCGAGAACAAGCGCGATCTGTTCATCCGCGTTGCCGAAGGCTGGTACGAGGAAATCCTGCGCGACATGCGCCCCAGCCAGGCGGTGGGAGGCACCTTCAACCGGCTGCGGCAGATGATCTGGCGTGAGCTTGACCTTATCCGCCAACAACCGGCGCTGACCCGCTTCATCCTGATGGAGCTGCGATCGGACCCGGCGTACCGGTCGATGCGCATGTTCGAGCTGAACCGCGCTTTCACGGCCGGCATCATGGACCTGCTGAAGGAGGGTGTCGAAGGTGGCGAGTTCACCGCAAACATCCCGCTGCGCGTGGCGCGCGACATGATTTTTGGCGGGATCGAGCACCGGACCTGGGCCTTTCTGCGTTCGGAGGGAGATTTTTCGGTAGATGAGTCTGCCGATGCCATCGCCCAGATTGTCTATCGGGGCCTGAGCAATCGGGGTGCGGACGGTGGCGATCCCCTCGACCGGGCGGTGGCCCGGCTGGAAGCGATCGCCGATCGTCTGGCCACCGAGCCTAAAAGGTAAAACGAACCTCCCCGCCCAGCACCCGGCCACGGCCCAGCGGTGAAAATGTCGGAAGCGGGCGAGGCCCAGCTGGACCATCACCGCCAAAGGCAGGGGTGTCCGGCAATACCGCGTTGTTGCCGTAAGTCGTCTCGTTGGTGAGGTTCTTGGCATAGAGCGAGAACGTCACGTTGTTGCCCGCCGGAGTAAACGACAGGTTCAAGTCCACGATATCGATAGGGTTGTAGAAGCCCAGGTTGTTGTCTGTATGGAAGGCCCGGTCGCGATGGCTGTATGCCGCGCGCGCCGAGATGACGCTGGAGCCGACGGGAATGTCGAGCGTTGCGCTGCCGCCATAGGTCCAGGGCGACTGGCGCGGCAGCCTGAGCGCAAAGTCTGCCGCATTGATAATGTTGTCGCCGGTGAGGTCGACATCGATCGACCGATATTCCCCATCGGTGTATCCCGCTTGTGCCGCGAGCACGAGGTTGTCGGTGACCGCAAACTGCACTTCGCCTTCGAAGCCGCGGATGCGTGCTGTCCCCACATTCTGGATCAGCTGCGCGATCCCGACACCGATGACGGGAATTTGCACCTCACGCTGGATGTTGTCGATGGTGTTCTGGAAGAGCGCCAGATTGATCTTGCCGCGGTTGTCCAGGAAGGTGTGCTTCACGCCGACCTCATAGGCATCCTGCTCTTCGGAATCGAACGGCCCGGGAGGTGCACCCAGCAGAGTGTTGCGGAAGTTGTAGCCGCCGCTGCGGAATCCCTTGGCGAAGAACGCATACACCTGGGTATTGGCAGATGGCTCCCATTGCAGACCGATCCGCGGCGAAAGGTCGCTCCACTTTTCCTCGTCGACGAAATCGGGGGTGAAGGTCCGCGCAGGATAGTTCGCACCGCCGGCCCGGACCGTCGAAATGCTGACCTCCTTCGTCTCTTTGGTATAGCGAAGGCCAAGGTTTACGGTCAGCGTATCGGTGAAATGCCAGTCGATCGCGCCGAAGATGCCGAAGGTGTCGAAGGTTCCCGTGCCACCCCCGGCACGCTTGACCGCGCCGCCTGCCAGTGAGCGGTCTTCCAGATACGTCAGGTCCTGGGTGAAATAATACGCGCCCGTGGTCACATCGAGACGCCCGAACGTCCCGGCATAGCGCAGTTCGTTGGAAAACTGCTCCTGATCGGTGAAGGTCCCGATGTTGAACTGGATGGTGTCCACGCCATCAAGGTCGGACAGCGTATCGCCTTTGAACTGCCGCCACCCGAAAATGTTGGTGATCGTGCCATCGCCAAAGCTGACATCAAGGTTGGCCTCGGCGGTCAACTGGTCCCAGTTGTTGCGGAAGAAGCCGCGCGTATTGACCAGGAAGTCATGCGAATTGCGCGAATACAACGCATGGTTCTGCGTGGCAGGACCGGTTCCGTCCGCCTCGCCGTGTTCAAAGCGCACCAGCAGCTCGAAATCGGCGCTGGGGGTGAACCGCAGCATGGGGCGGATGATGAACTGCTCGTCGCCGCCATAGCTCAAATTGTCGAACAGATTGGTGAACCAGCCATTGTCCTTGCTGTAATAGGCGGCGACCTTTGCGGTCAGCACGTCATCGACGATCGGGCCGGAGACGCTGACATCGCCATAATAGCGCAGCCCGGTTTCCAAGCCTGCGCGGCCACGGATGGTCAGGGTGTTGGTGGGCTTGCGGGTGCGCAGCAGCACCGCGCCGCCGGTGACATTGCGGCCAAAGAACACGCCTTGCGGACCGCGCAGGACCTCAATCGCTTCAATGTCGAAATTGTCGAACACCTGGCCGGCGTTGATCCCCTGATACACGCCATCGACAAACAGGCCGACGGTGGGATCGATGGAGGGGATCGAGCTGTTCACGCCGACGCCGCGGATCGAGAAGTTGGCGTAGCCCTTCGATGTGCCATTATCATCCAGCGCAACATTGGGCATGGCAAAACCGAGGCTGCCGATATCGCGGAAGTTCAGTGCCTCAAGCTGGTCCGATCCAAACGCCGTGACGGCCAGTGGCACGTCCTGAACGTCTTCGGGGCGCTTGGTGGCCGTGACCACGATTTCTGTGTTCATTAGTGCAGCCGCCGCGCCAACGCGCTCCTGCTCCGGTTCCGGTGCGCTGTCCTGCGCATAAGCGAGCGGAGCTGCGATCAGGCTCGAAAGCGCCGTGGCGAGATACCAAATTGTGGTCCGCCGATACTGGGCGTGGCTGTGCTGTCTTGACATGTTTTATCCCCTCCCCACGATGCCGGCATTGGTGCCGATCACTGATGAACATGATTTATTAGGGTGTATGATGCCACCGCGCAAACTTGTCAAGCAGTTTACGATATGGTAGAAATCTCTCGATTTGGCCTGATATGTTTGGCAATATGCTGGTCTGAGCCGAAAGAAAGTGGCATTCATTAAATGCCACGGAATCACAAGGCGGAAACCGGCAAAGGCCGATACGCAGGTGGAGAGGATCAAGGGATGTTGCACGGTAATGCGCGCGAGACGGGCTCTGCGGGGCGGGCTGCAGGGTGGCTTGACGGCCAGGGCCCCGGCACCGGAATTGTCCGCGGGGTGATTGAGGGGCCTGCCGATATTGCGGCGATCGAGCAGGTCGAACCCGGTGCGGTTTTGGCGGGAAGCACGATTTACGATTGCCTCAAATATGCCGCCGAACACTTTGCGGACAAGCCGGCGATCGTCGCGATGCGGACGGGCAATCCCCTGGATGCGGTGCGCACGCTGACCTATCGCGAATATCTGCACGATGTGCGGCGCGCAGCCAATCTGTTCGCTCATGCATCCGCTGGCGATCCGCCGGTTGTCGCGATGATGCTTCCGGTGATTCCGGAGGCCTTGATCACCGCCTGGGGGGCAACCACTGTCGGCAGGCTCAACCCGGTCAATCCGCATCTTGAACCTGCAATGGTCGCAGCAATCCTCTCGTCGGTCGGTGCAACAGTGCTGGTGACCACCCGGGCGCATGGCGCATCGGCTGCCGACAGGCTGGACGAAATTACGGCGCAGGTGCCCAGCCTCAGGCGCGTGCTGCTGGTCGATGCGGCGGTTGGCGAAGACGATTTCGCCGCCGCGCTGCAAACGATGCCGGGTGACAGGCTTGACGTCGCGGGCGTGCGAGACCCCGATGCGATCTGCACCTACCTGCCCACAGGAGGGACCACGGCGTTGCCCAAGCTGGCCCGGCTCACGCATCGCGGCATGGCGCTCAATGCCTGGATCGGCGGCGCGATCATGGGGGCTGCAGACGATGAGGTTATCGGCATCGGCATGCCTTTGTTCCATGTCGGCGGCCTGATCATGCTTGCGCTGCGCAGCGCCATTCTTGGCCAGACAGCCTTGCTGCTGACCCCGTCGGGGTTTCGCGACCCCGGGGTTGTCGAGCATTTCTGGGAACACGCCCGCAGGCACAGCATGACATCGCTGATCGCCACGCCGACCACGGCTGCAGCGCTGCTCAACGGCAAAGGCGATAGCACGGGGCATTCCATCCGCACCTTCACCTGCGGCGGCAGCACCGTGCCGGTCGATCTTGGCAGGCGGTTTCCCGAAGCGTTCGGCGTACACCTGCGCGAAGTGTGGGGTGCGACCGAGTTTCACGGGTTCCTGGGATGCCAACCGAACGGGATCGAGCCGTTGATCGGGTCGGTGGGGCTGCGGACGCCATGGCACGATGTGAAGGCGGTCCTGCTCGACGATGACAACCGGTATCTGGGCGAGGCGTCACCAGGCGAGCAGGGCGTGATTGTCGGGCGCGGACCGTGCGTGTGCGAGGGCTATCTCGACCCCTCGCTCGATTCGGGGTTTCTCGTCGACGCGATGCCCGATGGCGCGCGATGGGGTTCGTCGGGCGATCTGGGGCGGGTGGACGACCAGGGCTATATCTGGATCGACGGTCGCGCCAAGGATGTGATCATCCGGGGCGGTCACAATATCGACCCGAAACCCATCGAAGAGGCGCTGTGTCGCCACCCGGCCGTACTCCATGCTGCCGCGGTCGGCCTGCCTGACGCATCCAAGGGCGAGCTGCCGATTGCCTATGTGCAGTTCGTCGCGGGTCAGGATGTCGCCGAGAGCGACCTGCTCGATTATTGCCGCGCGCATTTGCCGGAAAGGGCAGGGCAGCCGGTCAGCGTCTTTGCCATCGACGCGATGCCGCTGACGCCTGTCGGCAAGATCTTCAAGCCTGCGCTGCGCAAGGATGCGATGCGGCGGGTGGTCGATACCGTCGTCAGGCAGCATTGCGGCGATGGCGCAAGCTGGTCGGTTGATCTGCCGGACACCAAGGGGCGACCGACCGCGGTGGTGCACCTGGACGGTGCACAGGCCGCGCAAGTCGATGCGGTGCAATCTGCCTTGAGGCCCTTCCAGTTCGAGGCGCACGTCAAGTGCGATCCTGCGAACCTCCGCCACGCCGCCGGCTGATGGCTGCGCACAAAACCTTCTGCCGCCTGTGTCTCAATGCTTGCGCGCTGGTGGTCGATGTCGAGCATGGCCGTGCCGTCAAGATCGTCGGCGACAAGGCCAATCCGGTCTATCGCGGCTTCACATGCGTCAAAGGCCGCGAACAGGCAAATTTGCTCGCCGACCCCAGACGGCTGCGCCACAGCCTCAAGCGCGATGCCGATGGTGTCTTGCGCCCCATACCTGCAGAGCAGGCGATCCGGGAAATCGCCGAGAAGCTCACTGCAATCCGCGATGCGCACGGGCCACGCGCGATTGCCGGGTATCTTGGAACCTTCTTTGCCGCATCCGCTGCGATGATGCCGCTGTTCGGCGGTTTCATGCAGGCGATCGGATCGCCGATGGCGTTCAGCCCCGGCACGCTGGACAAGCCGGGAAAGAAGATCGCGCAGGCGCTGCACGGCGATTGGCAGGCTCCGGCGGTAGGCTTTGATGACCCCGAAACGATCCTGCTGGTGGGGATCAACCCGCTCGTGACCTTCACCGGCTTTCCTTATGGCAATCCCGGCAAGTGGCTGAATGAAAGGCTCGCTGCGGGAACGCGCCTGGTGGTGATCGATCCGCGCCGCAGCGATGTCGCCAAGCGGGCGCATATCCACATCCAGCCAAAGCCCGGCACGGACGCACCGATCATCGCCGCGATCCTGAAGATCATCCTCGACCAGGGGGGGTATGACGAAGCCTTTGTGGCGGCCCACGCCACGGGTCTGGAGGAGCTGCGCAGCGCAGTGGCGCCGTTCACGCCCGAGCGGGTCAGCGCGATGGCGGATATTCCGGCAGGCCAGTTGGCGCAAGCGGCAGTGGCCATGATCGCCACGCGGCGCGGCTATATCATGGGCGGGACGGGCCCCAATATGTCGGGGTCAGGTACGCTGATCGAGTAGTTGCTGCTCAATCTCCATACGATTTGCGGCTACTGGCTGCGCGAGGGTGACACTGTGCGCCACCCCGGCGCGCTTGCTGCGCCGCTACGGCCAATCGCGCAGGTAGCCCCTCCGGTGCCAGCTTATGGGTTCGGGGAGAAGCTGCGGGTGCGCGGCCTGACCAACACGGCAGCGGGCATGCCGACGGGCGCGCTTGCTGACGAAATCCTGCTCGAAGGGCCAGGCAAGGTGCGCGCATTGATCAGCTGCGGCGGCAATCCGGTCGGCGCGTGGCCAGACCAGCGCAAGACAGTCCGCGCCATGCAGTCGCTCGACCTTCTGGTTCAGATCGATCCCTGGATGTCGGGCACCTCCAAGCTGGCCGATTATGTCATCGCGCCGCGCATCTGGCTGGAGGTGCCGGGAACATCGCAGGTGCTCGACTGGCTGACCCGCAACGGCACCGGCTACGGCCAATCGGACCCTTATGCGCAATATAGCCCTGCAATTGCTGATCCACCCGAAGGGTCCGATCTGATCGAGGAATGGGAGTTCTTCTACCATCTGGCGCGCGAAATGGGGCTGGCGTTGAAGGTCTTGCCGCAGCTGGGGCCTGACATGCCGGCTGTCCCGCTGGACATGACGACAAAGCCGACGACCGACGAACTGCTGACGCTGCTGTGCGAGGGTTCGCGCGTTCCGCTCGATGCGGTTAAGGCTCTCGATGGCGGCGCGGTGTTCCCCGATCCGGCGGTGCACGTGCTGTCTGGCGATCGGGAATCGCCACACCGTTTCCGTCTGGCCGACCCGGCGATGCTCGCCGATCTGACCGACACCCTTGGCACATCGGGGCAAACCGCACGACCCTTCAGGCTGGTCTGCCGCCGGATGATGCATGTTTACAACAGCTCGTTCGTCGGTGCGCTTCCGGCGTCGGCACGGCCCTATAACCCGGCATTCATGAGCCCCGATGATATGGCGCGCTTGGGACTTGCCGATGGTGATGCCATCACGATCCAGTCCGACAGCGATGCCATCGCGGCAATCGCGCATGGCGATGCGAACTTGCGCCCGGGGCTGGTATCGATCAGCTTCGGTTTCGGCGATCTTCCGGGCAGGGAGGCATCACTGATGACAATGGGCAGCAACCCCAACCGGCTGATCCCGGATGATCGCGTATTCGACCGCTATTCCGGCCAGCCGCTGATGACCAACATTCCGGTGTCGGTCAGCACGGTCATGCCCGCGCCGGCCGAGGCTCAACCCATCACGTAGATCGACTTGAGCGTCTGATAGGCGCCGATCGCCTCCGGCCCGAATTCGCGGCCCATGCCGCTGGCCTTCACGCCGCCGAAAGGCGCGCCGAGCGAGGGCATGTAGCCGTTGACCCCGACCGTGCCGCTGACGACCTGCCGTGCGATATCGGTGGCGTGCGCGCTGTCGCAGCTCCACACCGATCCACCCAGGCCGTAATCGGAATCGTTGGCGATCCGCACCGCATCGGCCTCGCCATCATAAGGGATGACCGCCAGCACCGGGCCGAAAATCTCTTCGCGCGCGATCCGGTCGCCGTTGTCGACATCAGCAAAGATCGTGGGTTCGACGAAGAAGCCTGCATTTTGGCTGCGCGGCCGCCCGCCGCCTGCCACCAGACGCCCTTCGGATCTGCCGATTGCGATATAGCCTTCCACCTTGTCGCGGTGCGCAGCCGACGCCATCGGGCCGACATGCGTTGCCGGATCGAGCGCGTCGCCGATGGTGAGCGCCTTGGCAAATTCTGCGAGAGCCCCCACCACCTCGTCATAGCGGCTTTTGGGAGCGAGAATGCGGGTGCCATTGAAGCAGGCCTGGCCGTTGTTCAGCAAGCTGGCAAAGGGCACGCCCTGCAGGAAGCTGGGGATATCGACATCGTCGAGCAGGATCGCCGCCGATTTCCCGCCCAGTTCCAGCGTCACCGGCCGCAGCAGGCCGCCGCAGGTCGCTGCGATCTGACGGCCGGCAGTGGTCGATCCGGTGAAGGCGACCTTGTCGATGCCGGGATGGCTGACGAGATAGGCACCGACTTCGCGATCGGCCGCGACCCAGTTGAGCACGCCTGCCGGAACGCCCGCAGCGAGCGCCGCTTCGGCGACGATGTAGCTGTCCAGCACGGTGCCGGGCGAAGGCTTGATCACCAGGGTGCAGCCTGCCGCCATGGCAGGTGCGATCTTGTTGAGGGCGAGCGTGACCGGGAAGTTCCAAGGCACGATGGCCGCCACGACACCCACGGGGCTGCGCTCGACCAGGGTCTCCTTGCCCATTTGCGACGGGCGGATGTCGGCCGCCTGCGGTTCGCGGGCCAGCCCGGCGTAATACTGCAGGATGCCCAAAGGAAACTGCGCCTCCAACTGGCTGCTGAGCGCGATGGGCATGCCGTTCTGCATGCTGACGGCCTGTGCGAGCGCATCGCTGCGCGCGGCAAGCTCGGCCATGAAACGGTCCATGACATCGGCTCGCTCGAATGCTGGCCAGCGCGACCAGCCGGGGCCATCGAACGCTGCCCGCGCGGCTGCGACCGCGGCATCGACATCCGCCTCGACCGCCTCCGGCACCGTGCCAATGACCTCCTCGGTCGAGGCGTTGGTCAGGGTGAAGCGCCGGTCGCTGGCAGGGGCGACCCATTGGTTGCCGATGAAAAACCTGTCCCTGCTGTGCGCCATGTCGATGATCCTCTGGCTATCCTCAGGACGTCCGCTTGCATGGCATCCCAGTTGAGGTATTTCATAAACTGGTTAACCGTCTTGAACCAGCTTTTTGTCGGCAGTTCGGTCTCCGCGCAACGCATGCCTTCACACGATGAACCTGTCGCGGAAGCGCGCCTGCGTCTCGCTGTCTACGCCGATCGCCTCGAGATAATGCGCCGTGGTCCCGCCGGATCGCTCCATCTCGGCAAAGCACGCGGCGAGATAATCGGGGGTCACGCCAAGGATCGCGTCAAGCACCGGCGCGGCGGGCAGGGGCCTTTCGTGCAGGGCAAAGCGGCGCTCGATCTCGGGCAGCAGCGCCGCCTTGGCGGTGTCGTGGGCGGACAGGGTGAAATCGCGCAATATGGTCTGCCGGTCCACGCCCAGAAGGTCGAGCATCAGCCCCACCAGAAAGCCGGTGCGGTCCTTCCCCGCCGAACAGTGGATCAGCACGGGGCCGCCGGTCTCGGCCATCGTGCCGACCGCCCGTTTCACGAGCGACTGGAAGCGCACGTCCGCGGGCAGCGCGCGGTAGAAGCTCACATACAGCGCATGCACGTCTTCGGGACTTTCAAGATCGCCAGCGAAGAAGGCATGGTGCGGCGCATCGCCCTTTTCGCCATCCTCCATCTGCAGCACTTGCAGCGGGTGATCCGCGCGCCAGGGCATCGGCGATTGGCGAACCTCATCGGGAAAGCGCATGTCGATGCACAGCTTCAGGCCCAATGTGTGCAGATGATCGAACGGCGCGTTGCCCAGCGGCCCGGACTGCCCGCTGCGGAACAGCCGGCCGGTTGCGACCTGCTGCCCGCCTGCTGCCGGAACGCCGCCGAAGTCACGGAAATTAATGATCCGGCCCGTCATGCCGATGCTGCAAGGCGGCTTGGCAGTGTATCAGGCGCGATCAAAACACCAGCACCGGCTTGATCGCCGATCCATCCTCTGATGCCTTGGCGGCCTCATTGATCTGGTCAAAGGCGAACTTGGTGATCAGCCGGTCGAAGGGGAATTTGCCATCCTGGTACCAGCCGATCATTTGCGGGATGAAGACCTGCGGATCGGCATCGCCCTCGGTGATGTACTTGATCGTCGTGCCGCGCATCAGCATCGACATCATGCTGGCGGGCAGCATCGCTTCGGGCGGTGGTACTGCGACCAGGCCTACGGTGCCGTGCGGGCCGGTCGTCTCCACCGCGATGCCCACGACCGACGGGATGCCGGTCGTGTCGAGGGCATGGTTGACCGCGCCGCCGGACAGCTCCTTGATCGTCGCCAGCACATCGGTGTCGGCGACCGGATCGATGACATGGCTGGCGCCGAGTTCCAGCGCCAGCGCACGGCGCTCCGCATTGGGCTCGACCACGATTACCATGCCAGCGTCCACGGCGCGCGCGCCGAGCAGTGCGGAAAGGCCGACCGCACCGCCGCCGAAGATCGCCAGCGACTGGCCAGGCTTGATGTCGAGCGAGATGACCGCCGCACCCGCACCCGTCTGCACGCCGCAGCCCAGCGGGCCGAGGATTTCGAGCGGCAGCGCCTTGTCGACCTTCACCGTGTTGCGGCGGTGCGCGATGGCATAGGTCGCAAACGACGACTGGCCGAAGAAATTGCCATGGATCGTCTCTTCGCCCCGGCTGAGCGGCGATGTCCCGTCTTCCTGCCGGACGCCTGCAAAGTTCTTGCCGAGAAACTGGTGGCAATAGGCAGGCAGATCCTCGTCGCAGGTGGGGCAGGCGCCGCAGCTGTCGAAGCTCAGCACAACATGGTCGCCGGTTTCGAGATCAGTGACATCGGGCCCGACGGCATCGATGATTCCCGACCCCTCATGCCCCAATACGATCGGCAGCGGCACCGGGAAGCCATCGCGCGCGACCAGATCGGTATGACACATGCCCACACCGACCATGCGCACCCGCACCTCGCTGCCACGCGGTTCGGCAAGTTCGATGTCCTCGATGGAGAACGGACCGCCAATGGCGCGGACGAGGGCTGCGGTGGCTTTCATGCAAACATGCTCCGATAATCAGTAACGCTGGCGAATGGCATCGCGGTGACGTGTCAGATAGGCCCTGCTTAGGCCCATTTGTTGAACACCTGTACCAATTTTTCCGTTATGCGCTGCCCGTAGCGAAGATTGCAAATAGGTATTGGAGGTATACGGCGCCCAGTAGCATCCGTTGGTCGTGGAATAGGTGAAATCGAAGGTCTTGCCGCGCGAATCGGATACGCTGACCTCGCCCCCCATCGGCATGGCGCGACGATATTCCTGCCGTCCGCGCGCGCTAACCAGGCCCGACAAGACGCCATCCTCAAGGATGTAGCCGCTGATCAGTGCGCCCATCTCGTTGGTGGTCGCGATGTCGTGCTTGACGAACATGTGGCAGGTGAGTGCTTCGCCGAAGCTGACATGCCACCAGATGACTGCGCTGTTGTCGCGCTCGGGCCTTGGTCCCCAGCTGCGATCGCCTGTTTCCACGCAATCAACCGCATAATGCTTGCCCCGCACCACCAGCTCGCCGGTGATGCGATAGGTCATCTCGTAATGCCCGTCCCAGCTGCTGTCCCAGGCCGGGCCGTTGCGCGCCGCCGCCAGTGGATCAATCTGCGGATCGTTGATGTCATAAGCCTGATGCAGCGCGCGGTAGTCGAGCTTGAACCAGGTGTCGTCGATGCCCTGATATTCGACGCGGTAATGGTTGATCGGCTCGACCGCCTTGATGCTGAGGCCGTTGGGCAGCGTGAAGTCGCTCAGCTTTTCCGGGCAGGGCATATGTTGCTGGTTGTCGATATAGGCCTGCTCCTCCCACAGATCGGTGATCCGGTCGAGGATGGTGATGTCGGCCATGCACACGCCCAGCATCGGCCGCGCCACGACATAGACGATGACGTTGATGTTCGCCTCTGGCACACAGAAGGGCAGGGCGATCGTCTCCACCCACTGCCAGTGCGAATCCGGCTTGAAATGAAACTCGCAATCCTGTGGGCCGATCATGCTGCGTCCTCCATCGTGTCGAAGCCAAAAGGCAGGAACCAGCGCCGGTCCTTGGCCACGCGCGCGCGCTCATGGTCCAGGATGATCGTGCGCAAAGCTGTCTTCGCGCCCGGCGCTCCATCTGCCGAGACCGCCTTGACCAGCGCTTCGATGGCGCGGTTGCAGGCGCGGTGCTGGCTGCGCACATCGCTGCCATCGCATTGCTGGATTTCGGTCTGCAGCGCCGCGACCGCAGCCTTGGTGACGCTGCCGCCATCGACAGCGACGGCCAGTGCCTTGGCCAGCGCCTTGGCGTCTTCAAGTTCGCTGCGCTCGAAATCGGGCGTTGCATCGTACTGCGCGCGCAGGATCTGCAGATGCCCCACGGCCAGTTGCGCCTGCTCCTGCGCCAGCGAGGCTTCGGGCGGCAGGTGCGGCAGGATCACCTCGGTCAGCGCGCGGATGATGCTGGCCAGCCGTTCATCGACAGTTGGGGTCATTGGGCGTCTCCCATGCTGAGCAGGCGGACAAGATCGTCGGCGAACATTGGCGCGCTCCCGCCCAGAAAGGTCAGCAGAACATCCTGATGGTTGTGCTGTGACCGGGCTGCCGCAAGGCCGTTGGCAACGACGATGATGTTGCACTTCCAACTCGCCATCACGTCGTAATAATGCAGGGTCGCGCGGTTGACGGAGCGGCCCGACCGCCGTTCGTATTCGGTGATGAACTCTTCGCGCTCGAACAGGTCGCTTGCCCGGAAGGTGCCATCGCTATCGAACGCGCCGAAGATCTGCATCAGCACCCACGCCAAATCCTCATGGAAGTCGCCGATGCGGGCCAGCTCCCAGTCGAGCAGGGCGGTGATCTCGCCGGCATCCTCATCGAACAGGTAATTGCCGGTGCGATAATCGCCGTGCAGCACAACCAGATCGCAGGTATCGGGCATGGTATCTGCGAGCCATTGCGTCGCCAGTGCCATCACCGGACGCGGTTCGCCCTCGTCGATGTCCCACAAGGCGCACCAATAGTTATACGCCCATCGCGCCGCCTGTCTGGGGTCGGCGTCAGGCACCTCGAAGCCGGGCAGCGGGTTGGCTCTCCAGTCATAGGCGTGGATGGTGACGAGGTGATCGAGGAACTGATCGCGCAGCTTTGCCCGCAAATCGGGGCCAAGCCAGGTGCCAAGGCCGGAGACCTTGATGCCGCTGCTGTCGCTCGGCTTGGTCACGCCGCGCACCACGCGCAGGATCGCTGCGGGCTGCGGAAAATGGACCGCGTCATTGTCGATCCACACCGGTTCGGGCACGGGGACCCGGCCCTGCATGGCGGCGATCAGGTCGAATTCGCGCGCTCGATCGGTTTCGGTGATCGCCAGCCGCGGGTCCATGCGCAGCAGGAACTGCTCCTGCTCGCCATCGTGCGACAGCGTGAAGAAGAATTGCTCCTTGGAGGCTCCTCCGCCGACCCTGCGCACGCCCGATACTGTAGCGCCTGGCTGCTGGGTTGCAAAAAAGCGCGACAGGATATCTTCGATGTCCGGAATGAGGGCAGCCCGATACGGCGGCAGGGACCGGTTGGCGCGGCGGCGATCCAGAATCTTGCGGTGCACCGCCTCCATATCGTCGAGCATTGCGGCGATCCTCAATACGGGCCGTTGGCGCGGATGTGATCCAGATAGTCCGTCGGCCAGCAGCATTCCATCCAGCCGACACCCGGCTTGCCATCGATCATCGATCGACCGCCGCTTTCGTTCAGGCTGCAATTGGGTACGGGCTTCAGCGTGTAATGACCAAACACTTCGGTCTTCACCGAAGTGGCGCGGCCAGCTTCGTCGGTGATGTTGGCAGTGTAGCCCGTCTGCCAGTATTGCGCGTCATAGGTGACGTCGACATCGACGCTCGCGATCCGCGACATCACGCCGTCCTTGAACACATAGCCACGCACGTTTTCCTTGCCCAGCGCGTTGAAGCGCCAGAAATGGATCGACGTTTCGGTGCCGACCTGGCCGACGAACCATTCGTATTGCTGAAAGGGAACCCAGTCACGCGTGCCCCAGCTGTGGTCGCGGTGGCCCGTGGCGTCGAATTCGATCACCCGATCGCCGATCCGCAAGGTACCGGTGACGCGGCCTGCCTGCTCGATGCGATCGGTCGCGCAATAGGCCGGGCATCCGCGCGGATCGGACGCATAGGCATAAGGCGGGTGGTAAGCCTCGAAATCGAAATCGACCGTGGCTTCCGGCGTTTCCCAGCGCAGGTGGGCCTTGTTGAATTCCAGGTCTTGCTGAAGCTGGAAGCCGTCGATGCGCCAGTCGGCAAAGTCCATGTCGGCCGGGACCGGGCGATCGGCCAGTCTCTGCTGAATGGGATCACCGCCGACGCCCGGCCCGAACACCGCCAGCGCAGCCCCGGCCACGCTGTCTTTCGACACCCAGGTATAGGCGAAGAACGCAATCTGGTGCTCGGGCAGCACGACGATATAGGGGATCGATTCCCGGCCCATCGCCACGTCGGGCAAGGTGTGGCGGTTGTCGTGGATGGCATCGATGGCCATGTCCGGCTCGGCCCATACGGCTGCATCAAGCATGTGTGTTCTCCATAGTGTCGGTGCATTCAGGTCGGTTCGCGTGTGATCGGCGTGCGGCAATGATCGAAGCGCGGCTTCGGCACGATACGCCGAAGCC
>JAESGK010000041.1_pt1 | contig 182236 bp, 177 predicted proteins | sample 9269681 | NCBI WGS metagenome assembly JAESGK01 (sample SAMN14515347, study PRJNA621673) | algae metagenome | isolation source: Timaviella obliquedivisa GSE-PSE-MK23-08B and co-occurring heterotrophs from... | place: USA: Grand Staircase Escalante National Monument, Utah | collected 2006-08-15 | reverse complement strand
GTCCGCCACCACAGCCAACCCTGCCAGCGATCCGGGCAGCCATCATCACCATGCTCGAACGGCCGCCTCCGACGCGATGTCCGCATTGTCGATGCCGGCTCAGTCCTAAAAATCTGCCAAAGTAGTGTCAGGCGTTGGACTCTATGGCTGGGACAGTTCCTCGCTGGCGTTGCGACCTCTGATGTCATGATCATTCTCCTGCAGTTGTGAGCCTGTGGCATCGAAAAAGGCGATCGATAGCCGGTGCAGTCGCTATAGCGAGATGTTGGAGGAAGCCTGGTTGGTAATCGTCATGGCTGCGCATAGTGGCGCTCAGGCAACAGTCGGCCCTGGCCTATGATCTCGGTGGGATTAGCGACGCACGGCTTTGCATGGACGCACCTTCGGCGACGATCGACGCCAGCGCAGCGATCTGCGTAGCTGCTGACCGCATTCGGCGAGACGTAGTCTTCGGGAATTCCATGACACCGCAAATTTCTAGCGCAGCCGTTATTGCGGCCGCTCTCTCCGCTTGCGCGGCACCACCCAGCGGCGAGCCGGTCGCAATGTTCAGCCTGCCAGTCACGGGGCAGTTCGGCTCGGTCCCAGCCGCTGGTCAGGCCACAGCCTTCAACAACGGCATCGGACGTTTCTGGGTGCAGACACCGGGTGGCGCACGATGCTCCGGCGAGTATCAGGTTCGCGATCCGAGCCCAGCGCTCGTCGTCCCAGGCACGTGCTCGGACGGGAAGCGCGGTCAGATTGTGATCACCCGAACCGCCAACCTGATGTCGGGATCGGCGATCGTGCGCTTGAGCGACGGGACGCGTGGCCAGTTCGTCTTCGGCGATCTCACCTACGGTCAGACGTTCGGCGCAGGTGGATCAGCTCGGGTCAGATAGCGACCAATTTTCAGCCGGCGACGTAGATGAATCTACTCGCCGGCACGTCCCAGGATAGTCGATCTGGCCGTTTGGAACCCAAGCGGCATCCTATAGGCGAGAAACTTGTAAACCTGAGACTTCATCTTTTCTCACGCGAGGCGAGAGACGAGATCAACCGCGCGCAGATGCGTATAGCGCTGCAACATTCTCAGCTCTCGGTGACCCGAGATGGTTCCGACCTCGATGACGTTTAGACCGCGCTCAAACAATCTCGACACGGCTTCGTGGCGGAGATCGTGGAAGTGCAGACCGGTGATCGAGGCCCGCCCACACAGATGACCCCACGCTTGCACGACTGCGCTGTCCGACGTGGGTAGCGGACGACCCGACGATGGCGCTCCCTGACTTTCTCTGAGGCGCTGGAGCACCATCGTCGCGCGGGTGGACAGCGGAACATCACGGCTCTCGCCGTTCTTCGTCACTGGGAGGTGGGCCACCCTGCTGTCGAGATTGATGTGGGCCCAGTCGAGAGACAGCAACTCGCCCCGACGCATACCAGTCTCGATGGCGAGAATGATCAGATCGCGCATCACCTCATTGCGACCGCTGTCGGCAGCATCGAGAAGGCGCTGTTCTTCGTCGGCTACAAGACGGCGATTGCGACCCTTGGGAGCAGGCGGGCGTCTCACGAGCTTGCAGGGGTTCCTGTGGAGGTGGATGCCCCAATCGCGCATCGCGGTGTCGATCGCGTGCGACAGCGAGTTCAGCTCTTTCGTTACGGTCGCAGGCGCGACCGTCTTTAAGCGATCGTCGCGATAGGCTGCGAGATCCGATGTCGAGAGCAGGCTCAGCGTCCTATGGCAGATCGTGCGACGCATGAGCGCCTTGATCCGCGACATCTCGGTCACCGCGCTGCGCTTGCGCGGAGAGACCTCGACGATGTAGCGCGCCAGGATTTCGCGCAGCGTGGTAGATTCAGCGACCCTTGTGTCAGGCATTGACCCACACCGGTCCAGCTCTGATTCAAGCGACCGCGCCCACTTCTCCGCGTCGGCTTTCTGGTCGAAGCTCTTGGCGCGTGGGGCCATGCCTCGCCGACGCACCTGCGCCTGCCATCGACCCCGGAGCTTTCTGATGGTCGCCATTGCGGTCTCGCCTCGATCCTCTATTCACTAGAGGACGCCGGCAGTGGCCCGCCAAGGAGGTTTCCGCAGGCGGCACACGAAATCCCGAAGGCGATGTGGCGCGATTGTGCCTCGGCGCATACGGTGCGTGACCGGGGTCAGTGCTGCGCCTTCAAGATCAGCGACTTCCGAGCGCCATGACCCAGATATCGGGTGCCTTTCGTAGGCACTACTCTCAATCAGTCGTCGTGAAGAATGATCTCATCATCGTGCGTTGAATCGAAGGGCCGCCACGCAGATGGATTCGCGGGGGAACAACCGTTCGCAAAGACAAGAAGTTCGCTGGATGGGATCGGATCGTAAGTTACAATCGTTCCATAGTTGCTCGCAAATTCAAATGTGCGCTCCGCAATATCACATGTCGACTGTTCAAAATTGGAAGAATAGGACCAATCCCATCCGAGCGTTTTAGCTACGCTCTCGCGCCGGATGCAAAAGCTGATTCTCTTTCGCTGTTTCTCATCAAAATGTTCTGGGCAATACCCAGTCATGCCAGGCCAATCCCTGGCACCATAAGGAACTAGACATAGAATCTTAACGGCTTCGGGTAAGAAATAATCCGTGATAACTTTTGGAGGTGCTGCGTTGATATGCTTAGGAATTAGCCCCTTAGATCTGATATCTGCTAAGAAACCTAGCCTCGAAACATGAATGAAGATCCTGAATCTATGAAATATTCGCTGTTTAACGCCAAAATCGCTAATGTAATCTTTTGCAGAATACATTTTGACCGAGCTTCCTGATACCATTGACGATGATAATGTGGACTGTAGGTTGATCGCCTGACCGAAGGCAAACATACCGCATGTCGTCTCCATCGCTTCAGCTTTCCAAGACCGTCCCGGAGCTTCTTAAAGAGCGTCCCGAACAACGGCTCAAGGCCCGCGAAATCGCGGTATTGATATTCGAACGGTATCCCGAGGCTTGCGAGGCGAAGAAAGCCAAGAGTCCAGCGCTCGAAACGGATGCTGACCTGATCCAGCAGATCGTCGCCGAAATTGGCTCACAGCGGAAGGTAATCCAGGATCGATTTCCGCAAGTCCGCGTAACGGAGAGTCGGCCGCGTCAATTTTATTGGTCGGAGAAGAGCCTTGAGCTCGAGGTGATTGATGCCGAGCACGCACCGTCATCTGCCCAAATTCCAACGACGCATTCTGCTACCCTGGAGATTGTGGACTCCGGGCTGTCCGAGCACGAGCTCTACCCCTTGCTTGGCGAATACTTTGCAGCGGAGTTCTCCGTTGATGCCATGCGCATCGACGAGCGGCGCTCATCGAACAAGCGTGGGGTAAACGGCAACCGGTGGCTTTATCCTGACGTGGTTGGCATCGAGGATCTCACCGAGGGTTGGCACGATGAGCTCAAACAGTGCGTGAGCCAGACCGGAGATTCACGAGCAAGGCTATGGTCGGCTGAGGTCAAGCGTCTGCTGAATCGGTCGAACGTGCGCGAGGCTTATTTTCAAGCAGTTTCGAACTCGACGTGGTCGAATATCGCCTATCTCGTAACCGCCGAGGTCGAAGGCGTAGATACGATGCAGGAACTGCGCATGCTTTATGCGCTCCACGGTGTCGGCGTCATCCGGCTGGACTGCGATAATCCGTCAGAGAGCCAGGTTTTGATCCCAGCGCGAGAACGAGCAGCTGTCGATTGGACGACTTGCAATCGGCTTGTCGAGGAGAACCCGGACTTCAGGCAGTTCATCAAGCGCGTTCGCCACTTCTATCAGACCGGCGACCGTCAGCAAGGCTGGGCGCTGCGAAGACCCGGGTGAATCACTGCGCGAGCGGATGACCGCCGCATCGTCGCGTGTGGCGCGGTCGTGCCGAACCGAATTGTGATCGGTTTCACGGACGAATTTGGGGTGCAAGCTACTGAAAATGTTGTGAGATCTTGGCAGCGTTCTCGGCGTAAACCCAGCTTCGGAGGGCAACGCTCTATCCAGCTGAGCTACGGGCGCAATCCGTGAGTGGTGGATAGCCGATCGGCGGGCTGTCGGCAACTGCGGCTTTCATCCGGCCTCTGCCCGCGCCCATGTTTCCGGCCCGCACGATGGCGCGGCCGCGTAGCCGGCGTTTCGCATGGGCGGTGCGGCTCCCGTCCGGCAGTTCGCGCAGGCTTCTTGCGAACAACCGATCCTCGCTCTGTCGCATGTGCTCCAGCGAAAATACCGCGCCGTTAACGTCCTCTTTGGCGCTCGCGGGTGATTCTGACATCCCGATTCGTTCGAGCGTTCAGTGCCATGGGTCAAGTTCTGCAGTTCCGTCTACCACCTGTCGATGCGGAGGATTCGCTCACCGGGATCGACCTGGTCACGGCCGTCGAGGTCGCATTGCGCGATCTGGCCGAGATCGCGCCGTTCGTCACGCTCGCCTCGGCGCGCGCCCAGCTTTCCGCCTGTCGCGAGGTGCTGCAGGCCGGGCTGACCGCCGAAGCGGCGGCCGGCTGATCTCGGACCCGGGCGTTCTGCCCGGATCGCAGCAGACTCCGTGGCTCAGCCTCACCCGCCGATGTTGAACGCGGCCAGCGCCGCCATGTTGACGATGTCGGAATCCTTCGAGCCGAGCGGCACGATCTGGACCGGCTTGTCGAGGCCGACGATCAGCGGGCCGATCACGGTCGAGCCGCCGAGTTCCTGCAGCATTTTGGTCGAGATCGAGGCCGAGTGGAACGCCGGCATCACCAGCACGTTCGCCGGCCCGGTCAGGCGGCAAAACGGATACTGGCTCATCAGGTCGCGGTTGAGCGCCACGTCCGCCGCCATCTCGCCGTCATACTCGAAATCGACGCGCTGACCGTCGAGGATCTTGACCGCCTCGCGCACCTTCTCCGAGCGCTCGCCGGGCGGATGGCCGAATGTCGAGAAGGCCAGCATCGCGACCTTGGGCTCATAGCCGAGACGCCGCGCCACGCCTGCCGCCTCGATCGCGATTTCCGAAAGCTGCTGCGCGGTCGGCATCTCGGTGATCGCGGTGTCGGCGACGAGCACGGTCCGGTCGCGCGAGAGCACGATCGAGACGCCGATCAGCCGGTGGCCGGGCCGGTCGTCGATGACGCGGCGGACCTCCTCCAGCGCGATCGAGTAGTTGCGGGTGACGCCGGTGACCATGGCGTCGGCGTCGCCCAGCGCCACCATGGCGGCGGCGAAATGGTTGCGGTCCTGGTTGATCAGGCGCTGGCAGTCGCGGAACAGGTAGCCATGGCGCTGCAGCCGCTCGTAGAGATATTGCGCATAGGCCGAATTCCGGTGCGAAAGCCGGGCGTTGGCGATCGTGATGCCCTTGGCGGCGAGATCGACGCCGAGCTGTTCCGCCGTCTCGTGGATGCGGTCCTCTCGGCCGACCAGAATGGCGTGGCCGAGCTCCTGCCCGACGAAGGACATCGCGGCCCGGATCACCTGCTCCTCCTCGCCCTCGGCGAAGACGACGCGCTTGGGATAGCGCCGCACCCGCTCGAAGATCCGGTTCAGCGTGCCCGCGACCGGGTCGCGTCGCGCCGAGAGCTGCGCCTTGTAGGCGGGAATGTCGACGATAGGCTTGCCGGCGACGCCGGTCTCCATCGCGGCCTTGGCGACGGCCACGGGCACGACATGGATAAGGCGCGGATCGAACGGCACCGGAATGATGTAGTCCTTGCCGTAGCGCGGGCGCGCGCCCTGATAGGCGGCGGCGACCTCGTCGGGCACGTCCTCGCGGGCGAGCGAGGCCAGCGCCTCGGCGGCCGCGATCTTCATCTCCATGTTGATCGTGGTGGCGCGGACGTCGAGCGCGCCCCGGAAGATGAAGGGGAATCCGAGCACGTTGTTGACCTGGTTGGGATAGTCAGAGCGCCCCGTCGCCATGATCGCGTCGTCGCGCACGGCGGCGACCTCCTCGGGCGTGATCTCCGGATCGGGATTGGCCATGGCGAAGATGATCGGGTTCTCGGCCATCGAGGCGACCATGGCCGGCGTCACGGCGCCCTTCTGCGACAGGCCGAAGAAGGCGTCCGCGCCCTCCATCGCCTGCGCCAGGGTGCGCCGGTCGGTGAGCGCGGCATGGGCCGATTTCCACTGGTTCATGCCCTCGGTGCGGCCCTGGTAGATCACGCCCTTGGTGTCGCAGAGGATAACGTTGTCGGGCTTGAACCCCATCGCCTTGAGCAGTTCGGTGCAGGCGATCGAGGCCGCGCCCGCACCGTTGATGACGAGCCGGGTCGTCCTGACGTCGCGGCCGGTGATGTCGAGCGCGTTGATCAGACCGGCGGCGGCGATGATCGCGGTGCCGTGCTGGTCGTCATGGAAGACGGGGATGTCCATCAGTTCGCGCAGGCGCTGCTCGATGATGAAGCATTCCGGGGCCTTGATGTCCTCCAGATTGATGCCCCCAAAAGACGGGCCGAGATAGCGCACGGCGTCGATGAACTTGTCGGCGTCCTCGGTATCGATCTCGAGATCGATCGAATCGACGTCGGCGAAGCGCTTGAACAGGACGGCCTTGCCCTCCATCACCGGCTTGGAGGCAAGCGCGCCGAGATTGCCGAGCCCCAGGATCGCGGTGCCGTTGGTGATCACCGCGACGAGATTGGCGCGGGCGGTATAGTCATAGGCGCGGCTGGGGTCCGCCGCGATCGCCAGCACGGGCACGGCGACGCCCGGCGAATAGGCCAGCGACAGGTCGCGCTGCGTCGCCATCGGAACGGTCGCGACGATCTCCAGCTTGCCCGGGCGTCCCTCCGAATGAAACAGCAGCGCTTCCTGGTCGGTGAAGGTCGGACGGGTGCGTTTGATCGGCGGCTGGTCAGACATGGGCGTATTCTTTTTGTGAGCGTTTCCTGGAGGGAGGGGGACCATAGGCAAGCGCCCGCCAAGCGACAAGGCGCGAGCGCGGCCAAGCGGTCATGACACGAGGGCGATAATCGCCGGGCGGCGGGCTCAGAGCCGGCCGCGCACGCTCTTCACGAAATCGCCGACATAGCGGTCGAGCGCCTGCGTGCGCTCGGCCACATTGCGCGCCGCCTCGACCACGCGTCCGGCCGCATCGCCTGTGACGCGCGCTTCGCTGCCGACCGAGCCGATGCTGGCCGTGACGGCGCTGGTGCTGCCGGCGACCGCCTGCGCATCGGCGGCGATGCCCGAGGCGATGTCGGCCTGTCGGTTGACCACATCGGCCAGGATGCCCGACGAATCCTCCATCGTCGTCATCGTGCCCTCGATATGGGCGATGGCCTCCGACGCGGTCGCCGCCGCGCTTCGGATGTCCTGCAACGTCTCGGCGATGTCGCGGGTCGCCTTCTGCGTCTGCTCGGCGAGGTTTTTGACCTCTCCGGCGACGACGGCGAAGCCGCGTCCGGCGGCGCCGGCGCGCGCCGCCTCGATCGTGGCGTTGAGCGCCAGAAGATTGGTCCGCGACGCGATCTCCTCGATGAAGCCGAGGATGGCGCTAACCTTGTCGGCCGCGCCGGTCAGCGCCGCCATGTCCTGGTGCGTCGTGCGGACATAGTTCGCCGCCTCGCGCGCCATCACGTCGGCATGGGAGAACTGCCGCGTCAGCTCGCGGATCGAAGCCTCGATCTCCTCGGCCGCGACCGCCACGCTGCCGACGCGGTGCGAGGCGGTTTCGGCCTGCCGTGTCGCCTCGACGGCGCGGATCGTCGTCTTCTCGGCGCTGCCTGCCATGGCGCCCGCCGCCTCATGCATGCTGCGGACCGACTGGCCGACATCCTGCAACGCCTTTCCGACCGTGACCTCGAGCTGGTTGGCGAGTTCATCGAGGGCCGTCTTGCGACCGTCTTCCAGTTCGCGCCGTCGGTCTTCGAGCGTGCGCTCGGCCGTCACATCGGTGAGGATGCCGTCCCACGAGATCGAGCCGTCGGAGAGCCGCCGCGCGGCGGCATCCGTGCGCAGCCAAACCATCGAACCGTCGTCGCGCTTGTGCCGCGCCTCGAAGCGCCATGGCTTCGGCACGCGTTCGAGCGCGAGTTCGGCATTGGCCTCTTCGAGTCTGGCGCGGTCCTCCGGCAGCATCCAGCGCAGCCAGCTCTTCGGGTCGCGCTCGACCTGCTCGCGCGTGACGTCCAGCATCCGCTCGATCCCGTTGCTGGCGAATTTATAGGCGACGCTCCCGTCCGGACGCACGATCTTCTGATAGAGCACGCCTGGCGTGTTGGCTGTGAAGGCCTCCAGCCGCTGCATCGCCTCAACGCGCTCGCGATCGCTGCAGATGATGAAGCCGACGAACATCGAAGCCAGCATGCTGATGCCGATTCCGATCGGCCCTGCCGACGTCGTGGCCAGCCGCCACGCCAGCGCCTGATCCGTCAACAGGGCCAGTGTCGTTATGGGGGTCAAGCCGGCAACCGTGCCGAGCGCGACGAGGTCGACAAGCCTGACGGAACGGTTGCCGCGCCGCATCCAGAAGAGATAGGCAAGCCCGGCCACGGTCGAGATCAGGATGCCGGCTATGCCCGGCAGCGCACCGGCGCCGCCGAGGCTGAATCGCAGACCCGACAACACGGCGAAGGTTACGCCGGCCGTGACGGGCCCTCCCAGCGGGGCCGCGAGCACCGCAACGACGTTGCGCGAATCCAGAAAGACGCCAGGCGCCACGAAGAATGGATCGAGCATGCTGGCGCAGCCGCCGGCGGCGAAGATCATGCCGATCACGATCTGTCTCAGCAGGTGGCGGTCTCCCAGACGCTGCGAGGCCAGCGGGACGAGCACGGCCGCTATGAGGAGGTAGGACAGGCTTCGCAGCAATTCAAAGATCATGATGCGCGCAACCACAGGCCAAGCGAGATGGGACGGGCCGGATTCAGCTTGGCCCGGTCGTCGTGGATAAACCATAAACCTTGCCGAATTCCTCTCAATCTCCCCGGTTTCCGCTCGGGCCGCGGTTTGCAAGGCCGGCGTCTGAGGCTAGCGTGCGCCGCTCATGCGCCCCCTGACCAAACTCTCAGCCGCTCCCGAAGAAACCACCCCGGCAGGGCGTGACGACGCAGTCCGCGTCACGCCGATGATGGCGCAGTACATCGAGATCAAGGCCGCCAATCCCGGCAGCCTGCTGTTCTACCGGATGGGCGATTTCTACGAATTGTTCTTCGGCGACGCCGAGATCGCCTCGCGTACGCTCGGCATCGTGCTGACGAAACGCGGCAAGCATCTGGGCGAGGACATCGCCATGTGCGGCGTTCCGGTCGAGCGCGCCGACGATTATCTCCAGCGCCTGATCGCAGCCGGCCACCGCGTCGCCGTTTGCGAACAAACGGAGGACCCCGCCGAGGCCAAGAGGCGCGGCGCCAAATCGGTGGTGAAGCGCGACGTGGTGCGCCTCGTCACGCCCGGCACCATTACGGAAGAGCGCCTGCTCGAGCCCGGCCGCGCCAGCCTGCTCGTTGCGGTGGCGCGCCGCCGCCTGAGCGACCAGACCGCGCTCTACGGGCTGGCCGCCATCGACATCTCGACTGGCCGGTTCAGCGTGATGGAGGCGGCCCAGGACCGTCTGGCGATCGAATTCGCCCGGCTGGAACCGCGCGAGATCGTCTGCCCCGATGCGATCCACGAGGACCCTGAACTCAACTCCTTCTGGCGCGAGATCGCCATTCCCGTGACGCCGCTGGCGCGCGAGGGGCTGGATGCTGCCTCGGCAGAGCGCCGCCTGCGCGAATTCTTCGGCGTCGCGACGCTGGACGCCTTCGGCTCCTTCACCCGCGCCGAAATCGCGGCTGCCGGCGCGGCGCTCGCCTATGTCGAGCGCACCCAGTTCGGCGCACGGCCGCCTTTGTCGCCTCCTGTGAGAGACGGCGGCGGCGAGGCGATGCTCATAGATGCCGCGACGCGGGCCAATCTCGAACTGACGCGCACGCTGTCTGGCGAGCGCACGGGAAGCCTGCTTGCCACCATCGACCGCACGGTGACGCCGGGCGGCGCGCGTCTGCTCGCCGAGCGGCTGGCCGGCCCCCTGACCGAAATCTCCGCGATCGGCGCGCGGCATGATGCGCTAAATGCGCTCGTCGAAGACGCTGCCCTGCGGGACGATCTGCGCCGCGCGCTGGCCAAGGTGCCGGACGTCGCGCGTGCGCTCTCGCGGTTGAGCCTCGATCGCGGCGGCCCGCGCGACCTTGCCGCGCTGGGCGCAGGGCTGACGGCCGCCCGCGACATCGCCATCAGGCTTGGTCGCCATGCCGGCTTGCCGGCTGCGCTCGGCGAGGCGGCGCAGGCGCTGGCCGCCAGCGATCCGGACCTGCCCGCCCGCCTGACCGACACGCTGGCCGACGAGCTTCCGCTGAACCGTCGCGACGGCCGCTTCGTGCGCGAGGGACATGACGCGGCGCTCGACGAATTGCGGCTGCTGCAGGTCGATTCCCGCAAGGTCATCGCGCAGTTGCAGGCGCGCTACGTCGCCGAGACCGGCTGCCGGACGCTGCGCATCAAGCACAACTCCATGCTCGGCTATTTCGTCGAGGTGCCACAGGCCGCCGGCGAGGATTTTTTGAAGGAGCCGTGGCGGGCGGTCTTCGTCCACCGCCAGACCATGTCGGACGCGATGCGCTTCTCCTCGGTCGAACTCGGCGGCCTGGAGGCCAAAATCGCCTCGGCCGTAGACCGGGCGCTGAGGCTGGAACTCGGCGTCTTCGCGGCGCTGGCCGAGGCGGTGCAAGGGCAGGCCGAGGCGATCAAGCGGGCCGCCCACGCCTTGGCCGAGATCGACGCGACGGCGGCGCTGGCGGAGCTTGCCGCGAGCGAAGGCTGGCGTCGCCCGCGGATCGATGACAGCGCGGCCTTCGCCATCGCGGGCGGACGCCACCCCGTCGTGGAAGCCGCGCTGAAGCGCGACGGCAAGCCCTTCGTCGCCAACGACACGGAACTCTCGCCGCCGCAGGGCGATGGCGGCGGCCGCATCTGCCTGATCACCGGCCCCAACATGGCCGGCAAATCGACCTTCCTGCGCCAGAACGCACTGATCGCCGTGCTGGCGCAGATGGGCTCCTTCGTGCCGGCCGCAAGCGCCCATATCGGCATCGTCGACCGGCTGTTCTCGCGCGTCGGCGCGGCCGACGACCTCGCGCGCGGGCGCTCGACCTTCATGGTCGAGATGGTCGAGACCGCCGCGATCCTGAATCAGGCCGGGCCGCGCGCGCTCGTCATCCTCGACGAGATCGGGCGCGGCACCGCGACCTTCGACGGGCTCTCGATCGCATGGGCCGCGATCGAGCATCTGCACGAGATCAACCGCTGCCGGGGCCTGTTCGCGACGCATTATCACGAGCTGACCGCGCTTGGAGACCGGCTGGCGCGGGTCGCCAACGCGACCGTGCGCGTCACCGAATGGAATGGCGAGGTGATCTTCCTGCATGAGGTCGTGCCGGGCGCGGCCGACCGCTCCTACGGCATTCAGGTCGCCAAGCTCGCGGGGCTGCCGCCGGCCGTGGTCGAGCGCGCCCGCGCCATTCTGGGCGAGCTGGAAAAGACCGAGCGCGAGAAGCCTGTCGCCTCGCTGGTCGACGACCTGCCGCTGTTCGCCGCCCCGGTCAGGCGGGTGGCCGCGGCCGCTCCGCCCATCTCTACAAGCGACCCGCTGCGCGAGGCGCTGGCCGGGCTGGATCTCGACGAGATGACTCCGCGAGAGGCGCTGGAGGCGCTTTATCGGTTGAAGAGTCTGGAGTAGACGAGCGGCTGCCTTTGCCGTCTTTGCGAGCGCAGCGAAGCAATCCAGGAGGGCGTAGAGCGAAACCCCTGGATTGCTTCGCTGCGCTCGCAAAGACGGTGAGGCCGACCTCAGCCGAGCACAGCATACGCGACCAAGGCCGCGATCACCCAGAGCGCGTAAGTGCCCCAGCGGTTGCGCTGCGCCTCGGCCCGGCCGATCGCTGCGACCGAGCGCTCGTCCAGCGCAAAACCGTGGCGCGAGCTGTCCTCCAGTTGCCCGAGCACGCGCTCGGCCCGGCCGACCGTCTCCGGCAGGCTCGCCAGGCTGAACGCCAGCGAGCGAGCGCCGCGTCCGGCATCCTCCAGCTTGCCGAGCGGGCCGAGATTGCGGGTGATCCAGTCGCGCACCACGGGCTCGGCGGTCGTCCACATGTCGAGATGCGGATCGAGCGTGCGGGCGACGCCTTCGACGACCACCATGGTCTTCTGCAGCATCACGAGTTCGGTGCGCGTCGCCATGTCGAACAGGCCGGTGATCTCGAAGAGCAGGGTCAGCACCTTGGCCATCGAGATCTGGTCGGCGCTCTTGTCGTGGATCGGCTCGCCGACGGCGCGGATCGCCTGCGCGAAATCGGCGACCGCATGATGGGCCGGGACATAGCCGGCCTCGAAATGCACCTCCGCGACGCGGGTATAGTCGCGGGTGATGAAGCCGAGCAGGATCTCGGCCAGAAAGCGCCGCTCCTTCGGGCCGAGCCGGCCCATGATGCCGCCATCGACCGCCACGAGCCGCCCCGTCGCATCGACGAACAGGTTTCCCGGATGCATGTCGGCGTGGAAGAAGCCGTCCCGGATCGCGTGCTTGAGGAAGGACTGGATCACGGTCTTGCCGAGCGTCGGCAAATCGTGCCCCGCCGCGATCAATCCTTGCGTATCCGAGAGCCTGACGCCGTCGATCCATTCGTCGACCAGCATCTCGCGCGCGGTGAGCTGCCAGTCGGGCGTCGGCACGCGGAAATCGGCGTCGTCCTTCGTGTTCTCGGCGAATTCCGAGAGCGCGGCGGCCTCCAGCCGCAGGTCCATCTCCATGGTGACGGACCGCGCCAGCGTCTCGACGATCGCGGAGAAACGCAGCCGCCGGGCTTCCGCCGAGCGGCTTTCGGCCATCTCCGCGCCGAAGCGCATGGCCGCCAGATCGCGGTGGAAACGGTCGCGGATGCCTGGCCGGAGCACCTTGACCGCCACCTCCTGCCCGTCATGCAGGCGGGCGCGGTGCACCTGCGCGATGGACGCCGCCGCCACCGGCGGCCCGAATTCCGCGAAAATCGCCTCCACGGGGCGGCCATGAGCGGCTTCGATCGCGGCCCGCGCCTGCTCCATCGGGAACGGGGCCATCCGGTCCTGCAGCGCCGAGAGGTCCGACGCGATCCGCATGCCGACGACATCGGGCCGCGTCGCCAGGAACTGGCCGAACTTGACATAGGACGGGCCGAGCCGCGTCAGCGCCGCCGCCAGCCGCGTCGCCGAGGAGCCCGCGCCCTTGCGCTCGATCAACCGTCCGAGCCGGATCGCGCCGCGAGCCAGCGGCGGCAGCGCCGAGGGGTCGATCAGCGCGAGCGCCCCCTCGCGCGCCAGCACGAAGCCGACACGGGCGGTCCGGGCGAGATGAAAGAGCGAGGAGATCATGCGGAGAGGAGGGCCATAGGTTCGGCTGCGCCCTTGATCCCAATCGCGCCGTCATCCCGGGCGACCGAAGGGAGAGCCGGGATCCATTCCTGAACCGTTCCGGCATGGGTCCCGGGTCTGCGCTTCGCTCCGCCCGGGACGACGGCGCTCATAAAACGAAAGGGCGTCACAGCTTCCAGCCGGAATGCAGCGCCACGACCCCGCCGGTCATGGCTGTGAACTTCGCCCGGCGGAAGCCGGCATCCTCGATCATGCCGGCGAAGACCTGCGGCTTGGGGAATTTGCGGATCGACTCGACCAGATACTGGTAGGGCTCGGCCTCGCCCGTCACCATCCGCCCCATCGGCGGGATCACGTTGAAGGAATACGCCTCGTAGACCTTGTCGAGCAGCGGCACGTCGACATGGCTGAACTCGAGGCAGAGAAACCGCCCGCCGCGCTTCAGCACGCGGTAGGCTTCGCTGAGCGCCGCGTCGATGCGCGGCACGTTTCGAATGCCGAAAGCGATCGTGTAGGCGTCGAAATGATTGTCCGGCAGCCCTGCCAGATCCTCGGCGTTGCCCTGCACGAAGCGGATGCGGTCGTCGTCAGGAAAGCGCTTGTCCGCACGCTCCCGGCCCACGGCCAGCATCTCGGCATTGATGTCGAGCACGGTGACGTCGGTCTGCGCGCCGCCCGCCTCCAGAACGGCGAAGGCCACGTCGCCGGTGCCGCCCGCCACGTCGAGATGGCGGAAGGGCCGGTCTTTCGCGGGCTTCAGCGCGGTGATCAGCGCGTCCTTCCAGAGCCGGTGCAGGCCCATCGACATGAAGTCGTTCATCAGGTCGTAGCGGCCCGCGACCTTGTGGAAGACATCGTCGACTTTGGCCTGCTTTTCGGCCAGCGGCACGGTCTCGTAGCCGAAATGGGTGGTGTCCGGAGTTTCGGTGTTCTGGGCTGCTGTCACGGTCTGGGCTGCTTTTGTGCTTTGCTTACGCGATGCATAGCCGACGCGGCCGATCGACGCCATCTATAGCCGCGCTCTCCGTTGACGCAGGAATGCGCACGTGATTCTAGTTTCCAACAAACAAGGACGATCTCATGGGCAAGCACGATACGTCACTGATCGGGCTTGGGCTTTACACGCCTGCCGAGGCAGGGCGCCTTATCAATGTCCCGGCTGCGAAGCTGACCCGTTGGCTCAAGGGGCATGGGTCAGGCAACCGCACGTACGCTCCTCTCTGGAGTGGACAGATCGATATATCCGACGGCGCGGTTTATCTCGGATTTCTCGATCTGGTGCAGAGCCGGATGGCGTCAGCCTTCATTTCAGCAGGTTTGAGTCCGCAGAAGGTTCGCCGAGCCTTGGTTCTTGCCCGCGAATTGATCGATCACGACCACCCGTTCGCGACCTCACGTTTCAAGACGGATGGAAGCACGCTGCTGCTTGATGCGCTCAGTGACGACAACGACGACAGGCCATTGGTAGATCTTTTCAAGCGTGGACAGTATGTCATGCGGAAAGTCATTGAGCCCAGCCTCAAAGGCATTGAGTTCGACGTCGATATAGCCGCGCGTTGGTGGCCCAAAGGACGGTCGCATGACATCGTCATCGATCCGAAACGACAATTTGGCCAACCGATCATGGAAAGCGTAGGGGTGCCGACCGCAGTGCTCAGCGCTGCCGCGGAGGCCGAAGGTTCAGTGGCGAGGGCGGCCCAGTTTTTTCGGGTACGTCCGGAAACCGTCCAGAGAGCAGTGGATTTTGAGCTTGGGCTGGCGGCGTGAGGGTCTTCTTCGACAATTGCACATCGCCCGTGCTTGCCGAAGTTCTCAATGCCTATATTCGATCCGACGGCGGCGCTGCCCGGCATATTCGCGAGATGGCGGAATATGGTTTTCGGCATGATACTGCCGATATTAGCTGGATCGAGCGGCTCAATCTCGATCGGCCGGCGGATTGGATTATCATCACAAGCGACGCCCGGATCAGCCGCAATAAGGCGAATCGGACGGCTTGGCTGCGAGCCGGTCTCAAGGGTTTTGTGCTCGCTGCGGGCTTCCAAAAGACGCCAATGAACCAGGTTGCATCAACATTGCTTTGGCGCTGGCCGGAGATGGAGGCCTTCATCAAGTCAGCTGCCCCCAGATCGTTATTCGAGCTGCCGGTGAAGCGCTCTTCAGGTTTCAAGGCCTTGACAGGCTGATGCCAGAACTGCCCGAAGTCGAGACCGTCCGCCGTGGCCTCGAACCCGCCATGCTCGGTCAGGTTTTTTCGCGCGTCGAGCAGAATCGCCCCGACCTGCGTTTTCCCTTGCCAGAGAACTTCGTCGCGCGGCTGACCGGCCGTCGCGTCGAGGCGCTGTCGCGGCGTGCGAAATATCTCATCGCCGATCTCGACGACGGGCAGGCGCTGATCATGCATCTGGGCATGAGCGGGCGCTTCGTGGTCGAGGCTCCGGGAACGCCGCCCGTCGAGCCCGGCGTCTATTACAACGAGATCGGCCGGCATCTGCAGCACGACCATGTCGTCTTCCATCTCGGGAGCGGCGCGCGCGTCACCTATAACGATGTCCGCCGCTTCGGCTTCATGGACCTCGTTCCCCGCGCCGACCTCGCGGCCTCGAAACACTTCACCGGGATGGGCATCGAGCCGCTCGGCAACGAACTCTCGGGCGAGGTGCTGGCAAAGCTCTTCGCCGGAAAATTCGCGCCGCTGAAGGCGGCCCTGCTCGACCAGCGTCTCGTCGCTGGCTTGGGCAACATCTATGTCTGCGAGGCGCTGTTCCGCGCCGGTCTGCATCCGGAAGCCGAGGCCGGCTCGATCGCGACCGCGACGGGGCGTCCGCGCCCGGCGGCGCATGCCTTGGCCAAAATCATCCGCGAGGTTCTGGAGGAGGCGCTGGTCTCCGGCGGCTCGACGCTGCGCGACTTCGCTCATGCCGACGGCTCGCTCGGCTATTTCCAGCACCGCTTCCGGGTCTATGACCGCGAGGGGCAACCCTGCACCGCGCCCGGCTGCGTCACGGCGATCAGCCGGCTGGTCCAGTCGGGACGCTCGACCTTCCTTTGCGAAACCTGCCAGCCAAGGCGGTAGCGACAGCGTCGTTTTCGGCCTGCGCCGGTGAAACGCAACTATGCGCGCGGCTGGATGCATGGCTGTTCCTTGCGAAACATCGCCGACGCGCAGGTTGTTGTTTGCTTCCCGAACCGCGACGCGCATTAATCGCTGTTGACGAGGGGGGCCGGACAATGAGCTTGAACGTGAACGGCCAGATCGTGGCCGACGACATCTTCGCCGCGACGAAGCTCGATCCGCATCGGGCGGTCTATCTTCTGGTCGGCGCGGTCGAGAAGATCGTGGTCAAGCGCGACAACACCGGCCAGAAGAACGATCCGCGCAACATGGCCCATGCGCTGCGGAACATGAAGGCGATCGATCACACCATGGCGACGCGGCAGTTGACGCCGGTCGAACTTCGAGAGATCGCCAGCTTCGTCGAGGGAGAGAAGCGCGACGAACTCGCCTTCGGCGGCCAGGTTTCTCCCGATCTTCTGGCGTTCGAGCAGGATCTGCGGGTCGCTGGCGGGGTGAGCTGGGTCAAGACGGCGTTCTTCGAGGGCCTGATCAATCTGGAAAGCGCGGCCGCCAAGGCGCGCGAGAAGGGCAACAAGAGCGGGGTCAGGGCGATCGCGGCGGCGTTGAGAGCGCCGGGCGGGCTCGAAAAGCTCGGCGCAATCCTCGCGGTCGACGCCTTCAACGGCAATGACGACCGCTTCGATTTCAGCGATCAGCCGGTCGTCGACGGCGGCCTGAACCGCCTGACCAATCCCGGCAACGTCGCCGTCTGCCTGCAGCACAACGTGATGCGGCCCGTCGGCATGGACGCCTATGCCGGCGCGGCCGAGTTCCGCTCCCTCGACAATGCCGGGCAGCCACCGCGCCGATGGTCCGGATACCGCCTCAAGGACGACCAGCGCGGCTGGCGTCAGCGCTTCTGCGAGGAGGTCGCCGCCGACATCGAGACCACGCTCGGCCCGCGCAACCGCAAGCTCCTCTTCGCCGCGACCAACCGCCTGCCGAAGAACGCCGGCCAGCGGCTCGCCGCTGGCATGGATGAGGGCATCGCCAAGCTGAAGGCCACCCTCCAGACCATACGCGACCCGCGCCAAGCCCCGCCCGGCCTGATCGGGCGGATGGTCGCGCTCGGCTGGGCCAGGCCCGCCCCGCCGCCCGGCCTGCCGCGCCGGTAGGCCATGAGGCCCATCACGCCGTGCGGCCCTGCGCATGGACCGTAGCCCTGCGCCTCGCTAAAGCTGCCTCAACAGCATCCGGGAGGCCGCCATGGCTTATGAGACCATTCTCGTCGACGTGAAGGGCAAGGTCGGGATCATCACGCTGAACCGCCCGCAGGCGCTGAACGCGCTCAACGGCCAGCTCATCGGCGAGGTCAATGCGGCCATCGACGGTTTCGAGACGGATGCCGGCATCGGCTGTATGGTCATTACCGGCTCGGAAAAGGCCTTCGCCGCCGGCGCCGACATCAAGGAGATGCAGAGCCGCACCTTCCCCGAGACCTATCTCGACGACCGTTTCGCCGATTGGGACCGCATCGGCCTGCGCCGCAAGCCGATCATCGCGGCTGTGGCGGGTTTTGCGCTCGGCGGCGGCTGCGAACTCGCGATGATGTGCGATTTCATCATCGCCGCCGACAACGCCAAATTCGGCCAGCCCGAGATCAATCTTGGCGTGATCCCCGGCGCGGGCGGCACGCAGCGCCTGACCAAGGCGGTCGGCAAGGCCAAGGCGATGGACATGTGCCTTACCGGCCGGATGATGGACGTGAACGAGGCCGAGCGCGCCGGCCTCGTCGCCCGCATCGTGCCGCTCGCCGAGCTCATGACCGAGGCGATGAAGGCGGCCGACGGCATCGCCGCCAAGTCGCTGCCTTCGGTGGTGATGACCAAGGAAGCGGTCAACCGCGCCTTCGAGGTGACGCTGAACGAGGGCCTGCGCTTCGAGCGCCGCATCTTCTCGGCGCTGTTCGCCACGGAAGACCAGAAGGAGGGCATGGCCGCCTTCGTCGAGAAGCGGAAGCCCGATTTCAGGAACCGCTGATCATCCTGCTTCGTAACAGAGACATTGCCGTCATCCCGGGCTTTCCCCGGGATCCATCAAAGAGCGCCGTCGATCCCTACGATGGATCCCGGAGCGGCGCGGCTTTGCCGCTTGTCCGGGATGACGTCGTGGTTCGGTAAAACCTGAATGCGCGGAGAGCGTCAGGCCGCATCGCGCTTGGCGGCGGCCTTCTCGGCGGCGGCCTTTGCCTTGAGCCGCCGCAGATCCCAGAGCTGGTGAAAGCCGAAACCGAGGCAGACGCCGAGCGTGATCAGCATCTCGGCCATGACCATGAAGGTGGACGACATCGCTGCTCCTCCCGAAATCAGGGGCCGCGTATGGCCGATCGCTCGATCCGCCCCAGCCGCTCGAACATCTCGATCACGGTCCGGGTTCGGCCGCTGAGGTTCCACCACGGCACATCGACGATACGGGCGTTCTGGCGCGCCGGATGCAACGACGCGACGGCGGCGACGAGCCAGGCGTTCGCAGGCAGCGGAGGCAGGCTGAGTCGTTTGGCGTCCGGCGGGCTTGCGATCAGGGCGCGGGCCAGCAGAACGAGCTTGCGGCTCTTGGAGACGACCGCGCGCCGCGAAACGGAATCGAAGCCGGCACGCGCGACCTCGTGGCCGATCCCGGCATAGATCAACCGCGCCGCGCGGATGCCGGCGCGGCAGCCGGCGGGCAACCGACCGATGCCTGAATCGGCGCGGGCATAAAGCCGATCGGCCTCCGCCAGCAGCCTTGCGACGAGCGCGCCGAGCGCTGGCGTGAAGACCGGGTTGGCCAGAAAAGCCTCCGGGTCGATGCGAGCTTCGCGCAGCCAGGCAAGCGGCAGATAAAGTCGCCCCCTTCGCGCATCCTCGCCGACATCGCGGGCGATGTTGGTAAGCTGCATCGCGACGCCGAGATCGGCTGCGCGGGCCAGCACATTGGCCGAGCGCCGGTCCATCACCGTCGTCATCATCACGCCGACGGAGCCGGCGACGCGGGCGGCATAGTCGCAGAGATCCTCGATGGTCTCGTAGCGGCGCGTCTGCGCGTCCCAGGCGAAGCCCTCGATCAGCGCCAGCGGCACGGCTTCCGGCAGGGCGAAGCGTCGCACGGTGGCAGAAAAAGCGCGGTCGGCGGCATGGTCCTGCGGCCGGCCGGCATAGGCGTCGGCGATCCGCGCCCTGAGTGCGTCGATGGTGGCCGCGTCGCCCGGCCCCTCATCGATCGCGTCGTCGGCGAGACGGCAGAAGGCGTAGAGCGCGGTCGCCGGCCCGCGCGTCGCGCGCGGCAGCAGCAGCGAGGCGGCGTAGAAGGATTTCGAGCCGGCCTTGAGCAGGCGGTTGCAGGCGGCGAGATCGGCGGGGGCGGGCTCAGGCCAGTTCGGTCGCATGGGGCACCACCGTGTCGAGGATCTTGGCTGAGGAGAGCACGCCGGGAAGGCCCGCGCCGGGATGTGTGCCCGCACCGACCAGATAGAGCCGGCCGACCTCCTCGCTGAGGTTGTGCGGGCGGAACCAGGCGCTCTGCAGCAGACGCGGCTCCAGCCCGAAGGCCGCGCCATGCACCGAGAGATAATCGTCGCGGAAATCGGGCGGCGTCATCAGCCGCGAGGTGACGATGCGCTCGCTCAGGCCCGGCAGCAGCGTCGCCTCCAGCCGCTGCTGGATGCGCTGCCGGAACGGCTCGGCTTGGCGCTCCCATTCGGTCGCGCCCTGCAGGTTCGGCACGGGGACGAGCGCATAGAAGGCGTCGCAGCCCGGCGGCGCGAGCGAGGCGTCGGTCGCGGTCGGCCGGTGCAGATAAAGGCTGAAATCCTCCGAGAGCACCTTCGCCTCGAAGATGTCGTCGATCAGCCCGCGATAGCGCGGCCCGAACAGGATGGTGTGATGGGCTAAGTCCTCGTAGCGCTCTTTCGTGCCGAAATACCAGACCACGACGCTCATCGAATAGCGCGCCTTGGCGAGCTTGCGGTCGCTCCAGCGCTTGCGGTGGCGGGCGGGGAGCAACGAGCCATAAGTGTGGGCCGCGTCGGCGTTGGAAACGACGATATCGGCGGGAATCGTCTCGCCGCCAGTCAGCCTGACGCCGCTTGCCGCGCCGCCTTCGACCGTAATCTCCACAACCTCCGCACCATGCCGGATCGCGCCGCCCTGGCCCTCGATCAGCCCGACCAGCCCCCGGACCAGCGCTCCCGTGCCGCCATGGGCGAAATGCACGCCGTATTTACGCTCGAGATGGATGACGAGCGCATAGATCGCCGTCACCGCGAAGGGGTTTCCGCCGATGAAGAGCGGGTGGAAGCTCAGCGCCGTTCTCAGCCGCTCATCCTTCACATGGCGCGAGACGAGCCCGTAGACGCTCCGGTCGGCGCGCAGCCTCGCCATGGCTGGCAGAGCCTTCAGCATGTCGGCGAGCGTGCTGAAGGGCACGTCCGACAATTGCTCGAAGCCGACCCGGTAGATCGCCTCTGCCTCCTTCAGGAAGGCCTCGTAGCCGGCGGCGTCACCGGGCGCGAAGGCCGCGATCCGCGCCCGCATCGCCGCATCGTCGTCGTTGCAGTCCAGCGCCGTGCCGTCGTCGAAGAGGAGACGGTAGAACGGGTCGAGCGCGGTCAGCCGCACATCGTCGGGCATCCGCCGCCCGCACAGGCTCCAGAGCTCCTCGAACAGGAAGGGCGCGGTGACGATGGTCGGGCCGGCATCGAAGCTGAAGCCGTCCTGCCGGAACACGCGCGCCCGCCCGCCGGGCTGGTCGAGCCGCTCCAGCACGGTGACGCGGTAGCCTCGGGCGCCGAGCCTGATCGCCGCCGCGAGCCCGCCGAAGCCTGAGCCGATGACCAGCGCATGCGGGCGCGGATCGCGCTTCGCCTGACGGGCCGACCGGGATACCAGATCGGGAGGGGCCATATCCGTCAACATAGACTGACATCGTATATGTCATTCAATCGGACGCAAGCGCGATCTGCTCTTGAGCCACGCGCCGGATCAGCGCCGCGATCTCGGCCGGCCTCTCCTCATGGGCGAGATGGCCGGCCGCAGGAATTGTCTCGATGCGCGCATTGGGCAGCCGCTTTGCGACCTCGGCCGCGTCACTCGGCGGCACGGCCTTGTCGTTGGCGGCAACCGCAAGGACCACAGGCAGGTCGAGCTTTCCGAACTGCCGCCCCAGCGCATCGAGATCCCAGTTCGCCATCATCGCCAGCGTCGCCGCGACATGGGCGCGGTTCGAGAACAGGCGCTGGTAGAGATCGAGCCCGCGCGCGTCGAGCCGCGAACCGGTGCCCCGCAGCAGCGAATCGACCGCGCCCGCGCTGCCGGCCCGCCAGGCGAACAGGCGCGGCACGAAGGGGTTGAGCACGAGCAGCCGCGCCAGGGAGGGAAAGAGCTGCGCGGCGACGCCGCGAAACGGCAGAAGCGCGCCGTTCAGGCTGACCAGCGCTTTTGGCGAGATGCTGCGGTCCAGCACCATGCGAAGGCCGATCGCGGCCCCGGCCGAATGGCCGACGACGAGGTCGGGCGCGAGGTCCAACGCGGTCAGCAGCGCCGCGACCGCGCGCGCCATGGCAGGCAGCGCGAGTTGGTCGCTATGGGGCGACTGCGTAAAGCCGTGACCGGGGAGATCGGGCGCGACCACGGTGAAATCGTTCGCGAGCAAAGGCGCGAGATCGCGCCATGAATGCGTCGACGCCCCCGTGCCGTGGAGCAGCAGCAGGACCGGGCCGGAGCCCGTCACCTGCACATGCCAGCGCAGGCCGCCCGCGGAGAGAAAGCGGCTCGTCTCGCGGTTGGGCCAGTCGCGCCCGTCGGTGGGCCATGAGAGGGCGGTCATGGCGCTGACCAATGCGGGCAAAGCACGGGGAACCCCACTCCTGTAAGGAGAGGGGCAGGGGTGAGGTGACGGACGTCTCGGGAGTGGCCTGAGCCGACGCGCGGACAGGTCTCGCTTGGCTGATCGAAGAGCCGACCCCTCACCCCTGCCCCTCTCCCTCCGGGAGAGGGGTTCCCCGCGCTTAACCTCGCAAGCTCACAGCGCGCCGTAACCATGCCCTCACCGCCCCGGCAGCAGTGCGTTGACCGCCCGGCTCACGCCCGCCGCATCGGCATGGGGCAGCGGCACATATCGCGCGCCCATCGCGGCGCAGAGTTCGGCGGCCTGCGGCTGGGGCTGCGGCGAGGTGTCGATCAGCAGCGTGCTGACGCCCTCGGCCCGCAAGGCTCGCGCCGCCGTCATCGCGTCGGACTGCGCCTTGACGCGTCCGGGCTGGCCATCGCGGTCGATATTGGCGCGGCCGTCGGTCATGAACACGATCGCGGGCGTCCGGCCCTTGCGCCTGACCGCGTCGGCGAGCGCGGCCGCTGCGCCGATCGCGGTCGCCAGCGGCGTCGCGCCGCCGCCAGGCAGCGCCGCCAGAGCGCGCTCGGCCGCGACCAGCGAGCGCGTCGGCGGCAGGACCAATTCCGCCTCGGACTTGCGAAAAGCGATCAGCGCGACCTCGTCGCGCCGGATATAGCATTCTGCCAGCAGCAGCCTGATCGCGCCCTTGGCCTCGGCCAACCGCTGCAGCGCCGAGGAACCGGAGGCATCGACGACGAACAAAGTCGCGGTCTCGGAGCGCTGCCTGTAGCGCGCGACCCGAAAATCGTCGCGGCGCACGATGATGCCGGCACGTCCCGCCATCCCCGGCTCGCGCCGGCGCAGCACCTGCCAGGGCGCGGCGGCGCGCAGGGTCTCGACCACGTCGAGCCTCACGCCCCCACGCAATTCGCCGGCTCTGGACCCGATGATGCGGCCGCGCAGCGCGGCCTTCTGGAACTGGCCGGCCTTGCCCGACGAGCGCGCCCGCACCCGCCCGGCCTGCGCCAGCAATTGCGCGAGCAGCCCGGCGGGAATCGCAGCCTTGGCCGCCTCCAGCACGAGGTCGTCGAGATCGGCGGGCTGGTCCTTGTCCTCAGCCTGCTCATCGGGCGGCGGCGGATCGTCGGCCTGCTCGGGCGGGGGAGGGGGCGCCTCGTCTTGTGCCATGGCCGGCATCCGCGTCGCGCGCGGCGCAAGCACGAGGGCGGCGGCGAGCGCCGCATCCTCCTGCGCGACCGTGTCCCGTCCCAACAGCGCGGCGACCATCCGCGCGACCCTGACGGCCTGCAGCGCCGCGCGCGCCGAGCCGATGCCAAGCGCCAGCGCCGCCGCGCACAGCGCCTCGATCGCTGCGTCTTCGATCGTGACATCAGGCAGCCGCTGCTGCGCCTCTACAATATCGCCGATCGCAAAGGTAGCCGGCTCGATATCGCGATGCGACAGCTCGCCGAGATCGAGCCGCAGCGCCAGCCGCTCCGTCAGCGCCTCGGGCGGGCGCTCGTCGGACGCGATGCCCTCGTCGAAGGCGACAAGTCCAAATCGGCTTGGCGCAGCGCTGCCTAGCCCGTCACGCGCGACCGCGACCTCGCCCGAATCCATCGCCAGCGCGATCCGGGCCGCAGTCGCCGGGCTGATCCGTTCGGCCATCGCCGCCAGCACCAAGCCGCTGTCGGCTTGCGCCAGCAAACCGCGCTCCGCGACGGGACGACCGGAGGCCAGCGTCGCGGTCAGGTCGAGCCCCCCGAGCAGGCGCGCATCGCCGATGCCGGCGGGCATGCGCAGAATCGGCCGGTCTCCGAGCAAATTCATTAGCCGGATAAGCCAAGCATCGCGCAGCGGCCCGGCCGGTGCGCGCAAGGTCACGCCGCCGATGCCGGCCGGATCGAGCGCGACCAGCGCGGCCGCAAGCTCGGCCATGCGCCATAGCGAAGGCGCGGCGGCGACTAGGCTGTCGCCGGCCTCGCTCATGGCCCAAAGATCTCCTCCATCGCGCGATCGACGCGAACGGTCGAGCGCGCCTCGTCGAGCGGGTTGCGGCGCAAGCGGTGGCGCAGCGCCATCGGCGCGACGTTGCGGATATGCGTGTCCAGCACCTCAGATTTGCCGTCGAGCGCCGCCAGCGCACGCGCCGCCCGGATCAGCGTCAGTTCGCCGCGCAGTCCGTCGGTGCCGAGATGCAGGCAGAGCTGAGCCGCCCGCGTCAGCGCCGCCTCGGACGTCACGATTGTCGCGAGCCTCCTGCGCCCGGCGGTGAGTTTCTTGGCCGTCGCCTCGTCCTTGCCGCGCCAGAGCGCCGTGAAGCCGTCGGGATCGCGGTCGAAGGCGTCGCGGCGCTTGACCACCTCGATGCGTGTCGGAAGGTCGCCCGGCGTCGTCACCTCGACCGAAAGACCGAAGCGGTCGAGCAGTTGCGGGCGCAGTTCGCCCTCTTCCGGGTTGCCGCTGCCGACCAGCACGAAGCGCGCCGGATGACGGATGCTCAGACCTTCGCGCTCGACGACGTTCTCGCCGGACGCCGCGACGTCAAGCAGCACGTCGACCAGATGGTCCTCGAGCAGGTTCGCCTCGTCGATATAGAGGAAGCCGCGATTGGCCCGCGCCAGCAGCCCGGGCTGGAAGGCTTTTTCACCGCTGGCCAGCGCCTTCTCCAGATCGAGCGCGCCGACGACGCGGTCCTCGGTTGCGCCCAGCGGCAGATCGACCACCGGCACCGGCACGAGATGCGTCTTCTGGCCTTTGGCCGCCGCATCGGGCGCGCGGTTGTAGGGGTCGCCGACAACCGCCTTCATCGGCGGCAGCAGCGCCGCAAGCGCCCGGATCGCGGTCGATTTGCCGGTGCCGCGATCGCCGAAGATCAGCACGCCGCCGATCGTGGGGTCGATCGCCGCCAGCAGCAGCGCCCGTTTCATCTCCTCCTGTCCAACGATGGCCGAGAACGGAAAAGGCGTAGCCATGTGTGGACCTTGGTAGACTTGGAAACGGGTTAGCGGAGTGTCCCTCGCAACCCACCGCCGTCATCCCGGACGTAGCAAAGCGGAGCTCCGGGATCCATCATAAGGCACCGTCGCGCCCGATGATGGATCCCGGAGCTGCGCCGCTTCGCGGCTTGTCCGGGATGACGGTGGAGGTTCCGAACCATCCTGATCAGACAGACAATCAGGACGCGACCGCCTCGGCAAGGCGCTGCGGCAGGCGGAAGACGACCTCCTCCTCGGTGCCGTCGAGTTCGCGCACGCTGACGTGGCGGAAGCGGCGCAGGCGGTCGATCGTCTCACTGATCAGTCGCTCGGGTGCGGATGCGCCGGCCGAGAACCCGACGGTCTCGACCTCGTCGAACCAGTCCTCAATGATGGCGTCGGGCCCCTCGATCAGATGGCTCTCGACGCCGGCGAGTTCGCCGACCTCGCGCAAGCGGCTGGAATTGGACGAGGAGCGCGAGCCGATGACGAGGATCAGGTCGCAAAGCGGCGCCATCGCCTGCACGGCCGCCTGCCGGTTCTGCGTCGCGTAGCAGATGTTTCGGGTGTCTGGGCCGACGATGTCGGGGAAGCGTCGCTTCAGCGCCGCGATCACGTCGCGCGTGTCCTGCACGGAGAGCGTCGTCTGGGTGATGTAGGCGACCTTGCCGTCGTCGCGCACCAGCAGATCGGCGACGTCCGATGCGCTGGCGATGACGTGAAGCCGCCCTGAAATCTGGCCGCGCGTACCCTCGACCTCGGCATGCCCCTCATGGCCGATCAGCACGACGTCATAGCCCAGTTCGGCATAGCGCCGGCCCTGATTATGGACCTTGTGGACGAGCGGGCAGGTCGCGTCGATCACGTCGAGCCCGCGCGCGGCGGCTGCGGCCTCGACAGCCTTCGACACGCCATGAGCCGAGAAGATCGTGGTCGCGCCCTGCGGAATCTGGTCGACCTCGCCAACGAAGACCGCGCCCTGAGCCCGCAATCCCTCGACGACATGGGTGTTGTGGACGATCTCGTGGCGGACATAGACCGGCGCGCCATGCTGCTGGACGGCGCGCTCGACGATCTCGACGGCGCGCACCACGCCGGCGCAGAAGCCGCGCGGCTTCGCCAGCAGGACGGCGAGCGGACGTCTGACGGGCAGCATCGCGTTCATGTCGAGGCTCCGTGCAGGGCGGCGGTCCCGGCATGATGCGAGGGCAGCAGCCTGAGCCCGTTCGCGCCTGCCGCGCGTAGCGCAGCCCCGCCTGGACGACACAGGCTGATCGCCGTCGCCGCGATCGCGTCCGCATCGAGCCCGGCCTGCGCATACATGCGGGCCTGAGTGTCGTGATCCTGGAACAGGTCCGGCAGATGCAACGTCTTCACTTTCAGCCCGTTCTCGAACAGGCCGTCATCGGCGAGCGCATGCAGCACGAAGGAGCCGAAGCCGCCGACCGAGCCTTCCTCGACGGTGATCAGCACCTCGTGATGGCGCGCGAGCCGCCGGATCAGCGCGCGGTCGAGCGGCTTGGCGAAGCGGGCGTCGGCGACCGTGGTCGAAAGGCCGTACGCATCGAGCGCCTCGGCCGCCCGCAGGCATTCCGCCAGCCTTGTGCCGTAGGACAGAAGCGCCACCCGCGTGCCTTCCTTGACGACGCGGCCGCGGCCGATCTCGATCGGCACGCCGATCTCCGGCATCTCGACGCCGACGCCGTCGCCACGCGGATAGCGGAAGGCGATCGGCCCCTCGTCATAAGCGCGCGCGGTCGCGACCATGTGGACGAGTTCGGCCTCGTCGCCGGCCGCCATCAGCACGAAGCCGGGCAGGCAGCCGAGATAGGCGGTGTCGAACGCGCCCGCATGGGTCGGCCCGTCGGCGCCTACGAGCCCCGCACGGTCGAGCGCGAAGCGCACGGGGAGCTTCTGCAGCGCCACGTCATGGGCGATCTGGTCATAGGCGCGCTGCAGGAAGGTCGAGTAGATCGCGCAGAACGGCTTGAAGCCCTGGCAGGCGAGCCCGGCCGCGAAGGTGACGCCATGCTGCTCGGCGATGCCGACATCGAAGAAGCGCGACGGATGCGTCTTTGCGAAGAGGTCGAGCCCGGTGCCAGACGGCATCGCCGCCGTGATCGCGACGATCCTGTCGTCGGCCTGGGCCTCCTTCACCAGCGCGTTGGCGAAAACCTTGGTGTAGGACGGCGCGTTGGAGGGCGCTTTCTCCTGCGCCCCGGTCAGGACGTTGAACTTGACGACGCCGTGATATTTGTCGGCGCTGGCTTCGGCGGGCGCATAGCCCTTGCCCTTCTGCGTCACGACATGGACGAGGATCGGGCCCTGTCCCGCATCCCGGACATTGCGCAGCACGGGGAGCAGATGGTCGAGATTATGGCCGTCGACCGGGCCGACATAATAGAAGCCGAGCTGGTCGAACAGCGTGCCGCCGGTCAGGTAGCCGCGTGCATGCTCGACGGCGCGCGTGATCGTCGAATCGATCCGCTTGCCGAGCTTCTTCGTCATCTGGCGGCCATGGTCGCGCAGCGAGAGATAGGCTTTTCCCGAAAGCAGCTTGGCGAGATGGGCCGACATCGCGCCCACGGGCGGGGCGATCGACATGTCGTTGTCGTTCAGGATCACGATCAGGCGCTTGCCGAGCGCACCCGCATTGTTCATCGCCTCATAGGCCATGCCGGCCGACATCGCGCCGTCGCCGATCACGGCGACGACATGGCCGGTCTGGCCCTTCAGGTCGCGCGCCACGGCGAAGCCGAGCGCCGACGAGATCGAGGTCGAGGTGTGGGCCGCGCCGAACGGGTCGTATTCGCTCTCCTCGCGCTTGGTGAAGCCCGAGAGGCCGCCGCCCTGCCGCAGCGTGCGGATGCGGTCGCGCCGGCCGGTCAGGATCTTGTGCGGATAGGCCTGGTGGCCGACATCCCAGATCAGCGTGTCGCGCGGCGTGTCGAAGAGGTGATGCAGCGCCACCGTCAGCTCGACCACGCCGAGCCCGGCCCCGAGATGTCCGCCCGTCACCGAAACGGCATCGATCATCTCGGCGCGAAGTTCGTCGGCGAGCTGCTTCAATTGCTCCGGCTGGAAGCGCCGCATGTCGGCGGGAACCGAGACGGTGTCGAGAAGGGGGGTCTCCAGCATTCCGCATCCCCGTCGCTAGGCATATGTGTCAAGTTAGATTAACACATTGCTGTCAACTGAACGATACACTACGAAGGAGTCGCGGGAGATGCAATCGCTTTGGTCGTCTCACGGAAGCGGGCGGTGTCGCCGCCCGCGAGATGCGACTCGCGAGGCCGTGATGGCTGCCCGAGCGGACGTGACCCCGTTGCCGGCCGGAAGGCTTGCGCGGAACTGGCGGCGCTCTAATTGATTTGGACGAAGTCTACGGAGGATGCTCACAATGAAACATCTTGCCTACGCAGTCGCCGCCGGTTTCCTCGGCTTCGCGCCCATCACGGCCCAGGCTCAGGATGCAGCCGCCGGCGAACGGGTCTTCCTGCAGTGCAGGGCCTGCCATCAGGTCGGCGAGACGGCCAGGAATGGCGTCGGGCCGCAGCTCAACGGCCTGTTCGACGGCCGCAAGGCCGGCACGGCCGCCGCATATACCTATTCTGCGGCTTACAAGTCGCTGGACAAGACCTGGGACGAGGCCAACTTCACCACCTATATCAAGGATCCGCGCGGCGTCACGCCGGGAACCAAGATGGTTTATCCGGGCCTGAAGGACGAGACGCAGATCACGAACCTGGTCGCCTATCTGAAGCAGTTCGGCGCGGACGGGAAGAAGAAGTAGTCGTCCCCGCACCGGGCCGGCTGACCTGCCGCCTTCTCACAGGAATGTCGCGATCTCCGCGAGCGGCTTTTTGCCGATGGCGGGGACACGGCAATTCTCGGCCGGATAGCCGACGACGAGCAGGATGAGCGCTTTCTCGTTGTCGGGCCGTTCGCAGATCGCGTTGAGGAAATTCATCGGCGCAGGCGTATGCGTCAATGTCGCGAGCCCGGCGTCGTGCAAGGCCGCGATCAGGAAGCCGGTCGCGATGCCGACCGATTCCGGCACGTAATAGTGCTTGATCTTGCGTCCTTGCGCATCGACGCCCCAGCGCTGCGCGAAGATCGCGATCAGCCAGGGGGCCGTCTCGAGGAAGGGTTTGCTGGCGTCCGTGCCGAGGGGGCTCAATGCGTCGAGCCATTCCTCGCCGGCGCGGCCGGCGTAGAAGGCGCGCTCCTCTTCCTCCGCGCCTTCGCGAATCAGCCGCTTTCTCTCCGGATCGGAAATGCAGACGAAACTCCAGGGCTGCTGGTTGGCGCCCGACGGCGCTGTCCCGGCCGTCCTCACCGCCGTTTCGATCAGCTCGCGCGGCACCGGCCGGTCGGAATAGTCGCGTACGGTGCGACGCTTGCGCATCCGCGTCAGGAAGGCCTCCGCGCGCGGCAGCATCTGATCTTCCGGCACCGGCTCGAAGGCCAGATTCATGGAGACATGCTCGGTCATGACGCATCTTCCTGACGGCTTCTGACGCAACATCTCGCGAATCGACGCGCCTGCGCAATGGACCGATTCGCACGCGACGCTTATGGTCCGCGCCATGAGCGAGACAGCCATCAAGACCGCCGCCCCGGACCTCAAGCCCGGAGACCATCTCTTCCTGGTCGACGGCTCGAATTTCATCTTCCGGGCCTATTTCCAGTCGATCAATCAGGACCGGAAATACAATGCCCGTTCGGACGGCCTGCCCTCGGGCGCGGTCCGACTTTTCGCCACGAAGCTGTTCCAGTTCGTCAAGGACGGCGTGCTCGGCGTGAAGCCGACCCATCTCGCCATCATCTTCGACAAGTCGGAGAACTCCTTCCGCAAGGACATCTACCCGGCCTATAAGGGCAACCGCTCCGACCCGCCGCCCGACCTGATCCCGCAATTCCCGCTGATGCGCGAGGCGGTGCGCGCCTTCGGGCTGATCCCGGTCGAGCAGGATGTCTACGAGGCCGACGACCTGATCGCGACCTATGCGCGGCAGGCGCGGGAAGCCGGGGCGGACGTGCTGATCGTCTCCGCCGACAAGGACCTGATGCAGCTCGTGGGGCCGGGCGTCGCCATGTACGATCCCGCGTCGGGCGACGCCGCCAAGGGCAAGGGCTTTCGCGCCGAGCGGAAGATCGGCGAGCCCGAAGTCGTCGAGTATTTCGGCGTGATGCCGAACCGGGTCGTCGATGTGCAGGCGCTCGCCGGCGACGCCACCGACAACGTTCCCGGCGCGCCGGGCATCGGCATCAAGACGGCGGCCCAGCTCATCGGCGAATATGGCGATCTCGACACGCTGCTGGCGCGAGCGGCTGAGATCAGGCAGCCCAAGCGCCGTGAGACGCTGACCAATCCAGAAGTGATCGAGAAGGTTCTGGTCTCGCGAAAACTCGTGACGCTGGTCGACGATGTCGCCGTCGAGACGCCGCTCTCGCATCTGACGCTGGGCGAGCCCGAGCCGGCGAAGCTGATCGCCTTCCTCAAGGCGATGGAGTTCACCACCATCACGAAGCGCGTCGCCGAGGCCTATGGCGCGGAGGTTTCGGCCATCGACGCCGACGAGGCGCTGGCTCCTGGCGGCTCGCGCGCCGCGGCGTTGAAGGCGCTCTATGTCGGGGGCGATGCGGGCGAAGTCGCGTCGACGACGGCGGAGTCCGCCGCCGCCAGCCTCTCGACCCAGGCCTCTGCTACCGCGCCGTCGGCCGATGGCTGGCTGAAACCCACCGATCTCGCTGCCGCGCGCAAGGCCGAGGCCGCCGACGCGAAGATCGACCGCGCCGCATACGAATGCGTCCGCACGCTGGCCGATCTCGAACGCTGGATCGCTTTGGCCTATGAGGCCGGCGCGGTCGCGCTCGACACCGAGACCAGCGCGCTCGATCCGATGCAGGCCGATCTCGTCGGCGTCTCGCTCGCGGTCGCGCCCGGCAAGGCCTGCTATATCCCGCTGCAGCATCGCGGCGGAACCGACCTGTTCGGCGGCGGCATGCTGGAGGGGCAGATCCCGGTCGAGCAGGCGATCGCGGCGCTCAAGCCCCTGCTCGCCGACCCCGGCGTGCTCAAGATCGGCCAGAACCTGAAATACGATCTCGTCCTGCTCAAGCGCTACGGAATCGATGTCGCGCCGATCGAGGACACGATGCTGATCTCCTATGCGCTCGACGCCGGCAACAACAACCATGGCATGGACCGGCTCTCGGAGCTGCATCTCGGCCATGAGACGATCACGTTCGCGCAGGTCGTCGGGACCGGCAAGGCGCAGGTGAGCTTCGACAGGGTCGCTCTCGACAAGGCGACGGACTACGCCGCCGAGGATGCCGACGTCACGCTGCGGCTCTGGCGTGTGCTGAAACCCCGGCTCGTGGCGGAAGGTCGGACAACCGTCTACGAGACGCTGGAGCGCCCGCTGGTCGACGTGCTGGCGAAGATGGAGGCGCGCGGGATCAGCATCGACCGCCAGATCCTGTCGCGGTTGTCGGGCGAGTTCGCTCAGTCTCTGGCGCGGCTCGAGGACGAGATTTACGAGATCGCCGGCGAGAAATTCACCATCGGGAGCCCCAAACAGCTGGGCGACATCCTGTTTGGCAAGATGGGTTTGTCTGGCGCCAAGAAGACCGCGACCGGACAATGGGCGACGGGCGCGGGCGTGCTGGAGGAACTCGCCGAGCAGGGCCACCCGCTGCCGTCGAAAATCCTCGAATGGCGGCAGCTCGCCAAGCTGAAATCGACCTATACCGACTCCCTGCCGGCCTATGTGAACCCGCAGACCAACCGGGTCCACACCTCCTTTGCGCTGGCGGCGACCACCACAGGCCGGCTCTCCTCCTCCGAACCGAACCTGCAGAACATCCCGATCCGCACCGAGGCCGGGCGAAAGATCCGCACCGCCTTCGTCGCCGAGAAGGGCCACAAGCTGATCTCGGCCGATTACAGCCAGATCGAACTGCGCATCCTCGCCCATATCGCCGACATTCCGCAGCTCCGGCAGGCCTTCGCCGACGGCATCGACATCCATGCCATGACGGCGTCGGAAATGTTCGGCGTGCCGGTCGCCGGCATGCCGAGCGAGGTGCGCCGCCGCGCCAAGGCGATCAATTTCGGCATCATCTACGGCATCTCGGCCTTCGGGCTCGCCAACCAGCTCGGCATCGGCCGTGAGGAGGCCGGGGCCTATATCCGGAAGTATTTCGAGCGCTTCCCGGGCATCCGCGACTATATGGACCAGACCAAGACCTTCGTGAGGGCCAACGGCCACGTCACGACGATCTTCGGCCGGGTCTGCCATTTTCCCGCCGTCGCCTCGAAGAACCCCTCCGAGCGCGCCTTCGTCGAGCGGCAGGCGATCAACGCGCCGATCCAGGGCTCCGCTGCCGATATCATCCGCCGCGCCATGATCCGGATGGATGCGGCTTTGGCAGCGTCAAGGCTGGACGCCCGTATGCTGCTGCAGGTCCATGACGAACTCGTCTTCGAGGTTCCGGACGCGCAGGTCGAGGCGGCGCTGCCGGTGATTACGAGGGTTATGGTGGATGCGCCCCATCCCGCGCTGGCGCTGAGGGTTCCGTTGCAGGTCGACGCCAGGGCCGCCGGGAACTGGGACGAGGCGCACTGAGCGCCGGGAACTTTCCCTTCCAACCCAACGTTCTGTCTCCCGACGCGCCGGGGGGCGCGGTTCGCGCGCGTTGGAACCGACGATCATGCTCAGCTCATCTGTCTGGAAGCCGTTTCCGCGCTATCGGGAAGAGCCCGAGATCGTCGCCGAGACGCATGAGGACGTCACGCCGCAAGAGCATGACCTCATCGTCCGCTATGCCATCATCGGCATCTTCGTCATCCTGGCGACGGCTGCGCTCTATCTGACCAAGGTCATCGCCATGCCGATCGTGGCTGGCGTGATCTTCGGGCTGGTGCTCGGTCCGCTGGTCGACTGGCTCGTGCGCCGCAACGTTCCGCAGCATCTGGCGGCGGCCATCGTCGTGCTGTTCGGGCTCGGCGTGATCGTCTTCGCGCTGACGCTTCTGGCGGTGCCGATCGCGGCCTGGAGCGATCAGGGCCCGAAGATGGCGGCGGCGCTTCAGAACAAGCTGAAGCCTGTCATGGACCTTATCGACCAGCTCAAGAGCGCGGCCGCTGCGCTGACCGGCAAGAGCGGGGCCGAGCTCGAGGTTTCGCAAGGCGATCCGCTGATGGCGATCGCGCTGTCCTCTTCGGCCGCAGCCGGCGGCCTGCTGATTTTCGTCGCGACGGTCTATTTCTGGCTGGCGACGCGCCGGCACTTCAAGGCCCGCATCCTGCGGCTTTGCCTCGGCCGGGGCGCGCGCAAATCGGCCGGCTCCTTCTTCGAGAAGATCGAGAACCGGACCGCGCGCTATTTCGGCCTCGTGACGCTGATCAATCTCGGCATGGGCGTGGTCACGGCGATCATCGCCTGGCTGGCCGGCATGCCCTATCCGGTGTTCTGGGGCGCGCTCGCCTTCGTGATGAACTATCTCGCCTTCATCGGACCGATCATCGTCACGGTGACCATGTTCGCCGGCGCATTGCTCGATGCGCCGACGCTGCTGGCCGCCATCGCACCCGCGGCGGCCTATTTCATCGTGCATCTGATCGAGGGCAATGCGGTCACGCCGGTCTATGTCGGCCGCAGCCTGACCGTGTCCCCCTTCCTCGTCTTCATAGGCTTCATTTTCTGGCTCTGGCTCTGGGGGCCGGTCGGGGCCGTGCTCTCGACTCCGATCCTGCTGGTCGCGATAGTGGCTCGGGAGGAGTTCGTGGCCTATCGCGCGGCGCAGCTCGAAGAGGAGACCAGCGAGCCGGCGCTTCCCAAGGCGGCCTGAACGGCGCGCAGCGCAGCGGAAGGCGGAACCGCCAAGGAACCGCCACGCCGCAGATGCGTTCAGCCCGAGTATTCCCGGCGTCTCGGGCGAGAGCCCCTCGCCAGATCCACGACCCGAAATCAAGACGAACGACAAGGAACGAAACAACATGGCCACGACCACCGATTCCGCGAAAAGCCAGGCCGCCTCGGCGGTGAAGCGCGCCAGGGACGAGATCGAGACGGGAGCCGAACAGGTCGCGACGAAGGCCAGATCGACCGCCCGCACGGCGGCGCGGAGCGTCAAGCGCGAGGCCGGCGAGATCGAGGCGAGCCTGACGCGCGGGGCCGAGGAACTGGCCGCGACCGTGTCCGGCGGGCTGCGATCGGCCGGGGTCGACACCGACAAACTGGTCGAAGTCGCCCGCGAACAGGCGTCCGACCTGCAGAAGCTGATCGAGGACGAGATCCGCGAGCGGCCGTTGCGCGCGCTGGGCGTCGCCGCCGCGATCGGCCTGTTCGTCGGCTTCCTGTCGGCGCGATAAGACGATGTTCGGGGGGATCGCAGGCTTCATCACCTCGGAGATTTCGGGCGTGGTGAAGCGCAACCTGACGGTGCTGGGGCTTTACGGCTTCGGCGCCTTCCTTGTTCTGTGCGCCGGCGGCTATGCGCTGGGTGCGCTCCATACCATGCTGATGCTGCGATACGGCGCGGTCGCCGCCAGCCTTTGGATCGCGGGTGGATTGTTCGTGGCGGGTCTGATCAGCTTCGGCGTCGCGGCCTACGTCAAGAATCGACGCCGGCCTGCGCGCCCGATGGCGCAGACCGCGCTGGTCGCAGCCCCGGTCGCAGCCAGGCTGCTGGGCTCGCGTCTGGGCTGGAAGGCCGGGCTTGCCGGCGCGGCTGTGGTCCTGGCGGCCGTGCTGGGCAAGCAGATCTTCAGCGGCGGCGGGGATGACGGCGACGAGGCCTGACAGCCTTCATCCGGCCTTTTGGCAGGCGTCGTCCGGCGAGCGGCGGCGCCTGTCTTTTTACATTGGGATTGTGGATTGCGTCCTGTAACACGGTCGCCATGTCCGCTCAGATCAGGTCCCGCAGCCGCATCGCGCTGCCCAGCATGCCGGTTCTCGGCGCCAGGCTTCGCTCAGCCGCCTCCACGATCACAGCCATCGCCGTCGTCGGCATCGCCATTCTGCTGGCGGTCTGGATTAATGCGCGCGCCCGCGATGCGGCAAGCGAAGTCTCCCATTCGATCGAGATTCGCGAGCGTGCGGAGCGCTTTCTCGGCCATATGCGCGACGCCGAAACAGGCCAGCGCGGTTATCTCCTCTCGGGCGATCCGGCCTATCTCGGGCCCTTCACCTCCGGCCGCGCGGCCGCGATGCCGGAACTCGACGCGCTCGAGCGGCTCGCCTCGGACGATCCGGAGCAGCGCAGGCGGATCGTCGAGGCGCGCGACGAGGCGCGCGGCAAGCTGCAGGAGCTCGACGCAACCGTCGCTATGGCGCGCGAAGGTCGGCGCAGCGAGGCAATCGCCAAGGTCAGCGAAGGCCTTGGCGTCGTGACGATGAACGCGTTGCGTGAGACCGTGCAGGACATCCAGCTCGCCGAGAATCTCCGCCTGGTCGCGCTGAACCGCAGCGAGGAACAGCGCCGCCTGCTCGCCAGCGCCGGCATCATCGTGGCTCTCGCGGGCCTCGCCTTCGCCGCCTGGTCGCAGTTGCGGCAACGCCAGCGGCGCAGCGCCACATTGGCGATCTCGAACGCCCAGCTCGAACGCATCGTCGGCGAGCGCACGCAACAGCTCGAGAACGAGCGCCTGCGCATCGAGGCTCTGCTGCGCGACGTCAATCACCGCGTCGGCAACAACCTGGCCATGATCTCGGCGCTGCTGAATGTTCAGAGCCGCCAGAGCAAGGAGCCCGGCGTTGCCGCCGCCCTGATGCAGGCGCAGTCCCGAATCCAGGCGATCGCGGCCGGCCAGAGGCGGTTGCGCCTCGACATCGAGACCGACGAGATCGACGCCCGCCCCTATATGGAGGATCTGCTCGAGGAGATCGGCAAGGCCACCGAAGGCCGGCCGATCGAGATCGAGCTGGCAATGGACGACATCAGGCTGCCCGGCCGCGACGCGGTGTCCTATGTGGTGATCGTCAACGAGCTCGTCACCAATGCCATCAAGCATGCCTTTCCCGGCGATATGGAGGGCCGGATCGTCGTCCGCTTCGAGGCGTGCGAACTCGATGGCGCTCCCGCCCTGGCGCTCTCCGTCGAGGATGACGGCGTCGGCATGCCTCCCACCGCCGGCGCGAAGGGACTCGGCCAGACGGTGATCGCCAGCCTGATCCGCAGCATGCGCGCCGTCATGGCCTCAAACGCGCTCGTGCCCGGCCACGCGGAGCGGCCGGGCACGAAGGTGACGGTTACGTTCCCGAAGCGGGACTGAGGCCTCGTCAGACGGTCTCGATCGCGTTCGAGACGAAGCTGGCGATCTCGCGAGTCGAGAACGGCTTGCGCAGGAAGCGGACGTCGCGCAGCGGACGGGGCACGTCGTTGGGCGTCGAGCCCGAGACGAAGGCGAAGGGGGTGCCATTGGCGCGCAGGCTTTCGGCCACGCCGAAGGTTTTGCCGCCGACGACATCGATATCGAGCAGGGCGCATGACAGGCTCGACAATGCGGCGCGCCGGGCTTCTTCCACCGATTCGACGATGATCAATTCGGCCTTGTCGCCAAGTTGCTCGGCGACGGCCGATTCGATGTCCATCGCGATGAACGGATCGTCTTCCACGATCAGGATGCGGATATTTGACATCTATCAGCCTCCCTTTCCTCAACTATAACCGGTGTGATGTGATCGGGTAACGTCACAGCTTTACGGTTGGTTCCCGAAATCCCGCTTAATCGACGTGCGATTTCGTCGCATTCGATTCAACTTGCAGGAACAAGGTTAGCGAAACGTGAGCCTGGCGGGCCGTGCGCCCGTCACCGCCGGCCCCGCGACGGCGCGAGCGTCAGCTCGAATCCGGTCACGCCGAGCGCTATATTAAACCCCCGCGAGGATTGCAGCGAGAGCGGCTGGAGCCTGACCGCGTTGTCGGCTCCGCCGATCAGGGCCGTCGCGGCCGCCCCGGTCCCGACCGAGGCTCCAGCGCTGGCGCCGGCATAGCGCCCGTTCAGCGCGCCGAGCGGCGCGCGGGCATAGGGACCATAGACCCGCCACGACATCGCGCTGCCGCGGATCGAGCCCAAATCCAGTCCGAAATTGCGAACCGTGCCGACATAGCGCTGCGTCGGTCCCCGCCGGGGCGTAAACCGGCAGTCCACCGAACGCTGCGATGTCACCACCAGACCGATTGCGCTGCCGACGGCGCAGTTGAGCCGGCCGGCCGGCGCATCCGATTGCGCATGGGCGGCGCCGGACGCCAGAATGGCCGCAGCGATAGAGAGCGCAGCAAGGCCTGTCTTGGCGAAGCCAGTTTGGATCGGCCGGTTCGACATCTCGATTCTCCTGTCTCGGTAGCTTCCGGAAAACGCCGCAATCGCTCCACAGTTCCTGTCTTAACGTGGAACCGGACCGGATATGTGGCGTTGTTGATCGAGCATCCGGGTGGAAGGCCGATAATGATCCTGACGCACAGCCAAGACAGTCAGTCTCGGCATCAATCTTCTCAGCCTCGGCTGCATGCCGCGATCCTGTCGGGCGGCGGCCATGCACCCATTGCGCTCCGGTTGTGGGAACTGGAGGCGTTGATCACGGCTGGATGCGACCTGACCGAGGCGTTGACAGTGATTTCCGCCCGTCGGGAGCGCTCCGTCGGCGAGGCTTTGCGCCCCGCGATCGCCGCAGCGTATCGAGCCCGCGTTTCCTAACGGGTTCATCGCCATCACTGGCAGAACCGGCTTGCGCCGGAACGTCGCGCCTGGATGTCGAGATGCAGATGGTTGGCGTGGGCCGCATCGGAGCCCGGCCCAAGTACGGTCATGAAGGCGCCGCAAGCCGATTGTCTCACCGCCTCGATGAAGGCGAGTTGCCGTGGCCCCGCCGGCCGCTCGACGCTGATTGTGTTCGCTCCGGCGTCTTGCGAAGCCTTGGCTCCGCTTGCGCGTTTGCCGGTTTCGGGGATCTGTTCGCCTTCCAGCACGAAGCCGAAGATGTCGAGCGCGCGCCCGGTCGCATGTTCGCTGAGCGGGCCGGCCTTCGACCGGTTGCGCCGCCGGCACTCATGGCCGCCGCCGACGCGCAGCCGCGTGATGCGCTGCGAGAAGTGACCCTTCGCCAAAGGCTGCAACCCGGTCTGGACCCACCGCGCCAGCGATGCGGCAAGGTCGCAGGCCATGGTCGCGGGTGGGTCGAGCACGAGTGTTTCCGATGCTTCGCCCTGTCGAAAACTCAGTCTTCGTACGAGAACCGGCTCAGCGACGTGACAGCCTGCCTCCAGCCCGGCATGGAGCTTCGCCGGATCGATCGGCGAGATGCCGTCGCCATGGCTCGCCGAGAGGCCGACCGTGCATGACAGCGAAGCGGGTGGAGGTGGCATCGCGCTCTCGATCGTGACGTCTGGTCTGGCCGCTTCGACCGGCGCGGATTTCGGCGGGATCACGGAAGGCGCGACGGAGGCGGGCGGTTCGACAGGCTTGCTGCGCGCCAGGCTGGCCGGGCGTCGCGGTGGTAATGGCGCAGGCGAAGCGTTCAGCACGTCCGGGCGTGCGCCCTGCGCGACGGCGGGAAGCGGCATCGCGATCATCATGGCCGCAAGGCAGCGGCAGAACCGCCTCACGCGTCACGCCTGCTCGGCATCAAATCAGCCATCGAGCGCGGATGCGCCGGCAACCGCCGCGGTGGCCGTCGCGGCCAAAGCCAGCGACAGCGCTTCCCCCGCCAGAACGTCGCTGGGCACGAGGCCGCCGAACAGGGCGGTTGCTATCGACGCTCCGGCGACGACGGTCGCCACGAAAGTCATCACCATGGGCGTTGCTCCTCCGTAAGCCATCCCTGGCGCCCTGTATCGGGCTCGGAGGTCAACATGGTTGACGCGTATTTGTTCCCTGTTGGGTCCGCACGCGAAAAGGCCCGCGACGCGCGGGGCGTCGCGGGCCTTCGAGCAAATCGGATCGTTCGTCAGGCGGCCTTGCGGCCGGCGCGACGGTCGAAGAACAGCGCCTGGCTGATCGCGGCCTTCACAGCCTCGGGCTGGAACGGCTTGGTGATCAGGAAGGCGGGTTCAGGCCGGTCGCCGGTCAGCAGGCGCTCGGGATAGGCGGTGATGAAGATCACCGGCACGTCGATGGAGGCCAGGATCTCGTTGACGGCGTCGAGACCCGAGCTGCCGTCGGCGAGCTGGATATCGGCCAGAACGAGGCCGGGGCGCTTCTTGGCCACGAGCGCGATCGCCTCGCGATGGGTGCGGGCGACGCCGGTGACGGTGTGGCCGAGTTCCTCGACCATGGTCTCGATGTCGAGCGCGATGATCGGCTCATCCTCGATAATCAGAACGTCGGTCGCAACCTGTTCGGCGATCTCCTGACCGGCGGTCTGGACGAGGCCGGCGGCTTCCGAGGGGCTGACATCGATGATCTGCGCGACCTCCTCGATCGAGAAGCCTTCGACGGTGCGCAACAGGAAGGCCTGGCGCGGCCGGGGCGTCAGCGCTTCGAGGTTGCGCTCGGCCGAGGAGCGGTCGAGTTCGGGCTGCCCGCCGGGCGCGATGTTGAGACCGACCGACGACCAGAGTTTCAGAAAGATGTTGTAGAGGCCGACGCGCGGATTGAGATCGCGTGGAAACGATGAGGGATCGAGGATCAGCGCTTCCAGCATGGCGACGACATAGGCGTCTCCGCCGGCCTGCGTGCCGCTGAGAGCGCGCGCGAACCGGCGCAAATATGGCAGATGAGGCGCAATTTCTTTGGCGATCGACATAAAACCGTCCTTTGTCACGTGCGCGGAAAAGAGCACTGGGCGCGGCTCGCTGACAAGCGATTTATTTTGCATTTTCGTGGGAACCTTTGCCGGAACCGGCGGTTCCTGTGCCGTATGCGTGCATGCTTTATGGGCGTTGGACTCCGGTGGGGCGATCGCCCATCGGTGTGCGTAGAAGATGATCGTTGGTGCGACCTGCTGGAAGAGCGGGCGCGCCTCGGGCGCGAGGGCGATGATGAGCAATATCGAGACGGGAATGGCTGATCTGGCCGGGGGGCCGGACGAAGCCGAGATCTTTCTGGATCCGAAGGTCCAGGAGTCGATCGGGCGTTCGCTGAAAGCGCATTATGACGACATCGTCAACGCGCCGGTGCCCGACAAGTTTCTGGTGCTGCTCGCGCAACTCGAAGCGCAGGAAAGCCGCGCCGCCGGGGACTCAGCCGATGAGCGCCACTGAGTTCAAGGATGGTCTGATCAAGGAGATCCCGAACCTGCGTGCCTTCGCGGCGTCGCTGTCTGGCTCGATGCAGCTTGCCGACGATCTGGTTCAGGATACCTTGCTCAAGGCCTGGGGCAATTCGGAGAAGTTCGAACCCGGCACCAGCCTGCGCGCCTGGCTCTTCACCATCCTGCGCAACACCTATTACTCGCTCTATCGCAAGCGCGGGCGCGAGGTGCAGGACAGCGAAGGCACCTATGCCGAGCGGCTCGCGGTTCGCGGCAATCAGGAAAGCCATCTCGACCTTGCCGATTTCCGCAAGGCGCTGGCAAAGCTCCCGGAGGAGCAGCGCGAGGTTCTGATCATGGTCGGCGCTACGGGCCTGTCCTATGAGGAGACCGCCGAGATCTGCGGCGTCGCCATCGGCACGATCAAAAGCCGGGTCAACCGGGCGCGCACGAAGCTCGCCGAACTGCTCTCGATCGGCGGACTCGACGACCTCGGCCCCGACCGGCAAAGCGCCGCCGCGTTGCAGCGCGCCGGCTCGGAGATCGTCAACATCTGATGCGCGTAAACATCTGATGAGACTGACTCGCTTCAGAACGGTCAGGGGGCGGTTGCTGGCGCTTCTCGTCGCGATCGCGCTTCCGATCGCCTGCCTGACCGCGATCGCAGCCTTCACCACCTATCGCACCGTCAACGCCGCGATCGCCCTGTCGCAGGCGCGCGCCGCCGATGATTTCGCCGTGCGCACCCGGCTCTGGTATCGCGGCGCGCTGCGCACCCTGCTGGCTTCCGGCGCGGCTGTCAGCAAGGGCGAAGGCCTGTCTTCGGATTGCGCCGCGACGGCACGCGCCGTGCTCGACAGCATCAGGGGTTTCGAAGCGGTGCTTCTGGCTGTGCCCGGCGCAACCTGCACGGCGTCCCAGGTTGAGGGGGTGAGCGCGGACGATCTCGCCAGGGCTGCGGCGGAACTCCAGACGATGCCGCCGATCAAGGCCTGGGGCGGATCGGAAACCGCCGATGTCCGCTATGGCCAGTCGGTGATCGGCGGGCGTCCCTATCTGGTCGTAGGCGCGCGCGCCGCGAATGGCGCAGGCGGCCTTTTCGCGGTCGACCCCGCCTTGCTCGACCAGGTCTACGATCTCGGAGCGGCCGGCGAGGGCATGAATGTCGCGCTCGTCTCGCGTTCGGGAAACATCGTCGTCGCGCGCGGCGCAGGCGAGGTGGATGCATCATGGCTGCCGTCGCAGACGCGCATTCCCGACCAGCAAGCCCAATGGTCGGCGCCGAGCCGCTCCGGCGAAACGCGCTCCTATGTCGCGCGCATGGTCGCCGATCCCGACCTCTATGTCATCGCCAGCTTCGACGGCGCGCCCGAGCAGGCCGCCTATATCCAGTTTTTGACGCTGCTGATCGCGCCGCTGCTGACGCTTGGGCTGCTGTGTCTGGTCTATCTGCGGGCGATCGACCAGCATTGCGTGCGCTGGCTACGCGGCATCGAGGCGGCCGCGCGGGCGCGCTCGACGCTGAGCAGCGCGCGCGCGGTTGTCGCCGACGACATGCCCTCCGACATCCGCAGCGTGGCCGAGGCCTTCAACAGCATGGTCGACGAGCAGGAGGTCCGTCAGCGCAAGCTCCAGACCGCGCTGGACGACAACCGCTACCTGGTCCGCGAGCTGCACCACCGGGTCAAGAACAGCCTGCAGGTGGTTCAGAGCTATATCGGCCTGACCAAGCGCGATTATCGCGGCGAGGCGCGGCTGGCGCTGTCGGACGCTGAATGCCGTGTGCATGTGCTCTCGGCCGCCTATCGCTTCACTTTGGCCGATGGCGAGATGCAGCCGGTCCGCGTCGATCTCTTCCTCGACGACGTCGTCACCATGATCTCGAACCTGCTGCGCAATCGCGACCAGTGGATCTCGAGCACGCTGGATACGCAGGCCGTGCTTTCGGTCGATCGCATCATCCCGCTGGGCTTCCTGATCGTCGATGTCGTTTCGCGCGCGTTGCGGGACACGCCCAATGTCAGCATCACGGTTGCCGCGCGCGGCCATGACGAGGGCGCCATCGAGGTCGAGATCACGGCGGATCGCGATCTGCCACGGAGCGAGCCGCCAAAACTCTTCGCCGGTCTGATCGCACAGATCGAGGCGGTGCAGACGGTCGCGCCGGAAGGCCGGGCGCTCGGCGCCTGGCGTATCGACGTCGCGAGCTGAGAGCAGGGTTTCAGGCTGGCGCGTCGATCATTCTGATCGAGACGCCGACGCTGAGGCCAAGGAACGAGCCGGTCAGGCCCATAAAGCTGCCAGAGACCGGCGAGGCGTCCTCGGGCACGCGCGCCACCGCGACGCGCAGCAACTGGCGGTCGGCCACGAGGTCGTTGGTCGGGTCGAATTCGACCCAGCCATCGCCGGGAATGAAGACGTCGGCCCAGGCATGGGTCAGCCCGACCGAGGACACCAGACCGGCCGTATCCGGCGAGCGGTCATGGATATAGCCGGTGACGAACCGCGCCGCGAAGCCCATCCGCCGCGCCAGTTCGATGAAGAGCCAGGCATAGTCGCGGCAGGAGCCGGCGCTCTGCCTGATCGTGTCGGCCGGATGCTGGGTGCCCTCGTCATAACGCAGCGCGTAGCTCAGGCTGGTGTAGATCGCATGCGCCAGATCGCGCAGGAGATGCCCCGAACCCTGTCCGACGCGAGCGCGAAAATCCGCCAGCCACCGGTCGAGAACCCCGTCGGGGTCGGCGGCGGCGAGGTCGAGATAGGGCTGCAGCACGGCGCGCTCCGCCTCGCTGTAGACGACCCCGGTGATCGCGCCCGTCGTCTCGATCTCGGTGCGCGGCAGCGCCGAACCGAAGCGCTGGATCACCAGTTCGCTGACGATATCGAGCTTGTCTGCGGAGCCTGCGAAATTCGCGATCGCGACGGAGTTGCCATAGGCGTCGTGCATCCAGCGCAGCCGCGCCTGGGGCGAGATCGTCAACGCCGTATCCACGACGCGCAGGTCGAAGGAGTCGCGCGGCCGCAGCATCAGCCGGTGCGGCCCGAACTGGACGGGACCTGCATAACTGTAGGTCGTCGCATGGCGGATGCGCAGATACATTGTCGTCCTCGGGAAACGGATCGCGTCCGCCAGTGTGGAGTGCCGGTGTGACAGGCCAAAAAACAAGCCGCCCGAAGGCGGCTTTTGGCAGTGTCGCGCGAGGGAGCGCTTCGGGACTAACGCCGGGGAATGAAATCGGTTCCCGGCGTGGTGAAAAACTGTATCAGCGCAGAATGGTGTCCGAAGAAACTGCCAGACGCGCCTGCTGCGAACTCGGGATCGCGCGCTTGACGTTCGTCACGGCGCGCTCGCCGGGATTTACGGCGGCGAACTGCGCATCGGTCGGAATATTACGCTCGATCTTGACCTGCGCGACCGTCGTCGAACTCTGATCGCCCGGAGATTGCAGGCCGGCGCCGAAGGTCAACGTCGCGACAGCGATGCCCATGAAGCCGAAGAAGAGGCAGGCGCGCTTGATGGGGGCAAGGCTGTTGGTCAACATCTGTCTCTCCCGTCGCCGTGGCCGGCCGCCAATGGCCGGTTTCATGGGGAGTTAACGTCGATCCCGCGCAGAGGTTCCGTTTCGGGACGCGGCCGCCCTGAAAATGCCGGTTTCGTGAACGAGAGCCGTTCCCGGCTGTTGAAGCTCCCGGCTGGCCAGGCGTGGCTCAACTCGCCGCGTCATTGGCGGCCTGCTTCATCCGGAACAGACGCCAGAGCGACTTGCCCAGCCGCCGCGAGGTCAGATGCGCGCCGGCGTGCCGCTTCTCCAGCGTGATCTTGCGGTCGTGATACTCCTCCAGACCCGGCCGGTGGCCGACGCTGATAACGGTCGCATGCGCCAGCTCGGCCTCGAGAAGTCCCAGCAGCGAGTTCTGGCTGTCCTCGTCGAGCGCCGAGGTCGCCTCGTCCATGATGATGATGTCGGGCCGCTGGATCACCAGCCTGGCGAAGGCCACCCTCTGCCGTTCGCCGCCTGACAGGATGCGGTCCCAGGCGTCGGTCTCGTCGAGACGCTTGGCCATGTAGCCGAGGCCGCAGCGTTTCAGCGCGGCGACGATGACCTCGTCCTTCACCGGCAGCTCGGCTTCCGGGTAGAGCAGCACCGTCCGCAGCGAGCCGATCGGCAGATAGGGCTTCTGCGGCACGAAGGCCATCGACTTGCCCTTCGGCACGGTGATCGAGCCCGAGCCCCAGGGCCACAAGCCCGCCAGCGCCCGGATCAGCGTGCTCTTGCCGGTGCCGCTCTCGCCGACGATCAGAACCTTCTCGCCGAGGCCGATCACGGTCGAGGCGTCGGTGATCACGGCCCGGCCGTTGCTGTGGGCGATCGAGAGGTTCTCCAGATGGATCGCGCCGTCCTCGCTCTCGCCGAGCTGGATGCGCGTGTCGCCTTCCATGATCGTGCCGAGATCGAGCGCCTCCAGCGCCTCCTGCAATTCGTCGACGCGGCTGACCGAGGCGAACCACTCCGCCAGCCTGACGAAATTGTCGACGAACCAGATGAGCGCCGCCTGCACGGCGCTGAAGGCGGCGACCACCTGCATCACTGCGCCCAGAGTCACCTCGCCCGACAGATATTTCGGCGCGATCAGGAGGAGCGGCACGATCGGGAAGAGCGCGCCATTGGTGTTGAGCACCAGCGCGATCACACCCTGCTGGCGAATGACGCGAAGCCATGCCGCGACGACGCGGCCGTAATTCTCGCCGACCGAGGCGCGCTCGTCGGCGTCGCCCTTGATCAGTGCGATGCTCTCGGCGTTCTCGCGAAGCCGCGTCATCTCGGCCCTGAACTGCGCCTCGGCCTCGTTCTTGGCGGAAATCCTGCCGACCAGCGGCCGACCGGCGTAATAGGCCGCAAGCGAGGCGACGACGGCGTAGAGGATCGCCGCGAGCGCCATATAGCTCGGGATCACGATCGCGACGCCGCCCAGCGTGAATGAGGCCGAGCCGGCAACGTGCCACAGGATCGCAGCGAAGGTCGCGGCCGTCACCGCTGCGCTGATCAGCCCGATCGCAAACTCGACCAGCGGCTCGATCGCGAGCCGGACGTCCTCGGCGATGCGGAATTCGGGCGCCGTCTGCTCCCTGGCGATGAATTGAAGCCGGTAATAGCGCTGGTCGGCGATCCACCAGCCGGCCATCCGCTTGGTCAGATATTCGCGCCAGCGCGTCTGCAGCAGCATGCGGCTGATCACCAGCGCCGACAGCGTCAGCGACGAGACCACGACGAGCAGCGGCAGCCAGGCGACCACGCTCCACACGGTTGCCGCGTTGCGCGTCTCCAGCGCGTCGAAGAACAGCCGGTTCCAGGCGTTGACGCCCACCGCGGTCGCGATCTGCGCCGCGACGAAGACCAGCACCGTCAGCGTCAGAAACCAGGCCCGCCAGCGCGTCGGTCCGCTCCAGAACGGCAGGGCGACCGCAAAGAAGCGTCGCATGCGCGAGCGCGCCGGAAGGCTTGGCTGGTCGGTCATGCGCGCAGGGCTCCAGAGATCATGACGGCGCGTATCGCGACGGCGGCGTCAGACGCGCGATGAGAACCGCGCAACGCCGCGCTTGGTTCCTTCGCAAGGACGTTGCTTGCCAGCATAATGTTGCAATGCACAAGCCTCGACACTACGTCATTTGATCTTGAGGCCGATGCCGGAACGCTGGCACTCTGCCGGGTAGTTCGGGGGAAGGGCGTCGAGGCATGGCGGTGAGCGCGAAAGAGAGCCGTCTCGGCGTGCCGTGCCTGGCCTGCCCGCTGCGGCTGAAGCCTGCCTTCAAGGACAAGCCCGATGACGAGGTCCGCTTCATCCAGGCGATGAAAGTCGATCATCGCCTCGTCCAGGCCGGCGGCGACATCATCCATCCCGGCCAGGAGGATGCGGAACTCTATACGCTCTTCTCCGGCTGGGCCTTTCGCTACAAGTCGCTGCCTGACGGTCGCCGCCAGATCCTGAATTTCCTGTTGCCCGGAGACCTTGTGGGCCTGCAGGCCTCGCTGCTCAGCGCCGCCCAGCACGGCATCGAGGCGCTGACCGATGTCGAGCTTTGCGTGTTTCCGCGCAAACGCGTCTGGGATCTGTTCGTGCGGATGCCGAGCCTGTCCTACGAGATCGCCTGGCTCGGCTCGCGAGAGGAGAGCCTGATCGACGAGAACCTGACCTCGGTCGGCCAGCGCAGCGCCAGCGAGCGCATCGCCGCCATGGTGATCTCGCTCTATCGCCGCGCCGATGCGCTCGGACTCGTGGTCGATGGCAGCTTCGCCTTTCCCCTGTCGCAGCAGCAGCTTGCCGATGCGCTTGGCCTGTCGCTCGTCCACACCAGCAAGACCTGGTCGCGGCTGCGTCGGGCCGGGCTGTTCTCGATCGCGGGCGGCCGGCTCACGCTCATCAATCCGCGGCTGACGGCGCGCATGGCCTCGCTCTTCGAGCAGGAATTCCGGCCGCGTCCGCTGATCTGACGCGCAGGCGCGCATCCGCGAAGGAACTTACTGGACCTGAAAGCGTCTTGACCCCATATGACAGGTCGGTAACGTCATGTTTCCGTCATTGTTGCTGCCCGTCGCAGCGGCGTCAGAGGTCAGATGTCTCAACTTGTCCGGCAGGGGCGCGCGCGCCCTCTCTCGCTCGCGGCGCGGATCGGCCAGTCCAGCATGGCCACGCGCATCGAGGACGAGGTGCGCGTCACGGCGGCCGACCTCGTCGACAGCGTCGCCGAGGTCAGGCTGAAGGTCGCGGCCGTGCGCTACAAGGTCGAGGACGAGGTCCGCCATACCGCAGGCCGCCTCAAGACGCGCGTCAGCAAGGCGGCAGGCGAGGCGAAGACCAAGCTCGGCGACGAGGCCCGTTTCATCCGCTCCTGGCTCGACGCGCCGATGCGCACCGGCTCGGTGACGCCCTCGGGACCGGCGTTGGCGCGCCGCATGGCGTCCTTCGTCGATCCCGAAATTCCGGGCCCCGTGATCGAGATCGGCCCAGGAACCGGCCCGGTCACGGAAGCGCTGGTCGAGCGCGGCATCGACGAGGCGCGCCTGATCCTTGTCGAATACAGCCCTGAGTTCTGCACGCTGCTCCGTCAGCGCTTCCCCCGCGCCAAAGTGATCGAGGGCGACGCCTACGCCCTGTCGACGACCTTGGCGGAGCATCTCCACGAAAAAGCCGTGGCCGTCGTCTCCAGCCTGCCGCTGTTTTCGCGGCCGCCCGCGATGCGGAGCGCCTTCGCCAGCGACGTCTTCACCGTGCTGGCCGACGGCGCGCCGCTGATCCAGTTCACCTATTCGGTGATCTCGCCGGTGCCGCGCAAGGGCTCGGGGCTGAAGGCCTTCGTCTCCGACTGGGTCCTGCGCAACATCCCGCCGGCCCGCGTCTGGGTCTATCGCCGCGCCAATTGACGAGACCGCCCCCCATCTTGCTGCCCCGCCGTCATTTCTCGGAACGGATATGAAAGACCGGTCGGAATTCTCCGAAGCCTGACGATAGCGGCCTCGCGTCGGGGCCTTTTTCTGCTCCATCCTGCTTGACCCGGCGGCGGCAAGACCATCCTTCTTCGCCTGATCGCGACGGCGGAGCTTCCGAAGTGACTGACATTGCGCGGCTCGTCGCCGACATTGCCGATGCGATGGCCGCCGCTCCCGAGCGCGGCCAAGTCGCGACCTATATCCCGCCGCTGGCCCGGATCGACCCCGGCCGTTTCGGGCTCTGCGTCGTCCTGGCCGACGGGACGGTCCATGCGGCCGGCGATGCCGACGAGCCCTTCTCGATCCAGAGCGTCTCAAAAGTCTTCGCGCTGACGCAGGCGCTCGGCAAGATCGGCGATACGCTCTGGCGGCGCGTCGGCCGCGAGCCCTCGGGCACAGCCTTCAATTCGATCGTCCAGCTCGAGCGCGAGCAGGGCATACCGCGCAATCCGTTCATCAATGCGGGTGCGCTCGTCGTCGCCGACGTCAACCTCGCAGGCCACGAACCGCGCGTCGCCATCGGCGAGTTGCTGCGCTTCGTGCGCTATCTCGCCGATGACGACACGATCGCGATCGACGAGGCGGTCGCCCGGGCCGAACAGCAGACCGGCTTTCGCAACGTCGCGCTGGCCAACTACATGAAGGCCTTCGGCAATCTGACCCATCCGCCGGAGCTGACGCTCGGCGTCTATTTCCACCAATGCGCCATCGCGATGAGCTGCCGGCAGCTCGCCATGGCCGGGCGCTATCTGATGCATGGCGGGCTGCAGGAGCCCGGCGGCGCCCGCGTGGTCTCCGCCCAACGCGCGCGCCGCATCAACGCGCTGATGCTGACCTGCGGCCATTACGACGCCTCGGGCGACTTCGCCTTCAGGGTGGGCCTGCCCGGGAAATCCGGCGTCGGCGGCGGCATCCTCGCCATCGCACCGGGAAAGGCGTCGATCGCGGTCTGGTCGCCGGGCCTCAACGCCAACGGCAACTCGATGCTCGGCACGCAGGCGCTGGAGCGGCTTGCCGAGGCGACGGGGTGGTCGGTTTTCGGAGGGTGAGAACTATTCCACGGCGCGTGGCGGCAGCGTCACGCGCTCATAGATATCGGACATGGCGAGCTTGATGCCTATCGCAGGCATATCAAGAATCTCATCGAGCGATATGGACCGTTGCTGCCGCCATTCCCCTCCCTCTGGCCGCGACCAGAGGATGGCATCAGCCAGATCGGGATCGATATAAAGCAGGTACAGCAGGCTGCCGACCTGTCTGTACTCTTCGAGCTTTACGACAAGATCAAGGTAGCGCGTGCTAGGCGAGAGCACTTCGACGACGAGGCGAGGCGGCTTTGTAAGCATTGGGGTCGGGCTTTCCGCAATCGACGCCTGTGTCTGGCCGTCGGATCTGCCCGGAAAACGATTCAATGCTGCTTTCGCCTGTGAATGGTCGGCAATCCTTGCCACGCAATTGCAAGTGCAGCGACGCCACAACGTTGACCACGACGACGTTATGGACGCTTCGAACACAGACCATCAGCTTGAGCGGCGTTCCATCGACGAGTTCATACAAATCCTCCTGGCGCTCCTGCCAGGCGAAGAACTCGTCAACCGTCCAGCGCCGAACCGCACGCTCCGACACGCTCTGCTCCTGCATCAGCAACAAGCTTGATGATGCCTTTGATGCGGCCCGATCGCAACACGCACTCGCCCCTTACGTATCCACCGTCGCGTTCAGGGCGTTGCTCTGGATGAACTCGCGGCGCGGCTCGACCACGTCGCCCATCAGCTTGACGAAGAGGTCGTCGGCCTCGTCGTTCTGGTCGTTGCGGACGCGCAGCAGCGAGCGGGCGTCGCGATCGAGCGTCGTCTCCCAGAGCTGGTCCGGGTTCATCTCGCCCAGCCCCTTGTAGCGCTGCAGCGAGACGCCCTTCTTGCCGATGGCGGAGATGGCCTCGAACAGATCGGTCGGCCCGTTGACGATATGGTCGTCGCCCTTGCGGCTCAGCACGCCCGGCTTCGAATAGGCTTCCTGGAGCGAGGTTGCGGCCGCGTCGAGCTTGCGCGCCTCGGCGCTGGCGAGCAGGCCTGAATCGAGCGCCGCCACCTGCTTCACGCCGCGCACCATGCGCGAGAACAGGAAGCCGCCATCGGCGACCTTGCCTTCCCAGCCGCGCTCCAGATCGTCGGAGATCGCGTCGAGCCGCACTGCGACAGACTCAGCCTTGGCGGCGGCCTCCGCATCGCTGTCGCTGGCGAGCGGGTGCAGCGCGCCGGCGATCGCCATCTGCTCGACCACGCGGCGGTCATAGCGCGAATGCAGTTGCGAGAGCGTATGGCGGACGCCGCGCGCCTCCTCGATCAGCACGCGCAGGTCGGCGCCGCCGCGCTCGGAGCCGTCGCTGGTCTTGAAGACCGCGCCGTCCAGTGCGGTCTCGACCAGGTAGTCCTCCAGCGCGCGCTCGTCCTTGAGATAGACATGGCTCTTGCCGCGCGCCGCCTTGTAGAGCGGCGGCTGGGCGATGAAGAGATGCCCGCGCTCGATCACCTCCGGCATCTGCCGGTAGAAGAAGGTCAGCAAGAGAGTGCGGATGTGGGAGCCGTCCACGTCCGCGTCGGTCATGATGATGATCTTGTGGTAGCGCAGCTTCTCGATGTTGAACTCCTCACGGCCGATGCCGGCGCCCAGCGCCGTGATCAGCGTGCCGACCTGTTCGGAGGAGAGCATCTTGTCGAAGCGCGCCCGCTCGACGTTCAGGATCTTTCCGCGCAGGGGCAGAACCGCCTGGTATTCCCGCGCCCGGCCCTGCTTGGCCGAGCCGCCGGCGGAATCGCCCTCGACGATGAAGAGTTCGGACTTGGCCGGATCTCTTTCCTGACAATCGGCCAATTTGCCTGGGAGCGACGCGATGTCGAGCGCGCCCTTGCGCCGCGTCAGGTCGCGCGCCTTGCGGGCGGCCTCGCGCGCGGCGGCTGCTTCCGCCACCTTGCCGACGATCAGCTTGGCCTCGGGCGGGTGCTCCTCCAGCCAGGTCGCCAGCGCCTGGTTGACGACGTTCTCGATCACGGGGCGGACCTCGGAGGAGACCAGCTTGTCCTTGGTCTGCGAGGAGAATTTCGGGTCCGGCACCTTGACCGAGACGATCGCGGTCAGGCCCTCGCGGCAATCATCGCCGGTGAGCGTGACCTTCTCCTTCTTCAGGATGCCCGAGCTTTCGGCATAGCCTGTGATCTGGCGGGTCAGCGCGGCGCGGAAGCCGGCGAGATGCGTGCCGCCATCGCGCTGCGGGATGTTGTTGGTGAAGCAGAGCACGTTCTCGTGGTACGAATCGTTCCACCACAGCGAGACGTCGACTGTGATGCCGTCCTTCTCATTGGTCAGCATCAGCGGCCTGGAGATGATCGGGCTCTTGGCGCGGTCGAGATAGCGCACGAAGGCCTCGACGCCGCCCTCATACATCAGCTCCTCGCGCACCACCTCGGCATGGCGGGCGTCGGTCAGCACGATGCGGACCCCGGAGTTGAGGAAGGCGAGTTCGCGCAGGCGGTGCTCGAGCGTCTTGTAGTCGAACTCGATCATCGTGAAGGTGTCCTGGGACGGGGTGAAGGTCACCTCCGTGCCGCGCTTGTCGCCGGCCGGGCCGATGACGGCCAGCGGCGCGATCGCATCGCCATGGCGGAACTCCATGAAATGCTCCTGGCCGCCGCGCCAGATACGCAGCTTCAGCGAGACCGAGAGCGCGTTGACGACGGAGACGCCGACGCCGTGCAGGCCGCCCGAGACCTTGTAGGAATTCTGGTCGAACTTTCCGCCGGCATGGAGCTGGGTCATGATGACCTCGGCGGCCGAGATGCCTTCCTCGCTGTGGATATTGGTCGGAATGCCGCGGCCATTATCGGTCACGGTGACCGATCCGTCGGCGTTCAGCGTCACCGTGACAAGGTCGGCATGGCCCGCCAGGGCCTCGTCGATGGCGTTGTCGACCACCTCATAGACCATGTGGTGCAGGCCCGAGCCGTCGTCGGTGTCGCCGATATACATGCCCGGCCGCTTGCGCACCGCATCCAGGCCTTTGAGAACCTTGATGGAATCGGCGCCATAGGCGGCGTCTTCAAGGTCGCGGGCAGCATCGTTCATGTCGGGGTCCTTCGGCGGGCGCGCATGCAGCCGCGATCGTCTTGATTCGTATCACGAATATAGACGTTCAGTGCGGCTTTTTCACGCGTATGCGCGTGCGTGCGCGAGGCCCACCGTTTTCGGAGCAGCCCGCCTTCGGAGATGCGCCGTCAGCGCCGCTCGAAATCCCGATGAACGTCATGGGTGACGATGCCTTCGCCGTCCGGCGGTATCACCAGCCAGTCCTTGCGGGTCAGCGTCTGGCGCGTGTCCTCATAGCCCGAATGCCAGTGCTCCTTCATCGAGGTGCGCGAGAACTCGTGGTCCTTGGCGTGGCTTTCATAGGATTTCTGCTGGTAGATCAGCTGCAGGATGGTGTGCTCGGGGATCAGCGCCAGTTCGTCGCGCAAGGCCCGGTCCTCCTCGCTCAGGCTGGCGTCTGGAATATGCGTCAGCGCCTTGTGAGCCTGCTTCTTCCAGCCCTGCAATTGCTGGAACAGGTCGGTCGTGTAGCGCGTGCGCGAGGAGTACATGATGTCCTTGTGCCGGCCCATCACGTCCTGCATCGTGCGCGGCATCGGGCCGCGCGAGGAGAACAGATCCACCTGGAAGATCAGCGAGTTGAGCGTGTCCTCCTGGTTGAGCAGGTGCTGCAGCGGCGTGTTGGAGACGATGCCGCCGTCCCAGTAATGCTCCGTGCCGATCTGCACGGTCGGGAAGGCCGGCGGCAGGGCGCCCGACGCCATGACATGCTCGGGCGTGATCGCCTCCAGAGTATTGTCGAAATAGACGAAATTGCCCGACAGCGCATTGACCGCCCCGACCGAGAAATGCACGGCGCGGCTGTTGATCAGGTCGAAATCGACCAGTTCCAGCAGGGTCTCGCGCAAGGGCGAGGTGTCGTAGAAGCTCGTGGCGTCGGGCGCGCCGGCGGGCGCGAGCCAGGCGCTGGTGCGGCGCGGTTCGAAGAAGCCGGGCTGGCCGAGGATCGTGGTCAGGAACGAGGACGTCGCATTGCGGGCCTGGCGGAAGACATCGCCCTCCGGCGTGAACCACCAGACCTTGCGGTCGGTGATGCGGTTCCAGAATGTCTCCAGCCGCTCCAGCCGGCGCTCGCGCGGGTTGCCGGCGATGATCGCCGAGTTGATCGCGCCGATCGAGACGCCCGAGACCCAGTCGGGCTCGATATCGGCCTCGTGCAGCGCCTGGTAGACGCCCGCCTGATAGGCTCCGAGAGCGCCGCCGCCCTGCAGCACCAGCGCGACACGGTCGCAGCGTTCGGGACGCCAGCCGAGATAGCGGCTTTCCGCGAGATCGAGGCCCATCGACGCGTTCATGCTGCAGCGCTCCTCGAAACAACGGCAAGAAACCGCCCATTTCTGCGTGTTTGCGGGTGACACCCGTATGACGCCGAGGTCTCTTGCTGCGATGCGTCATCGCCATGTCAGGCAAGGGTCATCGCTCTGTCAGCATGCTGGCTCAGCACTTGCCGCAACAGGGTCCTCCGCGTGTCGGTTCGGGAGTATGTCGGGATGTTGCAAGGCAAGACGGCCGTCGTCACGGGCTCGACCTCCGGTATCGGGCTCGCCATTGCGCGCGCCTATGCGCAGCAGGGCGCCAACATCGTCATCAACGGCTTCGGCAAGCCTGACGAGATCGAGGCCGAGCGCGCCGGGATCGAGGCCGATTTCGGCGTGATCGCCCGCTACAGCCCGGCCGACATGGCCCATGGCGGCGCGATCGCGGCCATGATCGAGCAGGCCGAGAGCGAATTCGGCTCTGTCGACATCCTGGTCAACAACGCCGGCATCCAGTTCGTCTCGGCCATCGAGGAGTTCCCGGTCGAGAAATGGGACGCGATCATCGCGATCAACCTCTCGGCCGCCTTCCATTCGATCCGCGCCGCTTTGCCGGGCATGAAGGCGCGCAAATTCGGCCGCATCATCAATACGGCCTCGGCCCATGCGCTGGTCGCCTCGCCGTTCAAATCGGCCTATGTCGCCGCCAAGCATGGCATCGCCGGCCTGACCAAGACGGTGGCGCTGGAAGCCGCGACCTTCGGCGTGACGGTGAACGCGATCTGCCCCGGCTATGTCTGGACGCCTTTGGTCGAGAAGCAGGTCCCGGAGACGATGGCGGCGCGCGGGCTGACCAGGGAGCAGGTCATCAACGACGTGCTGCTGCACGCCCAGCCGACCAAGCAGTTCGTCACCTCCGAGGAGGTCGCGGGCCTGGCGGTGTTCCTCGCCTCGGACGCCGCGAAGTCGATCACCGGCGTCATCCTGCCGATCGACGGCGGCTGGACCGCGCAGTGACGGGAGAAGAGCCATGAACCGCAAGGACATCCTCGATCTGCCCTCGATGCCGCTGGCCGGGCCGAGCTATCCGGCCGGGCCGTATCGCTTCATCGACCGCGAATACATGATCATCAGCTACGAGACCGATCCCGAGCTGATCCGCCACCATCTGCCCGAGCCGCTGATGCCGATCGCGCAGCCGGTCGTGCATTACGAATGGATCAAGATGCCCGATTCCTCGGGCTTCGGCAGCTACACCGAGACCGGCATCGTCATCCCCTGCCTGTTCGGCGATGAGGAGGTCAATTTCGTCTCGCAGATGTATCTCGACATCGAGCCGCCGATCTCGGCCGGGCGCGAGATCTGGGGCTTCCCCAAGAAATACGCGCATCCCAAACTGGAGACGGTCAAGGACACGCTGACGGGCACGCTCGAATATGCCGGCCAGCAGGTCGCCATGGGCACGATGGGCTACAAGCATGAGAGCCTGGCCGGCAACGGCGTCAGGACGACCGCCATGCTTTCGAAGACGCAGGTCAACCTCAAGATCATCCCCGGCGTCGATGGCGAGCCGGAGATCTGCCAGCTCGTCGCGCTGAACCTGACCGACATCACGGTCAAAGGCTCCTGGATCGGGCCGGGCCGGCTCCATCTGGTCCCGCATGTCAACGCGCCCGTCGCCGACCTGCCGGTGCGCAGGGTGCTCGGCGCGCACCATTTCATCGCCGACCTGACCCTGCCCTTCGGGCGGAAGATCCACGACTACATGAAGGTGTGACGTCGTCTTTGCGAGCGGAGCGAAGCAATCCAGAGGTAGCGCGAGACGCTGGATTGCTTCGCTTCGCTCGCAAAGACGGCGAGGGGCCTGCTACCCTCCAAATCCCGCGATCGCCTCGATAAACGCCTCGCCATATTGCGCGAGCTTCCTTTCGCCGACGCCCTCAATCGCCCGCATCTCGTCGAGCGCCATGGGCCGCTCCCGCGCCATCGCGATCAGGGTGCGGTCGGTGAAGATGATATAGGCCGCGACGCCCTCCGCGCGGGCGATCTGGAGCCGCAGGCGCCGCAGGTGCTCGAACATCCCGGCGGTGCCCTCGTCGAGCCCGTCGGCGCGCGCGGCCTCGCGCTCGCTGCGCCGCGTCCGCCGGTCGGCGTAAGGGTCGGCCCGCAATGCGATCGGCTCGCGCCCGAGCAGGATGTCGTCGCCCTTTTCGGTCAGGCAGAAGCCGCCATGTTCAGCGCTCGCTTCGGCCAGAGCGCCCGCCGCGAAGAGTTTTCGCGCCAGCGCGGTCCAGGCGCTCTTGGGCTTGTCCCGGCCGACGCCAAAAGTCTTCAGCCCGTCATGGTTCTGGCGGCGGATCGCCTCGGTCACCGTGCCGGTCAGGATGTCGGCGAGGTGGGCCGCGCCGAAACGCTGGCCCGAGCGCGCCACGGCCGAGAGCAGCTTTCGCGCATCGAGCGTGGCGTCGGCGAGCTGGGTGTCCGCGCCGCAGAGATCGCAGCGGAGCGGCGCGTTCCCGTGGCGGCAGGCTGTCGTCTCCTCGCCGAAATAGGACAGCAGTGCGCTCCTGCGGCACAGCGCGGATTCGCACAATTCGATCATGGCGTTGAGCCGCCTGTGCTCGATGCGGCGGCGCGCGTCGTCGATCGCCTTCTCGTCGATCTGGCGGCGGCGCAGCGCCATGTCCTCGATGCCGTAAAGCGTCAGCGTGTCGGCGGGCAGCCCGTCGCGCCCGGCGCGGCCGATTTCCTGGTAGTAGCTCTCGATCGAGCCAGGCATGTCGGCATGGACGACGAAGCGGACATCGGGCTTGTTGATGCCCATGCCGAAGGCGATGGTGGCGCAGACGACGACGCCGTCCTCCTGCAGGAAGACGTCCTGATTGCGGTTGCGCACGCCCTGCTCCATGCCGGCGTGATAGGGCAGCGCGTTCCAGCCCTTTTCGCGAAGCCCCTCGGCCAGCCTTTCTGTGCGGCCGCGCGAGGAGCAGTAGACGATCCCTGAGCCGCCGCGATGCCTTGTCAGGAAATCGGCGATCTGCCGGCGCGGCTGGTCCTTCGGCGCGAAGGCGAGCTTGAGATTGGGCCGGTCGAAGGAATGCACCACCAGATGCGGCGGCTGCGGAAAGAGCTGCTGGGCGATGTCGTCTCGCGTCTGCCGGTCGGCTGTGGCGGTCAGCGCCGTCACGGGCACGCCGCCCAGCGCCTCGCGGGTCCTGGCGAGCAGCCGGTATTCGGGTCGGAAGTCGTGGCCCCATTGCGAGACGCAATGCGCCTCGTCGATGGCGAGCCGCGTCACGCCAAGACGGCGCAGTCGGCCGACGAGACCGTCGCCGGCCAGCCGCTCGGGCGAGACGAAGAGCAGGCGCAGGTCGCCGGCGTTCAGCTTCTCCCAGGCCTCGCTCGCCTCGCTCTCGCTGTTCATCGAGTTCAGCGATGCGGCCGCGACGCCCGCCCGCGTCAACTGGCCCACCTGGTCGCGCATCAGGGCGATCAGCGGCGAAACGACGAGCGTCAGCCCGCCCGCGACCAGCGCCGGAAGCTGGTAGCACATCGACTTGCCCGAGCCCGTCGGCATCACGGCGAAGACGTCCCGGCCGGCAAGCGCGGCCTCGATCACCTCCCACTGCCCGGGGCGGAAATCATCATAGCCGAAGACGGATTTGAGGATCGCGCGGGCGTCTGATTCGCGAGAGAGCGGCATCGGGCCGGTTTGCCCGAGATGCCCCGCCATGGCCAGCCTCAGGCCAGCGCCGCCAACAGGTGAACCAGAGCGGCGAGAGCGAAAACGGCCGCGATCATACGCGAGGCGAGCGGCTTCATGTCGAACCAGAGGAACTGAAGCGCCAGCCTGAGCAGCCAGAACAGCCCGCCGACGAGTGGCAGCGTCATCGCCGGCGCACCTGTTCGCGCTTCCAAGAGCAGCGCCGCGCCATAGGCGAGGAAGACGAAGCCAAGCATCGCGTTCAGCGTCTGCGTGATCGCGGCATTGAGTCCGCCTGAGGCCCGCAGCCGCTCCGGCCAGCCGAAGAGCCGCCAGAAGGCGGCGTGAAACGCGGCGAAGCCGAGATCGATCAGTCCCGCCGCGACCAGCATCGCTATTCCTCGCCCGTCCAGCCGACGCTGTCGTCATGCTTGAAATGGCGAGGATAGCATGGGGAGCGGCTACTTCCAGACGCCGTCTTTCTGTCGAAAATCGTATGGGAACCTTCCGCAACAAGCGTCGTTATTCACGCAACAGCCGCTGGGGCTGTACGACATTCAAAGGAAGGACCACGACGATGGGCAGCACGATGGACAAGGTCAAGGGTCTGGCCAATGAGGCCGCCGGAAACGTCAAGCAGGCCGCCGGCAAGGCCCTGAACAAGCCCGGCCTCGAGGCCGAAGGCATCGCGCAGGAGCGCAAGGGCGAGGCCCAGCAGATGGTCGGCAAGGGCAAGGACGCCGTCAAGAAAGTGATCGACAAGGCCTGATTTCGGTCAGAGCTTCGATCAAGAAGCGGGTCGCCGGAAGGCGGCCCGCTTTTTTGTTGCCCTCACCGTCATTGCGAGCGCAGCGAAGCAATCCAGGAGGGCGTAGAGCGAGGCGCTGGCGTGCTTCGCTCGGTTCGCAATAACGGATTCTGCCTACGCCGCCCCGCCGAGCCCGCCCAGAAAGTCCTTGACCCGGCCGAAGAAGCCCGCCGATTCCGGATGGGTCGAATGCGAGCTCTCGCGCTCGAATTCGAGCAGCAATTCGCGCTGGCGGGCGGTCAGCTTCTGCGGCGTCTCGATCAGCACCTGGATGTAGAGGTCGCCGAACTCGCGCGAGCGCAGCACGCTCATGCCCTTGCCCTTGAGGCGGAACTGCTTGCCGGTCTGCGTGCCCTCGGGGATCTTGACGCGGGCCTGCTCGCCGGTCAGCGTCGGCACCTCGATCTCGCCGCCGAGCGCGGCCGAGGTCAGGCCGAGCGGCACGCGGCAGAACAGATCGGCCCCGTCGCGCTGGAAGATCGCGTGCGGCTTGATCGAGAGGAAGATGTAGAGGTCGCCGGCCGGCCCGCCGCGCAGGCCCGCCTCGCCCTCGCCGGCCAGCCTGATCCGGGTGCCGTCCTCGACGCCGGCGGGGATCGTCACCGACAGCGTGCGCTCGCGGGTGACGCGGCCCGCGCCCGAGCAGTTCTTGCACGGGTCGTCGATGATCTCGCCGCGGCCGTTGCAGCTCGGGCAGGTCCGCTCGATCGAGAAGAAGCCCTGGTTTGCGCGGACCCGGCCATGGCCGCCGCAGGTCGGGCAGGTCCGCGATTTCGAGCCGGGCTTTGCGCCCGTACCCGTGCAGGCCTCGCAGGCGACCGAAGTCGGCACACGGATCGAGGCGCTCTTGCCGGAGTAGGCGTCCTCGAGGCCGATCTCCAGATTATAGCGCAGGTCGGCTCCGCGCTCGCGCCCGTTGGCGGCGCGCGGCCCGCCGCGCCCACGCGCGTCGCCGAAGAACGAATCGAAGATGTCCGACATGAAGTCGGAGAATTCGGGACCCTGCTGGCCGCCGCCCTGTTCGAAGGCCTGGTGGCCGTAGCGGTCATAGGCGCCGCGCTTCTGCCCATCGGAGAGCACCTGATAGGCCTCGTTCAACTCCTTGAACTTGGCCTCGGCTCCCTTGTCGCCGGGGTGGCGGTCGGGGTGGCACGTCATCGCGAGCTTGCGGAAGGCGCTCTTCAGCTCCGCATCGCTGGCCGTCTTGGCGACGCCGAGAATTTCGTAATAGTCGCGCTTGGACATCAAACAGCCCCTTCGCCCGTCCCGCGTCGTCGCCGGGCAACCCGGCGATCCTCTGCAGGAGAACGAGAATCTAACTTACGACGCCATCCCGTAACGCAATGGCCGGGTCAAGCCCGGCCATGACGTCGTCGGTTTCGGCTGAACGGCCTCAGGCGCTCTTCTTCTTGTCGTCGCTGACATCCTTGAAGTCGGCGTCGATGACGTCGTCCTTCTTGGCCTCGGCCGGCTGCTCGCCGCCTTCGGCTGTCGGCGCTTCCGCCTGGCTGGCGGCGTACATCGCCTCGCCGAGCTTCATCGAGGCCTGCATCAGATCGGTGGTGCGGGCCGTGATCGTCTCGGCGTTGTCCTCGGCCAGCGCGGCCTTCAGCGCGTCCATCGCGGTCTCGATGGCGGCCTTGTCGGCCTCCGAGACCTTGTCGCCATACTCCTTCAGCGACTTCTCGGTCGAATGTACCAGGCTCTCGCCCTGGTTCTTCGCCTCGACGACCTCGCGTCGCTTCTTGTCTTCCGTGGCGTTGGCCTCGGCGTCCTTGACCATCTTCTGGATGTCGGCCTCGGACAATCCGCCAGAGGCCTGGATGCGGATCTGCTGCTCCTTGTTGGTGGCCTTGTCCTTGGCCGTAACCGAGACGATGCCGTTGGCGTCGATGTCGAAGGTCACCTCGATCTGCGGCATGCCGCGCGGGGAGGGCGGAATGCCCATCAGGTCGAACTGGCCGAGCGCCTTGTTGTCGGCCGCCATCTCGCGCTCGCCCTGGAAGACCCGGATCGTCACCGCCTGCTGGTTGTCCTCGGCGGTGGAGAAGACCTGGCTCTTCTTGGTCGGGATCGTGGTGTTGCGGTCGATCAGGCGCGTGAACACGCCGCCCAGCGTCTCGATGCCGAGCGAGAGCGGGGTCACGTCGAGCAGCAGCACGTCCTTGACGTCGCCCTGCAGCACGCCGGCCTGGATCGCGGCGCCGATGGCGACGACCTCGTCCGGGTTGACGCCCTTATGCGGCTCCTTGCCGAAGAACTGCTTCACCACTTCCTGCACTTTGGGCATGCGGGTCATGCCGCCGACGAGCACGACCTCGTCGATCTGCCCCGCCGACAGGCCGGCATCCTTGAGCGCCTTCTTGCAGGGCTCGATGGTGCGCTGGACCAGATCGTCGACCAGGCTCTCGAATTTGGCGCGCGAGAGCTTGATGGCGAGGTGCTTCGGCCCCGATGCGTCCGCCGTGATGTAGGGCAGGTTGATCTCGGTCTGGGCGGTGGTCGACAGCTCGATCTTGGCCTTCTCGGCCGCTTCCTTCAGGCGCTGGAGGGCGAGCTTGTCCTTCTTCAGGTCGATGCCCTGCTCGCGCTTGAACTCGTCGGCCAGGTACTCGACCAGCCGCATGTCGAAATCTTCGCCGCCGAGGAAGGTGTCGCCATTGGTCGACTTCACCTCGAAGACGCCGTCGCCGATCTCGAGGATCGAGACGTCGAAGGTGCCGCCGCCGAGGTCGTAGACCGCGATCACGCCGGCCTGCTTCTTGTCGAGGCCATAGGCGAGTGCAGCCGCCGTCGGCTCGTTGATGATGCGCAGCACTTCGAGGCCGGCGATGCGGCCGGCGTCCTTGGTGGCCTGACGCTGGGCGTCGTTGAAATAGGCCGGAACCGTGATCACGGCCTGGTCGACCTTCTGGCCGAGATAGGCTTCGGCCGTCTCCTTCATCTTGGTCAGCGTGAAGGCGGAGATCTGCGAAGGCGAGTAATCGGTGCCGTCGGCCTCGACCCAGGCGTCGCCGCCCGAGGACTTCTTGATCTTGTAGGGGACGAGATTCATGTCCTTCTGCGTCATCGGATCGGCGAAGGTCCGGCCGATCAGGCGCTTGATCGCAAAGAAGGTGCGCTCGGGATTGGTCACGGCCTGGCGCTTGGCAGGCTGGCCGACGAGGCGTTCGCCGTCATCCGTGATGGCGACGATGGAGGGCGTGGTGCGCGCGCCTTCCGAATTCTCGATGACCTTGGGCGTCGAGCCTTCCATCACCGCAACGCAGGAATTGGTCGTGCCGAGGTCGATACCGATAACTTTACCCATGGAGGGGATCCCTTTAAGTTGAGCAGATCGCCGGCAACTGGCGCGAAACGCCACCTTCCGGCCCATGGACCGGTCCGCACCCACGATCGCGGCGAGCAGAACCGGCATTCCACGTCGAGCGGTCCTGAAACCGCCTCTTGGCGGCGTATATAGGGAGGGGGTTCCCCCCCTTGCAAGACATTCAAGGCAAGACATTCAAGCCGATTAAGAATCAGCCCGAAGCTCCATCGCGGCGCATGGCGGCCGCCGGTGCATTCCTGCTGCTGTGTTGCGTCTGTGCCCTTGCGCGCAGCGGGACGACATTTCATGCAAGAGGGCCAACCCCGTCTTCAGGGTCGCGACTTGAAACGCCCGCTGCGCCAAGGAACCTGCCTGGCCTTCTGCCTTGCCGTGCTGGCTCTTGCCGGCACGGTCCTGCATGCCTCGGCCCAGCCGCTGCAGCTTCCCGGCGCCCAACCCTTCAATCCGGCCGGGGCGCAGCAGAGCGCGCCGCCCGGAGCGGCCGCCGGCCCGGCGACGCCGCGGCCGCCCTCTATGCCCGCGATCAGGGTGGCGGGCGAGGAGGCGATCCTAGGTCGGCCGCTGCGCCGCAATGGCGGGCTGGGCGAGGCCACCTTCGAGAAGACCGCGACCGGCCACGGCCTCAAACTCAACGTGCAGGGCTTCCAGTCCGAGAACTTGACCGAGCCCTGCGCGGTCTCCTTCGGCGAGACGCCCGTACCCGTGACTCCGCAGGGCCGGCCGGCCGGCGTGCCGCGCTACAAGCTCGAGGCCGCCGCCTGCCCGATCGTCTTCGACGTGCTCGACGGCGCATTCCTTGTCGTCGAGCCGACGCAGCCCTGTCTCGTCGAGGCCGCCTTGTGCCGCATTGACCCGCGCGGGCTGTGGGGCCCGGATTCGCGCACGCTGCCGCCGCGCGCCAGGGAAATCGAGACGGCGCGCGGCGCGGCCGAGCGCGCCGTCCGCGAGGGCTATCGCGCGCTCACGGCCAAGGCCGACGCCGTCGACCAGCGTTCGATCGCGCGTGAACAGGCGGGTTTCTCGGCCGAGCGCGAGCTGATCTGCCGCGACTTCCAGCGAGAGGGCCAGATCGGCTTCTGCGGCGCGCGCATCACCGAGGCCCGCGCCGCCTCGATCCGCGCCAGGCTCGGCATCACCAGCGAGCCGAAGCCCGCTGCCACGCCGAGGCCTAGGCCGGCGGCGCCGAGGCCGCTGCCGCTCGCGCCGACGCAGTAGAACCCCGTTCCCAAGTGCTTGGGTTTTTGCTAGGCTCAACTCCGTGGCTGTGGTCCTGCGCTTCGACGGGTATCGTGTCGTGATCTATCCAAACGATCACCGGCCGGCTCATGTCCATGTCAAAGGAGCGGGCGTCGAGGCCGTTTTCGTTCTGAACTGTCCGAGCGGACCGCCGGAACTACGGGAGAGCTTCGGCTTCAGGAGCTTCGAAATCGGCCGGATCATCGACAGCCTTGCGGGGCATCTCTCAAGGCTCTGCGAAGAATGGAGACGTCGCCATGGCGGTGACTGACAAGGACCTGAAAGTGGCCGAAGCCCGCATGGCGGCGTTGCGTGAGGCCGGGCATGTCGTCACTGCCCGCTATGATCACGGGACTGCGAGGGTGGTCGTCGAACTGCATAATGGCGTTCAGCTTGCTGTGCCCAGCGGCCAGATCGAGGGCCTGGCTCAGGCTGCGCCAGAGGATCTTGCGGAGATCGAGATCAGCCCCGCCGGCCTTGGCCTGTCCTGGCCGCGTCTCGACGTCGATCTCTATCTGCCGGCCTTGCTGCAGGGCGTATTCGGCTCGCGGCAATGGATGGCCTCGCAACTTGGAGGTCTGGGCGGTCGGGCTCGTTCTGCTGCAAAGGCAGACGCCGCCCGCGAGAATGGCCGCAAAGGCGGACGGCCCCGAAAGGTCTCGGCAGCCTGAACGCCATGGCAGCCTAGCGGTTGAGAACGGCCCTCAGCTTTTGCGTCGCGCCCTCGACATCGTCGCCGCCAAACATCGCCCCGATGACGGCGATACCGTCTGCGCCGGCCGCCATCACGGATGCCGCGTTCCCGGCGGTGATGCCGGCGATCGCGCCGATCGGCAGATCGCCCAGTTCCGCGCGCGCGGCCTCGCGCAGGCTGCGATAGCCGCCGAGCCCGAGCGGCGCGTCGGCATTGTCCTTGTGCTGTGTGGCGAAGACGCCGCCGATGCAGGCGTAGTCGATTCGTACTGACGCCAGATAGGGCAGTTCGCTTTCGTGCTTCAGCGTCGCGCCGATGATCGCGGCCTCGCCGAGCAGGCGGCGCGCATCGGACAGCGCCATGTCGTCGGCTCCGAGATGGACGCCCTCGGCTCCGGCCGCCAGCGCGACGTCGAGGCGGTCGTTGATCAGCAGCGGCACGTTTGTGCCGGCCAACGCCGCATGGATCGCCTTGGCCTCGCGCACCATGTCGCGGGTTGAGGCGTCCTTGGCGCGGTACTGGATCAGCGTCGCGCCGCCCTTGGCCGCCGCTGCAGCGAGGTCAGCAAGCGAACGGCCGCGCGCGATCTGCGGATCGACGATGCCGTAGAGCAGGATGTTCAATGGCATTGGCAGGCTCTTTCGTCTTTGCGAGCGTAAGCGAAGCAATCCAGGAGGGCGCAGAGCGAGACGCTGGATTGCTTCGCTTACGCTCGCAAAGACGGCGTTGCGCTCAGCCGGACATCCTCGTGCGCAACGTCGCCTCGTCCATCGCCGCCACGGCGTCGATCAGCTCCAGCTCGAACGAGCCCGGGCCCCGGCAGCGCTCGGCGGCGATCTCGCCGGCGACGCCATAGGCCGTCAGCGCGGCCGCCGAGGCGACCGAGAAATTGCTCTCCACTGCGCAGCAGGCCGCGATCAGCGCGCCGGTCGCGCAGCCGACGCCCGTGACCTTCGTCATGAGAGGGTGTCCGTGCGCGACGGAGAACGCGCCGCCTGCGCCCTCGATCCGATCGACCTTGCCGGTCGTGACCAGCGTCAGGTTGCGCTCCGACGCGGCTGCGATCGCCGGCGCGATCGCCTCCATCTCCGTCGCATTGCCGCGCACGACGATGTCCCTCAGCCGCAGCACCTCGCGCGCCACATGCTGGCGCAGCGGTGACAGCTCGACGAAGACCGGGTCGAAGACGAGCGGCTTGGCCCGGTCGCGCGCTGCCTCCAGAAGCTTCGGGATCGCGAGTTCGCTCTCGGCGTTGATCGTGCCGATATTGATCAGGATCGCGCCTGCCCCATCGGCCATCGCCGCGACCTCGTCGACATGGATCGCCATGGACGGGATCGCCCCGAACGCCAGCAGCATGTTGGCGGTGATGTTCTGCGCCACGGTGTTGGTCAGGCATTGCACGCGCGGGCGTGCCGCCGCCACGCGCGCCAGAACGGCCGCGACGCGCGTTGCGTCGAGGCGTCGCAGTGGAGAAGCAGTTTTGCTAGCGCCAGCGCCGCCACTCACAGCGCCGCCTCCGGCTGACCGACGTCCGCTACCATCAGAAATTCGGCTAGGCAGGCTACGAGCAAGCGACATATGTTGTGGGCGGTGCCTAAGGCATGACGAGACCTATTAAAAGCTTTATGAAACGCCATCACGGTGCCCCTTCGATCAGCGAGCGAAGAACAAGGAGAAGGGACACGATTTCCTTCTCAAGTCCCACTTCGTCGATGATTGGCAATTCATAATCCGTTTCAAGATTGTTATGCAGGACCGCGTTCGCCCGCTTTCGCAGTCGATGCAACGCGGCTTCACTGGCTCCACGCGGAAGCTTGTGCCGTGCGTTCTTAATGCGTTCAGCTAGGTCCTTGCCTTCGATACGGTAATGGTCTCGTAGCGCCGCCTCCATGATTGATCGCATTAGCGCGAGCGCCGCTAAGGGCGTGCCGAATACAAAGGCATCATGAGCTTGCTGCAAAGTCGTCAGCATCGAGCCCGCTTTGGCATTGCCGTATCGGGCAGCGATACTGCGCGGCACTAGGATGAAGGGAACAAGCGCGCGACGTCGGAACACGCCGCGAAGGTCAAAGCCCACATCCTGCCTGAGCCGATCCCAGGCCGCAGACCCCTCAAGTATTTGTTCTATCCACTTTTGCTGCTGTTCATCCCAGCGATCATCCTGATCTGCCTGCTCCCCTGCAAATGTGATCGCGGCATTGATACCTGCCGCTTGCTCCCTCGCATCGTGGTCTGCGTTATCCCATTGAAAGTCCGCACTTGGGCTATGGGGATGGTTGCCGGCGGTGGCTGCGGGAAATATGTCCCGCAGCCAGAAACTCGACACGATATGTTCATAACGCACTTCATAGTCGCGCCAGGCGGCAATGAATGACGGATTTGCAGGAGCGGCGAACAACACGCGCGCCCGTCGTTCGTTCACCTTCAAAAAGTAGGCTGCAAAGGATAGTTGCGTGCACAGGTCGCGAACGCCGGGATCGATCGCGCCCATACCCTCGAGGTCCGAGGGCGAATCGTCGGTCCACTCTTTTAGTCGCGCGAACAGGGCCATGAATTTTATGACCTCTGCCGAGTCTGTTGCGACCATGCTCATTCGGCCGCCGGAAGGTAAAGCTGCGCGCCCTTGTCCAAAAATTCCTTGGACTTGGCCGCCATGCCCTCCAGCGCGGCGCGCTCATTGTCGCCCATCGCCAGCACCTCGGCGCGCAGATCCTGCGTGATCTTCATCGAGCAGAATTTCGGGCCGCACATCGAGCAGAAATGCGCGACCTTGTGGACGTCCTTGGGCAGCGTCTCGTCATGGTAACTGCGCGCGGTATCGGGATCGAGCGCCAGGTTGAACTGGTCCTCCCAGCGGAAGTCGAAGCGCGCGCGGCTGACCGCGTCGTCGCGCAGCTTGGCCGCCGGGTGGCCCTTGGCGAGGTCGGCGGCGTGCGCGGCGATCCGGTAGGTGATCACGCCGGTCTTGACGTCGTCGCGGTTGGGCAGTCCGAGATGCTCTTTCGGCGTGACGTAGCAGAGCATCGAGCAGCCGAACCAGCCGATCATCGCCGCGCCGATCCCCGAGGTGATATGGTCGTAGCCCGGCGCGATGTCGGTCGTCAGCGGTCCAAGCGTATAGAACGGGGCCTCGCCGCATTCGCGCAGCTGCTTGTCCATGTTCTCCTTGATCTTGTGCATCGGCACATGGCCGGGGCCCTCGATCATCACCTGGCAGCCGCGATCCCAGGCGACCTTGGTCAGCTCGCCAAGAGTCTCCAGTTCGGCGAACTGGGCGCGGTCGTTGGCGTCGGCGATCGAGCCCGGACGCAGTCCGTCGCCGAGCGAGAACGAGACGTCGTATTTGCGCATCAGGTCGCAGATCTCGTCGAAGCGCTCGTACAGGAAGCTCTCCTTGTGATGCGCCAGGCACCAGCGCGCCATGATCGAGCCGCCGCGCGAGACGATGCCGGTAACCCGCGATGCGGTGAGGGGGACATAAGGCAGCCTGACGCCGGCATGGATGGTAAAATAGTCGACGCCCTGCTCGGCCTGCTCGATCAGCGTGTCCTTGAAAACCTCCCAGTCGAGCTTGATCGGGTCGCCGCCGACCTTCTCCAGCGCCTGATAGATCGGCACGGTGCCGATCGGCACCGGCGAGTTGCGCAGGATCCAGGAGCGGATGTTGTGGATGTTGCGGCCCGTCGACAGGTCCATGACCGTGTCGGCGCCCCAGCGGATCGCCCAGACCAGTTTCTCGACCTCCTCGGCCGCGCCGGACGTCACGGCGGAGTTGCCGATATTGGCGTTGATCTTGACCAGGAAGTTGCGGCCGATCGCCATCGGCTCCAGTTCGGGATGGTTGATGTTGGCGGGGATGATCGCCCGCCCGCGCGCGATTTCGGAGCGCACGAATTCCGGCGTGACGAATTCGGGCACGGATGCGCCAAAGCTCTCGCCATCGGCATGGCGCTCCCTCGCGCCCTCCAGCATGGCGGCGCGGCCGAGATTCTCGCGATGCGCGACATAGATCATCTCGGGCGTGATGATGCCGGCGCGGGCGAATTCGAACTGCGTCGCCATCTGGCCGCCTTTGGCCGTCAGCACCGGGCGCTGCGCCGGGCAGGCGGGCACCAGCGCATCGGCCGAGATGTTGCCGTTGTCGGCGTCGGTCACAGTGCGGCCGGGGATGGTCTCGAAGCCGCGCGCCTCGAGCCAGGCGCGCCGGATTTGCGGCAGGCCGGCGTTCAGGTCGATCAGGGCGTCGGTTTCGGTGAACGGCCCCGAGGGGTCGTAGATACGCACCGGCGGCTCGGAATCGGTGGTGAGTTGGACCTCGCGGAACGGCACCCGGATCGAGGCGTCCTCGGGCGTCGGCACATAGATCTTGCGCGAACCGATGATCGGGCCGGTGGTGACGCTCTGGGGGGCGGCCTTGACGCCGTTCTTCGGCGTTTTCGTGTGGGCGTTCATATGGATCTCCTCCTTGGTCCAAGGTTCAGGAGATCCGGCGTCGAAGCGGTTCGTCGCTGTCTGCGGTGCGAGTGCGAGATCGCAAGCCGCGTTCCAGTCCCTCCGCCGGTATGACCCGGATCAGGTTCGACGGGTTCGGCTTGACGCCATCTCAGCCCTTGCGAGCACCCCTCGGAACGGGAGGGAAGTTAGGCGCGATGGACGCCGTGCGCAACCGGCAAAGGAGATCGTCGGTTCATGGTAGCGATGCGAGACGGTAAGGGTCACATGGAGAAATTGGAACCGTTCCTGCCATACCATCTCAGCGTTAGGGCGGCGAAAGCGAGAAAGGCAATTCCGATGGAAATGACGAGCAAAAATTGTTGATAAACTTCTTCTGTTCTGAAAAATTTAAGAAGGAACCGATCTACATCGAAATCGATAAATAACAATATAATTGTTGTTCCAATTGAGAGGCCAATAATCCATGTCGAAATCGAATTCCAATCGCGCTCTAAGATTGATTTATCGATCATAATATCGATGCTTGTTGTAACTAGCCATCCTAGAAATATCGGCATGATGATTATCGAACGGTTTCGGGCTTTTCTCATGCTGGACCTCGATAGCCGATTGGAGCAGTCAATCGCCCACTCGCAATAAGTTCGATCACTCGACCTCTCCGTTTTGGCGGCATGGCGCTTAAGATTCTCGGAATCGGATCGATCGACTCGTCATGCGCGGCAGATGCAGATCGCCACCCCATTCCGCCGGCATGACGCCGCCTCTACTTTGTGCCACATGGGACCATCGCTTTCTGGAGACGGACATGGCTTGGGGATCACGCGACTATATGGCGCCGGGGCGCTCGCTAGCGGTGGGCGATCGCGGCATCGCGGCGACCTCGCATCCGGCAGCGACCCTGGCCGCCGTCGACATCCTGCGCGCGGGCGGCAACGCCATCGACGCCGCCATCGCGGCGGTGGCGGTGCAATGCGTCGTCGATCCGCTGATGACGGGCATCGGCGGCGACTGCTTTGCGCTTTATGCGCCAGCTTCGGGCAAACCCGTCGCCATCAACGGCTCGGGCCGCGCCCCGGCGAAAGCCGAACTCGGCTGGTTCAAGGCGCAGGGGCTGGAGACGATCGGGCTCGAATCGCCCCATGCCGTCACCGTGCCGGGCGCGATCGACGCCTGGTGCCGGCTCTCGGCCGATCATGGCAGGAAAGGACTGGACGAGGTGCTCCAGCCGGCCATCCGCGCCGCCGAGGAGGGTTTTGTCGTGACGCCGCGCGTCGCCTTTGACTGGGGCCGCAACGGCGCGCGCATTCTCAGGCAAGGCGCGGGCGCGCCCGTCTACATGCCAGGCGGCGTCGCGCCTTCCGTCGGCGCGAAGATGGTCCATCCGGCGCTGGGCGCGACTTTGCGTCGCGTCGCGAAGGAGGGCCGCAACGCCTTCTACGAGGGCGCAATCGCCGACGAGATCGCCGCGACGCTGAAGGCGCTGGGCGGGCTGATGGAGCCCGAGGATCTGGCGAAGACGAAGTCCGATTATGGCGAGCCGATCGGGACCGATTATCGCGGCCATCGGCTGGTCGAATGTCCGCCCAACGGGCAGGGCATAGCTGCGCTGCTGATCGCGCGCATCCTGTCTGGCTTCGACCTCTCCGATGCGGGCTTGAGCGATGCCGACCGCATCCATCTCTTGGCCGAGGCGAGCAAAGCCGCCTATCGCCAGCGCGATGCGCTGGTCGCCGATCCGGCCTTCAGCCCGCTCGATGTCGAGGCGCTGCTCTCGGACGCGACCGTCTCCCGGTTGCGCGAAAAAATCAGCCTGACGCAGGCGAGCGCGGCGTCTGCCTTCGACATGCCGGTCCATCGCGACACGGTCTATCTCTGCGTCGTCGATCGCGACGGCAACATGGTTTCCTTCATCAACTCGCTGTTCCACGCTTTCGGCAGCGGCATCTATGCGCCCAAATCCGGCGTGCTGCTGCAGAATCGCGGCACGGGCTTCAGGCTGATCGAGGGCCATCCGAACGCCATCGCGCCGGGCAAGCGGCCGATGCACACCATCATCCCCGGCCTGATCGAGAGGGGCGGCAAGCCGGTGATCGCCTTCGGCGTCATGGGCGGGCAGTATCAGGCGACCGGCCACGCGCAGTTCCTGAGCGGCCTCGTCGATCGCGGTCTCGACCTGCAGCAGGCCTCGGACTTGCCCCGCAGTTTTGCGGTCGACGGCGTGCTGCAGCTTGAGACGACGATCCCGAAGGACGTCGCCGATGATCTGGCGACGCGCGGGCACGCGATCCAGTTTCTGGATTCCCCGCTCGGCGGTTGCCAGGCGGTCCAGCTCGATCGCGAGCGCGGCGTGATGTACGGCGCCTCCGACCACCGCAAGGACGGCATGGCGCTGGCGGTGTGAGCCGTCAGGCCCGACAGTTTCGACCCGGAAGCACTGCCGTCATCCCTGGCTCGCCCCAGGATCCATCGTAAGGCTCGACGGTTCTCTGTGATGGATCCCTGTGCTGCGCCGCTACGCGGCTTGTCCGGGCAGACGATGGTGTTCGGGCCTCGAATGACTGTGATCGAGCACTGACCACCAACGGCCGCAATCCGAAGTCCCGACCGTGAAGCCGAGGCCCCGCCATGGCTCCGCCGCCGCATCGAGATTGCGCACCGTGACGACGACATGGTCGAGGCCGAGAAAATGCTCGAGCGGCATGGCGCGCCCTTTTCGTAAGCGTAGCTGGCGGGAAGCCTCAATTCAGCGCAGGCGCAGATCAGGCGCAACCAGGCTGCCATGGCGATCCGCACAGGCCCTCTCGCACCGCACACATGGCGATCGGGAAAGGACATTCTGAAGTGCGCAAACGGCGCTTGCCCGAACTTATGCGCGCAGTCGCGAGCCGGCCAGCGCCGCCAGAGCGAGCAGAGCGGCGATGCCGCCGAAAGCGATCGGCAGGCTCGTCGCCTGGGCAATGAGCCCGATCGCGGCGGGCCCGAGCAGGATTCCAGAATAGCCCAATGTCGTCACCGCCGAGACGGCCTGGCTTTCGGGCATGACGCGCTGGCGGCCTGTCGCCGAATACAGCACCGGCACGACATTGGAGCAGCCGAGGCCGACGAGGGCATAGGCGCAGAGCACCAGCCGCCAATCGCCCAGCAGCGTCGCCAGCAGAAAGCCGACGCCGGCGATCAGGCTGCCGAGCACGATGATGCGGCCGGCGCCGACATAAGCGACGACACGATCGCCGAAAAGCCGGCCGAGCGTCATCGCGGCTGCGAAGGCGGCATAGCCGAAGCCGGCCTGCGCCGGATCGACCCCGCGCACGCTGGTCAGGAACACGGCGCTCCAGTCGAGCAGCGCGCCTTCGGCTAGGAACAGCACGAAGCAGAGCGCGCCGATCAGCAGCACGATTCCGCGCGGCCAGGCGAAGCCGCTCTGCGAGCTCTGCCCGCCCTCGCCGAGAAAATGACGCGCGCTCAGGGCCAGCGCGAGCAGGATGAGCCCGACCACGACAAGCGCCGCCGGCAACGGCGTCAGGCCCATCAGCAGCATCAGGCTGACGCCGCCCGCGCCGGCAATGCCGCCGACGCTGAACAGCCCGTGGAAGCCCGACATCATCGGCCGCGCCGCCGCCCGCTCGACGATGATCGCCTGGATGTTGATGGCGCAGTCGAGGCAGCCGATGCCCGCCCCGAAGACGAAAAGCGCAAGCGTCAGCACAAGATGGTTCTCGACGACCACCAGAAACGGGAAGGCGAGGCAGGCGACCAGCGTCGAGGCGGCCAGCACCCGCCTGCAGCCGAACCGGGCGCTCAGCGCGCCCGCCAGCGGCATCGCCAGCATCGAACCCAGCCCGAGGCAGAGCAGCACGAGGCCCAGGCCCCGCGCATCCAGCCCGAGCCGCACCTGCACGAAGGGCACCAGCGGCGCCCAGGCCGCGATGGCGAAGCCTGCGATGAAGAAGGCGACGCGGGTGGCGTGCTGCTGCGCTGTGCCGATCGGGGCCGGTGCTGGCGCGAAAGGGCTGTGCATCGCAAATGCTGGCTCCGTCGCGTCATCCGCGACGCCGTCCTGCGACCGCGAGGCCGCAAGAGCTTGCTATGATGCGAGCCCCGATTCGTCTATGAGACGCAGCCGCCAGCGCGCGCGTATCTCCGCAGGCCAGAATCACCGGATGGCCCAGACCACCAGAAGCATGTCGCAAGCCAAGCCACCCCAGCCCAGACCGGCCAGGCGTCCGACCGCCGCAGCCTTCCGCGAAGCGCTCGGCCAGTTTCCGACCGGCGTCACCATCGTCACGGCGGCGGGGGCGGACAGGCCCGTCGGCATGACGGCGAATTCCTTCGCCTCGGTCTCGCTCGATCCGCCGCTCGTGCTCTGGAGCGTCGCGAAGGCGACGCCGAGTTTCGCCGCATTCGTCGCGGCCGACGCCTATGCGGTGCATTTTCTCGCCGCCGACCAGCGCGACCTGGCGATGCGCTTCGCCAGCCGGATCGACGACAAGTTCGCCGGGCTCGATCACAGGCCGGGCGTCACCGGCGCGCCGGTGCTGGCGGGCGTCGAGCCGCTGCTGGAATGCCGGGTCTGGGCGCGCCATGACGGCGGCGACCATATGATCCTTGTCGGCGAAGTGGTTCACATCCGCTCGCGGGCGCACCAGCCGCTGCTTTTTCACGCAGGCGTTCTGCGCCCTGTCGACGAGGTCGATCTCGGCTGAAGCATGGGATTGCCTTGGAGTCAGGCGAGGAAACATGCGCATCCTCAAAGCCTCTGGCTTCGCCTGAACCGGCGAAAGCCGACGACCTGACGCCATGAGCAGCGAGACCGACCCGACCCCGCCGCAGCGCGATTTCGCGGATTATGTGATCGGCGCCTTCCACTGGCTGGCGCGGGCAGGCGAACGCGCGCCAACAATGCTGTTGGTCGGCCTGCACCTGCGGATGATCGGCAGGGCCCGGCCGCATGGCGGCGCTCTGAGGCCGCTGTTCCAGCCTATCCGCGCCAGATCAGGTCGCTGTCGATCCCGGTCGGGGAGCGTGTCCCGGTCAAGGCCATCGCGACCGCGAATTCCTCGACGATCAGCCTGATGCAATGCGCCACGCCGAGCGGTCCCGCCGCCGCCAGCGCCATGGCGTAGGGCCGCCCGACCAGCACGGCGCGCGCCCAGAGCGAGCGCCTTCAGCACGTCGGCGCCGCGCCTGACCCCGCCATCGAGCAGCAGCGGCGCGCTCGTCCAAAGCCATGGTCGTCGGCGCGCCGACATCCTCCATCGACTGCCCAGGCTGCTTGCCCGTCGCCAGCGCCAGCGCGACGCCGCCGACATGCAGCCCGACGATGACGCAGGCCGCCACGACAGGTCCCAGCCCGTTCGAGCGGCCGCTCTCGTGCAGCGGCGCGAAATCGCTCATGGCGCGACCGGGCGCGGCGCGGCCTCGGCCGGCGAGCCTGCGCCGCCCTCCAGTCCGACCAGCGCGATCTTGAGATAGCCCGCCGCCCGCAACGCGTTCATCAGACGCACCACCTCGCCATAGGACACGGCCTGGTCGGCGCGCAAGAAGATGCGCTGCTCGCGGTCGAGCTTCGTCTGGACGTCGAGCGCTGATGCGAGCTGCTCGACGGCGATCGGCTGCTCGCCGATCAGGATTGAGAGATCGGCCTTCAGCGTCAGGAACACCGGCTTGTCGGGGCGCGGCTGCGGCTTGGCGGTCGAGACCGGCAGCTCGACCGGCGCATCGACCGTCGAGAGCGGGGCCGCGACCATGAAGATGATCAGCAGCACCAGGATGACGTCGATGAAGGGCGTGACGTTGATCTCGCTGTTCTCCGCGAGATCGTCGCCGCCAAAACCGCCGCTCTGGTTGATGCCGCCGGCCATGGTCTTACTCCGCCGCCCGCGGCAGGCCGGAGCGCACCCGGTCGAGGTCGCGCGAGACCAGCCGCGCCACGCTCGCCGCCGCATCGCCGACCTCGGCGCGGTAGCCCGCGATGGCCCGGCTGAACAGGTTGTAGACGATCACGGCGGGGATGGCGGCGACGAGGCCGATCGCGGTCGCCAGCAGCGCCTCGGCGATGCCGGGCGCGACCACGGCGAGGTTGGTGGTCTGCGCCTTCGAGATGCCAATGAAGGAGTTCATGATGCCCCAGACGGTGCCGAACAGGCCGACGAAGGGCGCGGTCGAGCCGATGGTGGCGAGCCAGCCCGTGCCGCGCGCGATGTCGCGCCCGGCCGCGAGCTCGATCCGGTTCAGCCGCGAGACGACGCGCTCCTTGATGCCGTCCTTGTCATAGGCCTGCGCCGAGACCCGGATTTCTTCCTGCGCCGCGGTGACCATCAGCGTGCCCAGCCGGTGGCTCCTGCCCAGCGCCATGCCGGCCTCGTTCAGGCTGGTCTGGCCGGCCAGCGCCCGGCTGGCCTGCCGCAGCCGCCGGCGCGCACCGGCAAGCTCCAGCGATTTGGCGAGCCAGATCGTCCAGGTCACGACGGAGGCGAAGGCGAGCCCCACCATCACCGTTTTCACCACGATGTCGGCGGCCATGAACATGCCCCATGGGGACAGATCATGCGGCACGTTGGGGGCCTGCGCCTGCACCGGGCTGGCGGCCAGCAGCAGGGTCGCCAATGCGGCGAAGCGGATCGCAAATGCCTTCATGGTCTCAGGTCTCGGCCCATTGGCGGATCAGGTTGTGGTGGATGCCGGCCAGACGCGCGCATTGCGGGTCTTCCAGTCCGCGCTCGGCCTGCAGTTCCCGGATCGTCCGGCCGAGGCCGAACCGCATGGTGTGCCCGCCGTCACCGGCGTGACGCGATGCAGGCTGGTCACGCACGAGATCTCGCCCTTGTCGGCGATGATGACCTTGGGGATCGTCGTGACGGTGTACGGCGTGTCGAGCAGCGGCTCGGTCAGCTTGCCCGAGGCCGAACGATCGCGCTTGTCGGGCGCGGGCGGGTCGGCACAAGGGTTTGCGCCGGGGGCGGCAGCCCCTGCGCCGCGCAGGGAAAACGGAATCTTCGATGCGCTCATGACAGCCCCCGGCAGGCCTTTGTTCGTGGTCTGCGCCCCAGTGGAAACGGATTGATCCGACGAACTGGGTGGCTGGGATGGTGCGGCTGCCTGTCGTGGATACTGCTTCTGTGACAAGGGTGCGGGGCAGCGTCAATGGTATCCATGCAACACACGCATGACAATTTCGCATTTATTTCAGTAACTTAGATGAATTCAAAACTGGAGGGCGCTGTCGGGCCGGAGTGACGTTGCGACAGTGTTTCACCTGACAGGTCATGCCATGCAGACAAGCGGCGCGATCTCGGCTTTGATCGACGCCGCCGGGCATCGCGCCCGGTCCGGTCAGGGGAGAGATCAGATGAAGCGCCGCACATTCCTGAAGGGCGTCGCCAGCGCGAGCCTGGCTGCCCCGTCGCTGTCCTTGCCGGCCCAGCTCTTGCCGGCCTTGTCCTCGCCGGCCCATGCCCAGACGCAGCGCAGCGTCCTGAAATTCGTGCCGCAGGCCAATCTGAGCGCGCTCGATCCGATCTGGACGACGGCGACCGTGACCAACAATCACGGCTACTACGTCTATGACACGCTCTACGGCATGGACATGGCGTTCAAGCCGCAGCCGCAGATGGCGTCCGGCCATGAAGTACTGGCGGACGGCAAGCTCTGGCGGATCAAGCTGCGCGAGGGGCTGGTCTTCCATGACGGCGTGGCCGTGCGCGCCGCCGACTGCGCCGCCAGCCTGAAACGCTGGTGCCAGCGCGACAGCTACGGGCAGCTGCTCGGCAAGGTCACGACCGGAATCGTGGCGATCGACGATGCGACCTTCGAGATCAGGCTGAGCCGTGCCTTCCCGACTCTGCTCGACGTGCTCGCCAAGGTCGATACGCCGCCCTTCATCATGCCCGAGCGGCTGGCCGTCACAGACGCCAACAAGCAGGTCACCGAGATCACCGGATCCGGCCCCTATCGCTTCATCGCCGGCGAATACGTCTCCGGCAGCAAGGCGGTCTACGAGAAATTTGCCGGCTACAAGCCGCGCGCCGAGCCGCCGAGCCGCAACGCCGGCGGCAAGGTCGCGCATTTCGACCGGATCGAGTGGCAGATCCTGCCCGATCCGGCGACCGCAGCCGCCGCCCTGATCAAGGGCGAGGTCGACTGGTGGGAGCGCCCGCTCGCCGATCTGCATCCGATGCTGGCGAGAAGCCCCGACATCGTACGCGAGGCGACCGACGCCTCGGGCCGCATCGCGATCATGCGGCTGAACCACCTGCATCCGCCCTTCAACAATCCGAAGGTCCGCGCGGCCGTCCGTATGGCGGTGAAGCAGGAAGACTACATGCGAGCCACGCAAGGGGACGACACCTCGCTCTGGCAGACCTGCCGCAGCCTCTGGCCGCGCGGAACCACCTACTACGCCGGCGAGCAGGAGGACCTGATGCCCCAGAGCCTCGACAGGGCGAAGGCGGCGCTCGCGGCCTCGGGCTATGGCGGCGAGAAGGTGGTCATCATCAACCCGACCGACTTCCCCGATATCGGCCCGCTCGGACAGGTCACCGGCGAGTTGCTCCAGAAGCTCGGCATGAACGTGCAGATGGCCGACAGCGATTGGGGCACGGTGGTGCAAAGGCGCGGCAACCGCGAAAGCGTCGAGAAGGGCGGCTGGAGCATCTTCCACACCACCGGCCCGGCGACCGGCTGGAGCAATCCGGCGCTTTCGCTGCTGGTGCGTGGGCAGGGCGCCAGGGGCTGGTTCGGCTGGTGGGACAATGCCAAAGCCGAGGATCTGGCCGAAGCCTGGCTCTATGCCGCCGACGAGCCGTCCCGCAAGACCGCAGCCGTGGCGCTGGCGCGGCTGGCGCTGGAGGAGGTCGCGACCGTGCCGCTCGGCCAGTTCGTCATCCGCACAGCCTGGCGCAAGAGCCTGACCGGCATGCTGCCGGGTTCGGCCCCCTACCCCTGGGGCCTGCGCCGGGTCTGATCAGGCCGCCGCCGAGCCGCCTGGCTGGAGGCCGGCCGTCTGGCCGGCCTCCCAGCCGAGGATGGCGCGCTTGCGCGTCAGTCCCCAGTGATAGCCGGTCAGCGCGCCCGATTTGCCGATGACGCGGTGGCAGGGCACGACGAAGGAGATCGGGTTCTTGCCGACCGCCATGCCGACCGCGCGCGATGCGGTCGGCCTGCCGATATGGCTGGCGACATTGCCATAGGTGGTGGCGCGCCCGACGGGGATCTTCAGCAGCGTCTCCCAGACCCGGACCTCGAAATCCGTGCCGATCAGCACGACCCGCAGCGGCGTCTGCGCAGCCCAAGCCTGCGGATCGAAGATGCGCGCCGCGTAAGCCGCGGTTGACTGCGGGTCGAAGCGGTAGTCGGCATGGGGCCAGCGCCGCATCATGTCGGCCAGCGCCTCCGCCCGGCCGCCGACGACCTTGCCGCCGTCGATGCTGGACGAGACCCAGCCCAGCCCGGCGAGCCCGCGCGGCGTGGTCACGATCAGCGCTTCCCCGAAGGGTGAGGCGTGGAAGCCGTAGGAGAGCGCCAGCCCCTCGCCGCCGGCCTTCCACTCGCCCGGCGACATCGCCTCATGGGTGACGAACAGATCGTGCAGCCGGCCGGGTCCCGAAAGCCCGACCTCGAGGCTGGCGTCGAGCACGCTGGCGGACGCGCCGAGCAGGCCCTTGGCATGGTCGAGCGTGATCGCCTGCAGAAACGCTTTCGGCGTCAGCCCGCACCAGCGCCGGAAGAGATGGTGGACATCGGTCGGCGTCGCGCCGGCGGCCTCCGCGATTGCCTCGATCGAGGGCTGTTCGCGCCAGTTCTGCGTGATGAAGGCGAGCACGCGCCGGACGGTGTCATAATCCGACCCCGGTGCAGTCGCGGGAAAATCGGCCTCCTTCGGCATCGCCTCGACGGCGCGCGCCAGCACGGCGTTGGAAAAGCGGGTCGGCGTCATCGCCTTCAATGTCTGGATGGCGGCGGTCATGGGACTATCGCACCTCGGATGGAATGTGATGATGCGAGACTAGGCTTGGCCGCAAGCGCTCTCCACCCGAAAGCTGGGAAGATGGGCGCTGGCTTGTCTTTGCAGCGCCGCTCACGTCGCGACCCGCCCCTCCACGAAGGCCAGCAGCTTCTCCCGCGTCAGCCGCTGGTTGTTGCGATACCACTCGTCGTCGCTGGCGAAGACGGGCTCGCTTGCGTCCCAGCCGCTGCAGCTGAAGTCGGACTGCGCGGCGAAGAAGGCGACGAACGCCTCCTCCGAGGCCCAATGCGCGATGGCCGCGCCCGTCCCGTGGCCGCCATCGTGAATGTCGCAGAGCTTGACGCCGTCCCCGGTGCGGATCAGCCCGTGGCCGCAGAAATCCCGGTGGAACTCTCCGACCAGCCCCTCGCCGACAGGGCATGCCGTCACCCTGCGCCAGACAGCCTGCGCCAGCGCCGGACCAAACAAGGTCCGGCTCAGCGCGTCGCGCAAAACGAGCCCATAGGCGCGCACGCGCTCCTCGCCGCTCATGCTGTCATCGCCGGCGGCGGCCGGCCGTGACAGCCGTGCGGACATGAGCACTGCGACAAGCAGGCCGAGGATCAGTGCGGTGACTACGAGCGCTGCAGCCATGGCTCACAAGGCCGCCTTCAAATCCGACACCGTGATCATCAGCGTCATCGGCTCCAGCAGCGAAGGCTCGAATCCGAGACGCTCGTAGAAGTGCCGCGCCTCATCAGACAGCGCATGCGCCAAAAGCCCGCGAATGCCAATGATGTCGGCGGCCTGAACGATGCGAAGCCCGGCGTCGCGCACCAGCGCCCGACCGATCCCCCTGCCTTGCAGCGAACGGTCGATCGCCAGGCGGCCGAGCACCACGACGGGGATCGGATCGGGCATGTTGCGCCTGAACCGGCCCGTCGCGGCCGTCATGGCGACAGCGCCAGAGGCCAGCGCGTAATAGGCCAGAACGCGTGACCCCTCGCAGGCAACGAAGCTTCGCGACGCCCCGTTGATCTGATTCTTCAAAGCCCTGTTGCGCAGCCAGTCGTCGAGGGTCGAAACGCCGGAACCGAAAGATGCGAAATCATGCGCGTCCGAAAGCGGTTCGGGCGCAGCGAGGGTCATTGCGCGTCCCATGGAGCGGGAGTCCGCATCGTCCGGAGAAGCCGCTCATTGGGTTGCGGCAGCTGGTCGAGCCGGGCGACGAAGGCGGCATAAGCCTGGGGAGCCGCCGCCAACATGGCCCGGTTCAGAAGCGCCTCCTCGGCCGCAACGCGGGCGGCGTCGAGAATGAAGTCCGTCCGGTTCTTGCCCTGACTTTGCGCCGCGCGGTCGATCAGCCCGCGCTCCTCCGGCCTGATCCGGATATTGAGCGTCTCGCGTTTGCTGGCGTTCGCGGTCGATGTCGTCATGACCCGTCTCCCTGAACGCTGCATTCTAGCGCGCTATGCTGACATTGTCATTACGCCGCGCCGAAGTCGCCGCCCCGCCTTGCGCTCGCCAGCGCCGTCCCCAGCGCCTCGGCGAAACCCTCGCGCTCGGCCGGCGACAACGCGGCAGCCACAGGGATTCTTTGCCCGCGCGAGACCAGCGCGAGGTGCAAAAGCCCGTAATCCGCGTCGGTCTGGCGCTCCAGCTTCGTCCAGGCCGGGTTGAAGCGCCAGATCGCTTCGCGGCCATGATGCGAGACCTTTTTCAGCAGCACCTCGATCGGGCTGACGACGATCCGCTCGAAGGCGCGCGCATGCCTGAAATTGACGTGGAAGGCGATGAACAGCGCGATCGCGTCGAGCCCGAAGAAGCCCGCCACCGGCCAGGCGCCCAGCACCATGAAGGGGATCGAGGCCGCCACGCTGATCAGGCAGACCAGCGTCATCACGGTCTGGAAGCCCTTTTGCCCGAGCGAGCGATGCGGCGTGATCGTTGCATCGAAGACGGGGCGCTCCGCAATGGCAGCGTCGCCGACGCCGGATTCGGTCATGCCCAATTCTGTCTTGCCGGAGTTCATGGCGGCACTATAACGCCGCGATGACGCAAGAGAACAGGCCAAGACGCCGCGCCGCCGGGACGGTTCCAGCCATCGCCAAGCCCGGCAAGGTGCGCCCGCGCAAGGCCGCCGAAATCCGCGAGATCTTCCTGCGCTTCAAGGCCGCCAATCCCGAGCCGAAGGGCGAGCTCGAACACGTCAACCCGTTCACCCTGCTGGTTGCGGTCGTGCTCTCGGCGCAAGCGACCGACGCCGGCGTCAACAAGGCGACGCGACAGCTGTTTGCGCTTGCAGACACGCCCGAAGCGATGCTGGCGCTGGGCGAGGACCGGGTTCGCGAGCTGGTCAAGACCATCGGCCTGTTCCGCACAAAGGCGAAGAACGTGATCGCGCTTTGCGAGAAGCTCATCGCGGAGTTCGGCGGGCAGGTGCCGACGACGCGCGCCGAGCTGGAAAGCCTGCCCGGCGTCGGCCGCAAGACGGCCAATGTCGTGCTCAACATGGCCTTCGGCGAGATCACCCATGCGGTCGATACGCATGTCTTCCGCGTCGCCAACCGCCTTCGCCTCGCACCGGGTCGCAATGTGCTTCAGGTCGAGCTGGGTCTGGAGGCGGCCGTGCCTCAGGAGTTTGGCCGCCACGCCCATCACTGGCTGATCCTGCATGGCCGCTACACCTGCAAGGCGCTGCGCCCGATCTGCCCGGCCTGCCTGCTGGCCGATCTCTGCGACGCGCCCGACAAGCGCGTCGCCTGAGCGCAGGCCTTGCCCAGTCAGGCCTTGCCCAGTCAGGCCTTGCCCCGTCAAGCCTTGCCCGGCGCGGCCGCGCATGGAAGATGGGCGGCCAGGATGAAGGAGACGCCATGCCCTCGACGATGCGCCACAGGGCGGGCCGGGATGATGACGGGGCCGTTCGCGACGTTCTCGATCTCCAGGGCTATGTGCCCTATTTCCTCACCGCGATCTCGAATGCATGGTCGCGTTCCTCCTCGCGGCTCTATCTCGACCAGTTCGGCGTCGGCGTCACCGAATGGCGCGTCATCTCGCAGCTCGCGATCGAACCCGCCATCGCGGCGCAGCGCATCTGCGAGGTGATCGGGCTGGACAAGGGCGCGGTCAGCCGTTCCGTCGCGGCGCTGGTCGCGGCAGGCCACGTCGCGGAAAGCCCCGACGCCCGCGACGCCCGCCGGCAGGTGCTGGAGCTGACGCCGAGCGGCTACGCCCTGCACGACCGGCTGATCGCGCTGGCGACCGCGCGCGAGCAGCTCATGCTCGCCGGTTTCTCCGAGGAGGAGCGGGCGCAACTGACCGGTTTTCTGCGCAGGCTGCATGCCCGTCTGCCGGAGCTGAAGGAATTCCGGCCGGGCTAGAGGTGAAGTCTCAGGCTGGCAGCTTTGAAGCGTCTCGTCTTTGCGAGCGCAGCGAAGCAACCCAGGGAGACGTAGAGCACGCGGCTCTGGATTGCTTCGCTGCGCTCGCAAAGACGGTTAGGTGCGGGCAAGTCCGATTCCGGACCAACGACTCAGACCGTATTGAGTCGCCAGTCGTAATCGTAACCGGCGATCCGGCTCGCCTGCGCCAGGGCCTGCGCCTGCGGCCCGGCGGCATAGCGCCGCCAATGCGAAAACAGCGCCGCCTGATCGCCGAAATCGGCGGCGAACCAGGAATAGATCCGCGAGGCGGTGACCGCGTCGCCCGCCACGGCGACACCGCGCGGATGGTTGACATAGGCGCGCGCGCCGCGCTCGAGCATGGCCTCTAGAGTCGGGCCAGAGAATGCCTCGCGCGGCAGATCGGGGCAGCCGATCGAGGCGCAGTTGACGGCGTAATGCACGCGCGGATCGCGCCAGATCTTGCGCAGGATCTCATGCTCGATGTCGTCGAGCGAAAGATCGACGCCCTCGACCTTCAGGAGCTTGGCCCGCCACGGGCCGGAGCCGAACAGCGAGCCGCCAAGATTGATCTCGCGGATCGAGGCGAGCGGGTAGCGCTCAAGAACGAGAGCGATCGTACGGGCATTGTAAAGATTGGCCCAGAAGGCGAACTGGTCGCGGCGCGCGAGCCGCGTGACCGTCACGCCGGACAGCATGGCGAGATAGGCCGCCAGTGGCTCGCGCCCCTCGGCCTTCCAGCGTCCATAGGCGACGCCCATGACGCCGTCGGGGCGCGGCCTGAGAAAGCGCGCCAGCAGCTTCGTCCAGGCCGAATGATCGGGCGGGATGTCGGTCCCGCTCGGCGAGAAGCGTTCGGCCAGCCCGGCGGCCTGGGCCGGTTGCATGCGCAGGCCGATCAGCGCCGCGAGGCCGAGGCCGGCGGCGCGTCGGCTGGGTTGGGGAAAGCTGGTGGACATCGGTGCTCCCTGTGCCGCCAGCCAGTCAGGCAACGCGCTCACAGGCAAGTCGCATTGCCGTGACGAGGGCTCACCAACGTCCGAAGCCGTAGCCGAAGCCGATCCCGCCATAAGGCCCGCCGAAGTCGCGATAGGCGAAAGCCCTGCGGCTGGCGGCGCGGTCGAGGTCGATCTCCTGCAGACATTGCGCGAAAGCGTCTGTGCCGGCGCGGAAGCCGTAGCCCCGGCACTGCTCGGCATCGAGCGCGCGGCGCTCCTCCAGCGTGATGCAGCCGCCGGCCAGAGCCGCCAGCCCGAGCGCGAGAAACAATCCGGTTTTCATGGCCAGTCCTTTCGGCATCGCGCCGGTCAGTAGAGCCGGGGATTGCGTCAAGATTTCGGGACGCCTCAATCCCAGGGCAGATCGACCTTGCAGCGATAGCCGACGAAACAGCTTTGCGTGTCGCGGCTCGGCACGAAGGCCGGTTCGAGGAATTCGCCATGCTGGCAGAAGCCGCCGTCGCGCACGAAGCGGTCATAGGTGTATCCGCCCGTCCCCAGCACGATCGCGCCGTTGGCCGCGACGCTCTGGCGGTTGGCGGCGCAACTGCGATCTGGTGTGGACGGACGCGGCTGCGCCAGCGCCGGCAAGGCGGCGAGCAGGAGCAGGGCGGACAAAGCGATGCGGGTCATCGGCGTCTCCTTATGGCCATTCCGTTCTAACCCATCGCCGCCGCGCGCGTTCCCTTGACGAGGCCGGCCTCATCCGCCATCGCTCCCGGCGCATTCTGATGACCGGAGCCGCGCCATGTCCCATCCCGATCTGAGCCAGACCATCGACGCCGCCTGGGAGGCGCGCGCCGAGATCGGCGTCGCCACCAAGGGCGCGGTGCGCGAGGCGGTCGAGACCGCGATCGACATGCTGGATTCCGGCACGGCGCGCGTGGCGGAAAAGCAGGGCGGCGACTGGGTCGTGCATCAATGGCTCAAGAAGGCGGTTCTGCTCTCCTTCCGTCTGACCGACAACATGATCATCGCCAACGGCCCCGGCGACGCGGTGTTCTGGGACAAGGTACCTTCGAAATTCGCAGGCTGGGGCGAAAACCGCTTTCGCGCCGCGGGTTTTCGCGTCGTGCCGCCGGCGGCTGCGCGGAAAGGCTCGTTCATCGCCCAGAACGTCGTGCTGATGCCGTCCTTCGTCAATATCGGCGCCTATGTCGACACCGGGACCATGGTCGATACCTGGGCGACGGTCGGCTCCTGCGCCCAGATCGGCAAGAACGTCCATTTGTCGGGCGGCGTCGGCATCGGCGGCGTGCTCGAGCCGCTGCAGGCCAACCCGACCATCATCGAGGACAACTGCTTCATCGGCGCGCGCTCGGAAGTGGTCGAGGGCGTCATCGTCGGCGAGGGCTCGGTCCTGTCGATGGGCGTCTTCATCTCGGCCTCGACCAAAATCGTCGACCGCGCCACCGGCGCGGTCCATATGGGCAAGGTGCCGCCCTATTCGGTGGTCGTGCCGGGCTCGCTGCCCGGAAAACCGTTCCCGGACGGAACGCCCGGCCCCTCGCTCTCCTGCGCCGTCATCGTCAAGACGGTCGACGCCCAGACGCGCTCGAAGACGGGGATCAACGAGTTGCTGCGAGACTAAGCGGCGAGAGCTGAACCTGTTCCAGCAAAGCACGGGGAACCTCTCCTGCAAGGAGAGGGGCAGGGGTGAGGTGACGGACGTTTCGCGATTGGCCTGAACGGACGTGCGGATAAGATTCGCGTAACTGGTTGAGGGGCCGACCCCTCACCCCTGCCCCTCACCCCTGCCCCTCACCCTCCGGGAGAGGGGTTCTTCCAGCGCCTCGTCCTCCAGACTCACTCGCTTCCGGCCGTCTTGCTGCGCAAAGGCAGTTCCTTCATCCGGATCATGAAGGTCAGCGCCATGGCGAAGCCGAAGGCGGTGGCGGCGAAAACATAGCCGAACAACCGCACCATCGTCTCGCGGTCGACCGTGCCGAGCTTCAGCGCCTCGTGCGAGAGCCCGGCGCCCTGCCCGCCGACGCCGCCGAGCACGATCGCGCCGAACACCGCCACGATCAGCGCCCCGCCGATCTGGCGGAAGAAGTTCGCCACCGCCGTCGCCGTGCCCATCTGGTGGGCTAAGACCGCGTTCTGGATCGAGACGGTCGCGACAGGCAGCATGGTGCCGAGGCCGAAGCTGATCACGGCCAGCAGCAATCCGAAGGGGATCAGCGGCATCCGCCCGGCGAAAACCGCGAGCAGGATCATGCCCGCAAGCGCGATGCTCAGGCCGATCACCGGCAGGCGCTTGTAATGCGTGGTGCGCGTCAGCGCCTGTCCCGACAGCGTCGCGCCGATCACCGTGCCACAGGTCAGCGGCAGCAGGCCGAGCCCCGACCAGGTCGCCGACAGCCCCGCCACCGTCTCGAAATAGAGCGGCAGGTAGATCGTCAGCCCGATGAAAGTGCCCATGCCGAAGCCGGCCGCGATCGTGCCGTCGCGCACCACGGGATTGGACAGGATCGAAAGCGGGATCAACGGCTCGTCGGCCGAGCGCAGCCGCCAGGCGAAGGCGATCCAGAGCAGGATAGACAGGCCGACGAGCGAAAGGATCTGAGCCGAGCCCCAGGGGTAGTGCGTGCCACCCCAGGACAAGGCGAGCAGCAGCGTCATCGTCGCAGCCGTCATCAGGACCGCGCCGAGCATGTCGAGCTTGTGCGGGCGCTCATGGCGGGGCAGCCGCTTCAGCGCCGAACTCGTCATCCAGTAGGCGGCGAGCCCGAGCGGCAGGTTGATCCAGAAGATCACCGACCAGTGCAGCGCCTCGGCGATGACGCCGCCCAGCACCGGGCCGAGCACCGAGGAGACGAAGAACACGGTCGCGATGTAGACCTGATATTTGCCGCGCTCCCTCGGCGGCACCATGTCGGCGATGATCGTCTGCGCCAGCGCGATCAGCCCGCCGCCGCCGAGTCCCTGGACGAAGCGCGCCACCACCAGCAGCCACAGCGACGGCGCGATCGCGCAGGCGACCGATCCGACGATGAAGACGACGATGCCCGAGAGCAGCGTCACGCGCCTCCCATGGATGTCGGCGAGCTTGCCGTAGAGCGGCGTCACCGCGGTCGAGGCCAGCAGATAGGCGGTGATCACCCAGGGCAGATGGGCGACGTCGTTCAACTCGCGCCCGATCGTCGGCATCGCGGTCGCGACGATGGTCTGGTCCAGAGCCGCCAGGAACATCGCCAGCATGATGCCGATGATGATCGAGCGGATGTCCTCATGGCTCATCGGCCCGGCGGCCGCGTCCGTCTCGACCCGCTTGTCCATGAATGCTCGCGCTTGCCCGTGCGTCTGGGGAATGGCTCAGTGTAGGACGGGCTTGCGCCATGCGGTAGGGGCGGGGCGGCATGGGCGGCATTCCGGCGCGGCAGGCCGCGCCTGCGAGAGCCTGAACCCGCCTTTCATCTCGCCACTTAGCCTTACAATCGCGCCTTGTCGTCGCCATGTCGAAAACACGGTTGTCGCAAGACAGCCTTGCGTCGGATTGGCTCCGGCGTGGCCCAGGACAGCGAGATCATGACCGAGCAGCGATACAAGGCCGGCGACGTGGTGGAACTGACCACCGGCTTCGCCAACCAGCCCAGGCCCGGTGCATTCGAGGTGCTGCGGGTGATGCCCGAACGCGACAACAAGGAAGGTCAGTACCGCGTGCGCGGCCCCGACGGCCTGGAACGCGCCGTCGGCCATCACGAGATTCTGGAGCCTGCCCGACAGGACCACGCCGCCAGGATCGACCGCCTCCAGGACGATCGCGCTCAGGACGATCCTGCTCAGGACTAGCGTCGGCGATCGGCTTGCGGGAGAGGGTTTGCGGTTCTAGCCTCAATCCGCCCATGCATGCGCCCGGAGACCGCGATGAGCCCCGAATTCCTGCTGACCACGCTGATCGTGGTCGCCTCGCCCGGCACCGGCGCGCTTTTCACCATCGCGGCCGGCCTGTCGCATGGCGCGCGCGCCAGCCTGATCGCGGCCTTCGCCTGCACGCTCGGGATCATCCCGCATATGGCGGCCGCGATCACCGGGCTGGCGGCGCTGCTGCACACCAGCGCGCTCGCCTTCCAGGTGCTGAAATATCTCGGCGTCGCCTATCTGCTCTACATGGCCTGGGCGACGCTGCGCGAGAACGGCGCGCTGCGGGTCGATGAGAGAGCCGCGCCGCGCTCGACCCGACAGGTGATCGTCTCAGGCGTCCTGATCAACATCCTCAATCCCAAGCTCTCGATCTTCTTCTTCGCCTTCCTGCCGCAATTCGTCAGCGCCGGCGAACCCGCCGCGCTCGCGCGCATGCTGGAGCTGTCGGCCGTGTTCATGGCGGCGACCTTCGCGGTCTTCGCCGCCTATGGCGTGTTCGCCGCCGCGATGCGCCGCCACGTCATCTCGCGCCCGGCCGTGATGGCCTGGATGCGGCGGCTTTTCGCGGGCGCGTTTGCGGCGCTCGGGCTGAAGCTCGCTTTCGCCGAGCGCAACTGAGACGCCTCAGCCTTCGGCCAGCGCCCGCAGCTTCTCGAAATCGGTGATCGCCATCGTCTTGCCGTCGACATCGACGCCGTGGTCGCGCAGCACGTTGAACAGACGGGACAGGTTGGCCGGCGTCATGCCGAGCTCCAGCGCCAGAGCCCGCTTGGAGTAGGTCAGGCGGATCATGCTCTTGTCCTGGCTGCGGGAGAGCTGCAGCAGGATCCACTGGCCGAGCCGCTGTTCGGCGGTGCGCAGCTTCTGGTCGAGCAGCCGGTCGATCAGCAGGAGGTTGCTGCGCGAGGAATGCTGCAGCGCGGCGTAGCACAGGCCCGCGTCCTCGCGCAGCGCCCGCAGGAAGGCGGCCGTTTCGATCGCCAGCGATTCGGTCGGCTCCCGGGTGATCAGAGAGACCGGCGAGGGCGAGCCGCGCACGGCGGTGGCGACCTCGAACACCACCGGCGCCTCGACCGCGAGCAGGATCGTCTCCGAGGCGTTGATTCGGCTCCAGGCCTCGACCGAGCCGGTCCGCATGCAATGCACGAAGCGCGGCGGCTCGCCGTGACGGTTGATCTCGATGCCGGCCGAATAGGACTGGAACACGCAATGGGGCACGAGCGCCTTGAGCGTGGCCTCCTGGGCGTCCGTGAACAGCGGAAACGTCCTCAGGATCGGGATTATGGCCTCAGGCATGCGCAGTCCCGGCCGGGCGGGCGGCGGAGGCGGGCAAGGCGGCCGCCGCGAGACGGGACCGGACGGGACAGGTTAGGCCGGGTTCTCGCAAATCATGTCGGTCGCGGAGCGGTTTCAAGCGGTTTGCCTCGATGACGGCGATGTCGAACGGTTCGACCATCTTTGTCTCGAAACAGGGCCGCTAGGCAATCCCGCCTAGGCACTCTGGCCGATCGCCGCCGCGGGTGGACGTCAGGCCCGCGCCACCGTCGCCCGTGACACGATTCCCGCCAGCTCCGGCGCTGGGTCGAGGGTGCCGAAGACATAGCCCCAGTCGGCGTCGAGCCGCGAGCGGCAGAAGGTCTCGAACACGGCCCCGTCGGCATGTTTTTGCAGCTCGGAGGCCTGCAGCGCATAGGCCATCAGATTGGCGAGGCGGCGGCCATGACCGTCATCGTTGCGGGGCTTGGCCACCTCCGTCCCAAGCCTGTCAAGCCAGCGGTCGAGCGCCCGGTCCGCTCCGCGCGTCGCCCCCACCTCTGCCATGAAGGCGTCCTTCGTGCGCGGATCGCGATTGAACGAGCGCAGCACGTCCATGCACATCATGTTGGAGGTGCCCTCCCAGATCGCGTTGAGAGGAGCCTCGCGATAGAGCCGCGCCATCGGGTTCTCCTCGATGAAGCCGTTGCCGCCATGGCACTCCAGCGCCTCGACGACGAAGGCCGGCGCGCGCTTGCAGTTCCAGAACTTCGCCAGCGGCGTCGAGACCCGCGCCAGATGCCGCTCCTGTTCGTTCGTCTCCATCGCATCGGTCGCCGCGGCGACGCGAAACGCCATCAGCGTCGAAGCCTCGGAATCGATCGCGAGGTCGGCGAGGATGTTGGTCATCATCGGCTGCTCGGCGAGGCTAGAACCGAAGCCCCGGCGCGATTGCGTGTGATTGAGCGCCAGCGTCAGAGCCTGCCGCATCAGCCCGGCCGAGCCGACGGCGAAATCCAGCCGCGTCAGATGAGCGTGGCTCAGGATTTCCCTGATGCCGGCCCCCTCCTCGCCGACGAGCCAGCCGAGGCAGTCGCGGAACTCGACCTCGGAGGAGGCGTTCGAGCGGTTGCCGGCCTTGTCCTTCAGCCGCTGGATCTGCAGCCGGTTGCGCGAGCCGTCCGGCAGGAAACCGGGGCAGAACAGGCATGAGACGCCGCTCTCGGTCTGGGCCAGCGTGAAAAACCCGTCCGATTGCGGCACGGAGAAGAACCATTTGTGCCCGGTGATCAGGTAGACCCGGCCCTCGGGCGTGTCCTCGAGATACCGCGCCGTCGTCTGCGTCTGGCGCAGATCCGAGCCGCCCTGCTTCTCGGTCATCGCGTAGCCGATGGTCGCGCCCGTCTTCCGGGAGACCGGCAGCGGACGCCTGTCGTAAGCGCCCGAGGTGATCTTCTCCCGCCAGAGCCCGAACTCCGGCTGCGCGAGGCCCGGATATGCTGCATAGGTCATGCCGGTCGGACAGCCCGTGCCGTGCTCGATCTGGTTCCAGAGATAGGACAGCACCGCGCGGGCCGAATGGCCGTTGGGCTCCTTCGTGGTCCAGGCCAGCGAGGGAACCTCGTGCCTGAAAGCCAGCGCCATCAGCTCGTGCCAGGCCGGGTGAAACTCGATCCAGTCGGTGCGGTTGCCGAAGCGGTCATGCGTCTTCAGCTCGGGACCAAACCTGTTGGCGAACTGTGCCAGCTCCTGCGTCTGCGCATCGCCGGCGTGAGCGCCGAGCGCGGAGGCCTTGTCTGAAACCCATGGCGCAAGCCGATCGACGATGTTGGAGAGAACCGCGTCGTCGGAAAACGCGTTCCAGCCAGTGGCGGGACGGGCCTGGTTGAGAACCTGATGGGTCGGCTGGGCGAGGGCGGGGGTCATGGGATCGTTTCCATTCGCGAGACGGCGCAGAACGCGCGCCTTCCCTCCCCCTCGTGGGGAGGGACCGAGGGTGGGGGGCGAACGACCGGGCGAGCGGTGGATCGGTTGAAAGCTGGTATCGGCGGCTCTCCGGACGACACCCCGATCGCTTCGACTTTCCGCCCCCCACCCCTATCCCCTCCCCACGAGGGGGAGGGGAAGAGTTTCATTCGGCAGCCTGCGCAACAGTGACCACCGGAACCTCGCACCCGGTCACGCAACACCGGCCCGGCTGCTTCGACGGCTTCGTCCCGTCCGCCAGCACGCCGCGATCGAGCAGGCTCTCGACCAGCGCGATCTTCTCCATCACCGGGTAGTTGCGCCAGATCTCGCGCTTCATCGCCTCGGGCGAGCCGCCGCCATGCAGCGAGATCACCGAATACCAGCCGGCCTCCTTCGAGACCGTCAAATCCTCGATGAAGCGCGCGACCTCCGCCCGTTGCTCATGGGGGATGTCGGGCCGCCCGGTCAGCACGGCGGCCAGCGAGGCCGAAGTCTCGGGGTTGTGGTCCTCGTCGGGGCCGGGCAGGGCGACGATCAGCCCGCCCGAGACGTAATGGGCGATGCGATGCATGTCGTAGATCTTGGTCGCCAGCAGCAGCTTGCCGATATTGGAGAACACCGCATCGGGTATGACATTGCCGGCCGGATCCTTCTGGCAATAGACGGATGCCGCGACGCCGCAGGCGAAAAAGCTCTCGGTGATGGTGATGAGCTCGACCATCTGCTCGCGGACATGGGCATGGCGCTCGGTATCGAGCCCGTTGGCCTCGATCATCAGCGCGCCCGCGCCGATCAGCAGGTCGCCGAAGCCGGCGCGCGCGCCGATGCAGCTATGGCGGTGATGCGTCGCGTAGCTCGTGGTCAGGAAGCCCGCCTCTTCAGTTTCGCCGGCCATGAAGACGCGATCCCATGGCACGAAGACGTCGTCGAACATGACGACGCCGGTCGATTGGCCGTATTTGGCTGAAAATTTCGCCGCCGGATCACCGGGACGCCCCGCAGGACGGGCCACGATGGTCACGCCCTCCGCATCGCAGGGCACGGCGCAGCAGACGGCGAAATCCTCGTCGCCTTTCGCATGCGTGCGGCACGGCATCACCAGAAATTCGTGGACGTAAGGCGCAGCCGTAACGATCGCCTTGGTGCCGCGAATGACGATGCCGTCCCTGCGGCGCTCGCTGATATGGACGTAAGCATCGCGGTTGGCCTGCTGGCCGGGCCGCTTCGAGCGGTCGCCCTTGGCGTCGGTCATGGCGATGCCGCAGGTCAGGTCCTCGTCCTGCACCTTGTGCATGTAGGCCAGGAAGCGCTGGCCGTAATCGGTGCCGTGCTCGGCGTCGGCCCGCGCCGTCGCCTGATAGAGCCCGTTGAAGGCGTCATGGGTCAGGTAGCGCACGGCGCAGCCTGAGATCTTGCAGACCAGCCGCACCGCCTCAAGCTTCGCCAGCAGGTCGGCCGACGTCTCGTTGATATGGGTCATCCGGTTGACGGTTTTGCCCGACGTGCCCTGAACCGCCGTCATGATCGGCTGATAGGCCGCCTCATGGGCGAGGTCGTAGGTCACGCCGATGCCGTTGATGCCCGGCAGCAGCATCGGCTCGTCGGCCACGCTCTCGATCGTGCGGCCATTGACGAAGACGCGGGGCCTGTAGGCGCGCAGGGACTCCCGATAGCCGGCGGCGTCCATCAGCATCGGCGTGCCCTCATCGTGATATTGCTTGTTGCCGATAAAATTGAACGCCGTTAGAATTTTCGTCAAGCAGTTTCAAAAGGCTTGAATGTGACGCTGCCAGACTCCACGACCGGCCGGCGCAGGCGCGCGGTCACAACTCTAAAGCGCGGCCTGATCCTCGATGCGGCGCGCGCCGTCTTCGAGCGCGACGGGCTCGACGGAGCGTCGCTGCGCGCAATTGCGGCGCAGGCCGGCTACACGCCGGCCGCGCTCTATTTCCATTTCGATTCGAAGGAGGCGCTCTATGCGGAAGTTCTGGGGCAATCGATCGCGGCGCTGAAGGCCCATGTCGATGCGCAGGTCGGCGCGGCCGCGACGCCGCAGGCGCGCTTGGCGGCAGCCGCGCTCGGCTTCTTCGACTTCTATGCGCAGAACCCGCGCGATCTCGATCTTGGCTTCTATCTGTTTCGCGGCGGCATGCGGCCCCATGGCCTCGGGCGCGAGCGCGACACGGCGCTGAACGCCGCTTTGGAGGCTGTGCTCTGGCCGATCGCGGAGGCCGCCGAGGCGCTGGGGGCCGATGTCGCCATGGCGCGGCTGGTCATGACGGACGCCTTCGCCCATGCTGTCGGCGTGCTGCTGCTGCTTCATACGAAGCGCATCCGCATGTTCGGGCTGAGCCCCCGCGCATTGATGGAGCGTTATGTCGCGGCCGAGATCGCAAAGCTGCCAGCCCCGCGAGAGGACGCTGGCGCGGATACCCGAAATCCTTGAGACAGGCCCGAGGACTCAAAAAGCCATGCCGCTGATCAGTGCAAGCAATGCCCGTCTGGTGGTGATCGACATCCAGGGCCGGCTGATGCCGGCGATCCGGGATGGCGAACGCGTCGTCGCCAATGCCCGCCGCCTGATCGACGCCGCGCGCATGTTGGAGCGCCCCATCCTGATCACCGAGCAGAACCCGGACAAACTCGGCGCCACAGTGCCGGAGCTTGCCGATGCCGGCCCGGCCATCGCCAAGATGAGCTTCGATTCCTGCGCCGCGCCGGCTTTCCTCGAGGCGCTCGTCGGAGACGACGATCTGGTGGTTTGCGGCTGCGAGGCGCATGTCTGCGTCGCCCAGACCGTACTGACCCTGCTGGAGCATCGACGCCGCGTCTTCGTGGTTCAGGATGCGACCGGCTCGCGCGCGCCGGAATCGAAGGAGGTCGCGATCCGCCGGATGGAGCGCCATGGCGCGGAGCTGGTCACGACCGAGATGGTGGTGTTCGAATGGCTGCGCAGCGCAAGCCATCCGCAGTTCCGCGACGTCTCGAAGCTGATCAGGTGAGCCTGACGATGCAAGAATCTGCAATGACCGCGCCCGCGATCTGGTATTTCGACATCATATCGCCCTTCGCCTATGTCGCGCTGAACCGGCTGCCCGAGATCGCGCGCCATCGCCCCGTAGTGCTGAAACCCATCGTCTTCGGCGCGGTTCTGAAACACTGGGGGCAGCTCGGCCCGGCCGAGATCGCGCCCAAGCGTATCCATACCTATCGGCTGGTGACCCATGCCGCGCTTTCGCTGGGGCTGCCCTTCCGTTTCCCGCCGGCCCATCCCTTCAACCCGCTGGCGATGCTGCGCTTGCTCACCGCGCTCGAGGGCGACGAGGCGGCCGTGCGCGAGGCCTTCGCCCTGATCTGGGGACAGGGCCGCGACGCCAACGACCCCGAGATTCTCGCCGCTGTGGCGACGGTCGGCGGCGATCCCGGCGCGCTGGCGCGGACCGGCGATCAGGCCGTCAAGGACGCGCTGCGGCAGGCGACAGACGAAGCGGTCGCGGCGGGTATCTTCGGCGTGCCGAGCCTGCTGATCGATGGCGAGATCTTCTGGGGCGTCGACGCCGTGGCGATGGCGCTGGATTATCTCGCCGATCCCGCAGGCTTCCTCGGTGGCGAGATCGCACGGGTCTCCGCGCTTCCGGTTGGCCAGCAACGGCAGGTTTGAAGGCGCCGGACGTCCCGGTTTCACCATCTTGTCGGTTTACCCAAGGGTCACAGGCGCTCATCCTGCGCAAAACGCACAACAACGAAGGAGACGCTCCATGCTGCGCCGTTCCTTTCTCCATCTCGGTCTCGGGGCCTTGAGCGCGCCCGCTTTGATCGGCCGCGCCCTCGCCACCGGCGCGCCGGCCCCCGGCGGGACCAGATTCACCGTCACCTATTTCGACGTGCCCGGCATCAGGGGCTCGCGCGACGTCACCGACGCCGGCGACGGCACGATCTGGGTCTGCGGCCAGCGCAACGGCACGCTCGGCCGGCTCGATCCGCGTTCGGGCCAGCTCAAGATCGTCGAACTCGGCCAGGGCGCGGCGCCCCACGGCGTGATCTGCGGCCCCGACGGCGCGGCTTACGTCACCGAGGGCGGCCAGAACGCCATCGCCCGGGTGGACGACAAGACGCACAAGGTTGCGCTGTTCAGGCTGCCCGCCGAGCGCGGCCGAGCCAATCTCAACACCGGCGTCTTCGACAAGGCCGGCATCCTCTGGTTCACCGGCCAGAACGGCGTCATCGGCCGCTTCGATCCCAAGAGCGAAAAGATGGAGGTCTGGGACGCTCCGCGCGGGCGCGGCGCCTATGGCATCACCCTGACGCCATCGGGCGAGGTCTGGTACGCCTCGCTCGCCGGCAACCATATCGCCCGCATCGACACCGGCACCGCCAAGGTCACCGTGGTCGAGCCGCCGACGCCCGGTCAGGGTGCGCGCCGGGCCTGGTCGGATTCGAAGAACCGCATCTGGGTCAGCGAATGGAACTCCGGCAACGTCTCGGCCTATGACACGCTGAGCCAGAGCTGGAAGACCTGGAAGCTGCCGGGCGAGAAGCCGCGCGCCTATTCGGTCTATGTCGACGACGCCGACAAGGTCTGGCTGACCGACTTCAGCGCCAACGCCATCGTCCGGTTCGATCCGGTCACGGAGGCGTTCAATTCGTTCCCGAGCGACAAGCCGGGCGCCAATGTCCGCCAGATGGATGGACGCTCGGGCGAGGCCTGGGGCGGCGAAAGCGGCAACGACCGGCTCGTCCGCATCCAGACCGTGCAGCCGGCGTGAAGGTTGTGCTCGCCGCGCTGGCGGCGTTCGCACTGACGGTCGACGTCGCCGCCGCGCAGGATCTGGCGCGCGGCGAAAAGCTGTTCGAGGCCTGCCAGTCCTGCCACAGCCTCGACCCGTCCAGGGCAGGCATGGCGGGCCCGCATCTCAAGGGACTGCGAGGACGGGTCGCCGGCTCCGCCGGGGACTTCGACTATTCGCCGGCCTTCCGCGCCGCAAAAGCGCAGGGCTGGGTCTGGGACGAGACGCGGCTCTCAGCCTATCTCGCGGACCCCGACGCGGTGGTCAAAGGCGGCTGGATGAGCGCGCCGGGGCTCGACGAGACGGAGCGCAAGGCGGTGGCGGCGTTCCTGCTGCGGCCCTGAGCGCCTTCTGATTTCGCCAGGAACCACACCCGTCATCCCGGGCTTGCCCCGGGATCCATCATAGGGCTCCGTCGTGCCTTACGATGGATCCCGGAGCTGCGCCGCTACGCGTCTTGTCCGGGATGACGTGGTGGTTCCGGGAGCAACCCGCTTCAGAGTGGCCGGCCGATCTTCTTGGCGATGAGCCCCACGATCCCCTCGCGGAAGAGCATCACGCAGATCACGAAGATCACGCCCTGGATCACCAGCACCCAGGAGCCCAGACCGGCGAGGTAGTTCTGCATCGAGACGATGACGAGCGCCCCGACGATCGGTCCGAACACGGTGCCGAGCCCCCCGACCAGCGTCATCAGCACGACCTCGCCCGACATCGACCAGTGGACGTCGGTGAGCGAGGCGAGCTGGAAGACGATCGCCTTGGTCGCGCCCGCCAGCCCCGCCAGCATGGCCGAGAGCACGAAGACGGCGAGCTTGTACTGGTTGGCGCGGTAACCGAGCGAGATGGCGCGAGGCTCGTTGTCGCGGATCGCCTTGCAGACCTGGCCGAAGGGCGAGTGGATGATGCGGTAGATCAGCAGCAGCCCGGCCATGAAGATAGCCGCCACCAGCCAGTACAGGGTCCGGTCGTCGCCGAGGTTGAAGATGCCGAAGAGATGGCCGCGCGGCACCGCCTGGATGCCGTCCTCGCCGCCGGTGAATTTCGGCGTCTGCAGCGAGAAGAAGAACACCATCTGCGCCAGCGCCAGCGTGATCATGGCGAAATAGATGCCCTGCCGGCGGATGGCGAGCGCCCCGAAGACCAGGCCCAGCACGCCCGCGACCAGCATGCCCGAGAGGATCGCGAATTCCGGCGGGAAACCCCAGACCTTGGCGGCATAGGCCGAGACATAGGCCGCCATGCCGAAATAGGCGGCGTGGCCGAAGGAGAGCAGGCCGCCATAGCCAAGCAGCAGGTTGAAGGCGAGCGCAAACAGCGCAAAGCACAGGACCTTCATGACGAAGACGGGGTAGACCACGAAGGGCGCGACCACGAGCAGGATGCCGAGCCCGATGAAGACCGCCCGGTGCAGCCGCTCCGTGCCCTGGTCGGTCTCCGCCATAGCCAGCCCGCCGGCGGGAGCCTCGTCGATGACGATGTTGGCCATGGTCAGATCCTCGTCTCGTTGAAGCGGGCCGCCATCACGCGGTCCGCCCGAACAGCCCGGCGGGCTTCACCAGCAGAACCAGCACCATGATGATGAAGATCACTGTCGCCGAGGCTTCCGGATAGAACACCTTGGTCAGGCCCTCGATCAGGCCCAGCGAAAACCCGGTGACGATCGCGCCCAGAATCGAGCCCATGCCGCCGATCACGACCACGGCGAAGACGACGATGATCAGATCCGCGCCCATGTTCGGGTTGACCGAGTAGATCGGCGCGGCAAGCACGCCGGCGAAAGCCGCCAGCCCGACGCCGAAGCCATAGGTCAGCGTCACCAGCAGCGGCACGTTGATGCCGAAAGCCTGCGTCAGGGTCGGGTTCTCGGTGGCTGCGCGCAGATAGGCGCCGAGCCTGGTCTTCTCGATCAGGAACCAGGTCGCGATGCAGACCACCAGCGACGCGACGACGACCCAGCCGCGATAATAGGGCAGGAACATGAAGCCGAGATTCTGTCCGCCGCGCAGTTCGGCCGGGATCTGGTAGGCGAGTCCAGAGGATCCATACTGGTTGCGGAACAGGCCCTGAATGATCAGCGCCAGGCCGAAGGTCAGAAGCAGGCCGTAGAGATGATCGACATGGGCGATGCGCTTGAGCAGCAGCCGCTCGATCGCGATGCCGGTCGCGCCGACGACGATCGGGGCCAGCAGCAGGGCGGCCCAGTAGTTGATCCCGAGATAGTTCAGGCACATCCAGGCGACGAAGGCGCCCATCATGTACTGGGCGCCATGGGTGAAGTTGATGATGTTGAGCAGTCCGAAGATCACCGCCAGTCCCAGGCTGAGGATGGCGTAGAACGAGCCGTTGATCAGGCCGAGCAGGACCTGGCCGAACAGCGCCTGTGGCGGAATTCCGAGAAGCTCGAACATGCGTGGCTCAGATCGTTCTGGCGGTCAGGGAATTTGAAACGCGCCGTCATCCCGGACGTAGCGAAGCGAAGCTCCGGGATCCATCATGGAGCGCTGTCCTTGCTCTATGGTGGATCCCGGATCGGCGCGGCTTCGCCGCTTGTCCGGGATGACGCCGCTGTTGGTGCGACGCCTAATTCGGCATACTCACTTCTTGACGAGCGAGCATTCGCTTTCCGAAAGCGGGCGGAAGGCCTGGTCGGCCGGAATCACCGCGACCTGCTTGTAATAGTCCCACTTGGCCTTGGATTCGGCCGGCTTCTTCACCTCGTAGAGATACATCGGGTGCAACTTGCGGCCGTCGGCGCGGATCGTGCCCTTGCCGAAAAGCGGGTCGTCGGTCGGCATCTCCTTCATCTTCGCCATCACGGCGGCCGGGTCCTTCGACTTCAGCTCCGCGACCGCCTTGAGGTAATGCAGCACCGCGCCATAGACGCCGGCCTGCACCATCGAGGGCATCGAACCGTTATGGGCCTTGGCGAAGCGCGCCGACCAGGCGCGCGTGCCCTCGTCGCGGTCCCAGTAGAACGACTCCGTCAGCACCAGACCCTGCGCGGTCTGCAGGCCGAGCGCATGCACGTCGTTGATGAAGACCAGCAGCCCGGCGAGCTTCTGCCCGCCCTGGGTGATGCCGAATTCGCCGGCCTGCTTGATCGAGTTGATGGTGTCGCCGCCGGCATTGGCGAGCCCGATCACCTTGGCCTTGGAGGCCTGCGCCTGCAGCAGGAAGGACGAGAAGTCCGTGCCCGGGAACGGGGTGCGCACCGCGCCCAGGACCTTGCCGCCGCTCTTGGTCACCACGGCGGCCGTGTCGCGCTCCAGCGCATGGCCGAAGGCGTAGTCGGCGGTGAGGAAGTACCACGAGTCGCCGCCGGCCTTGACCATCGCGCCGCCGGTGCCGTTGGCGAGCGCATAGGTGTCGTAGGTCCAGTGGACCGTGTTGGGCGAGCAGGCCTTGTTGGTCAGGTCCGACGAGGCCGCGCCCGAATTCAGGAAGATCTTGTTCTTGTCCTTGGTGATCTGCTGGATCGCCAGCGCGACCGAGGAGGTCGGCACGTCGGTGATCACGTCGACATTGTCGGTGTCGTACCATTGCCTTGCGATGTTGGAGCCGACATCGGGCTTGTTCTGGTGGTCGGCCGAGACGATCTCGACCTTGAGGCCCTTCTCGGCCGCCTTGAAGTCCTCGACCGCGAGGCGCGCCGCCACGGCGGAGCCCTCGCCGGTGAGGTCGGCATAGAGGCCGGAGCGGTCGTTCATCACGCCGATCTTGATCGAAACCTGCGCGAGCGCAGGTGCGGAGACCAGAGCCGCGAAAGCGGTGGTGGCGAGCAGTGTCTTGAGTGTCATGAGTGTCTCTCCCTGAGATGGCGTCGGTTTCGACGTGGTTTCTTGTTGGCGAAGGCGGTTTGAACTGACGTTGTCGTGCTCAAACTCCGAGATAGCCGTGGAGCTTGTCGATATTGGCGTCGAGATCGGCGTTGGCGATCATGTCGATCACCTTGCCCTGCTCGACGACATAGTGCCGGTCGGCCACCGTGGCGGCGAAGCGGAAATTCTGCTCGACCAGGATGATGGTGTAGCCCTCCTGCTTGAGCTTGCGGATCGTCGCGCCGATCTGGTCGATGATCACGGGCGCGAGGCCCTCGGTCGGCTCGTCGAGCAGGAGCAGATGCGCGCCGGTGCGCAGGATGCGGCCGATCGCCAGCATCTGCTGCTCGCCGCCCGAGAGCTTGGTGCCCTGGCTCTTGAGCCGCTCCTTGATGTTGGGAAAAAGCTCGAAGATCTGCGGCAGGGTCAGCCCGCCCGGCCGGACCTGCGGCGGCAGCAGCAGATTTTCCTCGACGCTGAGCGAGGCATAGATGCCGCGCTCCTCGGGCACATAGCCGATGCCGAGCCGCGCGATGGTCCGCGACGGCAGCGCGATCGTCTCCTTGCCCTCGAACGAGACCGAGCCCTTGCGCTTGGCCATCACGCCCATGATCGACTTCAGCGTCGTCGTCTTGCCGGCCCCGTTGCGCCCGAGCAGCGTCACCACCTCGCCCGGCGCGACGTCGAGATCGATGCCGTGAAGAACATGGCTCTCGCCATACCAGGCCTCGAGCCCGCGCACGCTCAGCAGCGGGGCCGCGCCCGTCGCCGCGGCAGGCTGCGTCATGGTCGCCTCAGTGAGCATGGCCGACCCCTGAGCCGATATAGGCCTCGATCACGCGCGGGTCCTTCGAGACGGCGGCATAGTCGCCCTCGGCCAGCACCTGCCCGCGCGCCAGCACGGTGATCGTGTCCGACAGCGAGGCGACGACCGAGAGATTATGCTCGACCATCAGAATGGTGCGGTTGACAGCGACCTTGCGGATCAGCGCCTCGATGCGCTCGACATCCTCGCGGCCCATGCCGGCCATCGGCTCGTCGAGCAGCATCATCTCGGGGTCGAGCGCCAGAGTGGTCGCGATCTCGAGCGCGCGCTTGCGACCATAGGACAACTCAACCGCCGGAAGGTCCGCGAAGGCGGACAGGCCCACCGCGTCGACCAGCCGCAACGCCTCATCGTCGAGCGGCTTCAGCACCGCCTCCGAGCGCCAGAAATCGAAGGAGTCGCCGCGCTTGCGCTGCAGCGCGATGCGGACATTGGTCTTGACCGAAAGCTGCGGGAACACCGCCGAAATCTGGAACGACCGCACCAGCCCGAGCCGCGCGATCTCGGCGGGTTTCTCGCGGGTGATGTCGCGGCCATTATAGACGATCGCGCCCTTGCTGGGCGCGAGGAACTTGGTCAGCAGGTTGAAGCAGGTCGTCTTGCCCGCGCCGTTGGGGCCGATCAGCGCATGGATCGACCCGCGCCGGACCTTGAGATCGACGCCGTTCACGGCCGTGAAGCCGCCAAAATCCTTGGTCAGGCCCGACGTCGACAAAATCGTGTCGTCAGCCATGGAGAAAGCCGCAAGCCGTCATTGCATTCTTCTTTTTGAGTTCGTTCCCTCTTGAGCGCGATGCTGCACTGCGCCCGTTGCAGGTGTCAACGCCGCCTCTCCGGAGGAAGGGGGGGCGCTTAGGCGGCAATCGCGCGATCAACGCGACATTGTCTTCATGAACCTGAACGGCGCTGCTTTACACTAAGGGAAGTTCGGGCGAAAATGCGCTTCTGCATTTCTTACATTGCGCCGGACCTGCTGGAAGCGCCTGCCTCCCAATGCGTCAAACCGGGAGGCGCGGCGGAATGATGGGGATCAACATGCGCGCGACCATGTCGTCTATGCTCACCGCGGCTCGCGCAAGCGTGACCGCGCTTGTTTTTGTGTTCTTCGCCGCGCTGGCGGCAGGTCCGGCCGTCGCCGCGCCCGAAGAGCGCCGCGTCGCGCTCGTCATCGGCAATGGCGCCTATACCAGCGTGCCCCCGCTCGCCAATCCGACCCGCGACGCCAGGGCGATGGCCGCCGCGCTGAAGCGCCTCGGCTTCGAGGTCGTCGAAGGCTACGACCTTTCCATGGATGCGATGCGGACCACGGTGCGCGATTTCGCAACCAGTCTCGACGGGGCCAAGGCCGGACTCGTCTTCTATGCCGGCCACGGCATCGCGGTCGGCGACGAGAACTATCTTCTTCCCGTGGATGCGGCGCTGAAATCCGAAGCCGACCTCGATTTCCGGGCCGTCAACGTGCATCTCATCCTGCGCCAGATGCAGCGCGACGAGCGGGTCAACATCGTGATCCTCGACGCCTGCCGCGACAACCCGTTCACCTCGCAGCTCGCCAGCCGTTCCCGTTCGGTCTATCGCGGCCTGAGCGCGATCGAGACGCAGTCGGCGTCCGGCATCCTGATCGCCTTCGCCACCGACCCGCGCTCGGTGGCGCTCGATGGCGAGCGTGACGGCAACAGCCCGTTCACCGCCGCCCTGCTCAAGCATATCGAGACCAGCGAGGTCTCGATCACGACCGTGATGGACCGCGTCCGCGCCGATGTCTGGGAATCGACCGGCCGAAAGCAGAAGCCCTGGACGAATTCCTCGATCATCGGCGAGTTCAGGATGAACCCGTCGATCAAGATCTCGTCGGTCGATCCCGCCATCGCCATCCCGCCGCCGACCCTGCCGGCGGCTCCGGTCGGACTCGACCGGAGCCAGCTCGACATCAAGATGTGGGAGGCTGCCGACCGCGGCAATTCGACAGCCGATTTCAGGGCCTATCTTGACGCCTTTCCGAATGGTCAGTTCGCCACCTTCGCGCGCAATCGCCTGGCCAGGCTGCAGGAGCCGGCCGCGCCGCCCGCATCTGCACCCTCAGCACCCTCAGCAGCCTCCGCGCCCGTGACCGTCGCAGCCGTCGCGGCGGCCGCTGTCGGGGCGGGTGCCGGAGCGGCGACGATCGCGGCCCGCGTCGCCTCGCCTGACGAGGCGTTGAAGGGCGAGGTCGGCTCGGCGCAGACCGAAGCCGCGATGAAGCTCAACGCGAGGGCGCGGCGCGAACTGCAGACGCGGTTGAGGGCCAGCGGCTTCAAGCCCGGGCCTCTCTCGGCCAATTTCGGCGCAAGCCAGCGTAAGGCCGTTCGCGAATGGCAGGTCTCGCGCGGCATCCCCGCGACCGGCTTCTTCACCGCCATGCAGGCCACCGCCCTGAACGTCCAGAGCGAGCCGGCCTATCGCCGCCTGCTCGCTGCCGAGCAGCCCGCGCCAAAGGCCGCTCCTGTGCGCCGTCAGCGCGAGGCGGTCGAGCCGGCGCCGACCCGGCGCGCCGTCCGGGCGCGCGCCATCGAGCGCGACGACGCCTACGAATATGGCGCGCAGCCGGCCTATCGCGGCCGGGTGCGGGACCGTTCGCTGCCCGATGATGGCGGAGCCGGAGCGGCCGCCGTCGGACAGATCATCGGCGGCGCCATCTTCGGCGGGATCACCGGCATCCGCCGCCGATAGGACTCAGCGCGAGATCGCGGCCGCGAAGACGGCCGCGATCTCGCGCAGACGTGTCGCATAGATGTCGTGCGAGAGGCCCGTGACCGGCTTGGCGCCGGCTGCCGCGCGCATCAGCGTCGCGACGAAATCGGCTCTGGAGAGGCCGCTGCGCTCCAGTGAAATCGCGCCCTCCGCCTCGGCGGACTCGATCAGCGTGGCGACGTGGCGTGCGAAGATCGCCTCGAACGCCTCGACCTCGTCGCCGGCGATGCTCAGCATGACGGATTTGAGTTCGACGAGGTGCTCGCCCGATCCGAAACAGGCATAGCCCGTGCCGTAATGGGCATCGAGCAGGGCTGCGAGCTTTGGCGCGAAGGGGGCCGGACGCGCCATCACGGCCGCGCAGCGCGCCTCGACGCTCCGGCCGATCAGCGCCAGCATCGCCCGGAAGACGTCGTCCTTGCCCTTGAAATGCAGATAGAGCGTCGCCTTGGCCAGTCCCGCCTCGCGGGCGATGTCGTCCATCGACGAACGCTTGAAGCCATAGCGCGCGAAGCGCCGCAGCGCCGCCTCCGCGATCTGATCGACGCGGGTGGTCGCCTCGTCGGAAGCCGTCATGGAACAATCGCGACGATCAGCCATTCTCGATCTTGACGAATTCCAGAGTTTGAGCCACAATCCTGACTAGACTAAAATTGTCTATGCAGTCTATTTTTCTGCGCCCGGATGAGCCTGCTGCCATTGCTTATGTCAGATCGGCCGGTCGAAATCGACCCGTCATTCCGCCGCGCAGCCCCGCATCGACGACGCCGTCACACGCGATTTTCCGCAAACCCGAGCCACCCGCGAGGCAACCATGGCCCATAGCATCAAGGTCAACGGAGCGACGCACAGCGTCGACATCGACGACGACACGCCGCTCCTCTGGGCGCTGCGCGACAATCTCGGGCTTACCGGCACGAAGTTCGGCTGCGGCGTCGCGCAATGCGGCGCCTGCACCGTCTATGTCGACGGCAAACCGATGCGCTCCTGCGTGACGCCGGTCTCGGCGCTGGAAGGCCGCGAGGTCACCACCATCGAGGCGATTACGGGCCGCGAGGCCGACGCGGTCCAGAAGGCCTGGACGGCAGGCGACGTTCCGCAATGCGGCTATTGCCAGTCCGGTCAGGTGATGAGCGCCGTCGCCCTGCTCAAGGAGATCAAGAAGCCGACCGACCGCGACATCGACCTCGCCATGAACGGCAATATCTGCCGCTGCGCGACCTATGCCCGGATCCGATCGGCGATCCACGACGCCGCCCGCACGCTGGAGGGTTGATCATGACCGTGCACGACATCAACCTCTCCCGCCGCTCGCTCCTCGCCGGAGCCGGCGCGCTCGTCATCGGCGTCAGCCTGCCGCGCGGGGCCAAGGCCCAGTCCGGCGCGGCGCAGGCCTTCCGTCCCGCCGGTGGGGCGGCGGCGTTCGCGCCCAACGCCTTCGTCCGCGTCGGCGCCGACGACAGCATCACCGTTCTGGTCAAGCATATCGAGTTCGGCCAGGGCCCGTTCACGGGGCTCGCCACCCTCGTCGCCGAGGAGATGGACGCCGACTGGAGCCAGATGCGCGCCGAGCATTCGCCGGCCGACGTCAAGCTCTACGCCAACCTCGCCTTCGGCGTGCAGGGCACCGGCGGCTCGACCGCCATCGCCAACTCCTGGGAGCAGATGCGCAAGGCAGGCGCCACGGCGCGCGCCATGCTGGTGCAGGCCGCAGCCGACACCTGGAAGGTGCCGGCGGCCGAGATCACCATCGAAAAGGGCGTGATGAAGCACGCCTCCGGCAAGCAGAGCGGGTTTGGGGCCTTCGCGGAGGCCGCCTCGAAGCTGCAGGCTCCGGCCGATGTAGCCCTGAAGCAGGCTGCCAACTACCGGCTGATCGGCAAGGAGGGCGTGGTCAAGCGCCTCGATTCCGCCGACAAGTCGCGCGGCAAGACGCAGTTCGCCATCGACATCAGCGCGCCGAACATGCTGACCGTCGTCGTCGCCCGCCCGCCGCGCTTCGGCGGCAAGGTCGGCAGCTTCGATGCGTCGGCCGCGCTGAAGGTGAAAGGCGTGGTCGACGTCAAGGAGATCGGGTCGGGCGTCGCGATCTTCGCCACCGGCATGTGGCCGGCGATCAAGGGCCGTGAGGCCCTGAAAATCACCTGGGACGAGAGTGCGGCGGAAAAGCGCGGCAGCCGCGAACTGATCGCCGAATACCGCGCGCTGTCGCGCACGCCGGGCAAGAGCGCCGGCAAGCATGGCGACGCCGAGGCCGTGCTGGCCAAGGCCGACAAGGTCATCGAGGCGGAATACGTCTTCCCCTATCTCGCCCATGCGCCGATGGAGCCGCTAGACGGCTATCTCGAATGGAACGCGCAGGGCGCGCTCGCCCGCTTCGGCAGCCAGTTCCAGACCACCGAGCACATGACGATCGCGACCATCCTCGGCCTGCCGCCCGAGAAGGTGCAACTCGAGACCATGCTGGCCGGCGGCTCCTTCGGACGGCGCGCGCAGGTTTCCCAGCATCTGGCGGCCGAGCTCGCCATGTGCGCCAAGGCGATCGGCCCCAACCGGCCGGTCAAGCTGGTCTGGACCCGCGAGGACGATCTGGCCGGCGGCTACTACCGCCCGCTCTTCCTGCATCGCATGCGCGGCGCGGTGAAGGACGGCAGGATCACGGCCTGGACCAACAGCATCGTCGGCCAGTCCTTCTTCCTCGGCACGCCGTTCGAGGCGATGACGGTGAAGGACGGCATCGACGCGGTGATGGTCGAGGGCGCGGCCGAACTGCCCTACGAGATCGCCGATTTCGCCTGCGAGGTTCATGTCCCCAAGGTCGGCGTGCCGACGCTCTGGTGGCGCTCGGTCGGCCATACCCACACGGCGTATGCTGTCGAGGCCTTCGTCGACGAGTTGCTGCAGGCTGCAGGTCAGGATCCCGTCGCAGGGCGGCTGGCCATGATGGGCAAGGAACCCAGATTGGCCGGCGTGCTGAAGGCCGTCGCGGAACTGGCGCAGTGGAAGGGCCCCGACGCCGGCAATGGCCGCATGCGTGGCGTCGCGGCGGTCGAGAGTTTCGGCTCCTTCGTCGCGCAGATCGCCGAAGTTTCGCTCGAGAATGGCGAACCAAAGGTCCATAAGGTCTGGTGCGCGGTCGATTGCGGCGTCGCGGTCAACCCCGACATCATCCGCGCCCAGATGGAGGGCGGCATCGGCTTTGGGCTCGGCCACGCGCTCTATGGCGAGATCACGCTGGATGCCGGCCGGCCGGTGCAGGCCAATTTCGACACCTACCGCTCGCTGCGCATCCACGAGATGCCGGCCGTCGAGGTGACGATCGTGGCCTCGACGGCGGCTCCGACCGGCGTCGGCGAACCCGGCGTGTCGCCGATCGGACCGGCGGTGGCCAATGCGCTGGCCCGTCTTGGCCAGATGCGGCCGAGGCAGTTGCCGATGGTCGGAGGAAGCGTCTGATGATGATCCGCAACATCGCACTGGCGGCCTCCGCAGCTCTCGCGCTCGGCCTCGGTGGCACGGCGCTGACGCTGGCGCAGACAGCGACGCCGCCCGCGCCCGCCGCAGCCGGGCCTGCCTCCACTCTGCGCGGCCCGTCGAGCTTCGCCGGCATCGCCGACCGGCAGGCCCGCTCGGTCGCGCTCTTCGGCGAGATCGGCAAGGTCTTGACCCATCCGCGCTGCGTCAACTGCCACCCTGCGACGGAGCGCCCGCGCCAGACCGACGCCATGACCCTGCATCAGCCGCTGGTGGTGCGCGGCAAGGACGGCCATGGCGCGCCCGGGATGGAGTGCACGACCTGCCACGGCAAGCAGAACTTCGATCCCGGCCGCCTGCCGGGCGATCCGCACTGGGCGCTCGCCCCGGCTTCGATGGCCTGGGAAGGCAAATCGCTGAAGGACATCTGCGAGCAGGTGAAGGATACCAGCCGCAATGGCGGCAAGGACATGGCCGCGCTCATCAAGCACGTCACCACCGACTCGCTCGTGCTCTGGGGCTGGAATCCCGGCCCTGGACGCGAGCCCGCTCCGGGCACGCCGGCCCAGTTCGGCGCGCTGATGCAGGCCTGGGCGGATACCGGCGCGGCCTGCCCGACGTCCTGACGCGGTTGTCGGAGTTCCGCTTCTTGCTCCGCAGCGGAACTCCGATGGACCCGTTCGACGACTCCATGTTGCAACCGCACCATCGGCTCGGCTAGTGCTGTAGGATGGCTCCGGCAGTCCCGGTCACAGCGGCAAAGGCAACGCGATGTCGAAGAAGGTTTTCCCCGACGCCAGGGCGGCTCTGGCCGGCGCGATCAAGGACGGCATGACCATCATGGCCGGCGGCTTCGGCCTCTGCGGCATCCCGGATCTGCTGATCGAGGCGGTGCGCGAGAGCGGCGCGAAGGATCTCACCTTCGTCTCGAACAATGCCGGCATCGACGGCGCGGGGCTGGGCATCCTGCTGGAGACCCGCCAGATCAGAAAGATGATCTCGTCCTATGTCGGCGAGAACAAGCTCTTCGCCCAGCAATATCTCGCCGGCGAACTCGAGCTCGAATTCACCCCGCAGGGCACGCTGGCCGAGCGCATCCGCGCCGGCGGGGCGGGCATCCCGGCCTTCTTCACCAAGACCGGCGTCGGCACGCTGGTCGCCGAGGGCAAGGAGGAGCGCGTCTTCGACGGCGAGCGCTACATCATGGAGCGCGGCCTCTTCGCCGACGTCTCGCTGGTCCATGCCTGGAAGGGCGATGACGAGGGCAACCTCGTCTACCGCAAGACCGCCCGCAATTTTAACCCGATGATGGCGAGCGCCTCGCGCATGACCATCGCCCAGGTCGAGCATCTGGTGCCGGCCGGCGAGATCGACCCCGACCACATGCACACGCCGGGCATCTTCGTGAAGCGGATCGTCCACGTCACCAATGCGGCCAAGCGCATCGAGCAGCGCACCACCCGTCCCCGCGCGGCGGCTTGAGGAGCAAAGACCATGGCCTGGACACGCGACCAGATGGCCGCCCGCGCGGCGAAGGAACTCAAGGACGGTTTTTACGTCAATCTCGGCATCGGCATCCCGACGCTGGTCTCCAACTACATCCCCGAGGGCATGTCGGTTCAGCTCCAGTCGGAGAACGGCATGCTCGGCATGGGCCCCTTCCCCTATGAGGGCGAGGAGGACCCCGACCTGATCAACGCCGGCAAGCAGACCATCACCGAACTCAAGACGACGAGCTATTTCTCTTCCGCCGATTCGTTCGGCATGATCCGCGGCGGCCATATCGACCTCTCGATCCTGGGCGCCATGCAGGTCGCGGAGAATGGCGACCTCGCCAACTGGATGATCCCCGGCAAGGTGGTGAAGGGCATGGGCGGCGCGATGGACCTCGTCGCCGGCGTCAGGAAGGTCGTCGTGGTGATGGAGCATGTCGCCAAAAACAAGGACGGCTCGGAATCGCCCAAGCTGCTCAAGGCCTGCGACCTGCCGCTGACCGGGGCGGCGGTCGTCGACATGGTCATCACCGATCTTGGCGTGTTTTCGATCGACGAGAATGGCGGCGGCATGAGCCTGATCGAGCTGGCAGAGGGCGTCACGCTCGACGAGATCACAGCCAAGACGGAAGCGGCGTTCAAGGTCGCGGTGTAGGCGTGTCATCCCGTGCGCGCTGCGGCATTCATGCCGCTGCGCAGACACGGGAGCGCATAACGATCATGTGCCTCTTTCTGCAGACGGTCCCGCATCTGCGCAGCAGCACTTCGTGCCGCAGCGCGTGCGGGATGACAGCGCGCTACCGCCCCGTCTCCCACCCCGCCTTGACCAGCTCCGGCGTCTCGCTCTCCTCCTCCGGATACCCGACGCACAGCCAGGCGATCAGCTTCCACTGCGGCGGGACGCCAAGCGCCTGCCGCACCACCTCCGGTTCGAGGATCGAGACCCAGCCGACGCCGACACCGGCCACCCGCGCCGCCAGCCAGAACTGCGTGATCGCGGCGACGACCGAATAGTCGAGCATCTCCGGCATGGTTTTCCGCCCGAGCCCGTGTCCCTGCGCCGTGCCATGGTCGCAGAACACCGCGAACTGTTCGGGAGCCTCACGCATGCCTTCCAGCTTCAGCGAGGCGTAGAGCTTGGCCCGCTCGCCGGCGTAATCCGCCAGCGCGTCGGCATTGCAGTTCCGGAAGCTCTCCCGGACCGTCCCGCGCTGCGCCTCGTCGCGCACGCGGACAAAACGCCAGGGCTGGGAATGCCCGACGGAGGGGGACAGCGCCGCCAGCGCCAGCAGCCGCTCGATCAGCCCGTCGGGAAGCGGATCGCGCCGGAAGCGCCGGACATCGCGCCGCCACGCCAGAAGCTCGGCGAAGTGTTCCGCAAAAGCCGCGTCGAAGATGGGCGGCATGCCGCTCACGTCGCCACCGCGATGGCGTGGAAGAACGAGCCGGTCACATGCCCACGCCGGCTGCCGGCTGGAGCAGGCGCTGAGCCATGCGGATCGGTCACCATCGCGAAGGGCGGATCGTCGCCCTGCGCCACGATCGTGGCGTAGTGGAACTCGTGCCCGGTCAGGCCTGTGCCCGCCGGCCCGAGCGGGCCGTCCGCCTGCAAAACCGCGCGGCGATAGCCCAGATTCATCTTCCGCTTCGCAAAGGAGGTCTCGACGCCGAGCAGGCCCGCCATGGCATGCGAGACGCCATCGGCGTCGATCAGGCTCCGGCCCAGCACCATGTAGCCGCCGCACTCGCCATGCACAGGCCGCTCCTGCGCGAAATCGCGCAGGCCCGCAAGGAAGCGCGACGCTCCTGCGATGGTCGTGGCATGCAGTTCCGGATAGCCCCCCGGCAACCAGCAGGAATCGCAGCCCTCCGGCGGCGGCTCGTCGGCGAGCGGAGAGAACGGGAAAAGCGCCGCCCCGGCCCCGCGCCAGCCGGCCTCGACATGCGGGTAGATGAAGGAGAAGGCGGCATCGCGCGCGATCGCGATGCGCCGCCCGGGCGCGGGCAGGGCAGGCGCGGCCACGGGCGGGGCGGTCATGGTCGTCTCGCCGGCAGCCGCGACCAGCGCATCGAGATCGACCGCAGCCGCGACCGCGTCGGCCAGCGCCTCCAGCCGGTCGTGCAGATCCTGCGTTTCGCCGGCCTGCACCAGCCCCAGATGCCGCTCGGGCAGGATCAGGCTGGCCTCGCGCGGCAGCGCGCCGAGCACCGGCAACCCGATCCGCGCCATGCCCTGTCCGACGAGGCGCGAATGCCGCTCGCTGGCGACCTTGTTCAGGATCACGCCTGCGATCGCGATGCGCGGATCGTAATGCATGCACCCCAAGGCGATGGCGGCGGCCGACTGTGCCTGCCCCGACACGTCGATCACCAGCACGACCGGCCAGCCCAGCAGCGCCGCGATATCGGCGCTGGCGCCGGTATGGCCCTCAGTGCCCGGCACGCCGTCGAACAGCCCCATCGAGCCCTCGGCGATGACGAGATCGGCATGACCCGCCGCATCGAGCGCGATCCGCGCCAGCAGCGCATCTGGCATGGCGAAGCTGTCGAGATTGGCGCTGGGCGCGCCTGTGGCGGCGGCGTGGAACGCCGGGTCGATATAGTCCGGCCCGCATTTCAGCCCGCGCACGGTCAGCCCGCGCCGGGACAGCGCGCGCTGCAGCCCGAGCGTAATCGTGGTCTTGCCCGAGCCCGAGCGCGGCGCGGCGATGATGAGCCCGCGCGCGGTCATGGCCGCGCCCCGACGACACGCTGACGCCGCCTCCCGCCTGCGCTATGCACTCTCGCATGATCGAGAAGCCCGAAGGCGAATTGCGACGCGGCTGGACGACCGGGGCCTGCGCCGCGGCCGCCGCCAAATCCGCCTTTGCCGGCTGGGTCACGGGCGCGTTCCGCGACCCCGTGACGATCACGCTGCCGGGAGGCCAGCAGCCGGCTTTTGCGCTCGCCCGCCAGATGCGGCGCGAAGACGGCGCGGAAGCCGGCATCGTCAAGGACGCCGGCGACGACCCGGACGTCACCCACGGCGCGACGGTGATCGCGCGGGTCACGGCCGCAACGGCCCGCTCCGGCATCATTTTCCGCGCAGGCGAGGGCGTCGGCACCGTCACCCTGCCCGGCCTGCCGCTGCCGGTCGGCGAGCCGGCGATCAATCCCGTCCCGAGACAGATGATCGCGCGGGCGTTGTTGGAGGTTCAGGCCGAAATCGGCGGCCCGCGCGACGTCGCCGTCACGCTCTCCATTCCCGGCGGCGAGGCGATCGCTCGGCAGACGATGAACCCGCGGCTGGGCATCGTCGGGGGCCTGTCGATCCTCGGCACGACGGGCATCGTCATCCCCTTCTCCTGCGCCGCCTGGATCCATTCGATCCATCGCGGCATCGACGTCGCTCGCGCTGCCGGGCTGAAGCATGTTGCAGGCGCGACCGGCGCGACCTCCGAGGCGGCAATAGCCGCGCTGCACGGCCTGCCCGAGCAGGCGCTGATCGACATGGGCGATTTCGCCGGGGGCATGCTCAAATATCTGCGCCAGCACCCGGTCCAGCGCGTCACGGTGGCCGGCGGCTTCGCCAAGATGGTCAAGCTCGGGCAGGGCATGCTCGATCTGCATTCCCGCGCCGGCCCGGTCGATCTCGCCTGGCTCTCCGATCGGATCCGCGAGGCCGGCGGGCCTGAGGACATGGCCGCCTGGGTTCCGCAGGCCAATACGGCGCTGGAGGTGCTGCAGCGCGCGCAAGGAGCGGGTCTGCCGCTCGCCGATATCGTCGCGCAACACGCCTGGACCAGCGCCGCGCGCATGCTCGGCGTCGAGGTGGAACTGGAGATCGCGGTCTTCGATCGCGAGGGCGGGCTGGTCGCGCGAACGCCGTTCAGGCGAGCGGGCTGAGGCCGCAGCATCTGCGTCTTTGCGAGCGCAGCGAAGCAATCCAGATGGCGGCGCGAAACGCTGGATTGCTTCGCTACGCTCGCAAGGATGAAAAACGGAGAACATCATCATACCCCGCCTCCCGGCCTGAAGCGGCGGTCATAGCCCGCAGAGTAAAGCGCGCTTTCGCCGAAATCCTCCGCGCCCAGCGCAGGCCCGACCAGAATCAGCGCCGTGCGCTCCAGCCCGGCCTCGCGGACCTGCTCCGCGATCGTCGCCAGCGTGCCGCGCAAGCTACGCTCGTCGGGCCAGGAGGCGCGAAACACGATCGCGACCGGGCAGTCCGGCCCATAGAACGGCGTGAGCCCCGAGACGACCTGATCGATCACATGAATCGAGAGATGGATCGCCAGCGTCGCACCTGTGGCAGCGAAGGCGGAAAGCGTCTCGCGCTCGGGCATCGCCGAGGCCCGGCCCGAGGTCCGCGTCAGCACAAGCGATTGCGCCACGCCCGGCAAGGTCAACTCGCGCTTCAGCGCGGCGGATGCGGCCGCAAAAGCCGGCACGCCGGGCGTCACGGTGTAGGGGATGCCAAGCCCGTCGAGCCGGCGCATCTGTTCGCCGCAGGCGCTCCAGATCGAGAGATCGCCGGAATGCAGCCGCGCCACGTCCTGTCCGGCTTCATGGGCCGCCTGCATCTCGACGAGGATCGCGTCGAGGTCGAGCGGGGCGGTGTCGACGATCCGCGCGCCGGCCGGGCACCAGCCGAGCATCGCATGGGGGATCAGCGAGCCGGCATAGAGACAGACCGGCGATGCCGCGATCAGGTCGCGCCCGCGCAAGGTGATGAGGTCGGGCGCGCCCGGGCCTGCGCCGATGAAATGCACCGTCATGAGGCCGCTCTCGCCAGCGCGCAGGTGACGCGCGCGGTCGCGATGCGCGGCTGGATCAGCACGCCGCCCGGGCCTGCGGCGGCGAGCGCGGCGGCCTCCGCCACCGAGCCGACGCCATAGAGCGATGCGATCCGCGTCGAGCGCGTCGCGCAGGCCGCCTCGAAACCTTTGAGCGCCTCGTCGGGAATGGCGACGAGTTCGGTATGGCGCGCCTTGGCCAGCGCCAGCAGGCCGGGCTCGGCGCCGCGGGCGGCCAGTGTGGCGATGCGCGGCAACGGCTCCTGCGCCAGTCCCGCCGCCGCCAGCGCACGGTCGAGGCAATCGGCGATGTCGGCCTGCGAAGTACCGGGCCGCAAGCCGATACCGGCGATGAGACGGCCCGCGCTCACGGCTTCACCACGCGCCATTGCGTCACCGGCATCGCCGTCCGCCAGCCATGCAGCGGCCCGACCCTGTCGAGATGGGCGACGCCGAGCCGGCGCAAGCTGCCGCCATGGCGCTGGAACAGCGCGGCCAGCCGCGCCTCGCCCTCCAGCGTCACGACATTGGCGACGAGCCGCCCGCCGGGTCTGAGCGCGGCCCAGGCCGCCTCGAACACGCCGGCGTCGCCGATCCCGCCGCCGATGAAGACCGCGTCCGGAGGAGCTTGGTCAGCAAAACCGGCCGGCGCGGCCCCCTCGACAATCTCGACCGGCAACGCCCCCAGCGCCAGCCGGTTGGCGGCGATTCGCTGCGCCCGCTCCGGCTTCTCCTCGAAGGCGATGGCGCGGTTGCGGGGATGGCGCAGGCACCATTCCAGCGAGATCGAGCCCGAACCCGCTCCGACATCCCAGAGCCGCTCGCCGGCGCGGGGCGCGAGCCCCGACAGCGTGATCGCGCGGATGTCGGCCTTGGTGATCTGGCCGTCATGGGAAAACCAGTCCTCTTCGAGCCCCGTCGCGAGCGGCAGGATACGGCCGTCGCGGCCGACGACGACCTCCAGCGCGATCAGGTTGAGCGGATCGATGCCGTCGAGATCGAACGCGTCGGCAATCGCCGTGCGGATGCGCTCGCGCGGGCCGCCGAGCGCTTCCAGCACGGTCAGAAGCGAGACTCCCATGCCGCGTTCGGCCAGCAGGGCTGCGAGTTTTGCCGGTGTCGATCCATCCCAGGACAGCGCCAGCACCCGCGCGCCCGGCTGGAGATGCGGCACGATCTTTTCCAGCGCCCGGCCATGCAGCGAGACCAGCGCGCACTCGGCCTGCGCCCAGCCCAGCCGCGCGCAGGCGAGCGAGAAGGACGAGGCTTGGGGGAACACCAGCATCTCGGCCGGCGACACGATCTCCGCAAGCTGCACGCCGACGCCGTAATGGAACGGGTCGCCCGTGGCGAGCACACAGACGCGCCGGCCGCGCCGCGACAGGATCGCAGGAAAAGCGTCAATGAGCGGGGTCGGCCAGGCCAGCGTCTCGGCCGTGAGCGGCGCTGCCAGGGCCAGATGCCGCGCGCCTCCGACCACCAGTTCGGCCGCGTCCAGTGCGGCCTCGGCCGCCCGCGACAGGCCGGCGCGGCCATCCTCGCCGAGGCCGACCAGGCTGAGCCACGGGGTCGTCGCAGGCCCGCTCGACAGTGCGGCCGATTCAGGCGAAAACAGCGTCATGACCGTCCTCATCCTCGGCGGCACGAGCGAAGCAGTCGCGCTGGACCAGCACCTCGCTGACCAGGCTCCAGATATTCGCGCCATCGTCTCGCTCGCCGGCCACACCTCCGACCCTCGCCCGCTGAACCTGCCTGTCCGCGTCGGCGGGTTCGGCGGCATCGCCGGCCTGCGCCACTATCTGACGGAGGAGGGCGTCGTCGCCGTGGTCGACGCCACGCATCCCTTCGCGGCGATCATGCCCTATCACGCGCAGGCCGCTTGCAAGGCCGAGAACGTGCCGCTGCTCGCGATCCGCCGAAAGCCCTGGACGCCACGCGAAGGCGACAACTGGCGCTCGGCACTCGACATGGAGGCTGCAGTCGCCGCGCTGGGCCCGAAGCCGAAGCGCGTCTTCCTCACCGTCGGCCGGCTCGAACTGCCCGCCTTCGCCGACGCGCCGCAGCATCGCTACCTCGTGCGCGTCATTGAGCCGATCGGCGACCGTCTGCCGCTGCACGAGGTCACGGTCATCCAGCAGCGCGGCCCCTTCCATGCCGATGACGAGGCCGATCTGATGAAGCGCGAAGGCGTCGAAATCCTCGTCACCAAGAATTCCGGCGGCGATGCCACGGTGGGCAAGCTGATCGCGGCGCGCCGGCTCGGGCTCCCGGTGATCATGGTGGAACGGCCGCCAAAGCCCGATGTCGCATGCGTCGAGCATATCGATCAGGTCCTGCCCTGGCTGGTGGCGCAGGGGCTCTTCGTCACCGAGCGCGGCGTATAGACCCAAGGGTCCGCGTCCTTGCGGGCGATCAGCCGTGTCGCGGACGCGCCGATCATCACCAACGTCGCCATGTCGGCGGTGCCGGCTTCCGCGATAGCCTTTGACAGGGTCAGCACCCGCAGGGCCTCGTCCGGCCGCCCGATCGCGCGCGCGAAGATCACCGGCGTATCGGCTGCGCGATGCTGCGCCGCCAGCTCCAGCGCGGTCCCAAGCTGCCAGGGCCGCGCCTTCGAGATCGGGTTGTAAAGGCAGATCACGAGATCGGCCGCGAGGACGGCCTCCAGCCGGGCCTTCACCACCTCCCAGGGCTTGAGATTGTCCGACAGCGAGATCGCGCAGAAATCGCCGCCGAGCGGCGCGCCGGCCTTCGCCGCCGCCGCCAGCATCGCGGTGATGCCGGGCTCGACGATGATCGGGATTGCGCGCCATGCCGGATCGCCGGCCTCAAGCGCCTCGAACACCGCCGCCGCCATCGCGAACACGCCGGGATCGCCGCCCGAGACGACCGCGACGCTGTGGCCGGCCGCCGCCAGTTCAAGCGCATGGCCGGCGCGGAAAAGCTCGACGCGGTTGTCGGAGGCGTGTTTCGTTTGCTCTGCGCGCGCCGGGATGCGGTCGAGATAGGGTCCATAGCCGACGAGATCGGTCGCCGCATCCAGCGCCACTTGGGCCGCCTGCGTCAGCCAGCGCTCCGGGCCGGGGCCCAGGCCCAAGATGGTGAGCGATCCGCTCACAGCCGCCGTCCCTCGCCGGGCACCAGCACCATCGAAAAATACGGCGCTTCATCGTCGGCCTTGTCGTCGAGCCGGCTCACGACCTGCTCCGCCATGGTGGCGCGCTCGACATAGATCGCGCGGTGAACGAGCCCCGCTACCTTCAGCGCACGGCGCACCTTGGGCAGGTTGCGGCCGAGCTTCATGATTACGGCGGCGTCGGAGTCGACGAGGCGACGCACCAGTTCGGCCTCGGGTAGCGTTCCCGGCAGCACGGTGAGAACGTCGTCGCCCCAGGTGATCGGGGCGTTCGCCCGCGTCCAGGCTCCGGCCATGCCGGTGACGCCGGGCACCACCTCGGTCGGGAAGCGTGGGCTGAGACGCCGCCACAGATGCATGAAGGAGCCGTAGAAGAACGGATCGCCGTCGCAGAGCACGGCGAGCGTGCGCCCGGCCGCCATCTCGGCGGCGAGCTGTTCGGCGGCCGCGTCGTAGAAGGCGGCGATAGGCCCGTCATAGGCCTCGTCGCCGACGGCGGCCTCGGTCGTCACCGGGAAGGCGAGTTCGATCTCGCGCGCCGGATCGGGCGGCACGATCGCATCGGCCGTGACGCGGGCATTGCCGCGCCGGCCGCGCTTGCAGAAATGCACCAGCCGGTCGGCGGTCAGAATCAGGTCGCGGGCGCGCACGGTCATGTAGTCCGGGTCGCCGGGGCCGAGCCCCACGCCGAAAAGCAGAGTCTTTCCCATGGAAGGATTTGCCGGTTCGCTCGTCACCGGCTCATTCCTTCTCTTGCGCCAACGCGTTGACGGCGGCGGCCGCCATCGCCGAGCCGCCGCGCCGGCCATGCACCACGACGAAGGGCGCGCGCGCATCCTCCGCCAATGCCTGCTTCGATTCCGCCGCGCCGACGAAGCCGACCGGAATGCCGATCACGGCAGCCGGCAGGGGGGCGCCCTCGTCGAGCATTTCGAGCAGCCGGAACAGCGCGGTCGGCGCATTGCCGATGACGACGACCGCGCCCGCCAGATGCGGCCGCCACAATTCCATCGCGGCGGCCGAGCGCGTCGTGCCCATCTGCGCGGCCAAGCCGGGCGTACGCGCGTCGTCGAGCGTGCAGATCACCTCGTTGTCTGCAGGCAGGCGCGCGCGCGTCACGCCATTGGCGACCATTTTTGCGTCGCACAGGATCGGCGCGCCGGCCCGCAATGCGGTCTCGGCGCGCGCGACGAAATCGGCCGACATCGCCACGTCCTTCGGCAAATCGGTCATGCCGCAGGCATGGATCATCCGCACCACCACGCGCGCCTCGTGGGCTGAGAACCGCGCAAGGTCGGCCTCGGCCCGGATGATCGCGAAGGAGCGCTCATAGATCGCGGCCCCGTCCTGGATATAGTCGTAACGCGTGCTCAAACGCTTCGTCCTAGCCACCTGGTCCCGATGTCCCGCGCCCGCTCACGCGGGTGAATAGATCCTGCCCTGGCCGCAGTCGCGCCAGAATGGCGGGCAGGTCAAGCGTCGCGATGGGTTCATCCCGCGTCGTGCCCGCGACGATGACGTCGTAGCGCCCGTCGCGACCGACCAGTGTGAGGTCGGATGCAGCCATGCGGGCGCAGGATTTGACGCAGGCCGAGACGTGGATGCGCGCCCCCGTGGCGAGCAGCGGCGCGGCGGCGTCCGCCAGCGCGGACGCATCCGCCATCGCATCGCTTTGCGCGCGCAGGCAGGCGGGTTTGCCGGCGCAGGCCTGAACGGAAAGGCGCGTATCGTCGGGATCGACTATCAGGCAGAGGTCGGCTGCGACGGCGAGCAGAGGCTCGGTTTCGGCCGGCGCCAGCACTGAAAAGGCGAGCCCGCGCCAGGGTGAGAGCTTGATGTCGGCCACGCCGGCGCGCAAGGCGGCTTCGCCGAGCCGATGGAGCGTTCCCGCATCGCTGCGTCCGAACGGCAGGCCGATCAGCGCGGCCTCGCCCTGCGCGGTGACGAAACGCCCGGCGCGTCGTGGCGCAGGCCGCGCTGCGGGCGAGTTCGTCTGCGACAGCCCTGTTGCGAGGATCATCTCGTCCAGCAGCGTTTGCGGCAGGTCGCGCAGCCGCCTGATCGCATCGGGGTTGTCGCGGTGATGCGCGGTGAAGATGGTCAGGAGGTCAGCCACCTGCTCCGGCGCGTGCGCAGTCGCGACCGGGCCGAGCCAGCGCCGATCCGGCAGCCCGATCGCGACCGTCTCGGGCGCGACCGCCACGACGCGCAGGTCGCAGGCAAAACCGTCGAGCGAGAGCGGTCCGCCATCGTCGACGATCACGAGGCATTTGGCGGGAAGGCCGGGGATGGCGCGTCCGCGCGCCTCGATGGCCTCGGCGAGTACGGCGGCTTCGATGAGGGTTCGGATGCCGGCCTCGTGAGCGCGGGTGTCATCCACGTCCGTCTTTGCGAGCGTAGCGAAGCAATCCAGAGCCTCGCGCTCGACGCCTCCCTGGATTGCTTTGTCGCTTCGCTCCTCGCAATGACGGGATGTACCCGTCAGCGGCGCGATCAGCGTCAAGCGCTGCGGGCCGTCGCCGTCATGCTCCTCGACCAGCCGCTCGGACAGCAGCGTCGCGACCAGTTCCGGATGCGTGTCGAGCCTCACGCCCCTGATCTGCAGATTGGCCCGCGCCGAAATCTCTATGAGCCCGTTGCCGTGCTGGCGAGCCAGCCCGGCTATGCGGATCAGTTGCGCCGGCGTCAGCACCGCACCGGGCGGATGCAGCCGCACGAGCCAGCCATCGCCGGTCTCCATCGGCTTGAGCGCGCTCGGGCACCAGCCGCGCCGCAGCGCCTCGGGCGAGAGCGCATTCATTCCGCCGCCTCCCGCGCCAGAAAGGCGCCGACCGAGTTGCGCCGGCTGGTCCACAGGCCGCGCCGCTCGGCTTCCGCGAGGCGCGAGCGGATCGCGGCGGCGGCCGGCGCATTGGCGGCCTCTATGCTGGTCCAGACCTGTGCATCGGCGCACCAGGCGTCGAACACCGCGTCGAACAGCCCGTCCGGGACGGCGTCCGTGCTGGCCGCAAACACGAAGAGCGTATCGACGGCTTCCGCCAGTTCGGCCGCGCCGCGCCAGCCATGGGCGAGCTGGCCCGCGATCCAGCGCGGATGGGTCAGCCGGCCATGAACGATGCGGGCGATGTCCTCAGGCAGGGTTCGCGCCTTGGGTGCGTCCGGGCTCGAGGTGTCGAGGCTGTAGAGCGCTGGCGCGGCCCCGAGCGATTGCGCCGCCGCCGCAAGCCCGCCGATGACATCGGCCGCGCTTGACGCCTCGAGGATGTCGCGCCCGGCGGTGTCGCTGACATGGATGAAGGCCTGCGCGTTGCGGATGCGCCGGGCGAAGCCGGCATCCTCGCTGGCTTGCCCATCGCGCCCGCCATAGGCATGGCTGGAGGCGGCGAGGTAGGCGTCGGCCAGCTCGTCTCGGCTCTGCCACTCGCCGTCGAGCGCGCGGTCGGCCATCGCGGCCCCGTAGCGGCCGGGCGCTGCCCCGAAGATGCGCGCGCCCTGATCGCCACGCCGGCGCGCGGCGGCGGGCTCGTTCCAGTCGTCGGGCTCGTCGAGCGCCGCGATCTCTCGCGCTGCCGCGTCGAGCAGCGCTATCTGCTCCGGAAACGTGTCGCGGAATGCGCCCGAAATGCGGATCGTGACGTCAAGGCGCGGATGGTCGAGTTTCGGGTGCGGGATGACCGCAAACCCGGTCACCCGCGTCGAGGCGTCGTCCCAGAGCGGGTTCACGCCCATCAGCGAAAGCGCATGGGCGATGTCCTCGCCGCCCGAGCGCAGGGTGGGAGACGCCCAGAGGTCCATCACGATCCGGCGCGGAAAATCGCCCTGGTCCTGCAGATGCCGCGCGATCACGGCCTGCGCCGCCAATGCGCCCAGCCGCGCGGCCGCCCGCGTCGGGATGGCGCGCGGATCGAGCGTCGAGAGGTTGCGGCCCGTGGGCAGCACGTCGGGCCGGCCGCGATGCGGCGCGCCGGCCGGTCCGGGCGGCACGAAGCGCCCGTCCAACGCGCGCAGCAGATTGTCACGCTCGTTCTGCGCCGAAACCGGATCGTCCGCCGAGCGCCCGAAGACGTGCAGCCCGTCGCGGAAGGGCAGTTCAGTGATGTCGCAAAGCTGCGCGTCGAGCCGGGTCAACGCCTCGCTTATGGCCATGTCCGGCGTCACACTGCAGGCTTCGCTCAGGCCGCTCGTCTGCGCCCGGTCGAGGATTTCGCGCGCGACGATATCGGCCCGGCGCGGGTCCATCGCCTGCGCCTGCGAGAACTCCTCGACGAGATCGCGCAGCAGCGCGACCTCGCCGCCGGCCCCCGTCTCCGCCAGCGGCGGCGGCAGATGCCCGAGCGTGATTGCAGACAGCCGGCGCTTGGCCGGCGCGGCCTCGCCCGGATCATCGACGACATAGGGATAGATCACCGGCAGCCCCTGCGTGACGAGGCGCGGCCAGCAGGCGGCCGACAGCGCCACCGCCTTGCCGGGAAGCCATTCGATGGTGCCATGGGTGCCGAGATGGATCAGCGCGTCGATGCGCGCCGTCTGCCGCAGCGCCCGGTAGAAGGCGAGATAGCCATGGCAGGGCGGCGCATCGGGGTCGTGATAGCGCGCCTTGCGGTCGGGCGTCGCGTCGCGGGCCGGCTGGAGCGCGATGCTCAGCTTGCCGCGACGGACGACGCGGAAGCGGAAGGCCTCTCCATCGCAGGCGGGGTCGGCGGTGGGGTCGCCATGGCTGGCGAGGAGTGCATCGCGGGCGGCGGCGGGGATGGCGCCGAGCCAGACGCGATAGGCGGCGAGCGGCAGGGTGAGGCCTGCGGGGCCGCCGATCAGGGCATGCATCAAATCCGAGCCCTCATCCTGAGGAGAAGCCGCAGGCTTCGTCTCGAAGGATCGTCCAGCGTGCTCTGGAGCATCCTTCGAGACGGCCGCTGGCGCGGCCTCCTCAGGATGAGGGCATAGGGTATACCCCGCCCCCGCCAGCAGCGCCTCGATCGCGGCCACGCTGGCTGGCGTATCGAGCCCGACGGCGAAACCCGCCCTGCCGCCGCGCGCCGGATAATCCGACATCACCAGAGCGAGCCGGCGCTCGGCCGCAGGCTTGCGCGCCAGCGCGATCCAGCCCGTGGCGAGATCGGACAGCGCCGCGATGCCGTCGGGATCGGGCACGAGTCGGCGGATCGTCAGCCCGGTGGCGGCGTCGGTGACGTCGGCCTTGAAGGCGACCGGAATCGCGCCGATCCGCCCGTCGAATTCCGGCAGCGCCACCTGCATGGCGAGATCGACCGCAGACAGGCCGCGCGGCGACTGCTCCCAGGCCTCGCGTGCGCTGCCGACCGGCACGGCCTGCAGAATCGGACAATCGGCCGAGTCGAGCACGAAGCCCTCGCCCTCGCGCGCCGAAAAGGCCGTGGTGGTGACGATCAGCGCGGGCCTGTGGAGCGCGATCAGCGCCGCGAGCTCGGCCGTGACGGCAGGGTCCTTCAGGCTGGTGAGCGCCAGGATCAGAGGGGCATGGCAGCGCGCGGAAAGCGCTTCCGAGAGCGCCTGTGCCATGGCGGTGTCGCCGGCCGTGACGCCGGAGCGGTAGACGAGGATGGGGACGAGCGCGCGGTCGGCGGGGAGGGTGGCCAGTGCTTCGCGCCATGGTAGCGGAGCCACGCTGGAACCGAATGCGAAGAGGGGAGGCATGGGAATCGGAGCGAAGTCGTCTGCGTCGGCGCTGCCCTCATCCGTCAGCGCTTCGCGCTGCCACCTTCTCCCCCGGGGGGAGAAGGAAGAGGCGGCGCCGCAAGCACCCTTCTCCCCTCGGGGGAGAAGGTGGCCCGGCGAAGCCGGGTCGGATGAGGGCAGCGCCGACGCTATATGTCCGAGCAGCCGCCGCATATTCTCCGCCCCGCCGCCGGCCAGAAAGTAGCCCAGCAGCTCTCCCGCGAACGCAACCGGAACCGTGCCATACTCCGCAAGCCGCGCGTCCGGCCGTTCGCAGCCCGGCAGCACCGCGAGCGCCACGCCTTGCGCCCGGCAGGTTGCCGCCAGTTGCTCCACGCCATAGCGCCAGTAGTCCAGCCCACCGAGGCAGCGCAGCAGCACGAAGCGCGACTTCGCTGCCGTCTTCCCGATCAGCAGATCGACCGAAAGCGGGTGCCTCAGCCGCCTCAGCGAGGCCAGCCGCACGGAAAGGCCGCTTCCCGACGCCGCTTCCGCCAGCGCCGAGAGATCGCTGTCCGCAAAGGACAGCACCAGCACATCCCCCGGCGGCAGGCCAAGATCGACGGCGTCATCGCCGTCGTCGAGCCTGATCTCGCTGGTCGGGAGAAGATGCATGGCCTCGATGTCACCCGTTCAGCGCCGCAGCCACCGCCGCCTGGTCGAAGCCCTTGAGGCCGATCACCACGAGCCGCCCGTCGCGCGCCTCGCCCGGACCCCAGGCCCGGTCGAAATGATGCCCGACACGCGCGCCGACGCCCTGCACCACGAGCCGCATCGGCTTGCCCTGCACGGAAGCAAAGCCCTTCAGCCGCAGCACGCCCTCGGCTTCGGCCGCCTTCGCGACGCGGACGGCCAGCGCCTCGGGCGAGACGGTCTCGGGCAGCGCGAAGTTGACGCTGTCGAAATCGTCATGGTCGTGGTCCTCGCCCTCGCCGTGATGCGAGGGCCGCGCCGCGAGATCGTCCTCGGCGGCCGCGCTCAAGCCCACGATCAGCGCCGGCTCGACCTTGCCATGGCTGGTCTCGACGATCTTGATCGCCCTGGGCAGATGCCGCGCGATCTCGGCCTTGACGCGCTCACGTCCGGCCGCATCGATCAGGTCGCTCTTGTTGAGCAGGATCAGGTCGGCGCAGAGAATCTGGTCCTCGAAGACCTCCTCCAGCGGGTTGTCGTGCTCGACGGAGGCATCCTGCGAGGCCTGCGCCGCCATCGCGTCGGGGTCGTCGGCGAACTGCCCCCCGGCGACGGCCGGCCCGTCGACCACGGCGATGACGCCGTCGACCGTGACGCGGGCGCGGATCGCCGGCCAGTTGAAGGCGGTGACGAGCGGCTTTGGCAGCGCCAGCCCCGAGGTCTCGATCAGGATATGCTCGGGCGGATTGGCGCGGTTGAGCAGTTTCTCCAGCGCCGGGACGAAATCGTCGGCGACGGTACAGCAGATGCAGCCATTGGGCAGTTCGACCACGTCGTCCTCCGAGCAGCCGACGATGCCGCAGCCTTTGAGGAACTCGCCGTCGAAGCCGAGATCGCCGAATTCGTTGACGAGGACCGCCAGCCGCTTGCCCTGCGCGTTTTCGAGCAGATGGCGCACCAGCGTGGTTTTGCCCGCGCCGAGAAAGCCGGTGATGATGGTGCAGGGGGTCTTCGAGAGAGCGGGTGAGGTCACGGGGTTCTCGCAATCGGAAGGGGAGGGATGCGCGCCACGACGCCCTTGCGGATCGCCTCGGCGCGCTCGCGCCAGGGCACGATGCCGTCGGTCGTCTCGCGATACTGGCGCGCGAAGCTGAGCAGCGTCCCGGCCCCGGAATCGGGGTCGAGATCGCCATAGATGTAGGTCCAGCGGCCTTCGCCTGTCAGCGCAACCGTGCAGGGCCGCTTGCACACCGACAGGCACTCCACCGTCTCGACGGCGATGTCGGGGTGGTCGCCATCGGCCAGGGCCGAACTGAGAGCGGCGGCCAGAATTGCGCCCGGACGGGCCGCCTCGGGATCGCCGCCCGCCGCGCGGCAGCTTGCGCAGACGAGAATGCGCACGGTGTCCGCGCCCGTCTCCGGGCGCGGTCTTTGCAGGGCGTCGGTCATGTCTGGCTGCGGCTCAGGCCGCGCCGGGAAGCGCCGAGGCCAGGAACACGACGCCGACCACGGCGAGCCCGGCCGCGATCGCGCGCAGCGGCAGCGGCGAGCCACTCTCGACCGAGAACAGCCTGCGCGCCAGCAGGGTCGCGCCGACCATGACGGCCGCCTGAACCGCGACGAGGCCGACGAGATAGGCCCCGACGACGATGCGGTCCGCGCCGATGATGGCTTCCGCGAGCGCATGGCCATGGGCGAAGCCGGCGGCGGCGAAGAGCGCGCCGAGCGCCGGCAGCGGCAGGGCCGGCCGCCAGATCGCCAGCGCCGCGATGACGATCACGCTGGACGCGACGAGGATCTCGCCCGCCGGCAGGTCGATGGACTGCATGTGCGCGAAGGCGCCGACCCCCATGCCGACGATCCAGAGCACCGGCAGCAGGAGCGCGCCCGAGGCGAAGCGGCTGGCGACCAGCCCGACGGCGATCAGGGCGGCGAGATGGTCGAGCCCGAGAATTGGGTGGCCGAGCCCTGACAGAAGGCCCTGAACGAGGGTCGAGGGCGTCTCGCCGCCCATAGGATGGTGGGCCAGCGCCGGCGAGGCCGCGAGCGCGGCGATGGCGAGGGCGGGAGCAAGGCGCGCGAGAAGTTGGCGGGCGAGCAGCGTCATGGTCTTACATCTCCGTCAAAGGCAGCCGGCCTTGAGGCCGGCTCAAGCTCCCACAGACGGAGCCGTGCGCCCAAAGCGGTCGCACGGACACAGCCGCCGTCGGAACACCCCGTCCGATGGGCCCATGAGAAGCAGTCTCGACGGCAGGTCTCCTGGCTCGCGGGTCTGGACCTTTCGCCGCCTTCCCGGGATCGCTCCCAGTGGCCGATGGCGCAAGGTTCGCCGCTTACAGTTGCGGGGGCAGCCACGGCATTTCACCGCGTTCCCTTTTCACCCCGTTGCCGGGGCACCGTCGATCAGGATCATTAGCCATGTGCGGGCTGGTGTGCAATGCACCGATCGCGTCTCCCTCCGCCCTCATCCTGAGGAGGCGCGAAAGCGCTGTCTCGAAGGATGCTCCAGAGCGCGCTGGAGCATCCTTCGAGACGAAGCCTGCGGCTTCTCCTCAGGATGAGGGTTTGGTTGTCAAAACATGACCACGGCCATTCCTTATCTCACCCTCGTGCTCGGCGGCGCGCGCTCCGGCAAGAGCCGGCATGCCGAGTCGCTGGTCGAGGCCATGCCCGCGCCATGGACCTACATCGCAACGGCGCAGGCCTTTGACGACGAGATGGTCGCGCGCATCGCCGAGCATCGGGCCAGGCGTTCGGCGGACTGGATCACGGTCGATGCGCCGCTGGATCTGGCTGGGGCGATTCGCGAGGCGCAGGGACGCCCGGTTCTGGTCGACTGCCTGACGCTCTGGCTGACCAACCTTATCCTTGCCGAACGTGACACCCATGACGCCTGCGGCGGGCTGATCGCCGCCTGCGCCGCTGCGACAGGCCCCGTCGTGCTCGTCTCCAACGAGGTCGGTCTCGGCATCGTGCCCGACAATGCGCTGGCGCGGCGCTTCCGCGACGAGGCCGGTCGCCTGCACCAGCGCCTTGCGGCCCAGGCCGGGCGCGTGGTCTTCATGGTCGCGGGGATTCCGATGCAGGTGAAATGATGACGACGGATGCCGACGACGCCGCCCGCCACAAGGCGAAGATGGTCAAGCGCAAGGCGGTGCAGGACGCCGAGGTCGCCTCGAAAACCGTCGAGAAGGGCCTGCTGATCGTCAATACCGGCCCCGGCAAGGGCAAGTCGACGGCCGCCTTCGGGCTGATGCTGCGGGCGCTCGGCCATGGCTGGCGCGTCGGCGTGGTGCAGTTCGTCAAGGGCGCCTGGGAGACCGGCGAGCGCAAGGCGCTCGACGCGTTCGGCGACCGGATCGCCTGGCACACCATGGGCGAAGGCTTCACCTGGGAGACGCAGGACAAGGCCCGCGACATCGCCGCCGCCGGCCGCGCCTTCGACAAGGCGAAGGAACTGATGGAAGACGAGACGATCCGCCTGATCGTGCTCGACGAACTCAACATCGCGCTGCGCTACGACTACCTGCCGCTAGACGCGGTGGTGGCCGTGCTGTCGGCGCGCCGGGCCGACCTCCACATCGTCGTCACCGGCCGCAACGCCAAGCCGGAGCTGATCGAAGCCGCCGACCTCGTCACCGAGATGACGCTGGTCAAGCACCACTTCGCCGCAGGCGTGAAGGCGCAGGTGGGGATCGAGTTCTGATACCAGCGGCCTTTCCCGTCTTTGCGAGCGCAGCGTAGCAATCCAGAGGTCGGCGCGAGATGCTGGATTGCTTCGCTGCGCTCGCAAAGACGGCGAGGGTTCGAACTAACCTGATCCAAGAGCTGCCGATACCGCTCAGGCCGCCGCCAGCCTGACGCGGCCGACCGCCATCGCTGTCGCGGCCTGCGTCGGCTCGACCACGGGAATGCCGAGCGCCTCCTCCAGCGGCCGCCGGAAGCGCGCCATCCCGGCGCAGCCCATCACCACGACATCGGCATGGTGGACATCGCGCAGGGTTTTGCCCGTCGCGGTCATGCGCTCCAGCGTCTTCTCCTCGTTGGACAGTTCGGTCACGCCCATGCCGATCGGGAGATCGCCGGCGAAGCGCGCCATCACGCCCATCGCGCCGAAATAGCGCAGATGGCGCGGGATCGAGGTCGGCAGGATCGCGATCACGCCGAAACGCTGCCCGAGCGTCAGCGCCTGCAGCACGCCCGATTCCGCGATGCCGAGCACCGGCCGGCGGCTCTGCTCGCGCAGCGCATGCATGCCCGGATCGGAGAAGCAGGCGACGACGAAGGCCGCCGCCTCGTTCTCCAGCCCGGCCGCGCGCTTCAGGAGCGGGCCGATGACGCCGTCGACATGCGCTTGAGACTGGATGCCGGGCGGACCCTCGGCCAGCGTCAGGCATTCGATCGCCGGCCCGTCGCTCGAGCGCAGCGGCTCGACGGCTTTGTCGATGCCGGCCGTGACGGCTTCAGTCGAGTTCGGATTGATGACGAAGATGGTGCCGGACATGGGTGGCTCCGTGAGTCTGGGATCGTGCTTCGAGTAAGGATCACGTCATCCCGGAGCTCCGCTTCGCTGCGTCCGGGATGACGGGTGAGGGTAAGACCAATCAATACAACCTCGCCCCGAAATTCCGGCTCTCGTCGAACTCCGGCGACAACCGCCCCGTCGGTCTGGTCGCCTCGCCGGCCTCGCGCAGCATCAGCTTGCCCGACCCTGCAACGGCCTTCAGCGCACCCTCCGCCACCACCACCTCGCCCCGCCGCAGCACCGTCTCCGGCCAGCCGCTGATGGTCCGTCCCGCGAAGGGGTTGTAGCCCGTGTTGTCGTGCAGATCGTCGGCGAGCGTCACCTTGCGATCGGCGTCCCAGATCGCGATGTCGGCATCCATGCCGATGGCGAGCGAGCCCTTTCCGGGCAGGTCGTAGATCTGCGCCGGGGCCGTCGCGGTCAGCTCGACGAATTTCTTCAGCCCGAGCCGCCCTTTAGAGACCATCGCGTCGAACAGCACCGGCAGGCGCATCTCCAGCCCCGGCATGCCGTTGGCGATCTGCTTGAAGCCGGGGTTCGGCCCGACCGAAAGCTTGCCGCTCTCGTCGAAACGGTAGGGCGCGTGGTCGGAGGAGAGTATCTGCAAATCGCCCAGCGCCAGCGCCTGCCACAACGCCTCCTGATCGTCGCTGGTCCGCTGCGGCGGCGAGCAGACCCATTTCGCGCCCTCGATGCCGGGCCTGTCGAGCTCGGCCGCCGTCATCAGCAGGTAATGCGGGCAGGTCTCGGCATAGATCTTGACGCCGCGCCCGCGCGCCTCGCGGATCACCTTCGCGCCCTCGGCCGTCGAGACGTGGAAGATGCAGATCGGCTGGTCGAGCAGTTCCGAAAACGCGATCAGCCGGTGGAAGGCCTCGACCTCGGCGGCGCGCGGATGGCTGACGGCATGGTATTTCGGCGCGACATAGCCGCGCTTCATCAGCCGCTCGCCCATCCATTTCAGCAGGCCGTGGTTCTCGGCATGGACGCAGACCAGCGCCCCGGCCTCGCGCGCGCTCAGCATCACGTCGAGCAGTTGCTGGTCGTCGACCTGCACCGCGTCATAGGTCATGAACACCTTGACCGAGCGGTGCCCGGCCGCAATCAGCGCCGGCAGGTCCGTGGCGATGGTCTGCTCGTCGGGGTTCGCCACCATCAGATGGAAGGCGTAGTCGATGATCGCGCCCCTCGCCGCCAGCGCCGCATAGTCGCTGACGGTGGTCGCAAGACTCTTGCCCCGGTGCTGGGCGGCAAAGGAGATCACCGAGGTGGTGCCGCCAAAAGCGGCCGAGCGCGTCGCGGACTCAAATGTATCCGCGTTCATCAGCCCGCCGCCGGACAACTGTTCGATATGGCAATGCGTATCGACGCCGCCGGGCAGGACCAGTTTTTCCGAGGCGTCGATCTCATGCGCGCCTGCCGGTAGACCCTGCCCGATCGCGGCGATCATCTCGCCCCTGATGCCGAGATCGGCCCTGAACACGTCGGTCGCGGTCGCGAGCGTGCCGCCGCGGATGACGATGTCGTAGGCGGAAGTCGGCATGTGCTGGGGCCTTAGTCTGGCGAAACGACGGCCGCAGTATGCGCGTCGTCAATGCTTTGGCCATGGCTTTTGCGGCATGGCCCGCGGCGGTTGGCGCAAGACCTCGGCAACGCTGTTTCGCAGCGGTTGCGTCGGCGCTTGACAGCGCGCCTTGCGATACGCTCACCTCCCGAAAGCCAGACGCCCGGCGGCTCGAAGAGCCGGCCCCAAGAGAGCGTGCGGCAGGGAAACGTTTCGGGAGACATCGCCGTGATCGCACGCATGCTTGTTGCCGCCGGCCTGACGCTCGCCGCGTCCGCCGGCCTGTCGTCCACCGCGCTCGCCCAGGCCAAGGGCCCGGTTATCGGGGTGAGCTGGTCGAATTTCCAGGAAGAGCGCTGGAAGACCGACGAGGCCGCGATCAAGGCCGCGATCGAGAAGGTCGGCGGCACCTATCTCTCGGCCGACGCGCAATCCTCGCCCGCAAAGCAGCTCACCGATGTCGAAAGCCTGATCGCGCGCGGCGCCAAGGCGCTGATCGTGCTGGCGCAGGATGCGCAGGCCATCCGCCCGGCCGTGCAGAAGGCGGTCGACGAGGGCATCGCGGTCGTCGGCTACGACCGGCTGATCGAGATTCCGCAGGCCTTCTACCTGACCTTCGACAATGTCGAGGTCGGCCGGATGATGGGCCGCGAGATCCTCAAGGCGAAGCCCGAAGGCAACTACGTCTTCATCAAGGGCTCGTCGGCGGACCCCAACGCCGGCTTCCTGTTCCAGGGCTCGGTCGAGGTGCTGAAAAGCGCGATGGACGCCGGCAAGATCAGGAATGTCGGCGAGGCCTTCACCGATGGCTGGTTGCCGGCCAACGCCCAGAAGAACATGGAGCAGTTCCTGACCCGCAACGCCAACAAGGTCGATGCGGTGGTCGCGGCCAATGACGGCACGGCCGGCGGCGCGATCGCGGCCATGGCGGCGCAGGGGCTCGCCGGTTCCGTGCCGGTCTCCGGGCAGGACGCCGACCGCGCCGCGCTGAACCGCATCGCGCTCGGCACACAGACCGTGACGATCTGGAAGGACGCCCGCGAACTCGGCCGCAACGCAGCGGAAATCGCGATCAAGCTCGCCGGCGGCGCCAAACTGACCGAGGTCGCGGGCGCGGCCGCCTGGAACCAGGGGCCATCCAAGCAGGCGATGACCGCGCTGTTCCTGAAGCCCGTCCCCGTGACGAAGGACAATCTCAAGCTCGTTATCGACGCCGGCTGGGCTCCGAAATCGGCGGTCTGCCAGGGCGTCGCGGCGGGCAAGGTCGCCGCTTGTGACTGAGACGGCCCCGGCGTCGGCCCAGACAGGCCGCTCGCTCGCCGACCGCATGCGCGAGATCGAGGTCGATCCGCGCATGATCGGCATGGTCGCGGCTCTGGCCGTGATCTGGATCGGCTTCAACTGGCTCTCGGGCGGAGCCTTCCTGACGCCGCGCAATCTCTGGAACCTTCTGGTCCAGAGCGCCTCGATCGCGGTGATGGCCTGCGGCATGGTGCTGGTCATCGTCACCCGCAACATCGACCTCTCGGTCGGGGCGATGCTCGGCTTCGTCGGCATGGTGGTCGGCCTCGTGCAGGTCCGCCTGCTGCCGGAGATCTGGGGTTTCGAGCACCCGCTGACCTGGATCGTCAGCCTCGTCGTCGCGATCGGGCTTGGCGGGCTTCTCGGCATCTTCCAGGGCGCGCTGATCGCCTACCTCGCCATCCCCTCTTTCATTGTCACGCTCGGCGGCCTGCTGGTCTGGCGCGGCGCGGCCTGGTGGGTCACGCAGGGCCAGACCATCGCGCCGATGGATTCGCGCTTCCGCCCGCTCGGAGGCGGCATCGAGGGCGCGATCGGGACGTCCGCCTCCTGGGCGATCGGGCTCGTCATCTGCGCGCTGATCCTCATCGGGGTCGTGCTGGCGCGTCGCCGCCGTCGCCGCTTCGGCTTCGCCTTGCGTCCGCTCTGGGCCGAGGCGCTGGTCGCCGGCCTTGCCTGCGGCGCGGTGATCGTCACGGTCGCCATCGCCAACGCCTATCCGCTGCCGGCCGGCGTCGCCCGCCGCCTGACCGAGGCCAAGGGAGCGGTCTGGCCGCCGGGCGGGCTCTTCATCGGCCATGGTCTGGCCGTGCCGGTGCTGCTGGCGCTTGCGGTCGGCGTCGCCATCACATTCCTGACGACGCGGCTGCGCTTCGGGCGCTATGTCTTCGCCATCGGCGGCAACCCTGAGGCGGCCCAGCTTTCGGGCGTCAACACGCGAAAAGTGCTGACATTGGTCTATGGGCTGATGGGCGCGCTGGTCGGCATCTCGGCCTGCATCTCGACGGCGCGCCTGAACGCCGCCACCAACTCGGCCGGCCAGCTCGACGAGCTCTATGTCATCGCGGCCGCCGTCATCGGCGGCACGTCGCTGGCGGGCGGCGTCGGCACCATCGCGGGCGCGATGCTGGGCGCGCTGGTGATGCAGTCGCTCCAGTCCGGCATGGTGCTGATCGGCGTCGACACGCCGCTGCAGAATATCGTCGTCGGCCTCGTCCTCGTCGTCGCCGTCTGGCTCGACGGCATCTACCGCAAGCGGCTGGGGTGAGATGTCAACGATGGGCGAAATCCAGCGGGGCGCGAGGAACCCCCTCCCGGAGGGAGAGGGCAGGGTAAGGGGTCGGCCCATCAACCAGCAAAGCAAAATCCTGTCCGCACGTCCGTTCAGGCCAATCCCGAAACATCCGTCACCTCACCTCTGCCCCTCTCCTTACAGGAGAGGGGTTCCCCGCGCCTCGACTTGCGAGGGGAGAGTATGATGGACCAAACGGTGGACAACATGTCGCCCCCCCTCGTCGAGATGCGCGACATCTCGATTTCCTTCGGCGGCATCAAGGCGGTCGACGGGGCCAGCGTCGATCTGCATGCCGGCGAGGTCGTCGGCCTGCTCGGCCATAACGGAGCCGGCAAATCGACCCTGATCAAGATCCTGTCGGGGGCCTACAGGGCCGATGCCGGCGAGATCAGGGTCTCCGGCGAGCCGGTCGCGATCGCGTCGCCGCGCGACGCCAAGCGCCACGGCATCGAGACGATCTACCAGACGCTGGCGCTGGCCGACAATGTCGACGCCGCCGCCAACATCTTTCTCGGCCGCGAATTGCTGACGCCGTGGCTGACGCTGGACGACGCGACGATGGAATCCGAAACGCGAAAGGTGATGGGCCGGCTCAACCCGCATTTCCGCCGCTTCAAGGAGCCGGTGAAGGCTTTGTCGGGCGGCCAGCGCCAGTCGGTCGCCATCGCGCGCGCGATCTATTTCAACGCCCGCGTTCTCATTATGGACGAGCCGACGGCGGCGCTCGGGCCGGCCGAGACGAAACAGGTCGCCGAGCTGATCCTCGAGCTCAAGAAGCAGGGTATCGGCATCTTCCTGATCAGCCACGATCTGCACGACGTCTTCGACCTCGCCGACCGCGTCAGCGTCATGAAGAACGGCCGCGTCGTCGGCTCGGCCCGCGTCGCCGATGTGACGCAGGACGAGGTGCTGGGGATGATCATCTCGGGGAAGTGCCCGGCGGGCGCGACCCCGGGGCCCGGCGCGTTAAGGGGGTAGGGCAGATCCGACGGCGTGCCCGCGCCACTCCGGGACTCGCTGCGCAGCGCCCCGGAATGACGGCCCGACTTCAATACCCCCGCTTCGGATCGACCACATGCTCCAGCGGCTCGCCGGCCTCCAGCCGCCTGATCTGCGCCGCGATCAGGCTGGCGACAGCCTCGGGCTCCGACATCGCCGCGTTGTGCGGCGTCACGGTTACAGCCGGGTGGCGCCAGAGTGGCGATTCCGCCGGCAGCGGCTCGGTCTCGAACACGTCGAGCGTCGCAGCCCTCAGCGTGCCGGCCTCCAGCGCCGCCAGAATGTCGGCCTCGACCTGCAGGCCCCCGCGCCCGGCATTGATCAGGAACGGCCCGCCGAGCCGGCCGTCCTGCGCCAGACCGGCGAGCAGTTTCGCATCGATCACCCCGCGCGTATCAGGCGTCAGCGGCAGCAGGCAGACGAGGATGTCGGTGCGGGCGAGGAAGTCCGTCAAGCCGTCCGCGTCTGAGAAGGTCGCCAGGCGTTCACCGGAAACACCCTCGACCGTCTTCGGCGCGCGGCTCCAGCCCGCCACGTCGAAGCCCATGATCTGGAGCTTGCGCACGGCGTCGAGCCCCAACTCGCCGAGCCCCATCACGCCGACGCGCACCGAGCGCGCCGCCGGCTGGTTGCGGTCGTCCTCCCAGCTTGCGGCCCGCTGCTGCGCGTCGTAGCGGCGCTGCTGGCGAAGCGCCATCAGGCAGTGCAGCACGATATACTCGCTCATCCGCGTCGTCAGGTCGGGATCGACGACGCGCGCGATGGCGACGTCGGGCAGCCGGTCGTCCATCATCAAATGGTCGACGCCGGCGCCGAGCGAGAAGATCGCCGCCAGATTGGGCAGGCCCGCGAGGCTGCCCGGCGGGTGCTTCCAGCTCGCGACGTAATGCACCGCGCGACGGTCGAAGGCCTCGCCCAGGATCACGACGGGGATGTCGGGAAGTTCCGCCTGGAAGCGGGCGCGCCAGTCCTCGACATGCCATACCGTCATCGCCAGCAGCAGGCTCATCGGCTCGAACTCTCCGTGATGCGGTCGGTGATCAGCGCGCCGTGCCCGGCGGCGGCGTCACCGAGATGATAGGCCTGACGCAGCCGCATCTGGGCCGCCTCGAAGCCGGCCTCGCTGCGGGCATGGACGACGCCGAGCGGATGGCCCGCGCCGACAGCGTCGCCGATGCCTGCGAGCGCGACGATGCCGACGGCATGGTCGATCTCATCCTGCGGGCGGGTGCGGCCGCCGCCCAGCGCGACGACGGCGAGCCCGACCGCGCGCGTGTCGATGCGCTGCACGATGCCGGGCCCCGTGGCGAAAACCGGCTTCACGATCGGCGCGGCGGCAAGATGCCGGCCCGGATACTCGATTAGGTCGGACGGCCCGCCCAGCGCCGCGACCATGCGGGAAAAGCGCTCGGCCGCAGCCCCGCTGGCGAAGGCGGCCTCGATCTTCGCGGTCGCTTCGGCGATGTCGCCCGCAAGTCCGCCGAGCAGCAGCATCTCGGCGGCGAGCGCGACGGTGACGCGGTGGAAGCGCGGCTCGCGCCGCTTGCCGGTGAGATGGTCGAGCGCATAGGCCACTTCGAGGCCGTTGCCCGCCGCGCTCGCCAGGGGTTCGGCCATGTCGGTCAGAAGCGCCGTCGTCGGCAGGCCCGCGCCGTTGGCGACGCCGACCAGCGCGCCGGCGAGTTCGCGCGCTTTTGCCGGGTCGGGCAGAAACGCCCCGGAGCCGAACTTCACATCCATCGCCAGCCCGTGCAGGCCGGCGGCGAGCTTCTTCGACAGGATAGAGGCTGTAATCAGCGGCAGCGATTCCACCGTCGCGGTGACGTCGCGGATGGCGTAGAGCCGCTTGTCGGCCGGGGCGAGGTCGGCGGTCTGGCCGATGATCGCGCAGCCATGCGCGCGCACCACGTTTCGGAAGAGGGCGTTGTCGGGCTGCGTGACATAGCCCGGCACGGCGTCGAGCTTGTCGAGCGTGCCGCCGGTATGTCCCAGCCCCCGGCCCGAGATCATCGGCACGAAGCCGCCGCAGGCCGCGACCACTGCCGCCAGCGGCAGGCTGACCGTATCGCCGATGCCGCCGGTCGAGTGCTTGTCGAGCGCCGGCCCCGGCAAATCGTCCCAGTTCAGCACGGAACCTGAATCGCGCATCGCCAGCGTCAGGGCGACACGCTCGTCGGCGTCCATGTCGCGGAAGAACACCGCCATGGCGAAGGCCGCCGCCTGCCCCTCGCTGACCGAGCCGTCGGTCAGGCCCGCGATGAGCTGGCGGATGTCTTGAGCCGGCAATGTCGCGCCGTCTCTCTTGGCGGCGATGATCTCCTGGGTCAGTTTCATCTCAATAGGGTCCGGTCGCTTCTGTGACGCCTTTGCCGCCCGTCTCGCCCGCGATCGTGTCGAGCAGGACCTGATGCAGACCGCTCGCGCCGAAGCGGAAGGTCTCCGGCGTCGCCCAGCCCTCGCCCATCATCGCGTCGGCGAGCGCGAGATAGCTCTTGGCGTCGGCGAGCGTGCGGATTCCGCCAGAGGGCTTGATGCCGACCGGCCGCAGCGTCAGGCCGATCACGCCCAGCATGGCCCGCACGGCCGGCAGCGAGGCGGAGCGCTGCGTCTTGCCGGTCGAGGTCTTGATGAAGTCGGCCCCGCAGGCGATGGCGAGTTCGCTGGCCGCCTGTATCTTCGCGGCGTCGGGGTACTCCCCCGTCTCGAGGATGACCTTGAGCAGCCTGTCGCCGCAGCGGCCCTTGACGTTGCTCACCATCGCCTTGGCGCTGGTGGTGTAGCCGGTCAGCACCACGCTCCAGGGCAGGACGAGATCGATCTCGTCGGCGCCGTCGGCGAGCGCGGCCTCGGTTTCGCGCAGCACGGGGGCGATCGCGGTGCCGCCATCGGGGAAGTTGACCACGGTCGCGATCCTGACCGGCCCGTCGCCCAGCGCCTTGCGCGCTGTGGCGACGAAGCGCGGCCAGATGCAGACCGCCGCGACGGGGACGGGCGGCGCGACGGCGCGGGCGCAGAGCGCGAGCACGCCTGCTTCCGTAGCCTCGTCGCCGAGATCGGTGAGGTCGAGCAGCGAGAGCGCGCGGGCGGCGATGGCGGCGTCGGTCATGATCAGAGATCCGCCATGAAGGCGCGCAGCAGGCGGCGCAGGCCGGTCAGCGCGGTGAGTGCGGTGTCGCGGGTCTCGCCATGGCTCGGTGCGCCGCCCATCAGCCCGGCTCCCATATTGGTGACGACCGAGAGTCCTGCGACGCGGATACCGTAGCGCCGGGCCAGGATGACCTCCGGCACGGTCGACATCCCGACGAGATCGGCCCCCATCGCCTTGGCCATCCTGACCTCGGCTGGCGTCTCGAAGCTCGGGCCGGAGAACCACATATAGACGCCCTCGCCCAGATGCGTGCCGGCGGTCGCCGCCGCCTTCTTCAGCCGCGTCCGCAGATGCGGGTCGTAGGCGTCGACCATCGGCACGAAACGGCCGTCGCCCTCGTCGCCGACGAGTGGGTTGGGCCCGTTGAAGTTGATGTGGTCGGTGATCACCGCCATGGCGCCGGGGCGCAGATCCGGTTTCAGCGAACCTGCCGCATTGGTCAGGATCAGCGGCGGCGAACCGAACGCCGCGAGCATGCCGATCGGCACGCGCATCACGGCGGAATCGCCCCCCTCGTAATAATGTGCCCGGCCCTGGAAAAGCAGGACCTGTTTGCCATAGAGCGAACCATAACTGAGCTGCCGGGCATGGCCGGAGACCTCCCCCTGCGGGAAGCCCGGAATGTCGGCATAGGCGATCGTCGCCTTGGTCAGCATCTCCTCGGCGATGCGGCCGAGCCCGGTGCCGAGGACGATCGCACAGTCGATCGGGCCATCGACGCCACGGTCGATCAGCGTCGCAGCCGCCCTGTCGAAGATCGCATCCACCGCCATCTCGGTCCGCCCCGGAGCCTGTGCAATTCGTCACGCGGGGCCGGGGTTGGGCCGGTGCAAATCACCGCCGCAAATTGGCTGGTCCGAACGAGGCTGGCAACAGCGCGGACAGCGAAAAGCGGGCGCGGAGGCCTTCGGGTCCGGCAATCGCGATGGGGACGTCCGGTTTCGCGAATTCGCGGATGCGCTGCCGGCAGGCGCCGCAGGGCGTCACCAGTTCCTCGCCCTCGCCATGGACGACGAGAGCAACGATCGCGCGGCCGCCGCCCGCGATCATCGCCGAGATCGCCCCCTGTTCGGCGCAGCTTCCCGACGGATAGGCGGCGTTCTCGACATTGCAGCCGGCATAGACGACGCCGTCATCGGCGAGCAGCGCCGCGCCGACCCTGAACCGCGAATAGGGCGCATAGGCGCGCGCTTGCACGGCTTTCGCGGCGGAAAACAGTGCTTCGAGATCCGGCTCGGCGGCAGACACAGGATCAACGTTCCTTGACATAGGGCAGTCCGGACGCCTTGGGCGGGGTCGATTTGCCGATGAAGCCGGCGAGCAGGATGATGGTCATCAGATAGGGCAGGGCCTGGATCGCCTGCACCGGCACGAGCCCGATGCCGGGCAGCGAGACGCCCTGGAGCCGGATCGCCACCGCATCCAGCATCCCGAAAAGCAGGCAGGCCCAGAGCGCCGGCGCCGGCCGCCAGTTGGCGAAGATCACGGCGGCGAGCGCGATGAAGCCCTTGCCGGCTGTCATATGCGGCAGGAAGCCGGCCGATTGCGAGACGGCGAGATAGGTCCCGCCGAGCCCGCACAGCGCGCCGCAGATGACGACGGCGGCATAACGCAGGCCCGCGACGGAGATGCCTGCGGTGTCGACCGCCGCCGGATTCTCGCCGACAGCGCGCAGGCGAAGCCCGAACCGCGTCCGCTTCAGCACGAAGGCCGTCAGCGCCACGCTGGCGAAGGCGAGATAGACCAGCACGGCATGGCCTGAGACGACCTCGTCGTAAAGCGTGCCGAATATGGGAATGCTCTGGCGCGCCGCACCCGCGAAGGGCAGGGCGATGTCGGGAAAGCGCGCCGCGCCTTCCAGTGAGGGCGTGCGCCCGCCCTGCCCGTACCAGGCATTGCCGAGGATCACGGTCAGCCCAGCCGCCAGCATGTTGATGGCGACGCCCGAGACGATCTGGTTGCCGCGCCAGGTGATGGCGGCGAAGCCATGCACCAGCGAGAGCCCGATGGCGGCCAGCATGCCGGCCCCCAGCCCCGCCCAGGCCGAGCCGCTCTGATATGCGATGACGCCGGCGGCGAAGGCCGCGACCAGCATCTTGCCCTCGAGCCCGATATCGACGACGCCGGCCCGCTCCGACCATAAGCCCGCCATCGCGGCGCAGAGCAGCGGGATCGACAGCCTGACGCCGGAGTCGAGGATGACGGCGAGAGTCTGGACCCATTCCATGGTCAAGCGTCCCCCCTTGTCATTCCGGGGCTTCGCGAAGCGAAGAACCCGGAACCCACGACCGGGTGAGCTTTGACGATAGGGTTCCGGCCGGGGGCACCCGGTCGTGGGTTCCGGGTTCGGCCCTGCGGACCGCCCCGGAATGACAGAGGGGGCATCGCGCTCATAGCACCCGCCCCAGCCGCAGCCCGCTCGCCACCACGCGCCGGAACAGCCCGTCCAGCGCTCCGGCGAACAGGATGATCACGCCGCCGATGACGACGACCATGTCGCGGGTGATGGTGGGCTTGTCGAAGGAGAGTTCCGCCCCGCCCTGATAGAGGATGCCGAACAGGAAGGCCGCGAGCGCCACCCCGACCGGGTGGCCGCGCCCCATCAGCGCCACCGCGATGCCGACGAAGCCGTAGCCGGCGGTGAAATCGAGCACGAGCCGGTGCTGAACCCCCATCGCCTCGTTGACCGCCAGCCCGCCGGCGAGCGCGCCCGAGATCGCCATCGCGACCATGGTGATGCGGGCGGGCGAGATGCCGGCATAGGCCGCGGCCCTCGGATTGGCCCCGGTGGTGCGGATGGCGTAGCCGAGCCGCGAGCGGAAGATCAGCGCCCAGACCGCGACGAGCGCGGCGATGGCCAGCAGGAAGGCCGAGTTCAGCGGCGTCGCCGGCAGGGTGACGCCCAGCGGCGCGAGCAGCAGGTGCATCGGCGTCAGGATGGCATGCTTCGCGAAGTCCGGCGTCTCGGGCTGCATCGAACCGGGCTTGCCGATCTTTTCGACCAGCAGATAGACCAGCAGCGTTGCGGCGATGAAGTTGAGCATGATCGTGGTGATCACGACATGGCTGCCGCGCGTCGCCTGCAGCCAGCCCGGAATGAAGCCGTAGAGCGCGCCGCCCGCAGCCGCCGCCAGGATCGCCAGCGGCACCAGAAGGATGCCCGGCAGCGGCGCGAGCCAGAGGCAGGCGAGCGCCGCAAACACGCCGGCGATGGTCGCCTGCCCCTCGCCGCCGATATTGAACAGTCCGGCATGGAAGGCGACCGCGACCGCCAGCCCCGTGAAGATGAAGTTCGTGGTGTAGTAGAGCGTGAAGGCCAGCCCCTCGGCGCTGCCGAGCGACCCGCGCAGCAAAAGCGCGGTGGCCTCCAGCGGGCTCTCGCCGATGCCGATGACGACGAGGCCTGCGACGACGAGCGCCGCCGCGACCGAGACGAGCGGCACGAGGCCCGCGTCGGCCCAGCGGGGCAGGGTGACGGGGGCGGCGGTCATAAGGTGGCTCGCCGCGACGCCGACAGCGCCAGTCGCGCTCCCCTTCTCCCCTGGGGGGAGAAGGTGGCAGCGCGAAGCGCTGACGGATGAGGGCCGACCCGGCGCAGTCGGGTCGGATGCGGATGAGGGGGGTTGCGCTTGGCGATGCGTCGGCGGAAGAGTGTCGTCACGGCCCTCATCCGACCCCGCTCCAGGGGGCCACCTTCTCCCCCGAGGGGAGAAGGGATCGCGCTGCGTCGTGCGAGCGCCCCCCTCACGCCGCACGCTCCGTCACGCCTGCCATCAGCAGCCCCAGATCGCGCTCGTCTGTCGCCTCCGCCGCCCGCTCGCCGGTGATGCGTCCGCCGCACATGCAGAGAATCCGGTCCGACAGCGCCATCACCTCTTCGAGCTCGACCGAGACCAGGAGGATCGCGACGCCCGCATCCCGCAGCGCGATCAGCCGGCGGTGGATGAACTCGATCGCGCCGATGTCGACGCCGCGCGTCGGCTGGCCGACCAGCAAAACCTTGGGCGCGCGCTCGATCTCGCGGGCGAGCACGATCTTCTGCTGGTTGCCGCCGGAAAAATTCGCCGTCTTCAGCGCGGGGTCGGGCGGGCGCACGTCATAGGCCGCAAAGGCCTCGCGGGCATGGGCGGCGATGGCGCGCGGCGACAGGAACGGGCCGCTCCCGAAGGCTTTCTCGTGCTGATAGCCGAGAATGGCGTTCTCGGCGGCCGTGAAGGCCGTGACGAGACCGGCCTTCTGCCGGTCCTCGGGGATGTGCATCAGGCCGAGTTCGCGCAGCCGCGCGGGCCGACGGTCGGCGGCGGTCAGAATCTGGCTGTTCAGCCGGATCACCCCGCGCGAGGGCGTGGTCAGCCCGGCCAGCACGTCGAGCAACTCGCTTTGGCCGTTGCCGGCGACGCCGGCGATGCCGACGATCTCGCCTTCATGCAGCGTCAGGCTGGCCTCGCTCAAAAGCGCGATGCCGCGCGCATCGGTGACGTCGAGACCCACCGCCTCCAGCACGGGCGCGCCCCGCTCGCGCGGCTCCTTCTCGACGCGCAGCAGCACGCGCCGGCCGACCATCGCCTCGGCAAGCTCCGGCGGCGAGGTCGCGGTGGTGCGCACATGCGCCACCATCTCGCCGCGTCGCATCACGGAGACGGCGTCGGTCACGTCCATGATCTCGCGCAGCTTGTGCGTGATCAGGATCACGGTCTTGCCTTGCGCCTTCAACGCCCGCAGCAGGACGAAGAGCTGGTCGGCTTCCGGCGGGGTCAGCACGGCGGTCGGCTCGTCGAGGATCAGGATGTCGGCCCCGCGATAGAGGCTTTTCAGGATCTCGACGCGCTGCTGCAGCCCGACTGAGAGCTCGCCGACGATGGCGTCGGGGTCGATGACGAGGCCGTAATCCTGCGAGAGCCGGGCGAGCTCGGTGCGCGCCTTGCTCAGCCCGCCCTTCAGGAACGCCCCGCCCTCCGCGCCGAGCACGACGTTCTCGACCACCGACAAAGTCTCCACAAGCATGAAGTGCTGGTGGACCATGCCGATGCCGGCCGCGATCGCGTCGCCCGACGACCGGATGGCCCGAGGCGTCCCGCTGATCCGGATCTCGCCGGAATCGGCCTCGTAGAATCCATAGAGGATCGACATCAGCGTCGATTTGCCGGCGCCGTTCTCGCCGACGATGCCGTGGATCGAGCCCGCCGCCACCGAAAGCGAGACGTCCCTGTTGGCCTGTACCGCCCCAAAACGCTTGGAGATGCCGACAAGCTCGATGGCGGGGGCGTTCGTCACAGTGCGAGCACCATGCCGTCGAACGCCCGCTCCTCGGGCAGCGGCTCGTCATGAGCCAGCATCGAGACGCCCATATGCGTCAGCACGATCCGCGCAGCCGACAGACGGTCGCGGTTTTGCGCCAGCGTCTCGTAGTCGAGATGGTTGGCGAGCCTGGCGTTCCAGGCGTAGCACTCGACCAGCAGCGCGTCGGCGTCGGCCGCCAGCGGGATCAACGCTTCGGTCCAGGCGGTGTCGCCGGTATAGGCGAAGGTCTTGCCGCCGGCCGAGAGCCGGTAGCCCTGGCAGGGGCCGGCGCGCTCGTCATGCACCATCGGGAAGGCGGTGACCCCGATGCCTGCGAGCCTCGCCGGGGCTTCGGGCGTCACCTCCACATAGGAAATCGGGAAGCGCCAGGGATTGGTGGAAGCGCCGGGAAAATCGGTCTCCAGCGCGTGCCGCGTCCGGTGCTCGATGCCGGCCGGCCCTGCGATCGTCAGCGGTTCCTTCCGCCGCGAGACGAACTGCGCGTCGAGCAGGAAGGCCGGCAGCCCGCCGAAATGATCGCCGTGGAAATGCGTGAACAGCAGGGTCGAGAGCCCGTTGCGGTCGATCCCGGCCCGGTTCAGCGCGACCATGCTCGACGAGCCGCAATCGAGCAGCAGCCGCTCCCCGCCCGCCTCGACATGCAGGCAGGTGTTGAACCGCCCGCCCGTGCCGAAGGCGTCGCCCGAGCCGAGGATGGTGATGATCATGGCGACGCGTAACGCTAGAGTTCGATGATCTTGTCAGGAAACACTGCGTCATCCTGGACAAGCGGCGCAGCCGCGCAGTTCCGGGATCCATCGTAAGGCACCGGGGGTGCTCGATGATGGATCCCGGGACGACCTTCGGTCGCCCAGGATGACGGTGTGTTTCCGACTAAAATCATCAGACTCGGGTTCCCCGCCGCGCGGGTGGAGCGGAGCAGGTCGAGCCCGCTCACATCGAGCACTTCGAATCGCTCATATAGTCATGCACCTTGACCGCGCCCGAGATGATGTCGGCGCGCGCCTTGTCGGCGGCGGCCTTCATCTCCGGCGTCACCAGCGCCTTGTTGGCGTCGTCGAGCGCCCAGCCGACGCCGTCTTCCTTGAGGCCCAGCACCGAGATGCCGGCTTTCCAGTTGCCGTCGCGCGCCGCCTTGAAGGAGGAATAGGTCGCGACGTCGACGCGCTTGAGCATCGAGGTCAGCACCTTGCCGGGCTGCATGCCGTTCTGGTTGGAATCGACCCCGATGCCGAGCTTGCCGGCGTCGGCGGCGGCGCGCAGCACGCCGATGCCGGTGCCGCCGGCGGCGTGGTAGATCACATCGGCGCCGCGGTCGATCTGCGACTTGGCAAGTTCGCCGCCCTTGACCGGGTCGTTCCAGGCGGCCGGCGTCGAGCCGGTCATGTTCTGGAAGATCTCGGCGTCTTTCTTCGCGGCCTTGACGCCCTGGACATAGCCGCAGGCGAATTTGCGGATCAGCGGGATGTCCATGCCGCCGATGAAGCCGACCTTGTTCGACTTGGAGGCCAGGCCGGCCAGCAATCCGACGAGATAGGAGCCCTCATGCTCCTTGAACACGACCGACTGCACGTTAGGCAACTCCACCACCATGTCGATGATGGTGAATTTCAGCGCCGGGAACTCGGCCGCGACCTTCTGCAGCGCGGTCGCCTGCGCAAAACCGACCGCGATGATCGGCGAATGGCCGTCGCGCGCGAAGCGGCGCAGCGCCTGCTCGATCTGGGCGTCGTTGGTCGGCTCGAAGTCGCGGAACTCGACGCCGGTCTCCTTTTTGAACTGCTCGGCCCCGCCGAAGACGCCCTCGTTGAATGATTTGTCGAACTTGCCGCCCTTGTCATAGACGATCGCAGGCTTGATCGCCGTTTGCGCCATGGCCGCCACGGCCGAGAGGGCGACGCCGGCCAGCGCCAGCGCGAGAGACTTGAACCGCATGGATATCCCCTGTTCGATGCCGGGGCGGTTGGCCCGCCCCTTGATAGGACTACGATGGCATGGCTTTCCCGCGCGGCCAAGACGGTCTTGGGCGCGATCGCGTGAGCTTTCGACGATTGCCCGAAACCGCGTCCCGGCTTAACCCTTTCAGCCATGAGTGCGCCCGCATGAGCCTGAACGACGCCGAGATCGAGCGCTACGCCCGCCATCTGGTGCTGCCCGAGATCGGCGGGCCGGGCCAGAACCGGCTGAAGAATGCGCGCGTGCTGGTGGTCGGGGCCGGCGGGCTCGGCGCGCCGCTGCTCCAGTATCTGGCCGCCGCAGGCGTCGGCAAGATCGGCATCGTCGACGACGACGTGGTCTCGCTCTCCAACCTGCAACGCCAGACCATCTTCGGCACGGCCGATATCGGCGCGCGCAAGGCCGTCGCGGCGGCGGCCTTCGTGGCGAGGCTGAATCCCAATGTCGTCGTCGAGGAGCACGTCACGCGCATCGACCCGCACAACGCCAGGGCGCTGATCGCCTTCTACGATGTCGTCGCGGAAGGCTCGGACAATTTCGCCACGCGATACGCCGTCTCGGACGCCTGTTTCCACGAGCGCAAGCCCCTGGTCACGGCCGCGCTGGGACGCTTCGACGGTTCGCTGACGACGATCCGGGCGCATGAGCGCGCTGCGGACGGGACGCCGAACCCCAGCTATCGCTGCCTGTTCCCGCACGAGCCGCCGCCCGGCACGGTCGCGCCCTGCGTCGAGGCCGGCGTGCTCGGGGCGCTGGCCGGCGTGATGGGCTCGCTGATGGCGCTGGAAGTCATCCGCGCGGTCACCGGCTTCGGGGAGCCGCTGGTGGGCAAGCTCCTGCTCGTCGATGCGATGACGATGCGGTTCGACACGATGCGCTACCGCTGGGACGCAGGCAATCCTTTGAGCGGCGCTGCCCGGTAGCGCCGGCGCCGGCCGGCGAGCGTAGTGCGCAAGTTCACCGCGTGCTCTTTCGTGCGGGAAGCGCTCGCGTTGCTTGCGGATCGTCCCCCCTCGACCGGACTATGCCGGTAAGCCTGTCTTTAACCTCCATCGCTCAGAATGGTTCGGTAACGAGACTGGCCGGGACGCGGGGCGAAGAATGTCGATGGCGGAGAGTCGGGGTGATCTCCGTCAGGACATGACTGCGGTGCGGCGCGGCCTTGCGCTCGCGGGCTCGCCGCTGGTGGTCCTGGCTTGCGCCGTCCTCGCCTGCGCTTTGCTGCTGACATTGCCGGTCAGGCTGCCGCTCGGGGCGATGTACTGGGATCTGGTGGTCTATCTCGACGCCGCCAACCGCATCGGATCCGGCCAGACGCCGGCGCTCGATTTCTTCGCGCCGGTCGGTCCGCTCGGCTACTGGCTCTTTGCGGGCCTGGACCGGCTCTTCCCGCAGTCGCAGCCGCTGCTGCTGGTGCAGTGGTCGATTTTCCTGGTCACCGCACCGGCGCTGGCGCTGGTGCTGCGCGAGGTCGATCGCCGGTCGCGGCTGACGGCGTTCGCGCTGCTGCTGCCCTATCTGATTTTCCAGATCCTGCCGGTCAATGTCGAGCAGCACTCGTTCTTTCCCGGTGTCGATGGCTTCGGCATTTATAATCGTCAGGTCAGCATCGTGCTTTATGTGCTGGCGAGCGCGCTCGTCTTCATGCGCGACCGGCGCGTCCTGTCGCTCGTTCTGCTCTGGACCCTGCTGGCCCTGCTGCTGATCAAGATCACCGGCTTCCTCGCCGGCGGGTTGCTCGCGGCCTTCGCGCTGGCGGCCGGCCGGCTCGACTGGCGCGGCAGCCTGATGGCCGCAGTCGGGGCGGCGCTGGCGCTGCTTGGCCTCGAACTCGCGACCGGCCTCGTCAGCGCCTATCTTGACGGCATCGCCACGCTGGTCCGCATCAACGCCGGCGGCATCCTGCCGCGCTTCCTGCAGGCAGCCTCGCTGCATCTCGACATTGTCGCCGCCGGCGGTGCGCTGATCGCGGCGCTTCTGGTGCTCGAGCGGAAGGCGATCGCCACAGATGCGGCCGCGCTTCTGCGAGAGCGCTCCTGGCCGGCGCTGAACAGGCTCGCCGATCATGGCCCTTTCTGGCTCGCGGTCGCGCTCTTCGCCGGCCTGTTCTTCGAGACCCAGAACACCGGTGGGCAGGCCTTCGTCTTCGCCTGGCCCGTCCTGCTGATGATCCTGCGCGACTGGATCGGCCGCCGCTCGCGCGGCGCCTTCCTCGTCATGGCGCTCGTCGCCGCCACCGCGATTCCCCCCGCCGAGACCGTGCTGCAGCGGGCGGGGCGCAGCCTGCTCGCCCAGACCGGCTATGTCGCCTTGCCGCACGAGCATCTCGGCCGTCTCGGCCTGGTCTCGCAGCACCGCGACGTCATGGATCGCGCCCGCGCCATGCGCGACATCTACGCGACGCATCGCGCGACCTATCGCGAGATCGCCGACCGGAAGATGCTGCCGAGCCACACGCTCTATGCCGATCTCGATTTCCAGGCGCTCTGGCTGCTGGCGATCGATTCAGGCGTAGCCGCGATCCTCGCGCATGAGGCCGCGACCGGCGTGCGTTTCGAGACGATCATGAGCCTGAACTTCACCAACCCCTTCCCATATCTGATGCAGCGGACTGGCGTGCGGCACATCGCGATCGGGGCCGACCCCTTCCGGGCCGTGCCGGCGCTGGAGGCCGATGCGCTCGCCGCGGTCGCTGCGGCCGATCTGATCCTGGAGCCGCTCTGCCCGATCACGGTCGCCAACGAGGCGCTGAAGGCGATCTATGCGCCGGCGATGACCGGCCGGCGCGAGATCGTGCTGGGGACGTGCTGGAAGGGTTATGTGAGGCAGTAGGCAGTAGGCAGTGGGCAGTAGGCAGTCGGGCAAACAAGGGCAGTTCTCTCGACTGCCTACTGCCTATTGCCTACTGCCCCTCTTCGCCTCGATCACATCCCAGAGCTGCGCCGCGAGGTCCGGCCCGCCGAGCTTCTTGATCGCGCGCACGCCGGTGGGCGCCGTCACGTTGATCTCGGTCAGATTGCCGCCGATCACGTCGATGCCGACCAGCAGCAGCCCGCGCTCGCGCAAAGTCGGGCCGATCGCCTCGCAGATCTCCAGTTCGCGCCTGGACAGGTCGGTCGGCTTCGCCGCGCCGCCGCGCACCATGTTGGCGCGCAAATCGCCCTCGGCGGGAACGCGGTTGACCGCGCCGGCCGCCTTGCCGTCGATCAGGATGATGCGCTTGTCCCCGGCCGAGACCTCCTTCATGAAGCGCTGCACCACCCAGGGCTCGCGGAAGATGCCGGCGAAGAGATCGTAGAGCGAGCCGAAATTCGGGTCGTCCTTGCCGGTCTTGAACACGGTCGCGCCGCCATGACCGTAGAGCGGCTTCATCACGATCTCGCCGAACTCGTCGCGAAACGCCTCGATCTCGGCCCTGTCGCGGGTGATCAGCGTCTGCGGCATCAGCTCGGGAAAATGCGTGACGAGGATTTTCTCGGGCGCGTTGCGCACCTCCGAGGGGTTGTTGACCACCAGCGTCCCGGGGTGGATGCGCTCCAGCAGATGCGTCGTGGTGACATAGGCCATGTCGAAGGGCGGGTCCTGCCGCAGCAGCACCACGTCGAGCGTGGACAGATCGACGCGCTCTTCGGACCCGGCGGTGAAGTGGTCGCCCTCCTGGTCGCGCACCGTGACGGGGCGGATGCGGGCCGTGACCTTGCCGTCGCGCAAAGTCAGCCTGTCGGGGGTGTAGGTGTAGAGCGTGTGGCCGCGCGCCTGGGCTTCCAGCATCAGCGAGAAGCCGGTGTCCCCGGCGATCCGGATGCGCTCGATCGGGTCCATCTGGATGGCGACGGTGAGGGTCATGGCAGCGCTCCGGTCATTCGCGCGCTCTTATGGTCCGGCGCGGGCCGCAACGGCAAGTGGGAGTGTCTGCGTGCCGGGACAAGCGCGGACGCGCTGCCGGGATGGTTAGGCCCTGCAATTTGACCGCCGATAAGGTGGCGCGCTACTTTATGGGTCGCTGTCTCCCATTCTGCCGTCGCGATCGGAGGATTGCCATGCCCCGTCCTGCCGCAAAGGACGATCAGAGCAAGTACGCCCGCTACCGCGCCTCCAAAAAGCGGCAGGGCTTGAAGCTGCTGCGCATCTGGGTGCCGGACGTGAACGCGCCGGGCTTCAAGGAGGAGGCGGCGCGGCAAGCGGCGCTGCTGCGTGGTCAGCCCGAGGAGATTGAGGCGCTTGCCTTCATAGAAGCGGCGACCCTGGATTGGGGTCTTGAACCCTATGATTGGGGTCCTGAAGGGCCGCCGCCGGGCTCGGCAACGCTCGACAAGACGTAAACGGATTATTGTCTTGAGACGCGGAGACATTGTCACCGTCGCTCTTCCGGGCGACTATGGCAAGCCGCGTCCCGCCGTTGTTATCCAGTCGGATAGCCTCTCTTCCACGGACAGCATATTGGTCTGTCTTGTGACGACCGATCGGCACGATCTTCCCGTTTACCGCCTGCCGGTGGAGCCTTCCAAAGCGAACAGTCTTCGCGATCCGTCGGACATCATGGCGGATAAGATCATGGCGGTTGTCAGAAATAAGGTCGGACGCGTGATCGGTTCGCTCGAACCCGAGCGGCTCGCCGAGCTGACGACGATGGTCACGGCCATGGTCGGTGCGGGCGACGCCGAGTAGCGGCAGATAGCCAGGGCTGACATGGGCCGCCGTCTACAACACCAACTCGAACACCCCTCTCGCATGCTTGGGCCAGCGCAGCGGCGCCAGGAACACCGCGTCGAACCGCAGATCATGGTCCATCGCCCAAGGGTTCTGCGCCAGCCATTGCCTGACGCGCCCTGAGACCAGCCGGCGTTTCTTCGGCGTGATCGAGACCAGCGCCTCCTCCATCATCCCGCGTCGCTTGACCTCGACGAAGATGACGAGCCGTCCGCGCCGCATGATCAGGTCGATCTCGCCGCCCTTGCCGCCGAAGCGGCGCGCCAGCAGGCGGTACCCCTTCAGCGACAGCCAGGCGATGGCGAGCCATTCCGAACGCCGGCCGACCCTGCCGGAGCGTTTGGCCCGGGCGCTGCGACCGGCTTGGCTCAAGGCTCCCGCGTCAGTTCGAGTGCGCGGGCATAGACTTTTCGGCGCGGTTGTCCGGTTTCTGCCGCCACCTGCGCCACCGCCTCCTTGAGCGAGACGGCTGCGAGCGCGGCCTGCAGCTTTTCGGTGACCGCGTCGCCGGCGGAGACGAGTTCGGTCGCGCCCGGCGGGCCGATGATCACGACGATCTCGCCGCGCGGCTCCTCGTCGCTCTCGTAGTGGGCAGCGAGTTCGGCCAGCAGCCCGCGCCGGACGTTCTCGTAGAACTTGGTCAGTTCGCGCGCCACCGCCGCCGGGCGCGGGCCGAGCACGGCGGCCGCATCCGCCAGCATCTCGGCCAGCCGACGCGGCGATTCGAAGAAGACGAGCGTGCCGGGAATGCCGGCGAGCTCGGTCAGCCGCCCGCGCCGCGCCGCCGCCTTGGGCGGCAGGAAACCCTCGAAGAAGAAGCGGTCGGTCGGCAGACCCGCCAGCACCAGCGCCGCCAGCACGGCCGAGGGGCCGGGAATGCCGGTGACGGGCAGCCCTTCCGCGACGACCTCGGCGACGAGCTTGTAGCCGGGGTCGGAGACCAGCGGCGTGCCGGCGTCCGAGATCAAAGCGAGCCTGCCGCCCTCGCGCAATTTGCCCAGGATCTTGGGCCGCATCTGTTCGGCATTGTGCTCGTGATAGGGATAGAGCGGCGTCGAGATGCCGTAATGCGCCAGCAGCGTCTTGGAGGTGCGGGTGTCCTCGGCCAGCACCGCGTCCGCCGCCGCCAGCGTCGCCAGCGCCCGGAAGGAGATGTCGCGCAGATTGCCGATCGGCGTCGCGACGATATGCAGGCCGGGCGTCAACGGCTCGGCCTCCGCCTTGAGCCCGAAGGCGGTGTAGCTGGGCTGGCGCTGGGCAGGCGGGGGGATCGACATCGGCGCAAACTGCCACAGCCGCGTGGCCCGCGCCACGGCATCGCGTACGTTCCGCCACCTTGCCGCGATCGCAACCCAGAGTTAACAACTTGAAAATACCATGCCGGACTGGCAGGAAAGCCTCACGGTCGGGGGACTGCGCTGTCGGGTGGGTTCGCGCCGCACCGGCAAGGAACGACTGACCCAGGACTGGAGATCCCCCGTGTTGCGTCGCTGGAATCGCGTCTCGGTCTTTTCCGCGCCGGCCGTCAGGCTGGCCGCCCCCGCTTTCGCGCTCTCGCTGGCGCTCGCCGCCTGCAGCGGCGGCACATCGGGCCTGCCGGGCTTCGACACCCAGCAGGCCCAGCCGCCGGGCGGGACCGCGCCGACCGGCCAGACCATCGGGCAGGGCAAGGTCAGGGTCGGGCTGATCCTCCCGCTGACGGCCGAAGGTCAGGGCGCGACGGTCGGAAATGCGCTGAAGAACGCCGCCGAAATGGCGTTGGCCGAATTTCCGGGCGCGGACCTGACTTTGCTCGTCAAGGACGATCGCGGCACGCCCCAGGGCGCGCAGGCCGCGGCCCAGGAGGCGCTGGCGGAAGGCGCGGAACTGATCATCGGTCCGCTCTTCGCCCCCTCCGTGCAGGCCGCCGCGCAGGTGGCGCGCGGCGGAGGAAGGCCGGTGATGGCCTTCTCCAGCGACAGCAATGTCGCCGGCCGGAACGTCTATCTGCTGTCGTTCCCGCCTGAGAACGACGTCAACCGGGTCATCGCCTACGCCTCGGCGCAAGGGCGGAAATCCTTCGCGGCGCTCATTCCCGACACCGCCTATGGCGGCGTTGTCGAGGCGGCCTTCCGGCAGGCCGTGGCCGATCGCGGTGCGCGCGCCGTCGCAATCGAGCGCTTCGGCTCCGACGCCAACAGCATGCGGGCGGCGGTGACGCGGCTTGGTCCCGCTTTCGCACAGGCCGACGCGCTCTTCGTCCCGGCCGCCGCCGACGCCATGCCGGCGCTGGGCCTCGCCCTGCAGCAGGGTGGCTACGATCCCGCCAAGGTCAAGCCGCTGGGCACCGGCGTCTGGAACGACGCCAATGTCGCGCGCGTGCCGGCGGTTCAGGGCGGCTGGTTCGCCTCGCCCGACACGGCGGGCTTCAACGCCTTCGCCGGCCGCTACCAGCAGCGCTTCAACAGCGCCCCGACGCGCACCGCGACGCTCGCCTATGACGCGGTTTCGCTGGCGGCCGCGCTGGCCCGCACGCAGGGCTCGCAGCGCTTTTCCGAGAGCGTCCTGACCAACCCGTCGGGGTTTGCCGGCGCAGACGGCGTCTTCCGCTTCCGTCCGGACGGCCGCGTCGAACGCGGTCTCGCCGTGCTCGAACTGCGCAACGGCCAGATCGTCACCGTCAACGCCGCCCCGCGCGATCTCGGCGCGCGGACGCAGTAGGCTTCTACGCCGCCAGATCGGCCACCACCGCGTCAAGCAGCAGCGCGCCCTCGGGCGTGCAGGCGAGCTTGCCGCCGGGTTTGCGGGCCATAAGCCCGTCGTCGATCAGGCTTTCGACGCGCTGCGCCTTCAGCTCCCGTCCAGACAGCGCGGAGAAGGTCGCCGGGTCGATGCCCTCGACCAGCCGCAGACCCATCAGCAGATACTCGTCGCCCTGCGCCTCGGCGTTAAGCAATTCGTCCTCGACCAGAGCGTGGCCTTCCGCCTCGACGCTGGCGAGCCACGCCTCGGGGCGCTTCTCCGTGGACTGGGCCATGCGGCCGTCAGCGGTCACCAGCCTTCCATGCGCGCCCGGCCCGATGCCGGCATATTCGCCATAGCGCCAGTAGACGAGGTTGTGCCGGCATTCCGCGCCCGGCCTGGCGTGGTTGGAGATCTCGTAGACCGGCAGGCAATGCCTGGCCGTGATTTCCTGCGTGATCTCGTAGAGCACCGCGCCGGCCTCGTGGTCTGGGATGGCGAGCTTGCCGGCCTTGAACAGCCGCTCGAAGGCGGTGTCGGGCTCGATGGTGAGCTGATACAGCGAGAGATGCTCGGCCGCGTGGCTGATCGCCAGTTCGAGTTCGGCCCGCCACAGCGCCGGCGTCTGCTCCGGCGAGCGGGCATAGATCAGGTCGAACGAGTAGCGCTCGAAATAGCGGCGCGCGATCGCGACCGCATCGAGCGCTTCCTGCGTCGAATGCATCCGACCGAGCGCCTTGAGGTCCGCGTCGTTGAGCGCCTGCACGCCGAGCGAGACTCTGGTGACCCCCGCCGCACGGAAATCGGCGAAACGCCCGGCCTCGACGCTGGTCGGATTGGCCTCCAGCGAGACCTCGCAATGCGGGTCGATCGCCCAGCGCTCGCCGATCGCATCCAGAATGGCTCCGACCGTGCGGCCCTCCATCAGCGAGGGCGTGCCGCCGCCGAAGAAGATCGAGGAGACGGTGCGGCCCGGCGCAAGCGCGGCGCGATGGGCGATCTCGCGCCGGAAGGCCGCGACGAAGCGCGCCTGGTCGGGCGGCTCGAGCCGGACATGGCTGTTGAAGTCGCAATAGGGGCATTTGGCCAGGCAGAAGGGCCAATGCACATAGACCGCGAATCCCGCCGCCACCGTGGGATGATCGGGCGTGCCCGGCCGCTGGCTGAGGGCCGCTGGCGCGCTCACGCGGGCGTCCGCAGGCAGGCGGCGGCAAGCTGCGCGAAGGCGCGCGCGCGATGCGACAGAGCCTCGTCCGCGCCGCTTTTCACCGTCGTCGACATCTCGGCGAAGGTCTCGGCATAGCCGTCGGGTTGAAAAATCGGGTTGTAGCCGAAGCCGCCCGAGCCGCGCGGTGCGTCCACGACCGTACCGAATACCCGCCCCTCGAACAGCTCCTGATGCCCGTCCGGCCAGGCGATCACCAGCGCCGAGGTGAAGTGCGCCCGCCGCTGCTCAGGCGTCGTCGCGCCGCGCTTGGCGAGCTCGGCCAGCACGCGCGCCATCGCCGGCCCGAAATCCTTGGCCACCCCGGCCCAGTTGGCCGAGAACAGCCCCGGCGCACCGTCGAGCGCATCGACGCAAAGCCCTGAATCGTCCGACAGCGCCGGCAGTCCGGATGCCGCGCAGGCGGCGACCGCCTTGATCGCGGCGTTCTCGGAGAACATGTAGCCATCCTCCTCAGGCTCGGGCAGGCCAAGCTCACCGGCCGAGACGAGCTCGATGCCATAGGGCGCCATCAACTCGCGCATCTCGACGAGCTTGCCCTTGTTATGGGTCGCGAGCACAACCTTGCCGGTGAGGAGGCGATGCCCGCTCATCTCAGGCCACCGCTGCCTTCTGCAACGCCACGAGCTTGCCGACCCCGCTTTTGGCGAGCCTGAGCAGCGCCATCAGCTCCTCTTCGGAAAACGGCGCGCCCTCGGCCGTGCCCTGCACCTCGACAAGGCCGCCCGCGCCGGTGATGACGAAATTGGCGTCGGTCTGCGCGCCCGAATCCTCGACATAGTCGAGGTCGAGCACCGGGTTGCCGGCGACGATGCCGCATGAGATCGCCGCGACATGGTCCTTGAGCGGGTTCGCGCCTTTCAGCATGCCCCGCCCTTCCATCCATTTCAGCGCATCGTGCAGCGCGACCCAGGCCCCGGTGATCGAGGCCGTGCGGGTGCCGCCATCGGCCTGGAGGACGTCGCAATCGACGACGATCTGGCGCTCGCCGATCGCGGTGAGGTCGACCACGGCGCGAAGAGAGCGCCCGACCAGCCGCTGGATCTCCTGCGTGCGGCCTGACGGTTTGCCCGAGGTGACCTCGCGGCGGTTGCGCTCATGGGTGGCGCGCGGCAGCATCGCATACTCGGCCGTAACCCAGCCCTTGCCGGTGCCGCGCAGCCAGGGCGGCCCCTTTTCCTCGACGCTCGCGGCGCAGAGCACCTTCGTCTCGCCGAAGGAAACCATGCAGGAGCCCTCGGCATAGCGCACGACGCCGCGTTCGAGCGTGACCTTGCGCATCTCGTCGGCGCTGCGTTTGGAGGGTCGCATGGGGTGATCCTGATTGTTTTTGAGTTGGCGGCTTGTAGGCGGTTGGTTGGGTGGGAGCAAGACAAGGCTCTTCCCCCCCCTCGTGGAGAGGGGATAGGGTGGGGGGCGTGCCGTCTGGTGAGCGCTCGCCCAGTCGTTCGCCCCCCACACTCGGTCCCTCCCCACGAGGGGGAGGGACGTCGCGCAGCGAGATCCCGTTTTCGCTTGATCCTCCCATGTGCGGGACCGACAATACGCTCATGACCGATCCGGCTTCTTGCCAACCATGAGCGCCCACACCCCACGCCCGGAATCGCCCGGCGGCCTGATCGAGACCGATCAGCGCTCGCGCGAGATTTTCCGCCAGATCATCGACGGCTATCTCGCCACCGGCGAGCCGGTCGGCTCGCGCAACGTCGCGCGCCTGCTGCCGATGTCGCTCTCGCCCGCCACCGTCCGCAACGTCATGACCGACCTCGAACTGGCCGGGCTGATCTACGCGCCGCATACCTCTGCGGGGCGCCTTCCCACGGAAAGAGGCCTGCGCTTCTTCGTCGATGCGATGATGGAGGTCGGCAATCTGACCTCCGACGAGCGCACCCGCATCGAGGCGCAGATGAAGGCCGCCGCCACCGGCCGCACGCTCGACGGCACGCTGACGGAAGCCTCGGCGCTGCTGTCTGGCCTGTCGCGCGGGGCCGGCGTCGTCGTCACCACCAAGGCCAATGCGCGGCTCAAGCATATCGAGTTCGTCAGGCTCGATCCGGCCCGCGCTCTCGTCGTTCTGGTGGCCGATGACGGTACGGTCGAGAACCGGCTGCTCGCGCTGCCGCCCGGACTGCCCGCCTCGGCGCTGACGGAAGCCGGCAATTTCCTCAACGCCCGCATCATGGGCAAGACGCTGAGCGACCTGCGTCGCGAGATTGCCGACCATCGCAGCGAGATGGAGCGCGAACTCGATGCGCTGACCGCCCGCCTCGTCGAAAGCGGCATCGCCACCTCCTCCGGGCCATCGAGCGACCGCCACCTGATCGTGCGGGGCCAGGCCAATCTGCTGGAGGATTTGCGGGCGCAGGAGGATCTGGAGCGCATCCGGCTCCTGTTCGGCGATCTCGAGACCCAGACCGACGTCATCGACCTGCTCTCGCGCGCCGAGGCCGGCGACGGCGTCCGCATCTTCATCGGCTCGGAGAACAAGCTGTTCTCGATGTCGGGTTCGTCGATGGTCGCCGCCCCCTTCCGCGACGCCGAGCAGCGCATCGTCGGCGTCGTCGGCATCATCGGCCCGACAAGGCTGAACTACGCCCGCATCGTGCCGATGGTGGACTACACCGCCAAGGTGGTCGGGCGGCTGCTGGATGGCGGGCGCTGAGGCTGGCCGTCGCGCCGATCCGTGCTATATACCACTGATAGGTATCAATCCGGAGCGCGCCATGACGACAGCCAAGCGCAAGGCGGCAAAGGCGGCAGCGGCCATACCTGACCAAGCGAAGATCTTCTGGACCGGGCGTTCACAGGCGGTGAGACTGCCGAAGGAGTTCCGCTTCGAGGGTGATGCCGTCCGCATCAGGCGCGAGGGGCGGCGCGTGGTGCTGGAGCCGATCGAAAACGACTGGGCCTGGATCAAGCAACTGAGCGGCAGGGTCGATCCCGATTTTGAGGAAGCCGTGAACGAGGACGTTCCGCAGCAGGAGAGACCCGAACTCGACGACCTTTTCAAATGAAGTATCTGCTCGACAGCAACGTCGTCATCGGCCTCATGAAAATGCGGCCCGATATCCTGCTGGCGCTCGAAAGCCGCCGCGCCTCGGACTGCGCGATATCGAGCCTTGTCCTCCACGAATTGTTCTTTGGCGCATACAAAAGCGAGCGCCGCGACGCCAATCTGGCGGATGTCGATGTGCTCTCGTTTCCAGTGGTCGACTTCGACCGCCAGGATGCTCGCCGCGCCGGTGAAATCCGCGCCGTCCTGCGCGCGCGCGGCACGCCGATCGGCCCCTATGACGTGCTGATCGCAGGCCAGGCGCTGGCGCGCGGGCTGATCCTCGTCACCAACAATGTCACGGAATTCTCGCGTGTCGAGGGGCTCGCCGTCGAGGATTGGCAGCGCTGACCCTGCGAGCCGGTTGGCATCGCGCGCGCATCGGGCTAACGCTTTCGGCAAAGCTCATCTGCGAGACCGCCATGACCGATACCCTTCCCGACCGCCTCTCCTCCAATCCCAACAGCCCGTTCTACGATGAGGAACTGCTGTCCCGCGATGTCGGCATCCGCTTCAAGGGCGTCGAGAAGAGCAATGTCGAGGAGTATTGCGTCAGCGAGGGCTGGGTCCGCCTCACCGCCGGCAATGCCAAGGACCGCTTCGGCAATCCGATGACGGTCAAGCTCAAGGGCGAGGTCGAGCCTTATTTCCGCAAGGCGGAATGACGGATTTCTGCATCCAGATCCAGCCCGAGAGAGCGAGCGACCTCGATCTGGACGGCGTGATGCGGCGGGCCGGCCTGTTTGCGGAGGCTGCGTCGTATGTGACGCGGTTCTCGGTCGTCACGGGTGACGACTACGTTAATCTCATGTTCGAGACCGACGCGCCGAGCCGGTTCTGGCACGCGTTCGTAGCCGAGTTCTTCGGCGCCGATCGCGACGGCCTCGGAATGACGCGGTGCTGCATTGCGACCTGTCAGGGCGATTTGGGCTGGGACGACTATCGGCTGCTGCACCATTTCGATGCGGAACAGCCGCGCGATGGTTTCGTCTGAAACCTGCCCGACCGCCTCAGACCAGCGCCTTGTAGAAAAACGTCGAGGCGCAATCGGCCCCGTCCGGCATCAGCGCGAAACGCGGAATGGTCCCGACCTCGGTCCAGCCGAGCCGGCTGTAGAGCCGCCGCGCCGCGCTGTCGGCATCGGTGTCGAGCACCAGCAGCGTCCGGCCGGCTGCGCGCGACGCAGCCTCGGCCGCCTGCATCAGCGCCTCGCCCAGCCCCTGCCGGCGGGCGCTGGAATGCACCAGCACCTTGGCGATCTCGGCCCGGTGCGGCTGGTTGGGCTTGCCGATCAGATGCAGTTGTGCCGTGCCGACGATCTCGCCGCCGCGTCGCGCCGCAAACAGGATGACGCGGCCCGCCTCGACATCGCGCGCCACGCCGTCCCAGAACGTCTCGAAATCGGCGCGCGTATTCCAGTGCATGAAACCCAGCGAGGCGCCATTGGCGACGCAATCTGCCAGCACCCCGGCCAGGGCCGGAACAGCCTCTCTCGCAGCGGCGGCCGGCAGCGTCTCGATCGCGATCACATCCGCGTCCATCATTATCGTCCCTCGAAGGCTGGGTTGTCATGTCCCGTCAGCACGACCGCGTAGCGGGCAGTCAGCGGGCCGGGGTTGTGATAGGCGATCGGGCCGTCGAGCAGCATCTGCAGGCAGTCCCCGGCCGCCAGCGCGTGCTCCCTATCACCCAGCGTCACGACCATCTCGCCCGCCAGAATCCAGACCTGCTGATCCAGCCATTGCGTCGCGCGCGGCGCTTCCAGCAGCACGCGCCCGCCCGGCGGCATCTCGACCTCGACGATCTCGACCGCTGAGCCGGTTCCCGGCGGCGAGACGCTGCGCCGGACATAGCCGCTTCCCGGATCGGTCCAGACCGGCTGGTCGGCGCGCCTCGCGAGTGGGCGTGCCTGCGTCTCCTCGCGAAACAGGACCGACAGCACGGTGCCCAGCCCGACGCAGACCCGGTCGAGCAGCGCCGCCGTCGGGCTCGACTCCCCGCGCTCGACGCGCGAAATCATCGCCCGGCTGACGCCCGAGCGCTCGGCCAACTGGTCCAGCGTCAGGCCGCCAGCCTGCCGCAACGCCTTGATCCTAGCGCCCAGGCCGCGGTCGAGTTCAAGATCCCGCATCGTCTCCATGACCGGCAGATAATTCCAATATATAGGAATATCAAGATCGAATCGTGGAATTGGCACGCAGGCGCGTTGCGCGCAGTCGTCTCGCAACGTGATCGCGAGACCGCGCGCTCGTGACGCGGCGTGAACGCGGTTTTCACTACATTTCGAATTGTGCCTCGCCATCGAGCCGCCGCTCCGGCCGGATTTGTAGAAAAGTCACGGGTTTCGCGCATGGTGATGGCAAAGGACGCCGTCAAAGGCGCCATCGCAGGGGACGCGACGGGAAGGGGAGGGCGACATGAACAGGGGACTGGAGTTTCTCGGACGCTCCGTCGTCCGTTTCATCACCCGCAACCGGCAGGACGCCGGCCCGGTCGATGCGAAGGCCCTGGCGCGGTTGAACAACGCCCTTCGTCCCGGCGACGTGCTGCTCGTCGAGGGCGGCATGAAGGTCTCGACCGCGATCAAATATCTGACCCAGTCGACCTGGTCGCATGCAGCGCTCTATGTCGGCGACACGGGGCAGTTCAGCGAAAGCGGCGAGCCGCTGGTGCTGGCGGAAGTCGAGATGGATGTCGGCTGCGTGCTGTCGCCCCTGTCGAAATACGGCGCCTTCGGCACGCGCATCTGCCGCCCGCAGGGGCTTGATTCGGCCGGCCGGGACACCGTCGTCGCCTATGCGCTCGGCCGGCTCGGCACGCAATACGACCTCAAGAACATCATCGACCTGCTGCGCTGGCTGGTGCCGGTGCCCTGGGTGCCCTCGCGCCTGCGCCGGCGGATGATCGCGATCGGCTCGGGCGACCCGACGCGGGCGATCTGCTCGACGCTGATCGCGCAGGCCTTCGAGGCGGCGCGCTATCCGGTTCTGCCTACGGTCGAATACGCGCAGGCGATGGACGAGGACGACGCCGAGGAGATCCTGCATATCCGGCATCATTCGCTCTATATGCCGCGCGATTTCGACATCTCTCCCTATTTTTCGGTGGTCAAGCCGACGCTGGAGGCGGGCTTCGACTATCGCGCCCTGACCTGGGCCAAGCCGGTGCAGGTGGAGACTCCGCAACGCGGCCCGGTCGGCGCGGCGCAACTGGCCTGAGAGCCTCGGGAGCCGGCAAGCCTGCGCCACTGCAAACCCTTGGCGCAATGCGGCAACGCTGCTATCTGCGCCCCATGAGCACCCAGAGCTTCGACAACATCCGCAATTTCTCGATCGTGGCCCATATCGACCACGGCAAATCGACGCTGGCCGACCGGCTGATCCAGACCACCGGCACGGTGGCGGCGCGCGACATGAGCGAGCAGATGCTCGACTCGATGGATATCGAGAAGGAGCGCGGCATCACCATCAAGGCCCAGACCGTGCGGCTCGACTACCGCGCGCAGGATGGCAAGGATTACATCCTGAACCTGATGGATACGCCGGGCCATGTCGACTTCGCCTATGAGGTCTCGCGCTCGCTTGCGGCCTGCGAGGGTTCGCTGCTCGTCGTCGACGCCTCGCAGGGCGTCGAGGCGCAGACTCTGGCGAACGTTTATCAGGCGCTCGACGCAGGCCACGAGATCGTCACGGTTCTCAACAAGATCGACCTGCCGGCTGCCGAGCCCGAGCGCATCAAGCAGCAGATCGAGGATGTGATCGGGCTCGATGCGTCGGAAGCCGTGCCGATCTCGGCCAAGACCGGCATCAACATCGAGGGCGTGCTGGAGGCCATCGTCACCAGGCTGCCCGCGCCGAAGGGCGACCGCGACGCGCCCCTGAAATGCCTGCTGGTCGATAGCTGGTATGACGCCTATCTCGGCGTCGTCGTGCTGGTGCGCGTCATCGACGGCGTGCTGAAGAAGAACATGACGATCCGGATGATCCGCGCCAACGCCGCCTATGGCGTCGATCGCGTCGGCGTGTTCAAGCCAAAAATGCTTGAGGTCAAGGAACTCGGCCCCGGCGAGGTCGGCTTCTTCACCGCCTCGATCAAGGAGGTCGCCGATACGGCGGTGGGCGACACCATCACCGACGACAGACGCCAGACCGCCCAGCCCCTGCCGGGCTTCAAGCCGGTGCAGCCGGTGGTGTTCTGCGGCATCTTCCCGGTCGATGCCGCCGATTTCGAGGTGCTGCGCTCGGCCATGAGCCGCCTGCGCCTCAACGACGCCTCGTTCAGCTACGAGATGGAGACCTCGGCTGCGCTCGGCTTCGGCTTCCGCTGCGGCTTCCTTGGGCTCCTGCATCTGGAGATCATCCAGGAGCGGCTGGAGCGCGAGTTCAACCTCAACCTGATCTCGACCGCGCCCTCGGTTGTCTATCATCTCAAGCTGCGCGACGGCGCGACGCTGGAGTTGCACAATCCCGCCGACATGCCCGATGTGATGAAGATCGAGTTCATCGAGGAGCCGTGGATCAAGGCGACGATCTTCACCCCCGACGAATATCTCGGCTCGGTGCTGAAGCTCTGCCAGGACCGGCGCGGCGTCCAGACCGACCTCTCCTATGTCGGCTCGCGCGCCAAGGTCGTCTACGACCTGCCGCTGAACGAGGTGGTGTTCGATTTCTACGATCGGCTGAAGTCGATCTCGAAGGGTTATGCCTCCTTCGACTACGCCATCACCGATTATCGCGAAGGCGACCTCGTGCGCATGTCGATCCTGGTCAACGCCGAGCCGGTGGACGCCCTGTCGATGCTGGTCCACCGCTCCCGCGCGGATGCCCGGGGACGGGCGATGTGCGAAAAGCTGAAGGACCTGATCCCGCCGCACATGTTCCAGATCCCGGTTCAGGCGGCGATCGGCGGCAAGATCATCGCCCGCGAAACCATCCGCGCCTTGCGCAAGGACGTGACGGCCAAGTGCTATGGCGGCGACGCCAGCCGCAAGCGCAAGCTTCTGGACAAGCAGAAGGAAGGCAAGAAGAAAATGCGGCAGTTCGGCAAGGTCGAAATCCCGCAGGAAGCCTTCATCGCCGCGCTGAAGATGGATTCGTGACTTACCTCCCTCCCCCTCGTGGGGAGGGGCCGCCGAGCGCGTCGGAGGCAGGGCGTTTGTCTCGTCGCCGACTATGGATCAATAGCTCATCGTCCCCCTCCTCCTGGTGGGGAGGGTCGGCCGAGCGCAGCGGAGGCCGGGGTGGGGGGCGGACGACCGGGCTCGACGCGGCTTCGGCTCGCCCGGTCGTTCGCCCCCCACCCCTAACCTCTTCCCACGAGGGGGAGGGGGATTGGGCGGTGCGGCGGGGAGGTGGTTGTTAGCCGAAAGAATCACGGGCCTAAGATTGCTCAATCATTTTCGGGTGCCTTTAGCCGCGTTTTCTTCCTCAATCTCCCAAAGCTCCTTATCGTCGATCAAAGTAAGGAACGGAAATTCCTCATCGTCCATCGAGAGCGAGCTTTGGATCAGCGTCGATCCAAGCAATTCCTTATCAGTCCCAAATGCAATCTCCGCCCCATCAACGAGCCGTTCCAAATGCGCTTCGGCGGTAGCTTGGTTAGGGGCTTTGAGCGTGATCACAGAGAAGAATTTTACGTCGAACGTGTAATCGTGCATGTCAAAGCTCACCCTTCCATGAGGTTCATGTGACACCAAAAGAACGCGCGCAGGCAGCAAGAAGCGAGATCGAGGAAGCAATCCTCGAACTCCTTTCTGTTCATCCGGATGGCTTGAGGAATGTCGACGTCGCCGAAGGCCTGGGCCTTCGATCCTCGCGATCCGACAATCACAAGAACTACCTGACCTGGGCAATCCTCGGCGGATTGGCGCAACAACAGCGCATAAAGAAATTGGCAGGCCGAAATCCGCTTTACGTGCTCGTTTAGCGTCGTCCGGCCGCCGATTTGCGCCCTGTCAAGGTCATGCAGCCAGATCAGGTTCGCTTTTGACCTTCTGCGGCAGTCCAAGATGGTTGCGGACGTTCTCGACTGCGGTCCTCACAGGAGCGCGCGTCGTCGACATCTTGCCGTCATGGACGATGTTGTTCTGCCAGAACTCGCCCTGCCGGCTCCAGTCGATCTCGCCGAGCTTGGCAGCGATCTCCTGCCAGTCGGAGCGACCGTCACGAAACAACTCGTGGCCGATACGACCGAGAATGACCATTCCGGTCGCCGTCAGACAGATCCAGCCTTCGGAACGCAGATCGGCGATCTTGTTGCGGGGCGTACCCTTGGGAAGCGCTGCAATCGTCGTGAGCACCGGAATTCTGTCAGTGATGATGTTCACGAACTCCACGAACCTGTCCAATTCGCTCTTGTAGTGAGGCGTGGCATTCGAGCCGAGCAACTGTTTGGCCTTCGCCTCGAACTGGTCATCGGCCATTGCGTAATCGCCAACCAGAAGCTCCTTCACGAGCTGGCGCACCTGGTTTGTCAGGAAGAGGTTCGTGCTCTTCTTGCTCAGCGTCGACGATGTGCTGTCGATCTTGTCGTCGAACAGGCGGCAACGCTCGATCATATCGAGAACGATGCCATTGGCAGGGTTGCGGCGGTCATAGGCTGCGAGTTGCGACGGCGGCAGGGCCTTCGTCTTGGAACAGTCGGCAAAATCCTGATGAATCTGCGACATATCGCTTTCGAGCGTGATCATTACAGAGACGGCGTCGCGATCGAACTCTGCTCTTTGGTCGTCCGTCATTCGATCATAGGCGTCGATGATGGCGGTCGTCCGGTGGCCTCCGTCCGTCACCGAAAGACTTGCGGTCTCCGGAATAACGACATGCACCGCGCCGTAGTGGTTACCCTCGACGTAATGCGGCATGTAAACAGAGATGCGTTGCTGAACATTCAGCGTCATCGGCGGCAAGATGTAGCGGCTGGTGACATTGTCGCGAAGGTAGGCCGCAATCGTCGTGACATGTTCCGGGATGACGGGACGATTGGTGGCGGCTTGGACATCGGCGACGGTGCCGCGTCGCGCAGCCGACTTCACCTCAAGCAAGCGGTTGCGGATTTTTCGCATATGAATGGCCGTGCTGATGCAATAGCGCGTGCCCTGCTTGAAGAGGATGCCCGGCAGGGCCATTCCGCCAGTGTTGGATGCTTCCTCCGCCGCCACCATTCCGGGCGTCTGCGGTGATTCGACGGTGATGATTTTGATGCCGCCGGTCGAAGTGCTAAGCTCAATGCTCATGGTGATAGCTCCCTATCGCTGTGTGAGGCCGCTGAGGATCAGGTGTGCAAAACCCCTCAGCGGCCTTTTTGTGCGCTATGCCTTTGTTTGCGTCAAGGGGCCCGATATAAAAAACGTAGAGTAGTCTACGTTTTTTATATCGGGCCCCAGAGTTGCGATTCTGAGCGAAAGCGCTTCATCCGATCCGGAACTCCATGCGTCCCATCCGCGTTTCCCTAACCGGGTGCGACCAGCCGTCGCGACCGGCAGGTCGCGGCGCATAAGCGGAGGTAACGCAGTGGACAGACGTTCCTTTCTCACCACGCTGATCGGCGGGTTTGCTGCAGCCGGCTTTGGCGGCGCGGCGGTGGCGCAGACGGCCGGGCCAGTCGCGCCCAAGCTTGACCCCGTCGATGACGGCGTTGCGCTCGATGCCGAGGCGCTCGACAAGGCCGATGCCGAGTTCTCGCAATACTATTACTATCGCAGGCGGCCGCGCTGGCGTCGGCGCTACTATTACCGCCGTCCCTATGGCTATTATCGCCGCCGGCGCTTCTATGGTGGCCGCCGTCGCTTCGACTGGCGCGCCCGCGCGCGTTGATCGCGCCATCCTTGGCTCTGTGTTCGCCCGCCGGTTCACCGGCGGGCGAATGTCATTCGGGCGGCCGCGGCATTGCACTCACGAACCGGGCTTGCGCTTACGGATCCAGCGCGAGCCTGAACAGGAGCGGCCTGTGGTCCGATCCCAGCCCGTCGGGTCCGATCGTCACGCCGGCGGAGCGGATCTGCGGCGAGGCCAGCAGGTTGTCGAGCAGCACCACCGGGACGAAGCGGTGGGCCGGCCATGTCAGGGCGAATGTGGCGTGCCGGAGCAGCCCGATGCTTCGGGTCAGCCGGTCCATTTTCCAGGTGAAGGGGGCGAGGTTGAGATCGCCCACGAGGATCTGCGGCCCCGGGGCGGCCCTCAGCCGCTCCGCCAGGAAACGCGTCTGCATCTCCTGCCATTGCGGCTCGAACGGGAAGGCGAGATGGATGCCGGTGACGGTGTAGGAGCGGCCGCTCCCGGCCGGAAAGCTCGCCCAGACCAGCGGCGGCGTCTGCGGGCTGCCGCTGACGAAGCCGCGCGCGGTCGGCTCGGTCTTGGACAGAAGATGGACGCCGCCACTGTTCTGCGGAAGCGACATGACGAAGGGGTACAGCGCGCGCAGCGGCTCGACGACGCGTGGCGCGAGATCGGGAAACGCCTCCTGCAGCACGACATGGTCGGCATTGACCGCCCGGACATAATCGACGACGCGCTCCGGCGTCGGGTTGGCATACCAGACATTGAAGGTGAGGATGCTGATCTGACCGCGCGGACTGGCGAGCGCACCCGTCGGCAGCGGCGCGGAGAACCGCAGCGGCAGGAGCATCAGCGCGATATTGGCGAAAGCGAGCACCGCGCCGGCGGAGACCAGCCGCCGCCGGCGCGTCAGGGCGCAGAGCGCCAGCACCGCGAGGCTCGCCGCGACGAGGAAGGGCCGGAACTGGTTGATCAGTTCGAGATAGGGGATCAGCGGCGCAAGCCCGCCGAGCAGGGTCGCGGCCGTGCCGGCGGCGACGCCCGCCAGCGCGGTCCAACGCAGCCAGGGCATCCGTCTCACCGCTGCCCGCGCCTCACCGTCCTGCGCCGGCTCACAGGGCCGCTCCAAGGCCGCGCAACGCCGCGCGCAGATCGATCGGCTCGACGAAATGCACCGTCTGCATGCCGACCGAGCGCGCCGCATCGACGTTCTTTTCGCTGTCGTCGATGAAGATGCAGTCGCCGGCCTCCAGCTTGTAGCGCGCGAGCAGCACGCGGTAGATCGCCGGGTCGGGCTTGATCAGCCGCTCATGCGCCGAGACGACGACGCCGTCGAAGCTCTGCAGAAAGGGGAAGCGGATTAGGCACTCGGCCCATTTCTCGCGCGAGAAATTGGTGATGGCGTAGACCTTCTCGCCCTTTGCCTTCAACTCGGCGAGGATCGCGACGCTGTCCTCGACCACGCCCGGCACCGTCTCGTGCCAGCGCTCGTCATAGGCCCTGATCTCGCGCTCCCACTCCGGATGCGCCTTCACCAGCAGCGCCACGGCCTCTTCCCAGGAGCGGCCGCGATCCTGCTCGATGTTCCAGGCCGCCGTGCAGACATTGGCCATGAACCAGTCGCGCTTCCCGTCGTCGGGGATGAGGTCGCGATAGAGCAGGCGCGGATCCCAGCGGATCAGGACGTTTCCGACGTCGAAGACGATGGTGGGCTGGCTTGAAGGCATCGTCAGGTCCGTTTGAACTGGGAGCGGGCGTAGGTTTCGAGGACGGCATTCATCTTCGTCTGGTAGCCACGCCCCTGCGATTTGTAGGCGTCCAGAACCGATTTCTTGACGCGCAAGGTGACAAGCTGCGTTTTGTCGGGCTCGACCAATCTGGCGTTTTGCCAGAACGTGTCGTCGAGTTCGGGGATATCGCTGAAGTCGATTTCCGTGTCGGGCATCGCGGCCAGTTCGGCAGGCGAGAGCGGCTTGTCATATCGCGGCTTCATAACGTGCCCTTTCCCTTTGCGACGCCGGCCGCGCCGAAATGATGTGCTTGGCGCTGCGGCGCTCCGTGTGGACCACGACCAGGATCAGCGCGTCATCCATCGTTCCGATGCTGATCTGGCGAACCTCGCCATGGTCGAAGCGATCATCGACCCAGCTCAATACCCGGCCATCGAAAATTCGCACGGCGTCGTCGAAGCTGACGCCGTGCTTGGCGATGTTGCGGCGATCCTTCTCGGGGTCCCAATCGTAAGGTTTCATGCTACTACGTTTCGTAGTTACAGGCCAAGCCGCACTTCACGCGCTTGTGTGCCGATGTGCAAGACAGAGGCAAGCTCTCTCGCGTATCCCCCACACAGCACCGTGAGAGGCGAGACGATCAATGGCGGCTGCCGGCCCTCTAGCCTATCTGCCCTGGCTCGACCGGCAGGGACGCTTTTCGTATCTGCGCGCGGCGGCGTTCGCGCTGGTCGTGATCCCGGCGCTGATCCTCGCCTGGCACGCCTTTACGCATCAGCTCGGCTCGAAACCCTGGACCCGCGCCGTCCACGACACCGGCACCGAGGCGATGCGGCTTTTGCTGGTCACGCTCGCAGTCTCGCCGCTCAGAAAAATCCTCGACTGGGGCAAGCTGATCGGCGTCCGCCGACTGCTCGGCCTCTCGGCGCTGGCCTATGCGGCCGCGCATCTGACGCTCTACTGCATCGATCTGGCCTTCGACTGGGGGCTGATCGTCTCCGAGATCGTCAAGCGCTTCTATCTGACGGTCGGCATCGTCGCGCTGACCGGGCTGGTCGCGCTCGGCGTCACCTCGACGGACGGCATGATCCGGCGCATGGGCACGAAGAACTGGCAGCGCCTGCACAATCTCGTCTATCTCATCACCGGCCTGAGCCTGCTGCACTTCGCGCTGCAGTCGAAGATCGACGTCACCGAGCCGGCGCTGATGAACGGGCTTTTTGCCCTGCTGCTGCTCTATCGCGGGCTCGCCCGCTGGAAGATCGGCTATTCGTCGCCCGTGCTCGTCGCCGCAGCGCTCGCCACGGGCCTTGCGACTGCGCTGTGCGAAACCGCCTGGTACGCGCTGACCACCGGCGTCTCGGCCTGGCTGGTTTTTCAAGCCAATCTCGACGTCTTGACCTATCAGGACCTGGCTTTTCTGCGGCCGGGCCACTGGGTCGCGCTGACCGGCCTCGTCGTCGCGGGGCTGCACGCCTGGCGCGCGCCGGCCTTGCGGCAGCCGCGCGGGCGGCGTGCGGCCGAACCAGTCCGAACTGGTTCGTAGAGGCCTATCCGGAATGGAAGTTCGCTTGGATGCACCACCCTGTCCCCTCCCCACCGCAAGCGGGGGGAGGGAGTTGAGAGCGTAGCGCCTCAATAAGGTGATGCGCTCTGCCTTCGATGCCTTCCAAGGTTGGCATCACCCGCCTGAGCCTCTAACCCTTGGCTCATGCCTGCCGATCTCAAAGCCCAGCCGGTCGAGGATGTCGCCGCCGCCGAACTCGCGGCCGAGGGCGTGGCGCTGCCGCAGCGCGCCTCGCCCTTCGTGCCTTTGCGCCAGCCGGTCTTCCGCGCCGTCTGGTTCGCCAGTCTCGCCTCCAATTTCGGCGGTTTGATACAGGCCGTCGGCGCGTCCTGGCTGATGACGGCGATCGCCGCCTCGCCCGATCTCGTCGCGCTGGTGCAAGCCTCGACCACGCTGCCGGTGATGCTGTTCTCGCTGGCGGCGGGCGCGATCGCCGACAATTACGACCGCCGCAAGATCATGCTGACGGCGCAGTTCTTCATGTTTTCGGTCTCGGTCGCTCTAGCCGTCTTCGCCTGGTTCGGCTGGCTGACGCCCTGGACCCTGCTCGCCTTCACCTTCCTGCTCGGCTGCGGCACGGCGCTGAACAACCCCGCCTGGCAGTCCTCGGTCGGCGACATGGTGCCGAGGCAGGATGTGCCCGCCGCCGTGACGCTGAACAGCGTCGCCTTCAACATCGCCCGCAGCGTCGGCCCCGCCATCGGCGGCGCGATCGTGGCGGCGTCGGGCGCGTTTGCAGCCTTCGCCATCAACGCCGTGAGTTACGTCGCCTTGCTCGCCGTGCTCTGGCGCTGGACCCCGCCAAAGGTTGAACGCCTGCTGCCGCGCGAGACTTTGTGGATCGCGATGAGCGCCGGCCTGCGCTATGTCGCGATGTCGCCCAACATCCGCAGCGTCATCCTGCGCGCCTTCGCCTTCGGCTTCGGTGGCATCGTCGTGCTGGCTTTGCTGCCGCTGATCGCGCGCGACCTGGTCAAGGGCGGGCCGCTGATCTTCGGCGTGCTGCTCGGAGCATTCGGGGCGGGCGCGGTCGCCGGCGCGTTCCTGAGCGCGCGGCTGCGCCGCATGCTGACCACCGAGGCGCTGGTGCGGCTGACATTCGCCGCTTTCGCCGTCGCAGTCGCGGTGATGGCGGTCAGCACCAGCCTCTGGCTCACGATGCTGGCGCTCTGCGTCACCGGCGGGTCATGGGTGATGACCCTTTCGACTTTCAATGCCACCGTGCAGCTCTCGGCCCCGCGCTGGGTCGTAGGCCGGGCGCTGGCGCTCTACCAGATGGGCGCGTTTGGCGGCATGGCGCTGGGGAGCTGGGTCTGGGGCCGGGCGATCCTGCAGATCGGCACCGAGCAGACGCTTCTGGTCGCGGCCTTTACATTGCTTGCGGGCGCGGCTCTCGGCCTGCGCTATGGCCTGCCGCCGCTGGAGGCGCTCAATCTCGATCCGCTCAGCCGCTGGCGCGAACCCAAGGTCGCGGTCGATATCGAGCCGCGCAGCGGCCCGGTCATCGTCACGATCGAATATGTCATCGCCGAGGAGGACGTCGTCGCTTTCCTGGGCGCGATGGCCGAGCGCCGCCGCATCCGCCGCCGTGACGGTGCGCGGCACTGGGCGCTGCTGCGCGACCTGACCAACGCCGAACTCTGGATCGAGCGCTATGACAGCCCGACCTGGGTCGAATATGTCCGCCAAAACCAGCGCGTCACGCAGGCCGACGCCGAGATCGGCGACCGCGTCAGGGCGCTGCACAAGGGCCCGGTCCCGCCTGTGGTCCACCGCATGATCGAGCGCCAGACCGGCTCGCTGCCGGGTGCGCGGCCCAGCCCCGCGCCGACTCTGACCGAGACCGGGCCGGGGTGACGTCACGCCCTGCGCGCCGCCCCGTCTGTCATTCCGGGGCGGCGCGCAGCGCCGAACCCGGAACCCACGACCGGGCGTGTCCTCTGTCAAACCCGGTCGATCAGGCTCGCCCGGTCGTGGGTTCCGGGTTCGCGCCGATGGCGCGCCCCGGAATGACAAGACATGTCAGCCGACGATCCACAATCCCGCCAGCCCGATCATCCCGACGATGATCCGCCACCAGGCGAAGAGCGCAAAGCCGCGCTTCGAGACATAGTCGAGGAAGACCCGGACCACGACCAGCGCCGAGCAGAAGGCCGCGACGAAGCCGACGACGATCAGCATCGTGTCGTCGAAGGTCAGGATCTTGTAGTTCTTGAGCAAGTCATAGGCGAAGGCGCCGGCCATGGTCGGCATGGCGAGGAAGAACGAGAACTCGGCCGCCGAGCGCTTGCTGGCGCCGAGCAGCATTGCGCCGACGATGGTCGAGCCCGAGCGCGAGACGCCCGGAATCATCGCCAGGCACTGGATGAAGCCGATCTTGAGATACATCGAGAGCGGGAAGGTGGTGGCGTCGGTGTGCTTCACCTCGAGTTCGAGCTCGTCCACCACCATCAGCACGAGCCCGCCCGCAATCAGCGAGCAGCAGACGAGAAACGGGTTGAACAGCACGCTCTTGATGAAGCCGTGCAGCACGGCCCCGATCAGCGCGGCGGGCAAAAACGCGACGAGCACGCCGATGACGAAGCGCCGCGCGGCCGGGTCCTTGCCGAGCCGGAGCGCGATGTCGAGCAACCGGCGGAAATAGACCAGCATGATCGCCAGGATCGCGCCGAGCTGGACCAGCACCTCGAAGCTCTTGCCCTTCGATTCGAAGCCGAGGAAATGCCCGAGCAGCAGCAGATGCCCGGTCGAGGACACCGGCAAAAACTCGGTCAACCCCTCGACGATGCCGAGCACGAACGCGACGAAGAGGTTTTCCATGGCGGGGGTCTCAGGGCGGGCGGGCCGGGCATGTGCTGTAGACCTCGGGCAGAGGTAAACCGCTTCTCGTCTTGCGCCCAGCCTCTTTGCGAATTGGTTACCACTTCGCCAAGACGACCGGGTCAAATCGAAGCGGAACCAGCCCGCTGGCTTGTGAGCCGGCGAGCCTGAGACTATAGCAGGCGCCGACAACACGCGTCTTGCGCATGACCGCGCCGCGCTTCCCCTTCGGCCCTGCTTGTGCCGCATCCGCCTGTTTCAAGAGCATCATGGCGACCCTGCATCATTATCCGCTCTGCCCGCATTCGCGCTTCGTCCGGCTGGTCCTGGCGGAGTTCGGTCTGGAGGCCGATCTCGTCGAGGAGCGCGTCTGGGAGCGGCGGCGCGAATTCCTGGAGATGAACCCGGCCGGCGCGACGCCTGTCTTCCGCGAGGATTCGGGGTTGGCGGTGCCGGGCGCGGGTGTGATCGCCGAATATCTCGACGAGACGCGCGGGCTTGCGCTCGGCCAGAACCGGCTGATGCCGGATGGCCCCGCCGAGCGCGTCGAGGTCCGCCGCCTGCTCGACTGGTTCAACGGCAAGTTCGACGCCGAGATCACCGGCCCGCTCGTGCTGGAAAAGGTGATGAAGCGCTTCATGGGGCGCGAGGAGGGCGGCGGCCCGCCCGAAATGGGCGCGATCCGCGCAGGGCGCGCCAATGTGCGCTATCATCTGCGCTATATCGCCTGGCTCACCGCCAAGCGGAACTGGCTGGCCGGGCCCGATCTGAGCTATGCCGATCTCGCCGCCGCGGCGCATCTCTCCTGCGTCGACTATCTCGGCGACGTGCCCTGGGACGAGGACGAGGCCGCGCGCGCATGGTATGCGAGGATCAAATCCCGGCCGAGCTTCCGGACGCTGCTGGCGGACCGCGTGCCGGGAATGGCCCCGAGCGCCCATTACGACGATCTGGATTTTTGAAGTCTGAAAGCCTGAAGCAAGCTGTCGTCGAGCGGGCGCTGGCCGAAGGGTTTTCCGTGGCGCGCATTGCCGCCGCCGACTCGATTCCCGACGCGCCCGCCCAGCTCCGGCAATGGCTCTCCGCCGGCCATCATGGCGAGATGGGCTGGATGGAGGAGCGCATCGACGAGCGCGCTGCGCCGCAGGCGCTCTGGAGCGAGGTGCGCTATGTGGTCATGCTCGGCATGAGCTATGCCCCCGACTCGGACCCGCTCGCGATCCTCAGCCAGACCGACAAGGCCGCGATCTCGCTCTATGCCCGCCGGCGCGACTATCACGACGTGATCAAGGGCAAGCTCAAAAGCGTCGCCGGCCTGCTGGCGGCGCGCGGCGGCGTTGACGTCAAGGTTTTCGTGGATACCGCGCCTGTCATGGAGAAGCCGCTGGCGCAGGCGGCCGGCCTCGGCTGGCAGGGCAAGCACACCGTGCTGGTCTCGCGCGAGCACGGCTCCTGGCTGTTCCTGGGCTCGATCTACACCACCGCCGAATTGCCGGCGGATGAACCCGAAATCGACCATTGCGGCACCTGCCGGCGCTGCCTCGCCATCTGTCCGACGGACGCCTTCCCGCAGCCTTACCAGCTCGATTCCCGCCGTTGCATCGCCTACCTGACGATCGAGCATCAGGGCCATATCGAAGCCGAGCTGCGGCCGGGCATCGGCAACCGGGTCTTCGGCTGCGACGACTGCCTCGCCGTCTGCCCCTGGAACAAGTTCGCGGAATCCGCGCAGGAGACGCGGCTCGCCCTCAAGGACGATCTCGCCGCCCGGCCGCTCGCCGAACTGGCCGCCCTCGACGATGCCGGCTTCCGGACGCTGTTTGCCGGCACGCCGGTGAAGCGCACGGGCCGCGACCGTTTCGTCCGCAACGTCCTGATCGCCATCGGCAACAGCGGCAGGCCCGACCTCGCCGAAAGCGCTGTCGCGCTGCTCGGCGACGCCTCGCCGCTGGTGCGCGCCATGGCCGTCTGGGCGCTGAGCCGGCTCGCGCCCGGCCGGGCCGCGCTGCTCGCAACCGCTCGCCTCGCCGCCGAGCCCGACCCCGCCGTCCGTCAGGAATGGCTCGCCCTCTCAGTCCCACCGGATCGTGCCGCATGAAGCTCGTCATTCTCGGCCTCGGCTATTCGGCCGGGTTTTTCGCCCGCGCAGCCATGGCGCAGGGCTGGCAGGTCACGGGTACGGTCCGCTCGGCCGACAAGGCGGCCAAACTCAGCGGGCAGGGCGTCCCGACGCTGGTCTTCGGCGGCTTTGCCGTGTCATCGCGGCTGGCTGCGGCGATCGCCGAGGCCGACGCGGTGCTGGTCTCGGTCCAGCCCGGCGAGGAGGGCGATCCTGTGCTGGCTGCCCTGTCCGCCCAGCTCGAAGCCGCGCCCATCCTGCGCTGGATCGGCTATCTCTCGACCATCGGCGTCTATGGCGACCATGGCGGCGACTGGATCGACGAGAGCGCCGAAACCCGGCCCGGCTATGCCCGTTCAAAGCTCAGGCTGGAGACCGACAGGGCCTGGCTCGCCTTCGGCGCGCGCACCGGTAAGCCGGTCCAGATTTTCCGCCTGTCGGGCATTTACGGCCCGGGCCGCAACGCCATTGTCAACCTGCGCGAAGGTGCGGCGCGGCGGCTGGTCAAGCCGGGCCAGGTCTTCAACCGCATCCATGTCGCGGACATCGCCGGCGTGCTGCTGGCCTCGCTGGCGCGGCCGCGCAACGGCGCGGTCTACAATGTCACCGATGACGAGCCGGCCCCGCCGCAGGATGTCGTAACCTTCGCGGCCGGGCTGATCGGCGTCGAGCCGCCGCCGGAACAGGCTTTCGATCCGGCGAAGCTATCGTCCATGGCGGCGAGCTTCTACGGCGAGAACAAGCGCGTCTCGAACGCGCTGGTGAAGCGGGAACTCGGCTATGTCTTCCGCTATCCGAGCTACCGCGAGGCGCTGACGGCGCTTGTCGAGGCTGGCGAGTAACGCTCTCGCCGTCTTTGCGAGCATAGCGAAGCAATCCAGGAGGGGGCAGAGCGAGACGCTGGATTGCTTCGCTTCGCTCGCAATGACGAGGGGGCCTCACGCCGCGTAGCGCTGGCCCTCTTCGCCGTAATAATCGACATAGCGCCGGTCGATCGCGGCGACGGGCAGGATCACCAGCACGTCGGTGGTGCCGAACTGGCGGTCGATCACCGCGCCGGAGCCGAAGCGTGCGCCGAGCCTGAGATAACCCTTGATCAGCGGCGGAAGCTGCTTCAGCGCGAGCTTGGCGTCGATCGTCCCGGCCGGCAGCCTGTCCATCGCGACATGGCGGTCGGGCCGTGCGCAGGCGCTCCAGTCGCCCTCGGCCCTGGCGTGATGGTGCAGGAAGCTCAGCGGCAAAGCGAGCGCATCGGGGTCGGCGCCCTCGAAGCTGGCGCAACCGAACATCGCGTCGATCCGGTGGTGGCGGATATAGGCCCAGATGCCGTGCCAGAGCAGTTCGACCGTCTTCTTGGTGCGGTAGGGTTTCAGCACGCAGGAGCGGCCGAGTTCGAGGAAGCGCGCGCCGGGATGCCGGGCGATCAGGGGCGCAAGGTCGAACTCGCTTTGCGTATAGAAGCCGCCGAGCCGGTTCGCCGCACTCTGGCGCATCAGCCGATAGGTTCCCACGACCCTGGAGCGTGTGCCGCCGAAGCGCCCGCGCGCAGCATGGTCGATGACGAGCAGATGATCGCAGGCCGCATCGAAACGGTCGGCGTCGCGCCGGAACATCCGCGAGACGGCGTCGGGCCTGGCCGACATTTCCTGATAGAACACCCGGTAGCGCAGCCGCTGCGCGCGCCAGACCTCCGAGGGGCCGCGCGCCAGCCGGACCTCCAGCGAGCCGCAGCGGCCGAGCGTGCCGGTGAGCGCGTCCTCCGGCGTCGGCCAGCGGCCGATCCGGCGCATCGCATCGCCGGAGATCAGCTTGAACGGCAGCCGCGACAGGAACGGGTGGCCGGCAGGAAGAGCCTTCGCTGGAAGACCCTTTGCCGGCTGCCTCAGGCCGCGGAAAACATCAAACGCCATGGCGCTATTGTTCCTTTGCCGACGATTCTGACAATCGGAAACGCTAGCGCCGCGTAATTGACAGGATCGCGACAGGATTGCGTCAGAGTGGTGACTTGACGGGGGTCCGACCTCTTCGTCAGCCGGTCAGTTCAAGCGTCGGGCGGTTGCCGATCCGCCCGATCCAGCGCGCCAGGGCCGCGCGCTCCAGCGGTTTGGCAAGGCAGTCGTCCATGCCGGCCGCCAGCGCCGCCTTGCGGTCGGAGGCTGCGACATTGGCGCTGACCGCGATCAGCGGCAGCCTCGTCTCGCCGCGCCCGGCCTCGATCGCGCGGATCGCGCGCGCCACCGAGAGGCCGTCGAGCTCCGGCATGCGGATGTCGAGCAGGCACAGGTCGAAATGCGCACCCTGCGGCGTCAGGCTCTCCTCCAGCGCCCGCAATGCGGCCTTGCCGTCGCGCGCCCACACCGCCGAGCAGCCGAGCCGCTCAAGCGTGCGCGTCGCCAGCAGCGCGTTGATCTCGTTGTCCTCGGCCACCAGCACGCGCAGGCTTGGGCCGGGCTGACCGGCTGGCTGGGCTTCCGCCGCCGGCGAGCTGTCGATCGCGCTCTGCTGCTGGCGGGGCGACAGTCGCTCATAGAGCGTGCGCGCCCTGACCGGCTTGATCAGGAAGCCGTTGAAGCCGGCGGCGGCCGGCGCACCGAATTCGCGCCGCTGCAATGGCGACAGGAGAATGATCCGCTCCGCCACGCCGCGCTTGCGCGCCATCCCGGCGAGCGCCCTGACCGACGCATCGCCGAGCGCCGGATCGATCAGCGCCGCATCGAAGCGCGTGCCCGCGAGCAGGGTCGACGCCTCCTCGGCTGTGGCGGCGCATGCGACGGTCGCGCCCGTCGCGAGGATGGATTCGGCCAGGAACCGGGCGCTGAACGGGGCGGGCGAGACCAGCAGCATGTGTTTGCCGACCCAGTCCGGCGTCGCGGCACTGGTCGGGGCGTCGGCCGCGACCAGCGGCAGCGCGAGACGGAAGACCGCGCCTTCGCCGGGCCGGCTTTCGACATCGACGGTTCCGCCCATCAGCGTCGCGAGCCGGCGCACGATGGCCAGGCCCAGGCCCGTGCCGTCATGCCGGCGCGCCGCCGACTGGTCGGCCTGCTCGAACTCCTCGAAGATCGCCTCGAGCCGGTCGGCCGGGATGCCCGGGCCGGTGTCGGCGACCGTGATGACGAGGCGATCTTCGTCACGCGACAGCCGGACGCCGACGCCGCCGGTCTCGGTGAACTTGATCGCATTGCCGACCAGATTGAGCAGGATCTGGCGCAGCCGGTCATGGTCGCCGATGACATGGCTCGGCAGATCGGCCGAGACCAGCGTCGCCACCTCGATCCCCTTGGCCTGGGCGCGCGGGGCCATCAGTTCGGCGACGGTCTCGACCATCAGGCACAGATCGAAGCGCGCCTCCTGCAGCTCCAGCTTGCCGGCCTCGACCTTGGCGAAGTCGAGAATGTCGTCGACCAACGCCAGCAGCGCCTCGCCCGAGGTGCGCAGCGCCCTGACATAAGTGCCCTGCTCGGGGTCGAGCCGCGTGTCGTCAAGCAGATCGGCCATGCCGAGGATGCCGTTGAGCGGCGTGCGGAATTCGTGGCTGACGGTGGCGAGGAAGCGTGACTTGGCCTCGTTGGCGCCCTCCGCCCGGGCGCGGGCCTCGACCAGCGCCTGCTCGCCGGCGATGCGGGCCGAGATGTCGCGGCCGACGCGCTGCAGCACGGTCTTGCCATGGGCGACCGGGACGGCGGTCTCGACCCAGGAGATCCAGCGTTCGCTGACGCCGTCGCCATCGGGGGCCGCGATGCATTCATCGAAGACGCGTGCGCCGTCGTCGAGCGCATCCGTCGGGCGCAGCGCAATCCGCTTCGGCTCGTCGGTCGCGCCGATCACGCTGGTCTCGTCCAGCCCGAGCAGCGCGGCATAGGCGGCGTTGGCGTAGACGATGCGGGTGCCGTCGCGCCGTACGATCAGGTCGCCCTGCGCCTCGATCAGGCTGCGATAGCGCTCCTCGCTGTCGGCGAGCGCCCAGAGCCGGTCGTTCAGGGTCTCGACGTCGCGGGCGAGGTCCGTCGCCTGCGCGATCGTCCTGGCGCGCTGTATCGCCATGGCGATCATGCCGGTGCAGGCCAGAACCGCGATGGCGGTGGCGGTCAGCAGGGCGGCGTTCGACGACAGGATGTCCATGACGAGAACGTCTATCAGCCGCGCCTTGAGAAAGAGTTTGGCTTATCCTCGAAGTCTAGGGATCGCGTGATGCAATTCGTTAACTATGGCAAAGGTTTGCCTCACGCCGCCTGCGCCACCTGATCGACGCGCGAGCGATAGGACAGCGCCTCGGCCAGATGGATGCGGCCGACCTTGTCCTGCCCGTCGAGATCGGCCAGCGTGCGCGCCACCTTGAGGACGCGGTGATAGGCCCGTGCTGTCAGGCGCATGGCGTCGGCCGCATCGCGCAGCAGAGCAAGACCGGCATTGTCGGGCCGCGCGATCTCGTCGAGCACATTGGCGGGGCAGGCGGCGTTGGCGCCGATGCCCGGCAGGCCGAGCGCAGCATAGCGCTGCGTCTGCAGCCGCCGCGCCGCCGCCACGCGCGCCGCGACCTCGGCCGAGCCCTCGCTGGCGGCGGGCAGGATCAGGTCGGCCGCCGTCACCGCCGGCACGTCGATGGTGATGTCGATCCGGTCCAGCATCGGGCCGGAGATGCGTGTCTGATACTGCGCCATGCAGCGCTCGTTCGGCTGACGGCGACAGGCGAAGCCCGGCTCCGTCGCGCGCCCGCAGCGGCACGGATTCATCGCCGCCACGAGCTGGAAGCGCGCCGGATAGACGGCGCGGTGGTTGGCGCGCGAGATCAGCACGTCGCCGGTCTCCATCGGCTGGCGCAGCGCATCGAGCGCCTGCGCCTGGAATTCCGGCAACTCGTCGAGGAAGAGCACGCCGTGATGGGCGAGCGAGACCTCGCCGGGTTTGGCCTGCAGGCCGCCGCCGACCAGCGCCGCCATCGAGGCCGAGTGGTGGGGCGCGCGGAAGGGGCGCCGGTCGGTCAGCGCGCCATCGGCGAGATGGCCCGCGACCGAGAGCACCATCGAGACTTCGAGCAGTTCGCGCGGCGTCAGCGGCGGCAGGATCGAGGGCAGCCGGCTCGCCAGCATCGACTTGCCCGCGCCCGGCGGCCCGTTCATCAGCAGATTGTGCCCGCCGGCAGCCGCGATCTCGAGCACCCGCTTGGCGCTCTCCTGGCCCTTGATGTCGGCGAGGTCGGGCAGCGGGCCCGATTGCCGCGCCACGGCAGGCTCGGGCCGCGCCATCACCTGCGTGCCCTTGAAATGATTGGCGAGCTGGATCAGCGAGCGCGGGGCGAGAATGTCGATGTCCGCCGCCGCCCAGGCCGCCTCCGGCCCGGAGCCATACGGGCAGATCAGCCCCTGGCCCCGTCCATAAGCCGCGATCGCGGCCGGCAGCACGCCGGCCACCGCCGTGATCGAGCCGTCGAGCGCCAACTCGCCCAGCACGGTGTATCCTGCGAGCGCATCGGCCGGAATCGCGCCGATCGCCGCCATCACGCCGAGCGCGATCGGCAGATCGTAATGGCTCCCCTCCTTGGGCAGGTCGGCCGGCGCTAGATTGACGGTGATGCGCTTGGCTGGCAGCGCAAGTCCCGAGGCGATCAGCGCGGCGCGCACCCGCTCCTTGCTCTCGCCGACCGCCTTGTCGGGCAAACCGACCAGGATGAAGTTCACATTGCCGGAGGTCACCTGCACCTGAACGTCGACGGCCCGCGCCTCGATGCCCTCGAACGCCACTGTCGCGACCCGCGTCACCATCGCTGCCTGCCCTCTTCCCGAGCGGAAGGCTAGCCGAGCTTCAGACCGCGCGCAAGAACATAAAGAGAACTTCAGGCGGTGGCCAGCGCCGCCCTGCGCGCCACGACCTGCCGCAGCAGCACGGGCGCTGCGACGACGAAGCCGACCGTCACCGAGACCGGCGTCGCCAGGATCATCGGCAGCGCGGCGATGGCGATCAGCCAGCGCTCCCACATCCGCAGCGGCGCGAGCAGCCAGCCGGCGAAAGCGGCCGAAAGCAGTGTGATGCTGATGATGCAGGACGCCGTCGAGCCGATCAGTTCGCTCCAGGTGAAGCCCGGCGCCATGATCAGCATGGAGGGTGAGAACACGAAGACGAAGGGCACCAGCACCTTGCCGAGCGCGAGCCGGAAGGCGGTGTTGCCGGTCTTGAACGGATCGGCCCCGGCCATGCTGGCGCCGGCATAGGCGGCGATGGCGACGGGCGGCGTGATGTCGGCGAGCACGCCGTAATAGAACACGAAGAAATGCGCCACCAGCGGGTTGACGCCGAGCATGCCGAGCGCCGGCGCCGCCACCGTCACCATGATGATGTAGTTGGCCGTCGTGGGCACGCCGCAGCCGAGCAGGATGCAGACCATGCCGGTCAGCAGCAGGGTGAAGAAAAGGGTCGCCGACTTCAGGTCGAACGGGAAGAACGGCAGGAACTCGGTCAGACCGCGCGCCCACTGGTCGGCGAGCGAGGTGACGATCCAGGAGATCTTGAAGCCGACGCCGGTCAGCGTCACCACGCCGACGATGATGCCGACGGTGGCGGCCGCCGCGCCGACGCCGATCGCGTATTTGGCTCCGAGGATGAAGGCGTCGACCATGTCGCTGGCGCGCTTGCGCCCCTCCGTCGTGCGCATCAGCACGCCATGGGCCATCACCGCGAAGGCGGCCGCCGTGAAGGCGAAGTTGACGCCAGGCACGCGCAGGAATTCGGTCGGGGCGGCAATGCCGATGGCGAGCGCGAAGACCATGGCCGACGCCGCGCGGTGCTGCGAGAGGCCGACCAGCATGCAGCCGGTGATGCCCCAGAAGGCGGCGAGATAAGGCGTGTAGCCGGTGAACAGCACCATGATCAGCGCAAACAGCGGCGCAATCGTCGGCCAGTCGCGGGCGAAGACGTCCCGCAGCTTGGGCGCGTCGGCGTCGGTCATGCCCTTCATGCCGGTCTTGCGCGCCTCGAAATGCACCTGCATCAGCACGCCGAAGAAATGCATGAAGGCGGGGATGATCGCCGCGATCACGATCGTCGCATAAGGCAGGTTGAGGAACTCGACCATCAGGAAGGCGGCCGCGCCCATGATCGGCGGGGTGATCTGGCCGCCCGTCGCGGCGGTTGATTCCACGGCGGCCGCAAAGTGGCGCTGGTAGCCGAGCCGGATCATCATCGGGATCGTCAGCGAGCCGACCGTGACGGTGTTGGCGACCGACGAGCCCGAGATCATCCCGAACAGGGCCGAGCCGAAGATCGAGACCTTGGCGGGACCGCCGGCAAACCGGCCAGCCACAGCGGCCGCGACGCCAAGAAACAGCCGGCCGAGCCCGATGCGGGTGGCGAGCACGCCAAACAGCACGAAGTGGAAGACATAGGTCGCGACCACGCCCAGCGCGACGCCATAGACGCCCTGGCTGGTCAGATAGAGATGGTTGACCAGCGTCGACCAGGTCGCGCCCGGATGCAGGAAGATGCCGGGAAACCAGTTGCCGAAGATGGCGTAGGTCATGGCGAAGAGCGCGATGATCGGCAGCCCCCAGCCGATCGCGCGCCGGGTCGCCTCGATCATCAGGATGATGGTGATCGAGCCCATCACCACGTCGAGCGTGGACGGATTGCCGATCCGGAAGACCATGTCCTCGAAGATCCACGGCACATACATGCTGGAGACGGCCACCGCGACGGCGAAGATCCAGTCATGGAGCGGCAAGCCGCCGGGCCGCAGCGCGGTCGAGGCGTGGACGGTTCCCGCGTCGCTCTTGCGGCCGGAGAAGACGAGGAAGATCAGCCCGAGCACGAAGGCGAGGTGGATGCCGCGATGCGTCGTCTCGCGCATCAGGCCGAAGCCCGCCGTGTAGTAGTGGAAGGCCGAGAGCGCGAGCAAAAGCCCGCCGACGATCAGCGCAGTGCGGTGCGGCACCTTGCGGAACTGCATCTCGGGATCAAGCTCTTCCTCGAGCCTGGCGAGTTCGGCGGCGGAGGGCTGGGCGGTCATGGAGGGCTCCGAGGGCAATGCGCAAACCTCCCGGTCTGCGGCATCAGCCCAGAATCAAGCGCGCCGTCATCCTGGCCGTAGCGAAGCGGAGCGCCGGGATCCATCATAGAGCGCTGCGCTCTGCGATGGATCCCGGGTCGACCTGCGGTCGCCCAGGATGACGGCGGAGGTTTTCGTGGGTTCCGAAGGAGGGTGAAAGCCCTTACTTCAGCAGCCCCGCTTCCTTGTAGAACTTCTCCGCGCCCGGATGCAGCGGCACGCCGAGCAGCCCCTGCAGTGCGGTCGCCTTCTGGATCGCCTTGCCCTTGGCGTGGCCGGCATCGAGCGCGGCGCGGGTCTTGTCGCTCCAGAGCGCCTTGGTCACGGCGTAGACCGTATCGGTCGAGACCTTGGCCGACGTCACCCAATGCGCGCCGACGGCCACCGTCTTGACCGCGCCGACATCCTTGTAGGTGCCGGCCGGAATCTCGTCGACGGCGAAGAAGGGGAAGTCCTTGGCGAGCTTTTCGGCCTGGGGGCCGGTGATCGGCAGGATGTCGATGCCGGAGCCGGTCGAGGCCAGCTCCGAGATCGCCGCCGCCGGGAAGCCGCCGGTGAAGAAGAAGGCGTCGACCGAGCCGTCCTTCATCTTTTCGGCCGCCTGGTTGGGCTTGAGATATTCGGCGGTGATGTCCTTCTCGCCGACGCCGAAGGCGGCCAGGATCGCCTTGGCGTTAAGCAGCGTGCCCGAGCCCGGCTCGTCGATCGAGACCTTCTTGCCCTTGAGATCGGCGACGCTCTTCACATTGGCGGATTTGCGCACCACGAGATGCACGCTCTCGGGGTAGAGATTGGCGATCGAGCGCAGATCGGCGATCTTGGGCTTGCCTTCGAACACGCCGGTGCCGGAATAGGCCCAGTAGGCGACGTCGGCCTGGACGAAGCCCGATTCGGCCGCGCCGCCGACGATGGCGTTGACATTGGCGACCGAGCCATTGCTGGCGACCGCCGTCGAGACGAGTTGCGGCGGCGTCGAGATCGCATTCGCGATCAGCCCGCCGATCGGGTAATAGGTGCCAGCCGTGCCGCCGGTGCCGATCCGGAAGAAGGCCGGGGCCTGGGCGAGCGCGAGGCCCGCAGCCAGCGCGACGCCGCCGAGCGCGAGGCCGGCGGCAACGAATTTCGAGCGAAAATGCAGTGACATGATGTCAATCTCCCGGTGAAGGGTGGCACTGTCTTGGGCTTTGCCCGTTCGATCAACCGAAAACTTGTGACGCTGTCCAGTTGACGCGCTGATGCGTCGGCGCAATCCCCGTGCCGCACATAGGCTCAATGACCCTTGCCGCCCTCGCCCGAAATCCGGTCCGTCCAGGCCATCAGCAGGCCCGAGCCGACGAAGACGACATGGATGATGACGAGCCACATCAGGTCGCGGTCGCTGGTGGCCTTCACGTTCATGAAGGCCTTCAGCACCTGGATCGCCGAGATCGCCACGATCGACGAGATCAGCTTGAGCTTCAGCCCGGAGAAGTCGATCTGCGACATCCATTCCGGCCAGTTGCGATGCGCCCCGGCGTCGATCTTCGAGACGAAGTTCTCGTAACCCGAAAAGATCACGATCACGATCAGCGAGCCGGTGAAGGTCAGGTCGATCAGCGAGAGCACGCCGAGGATGACCTCGGACTCGGTGGCCGTGAAGACATGGCTGATGAAGTGCCAGGCCTCCTGCAGCGCCTTGAGCAGTAGCCCGCCGAGCGCGATCACCAGCAGGACATAGAACGGCGCAAGCAACCAGCGGCTGGCCGAGAGGAAGCCCTCCAGCTTTCGTTCCACCCGGTTGGGCGTGTAGTCCGCCGGTCCGGCCTTCTCTGCGTGCTCGCTCATCGTCGGCCCCATCGGTCGCTGGCCTCCGCTTCTGGCACGATGCGAAGAAGCCCCGCAAGCGGGCTTGCGGGGCTTCTGGAATTCGCCGGGCGGTTCGCGCTCAGGCCGCGACGCCGGTGCCGATCTGGCAGGTCACGCCGGTGCCGCTCATGCTGCAATAGCCGGCCGGGTTCTTGGCGAGATACTGCTGGTGATAATCCTCGGCGAAGTAGAACTCCGGCGCATCAAGGATCTCGGTGGTGATCGGCCCGTAGCCACGCGCCTTCAGGGCGTGCTGGTACTCGGCCCTGGAGCGCTCGGCCGCCTCGCGTTGCGCCGCATCCGCGACATAGATGCCGGAGCGGTATTGCGTGCCGGCATCGTTGCCCTGGCGCATGCCTTGCGTCGGGTCGTGGCTCTCCCAGAAAGTCTTGAGCAGCGCCTCATAGGGCAGCTTCTGCGGATCGAACACCACGAGCACCACCTCGTTGTGCCCGGTCATGCCGGAGCAGACCTCCTCATAGGTCGGATTCGGCGTCTGGCCTGCCGCATAGCCGACGGCCGTGAGCCAGACGCCCTCGCCGAGCTGCCAGAACTTGCGCTCCACGCCCCAGAAGCAGCCCATGCCGAAGACGGCCGTCCGCAGCCCGTCCGGGTAGGGCCCCTTCAGCGGGCGCTTGTTCAGGAAATGGTGCTCGGCGGTCGGTATCGCGGATGCACGTCCGGGCAGGGCCTGGCCTGCTTGCGGCAGTTCGGATTTCTTGCGCAGAAAGAACATTGCTTGCTCCATCGACATCTATCTGGGCGCCAAGATAGTCACGATCGCGGCCTTCGCACAGGCCGTGGCCTACGCACGGCGCTTCACCGTCGCGTGACGATGCCGATCTCGGCCTCGGGACGCGCGCCGAGCCGCACCAGCAGGAAGCCGAGCCCGAGCGCCACCAGCGCGGTCGGCGCCAGCGTCGCCCAGAGCAGCACCGGGTCCCACAGCAGCGGGTGGATGTTGCGCTCGATCGCGGGCTGGATCAGCGCATAGCGCTCGCGCAGCAGCAGGGACAGCGTCTCGCCCAGCGGCGTGATAATCGGCGCGGAGTTGGCGATCGAGCGCGTCCCGTCGATCACAACAGATACGAAACCGGCCGCGACAAGGCCGTAGCCAAGCAACCGCACCAGGAACCTGATCATCCGCCAAACCCCACGCGCCGCCCCGCAGACCGGATGTGCCCATTCGCGCCCGTCATTGCAACCGGGACGCCGGTCCTTTCCGATTGTGACGAAACGATGCGATCGGCCCTTGAAAGTCACCGGCGCGGCGGTCATAAGCAGCCCGCCGGACAGGTGGCCGAGTGGTTGAAGGCGCACGCCTGGAAAGTGTGTATACGGGAAACCGTATCGAGGGTTCGAATCCCTCCCTGTCCGCCAGCTAGTTCTCAACCTCAGCCATCTGCAGCAAGCCGCGCCGAATTCGCCGGCATGTCCGGACGTTAGCGCTGGGGCCCGTCTCTCTCGTTGCACCGAAATTCGAATTAGCTGGCGGCTTCAGGGAGCCATTCTCGGCGCCGGACCCCTCCACTTCGGTTGCCTTCGAGAACCGAAGTGGCCCGCGGTTGCCGTCATTTATGTCGCAAGTTGGCCCCTAGCCGACTTTGGCAATGTCCGGTATAGGCCGTCTAGCTTTCAGGTTGGATAGCGTCGTCATGCTCGCCAAAGCGGCATGTAATCCCGTTGTAGTCTTGGATATTCGAAGCCGCGATCGCCAGGAGACGTTTTTGCGCACGGCCAGGCTCGGCTGCGGCATTTCGACATCGCAGGAATCACATGCTGGGGCAGCTACAGTAACGATTGTTTCAATTCTGCCCCACGAGCTTGCCGCACTTTCCCTGTGTACTGCCGCTGCGCGGAACGTGAGAATGCGGAGACTTTGCTGTACTCATTAGCCATGCAGCAACAAGATCTTGGCTCAATTCTGGGACGCGTTCTCCGCGAGAGCGAATGGAATGACCGTTTGGCGCGCTGGTCGAAGCCTGCCAGCGAGACTGAAGGTGATCAGATCGAGCGGGCCGCTCGAATGGTCCGCACTGCGCTCGCACAGAATCAGTGGCTGACCGACGAACGCGTCGAGGTCGTACCGCAAGGCAGTTATCGCAACAACACGAATGTCCGCACCCGGGCAGACATGGATCTCTGCATTCGCCATCCTATGATCAAGCCGATCTTCGGGGCCGGTGTAATTGAGAGCGAAGCCCTGCGGACGCTCGATTATGTACCTGGCCCGTCCTTGCCGACGATCTTCACGGAGATGCGGAAGCAGATCGCTACGACGCTTGGCAATCATTTTGGACGTCAGAACGTCCACCCGGGCACGAAGGCCTTCACGATTTCCGCAGTGCCGGGTTCGCGCTCCGATATCGACGTCGTACCGGCCCTCAAGGCGCAGATCATCGTGCCCAATCTCAGCCTGATCTATCCGTATCGTGTGACGGAAGGCATCATGATCATGGCTCCCGACGGGACCGAGATCTACAACTACCCCGCCATCCATCATGCGAACGGTCGAGCGAAACGCGAACGCACGCAATATCGCTTCAAAAAAATCGTCCGGCAGATGAAGAGCATGCGAGACGACCTTGTCGACAGCGGCGCGCTGAGACCCAAGCAGGTGCCTTCGTTTCTGGTCGAGAGCATGGTCTACCTGGTCGAGGACGCCTACTTCTGCGTCGATGAGAAGCACTATGACCGCTTCCGGCGCATTCTGGTGCGGTGCTTCGAGATCCTTCGCGACAAGCCCCAAGACAACCTCTTGGAAATCAATAACATCAAGCGCCTGTTCGGCTACCACCAGCCGTGGTCGATCGAGGACGCCCGGGCATTTCTCCATGCCGCTTACGAAAGGACCGAAACCTGATGTGGGCGCTCTTCACGTGGCAGACCCAGGCCAAGATCCTGACCACGGCGGGCGTTCTGGTGGCGTGGGCGCTCGATGCCGTCAGCACCTACTTCGGCGTAGGCGGTGCCCCGTTCTGGAAATGGGCCTCGCTCGCCGTCGCGATCGTGGTGCTGATCCTCGGCACGGTGTTGCAGATGGCCTGGCGCCCCTTGTGGAGGCGCTATCCCAAGTTCGGCCGCAATCTCTTTCCCGACTTGAATGGCGTTTGGCAAGGACACCTGGTCAGCACGTGGAAGAACCCGGAAACCGGCGAGAGCCCGCCACCGATCCCGACCACCATCACGATCAACCAGACGCTCTTCACGACGTCGATCACCCTCAAGACGGGGGAATCCAAGTCGTATTCGACCCGCTGCCTGCTTGAGCGGACGCCAGATCCCGGCATCGCCCGCGTCTGGTATTCCTACGACAACCAGCCGAACGCCGAGGTGTCGCATCGTAGCGCGCGCCATGAAGGCGTCGCATGGCTGGAAATGGACCTGGCTGTTTCCAACAAGCTGTCTGGCCAGTATTTCACGCACCGTAAAACGACAGGCGATATCAGTGTGACGAAGACCAGTCACCGCCGTTGACATCGGCAGCCTCAGGTCGCACGCCAATTTCTACAACAACCAATTAGTGTGACCCAGCTATGCGACGCGTATTTGATTTGACATCTGCTGCCCTCGCCCTTGCCGGAAATTCGAAGGGCAAGCGGTTCATCAAAGCCGTGCGAAAATTCCAGTCAGCTATTTCGGTGAGTACTGACCTTGCCGAGGTGAGGAAGTCGGTCGAAGAGCTTCAGACCATGCGTGATGACCTGGCTGACAAGTCGCATATCGCCCGCGCGCTCCTTACCCACGCGGTCGTAGTCTATTGTCGTGCGAGTCATACCAAGGCCGTTGAACGATATGATGTTGGTGTCGTAGGCGCTTATTCACCTGAGCAGAAGAAATATCATCAAATTATCATCGATTTGCGCAACAAGGTTCTTGCCCATTTCGGGCCGGGCGAAGGATGGCACGACGAGCGCGTACTTTATCTGGAGCAAGAGCACGGAGACGCAATTACGGCTGTACACCACCGTGTAAACAGCGACAGCTATGTGTTCGACATTCTTGAGAATCTACTTGAGACGGCGATTCCATACATTAAATCTCAGACCCCGATTGAAAAGGAGTTGAGCGATATCAGCAGGTTGTGATTCCCGTTTGGTGCTGAATCAAATGGGGTTTCCGATGGCCTGGACCGATATCGCTCGCTGCGAGCATAACCGCGATCGC